>Ga0187784_10001257_pt1 | contig 19984 bp, 20 predicted proteins | sample 1015_SJ02_MP15_2_FD_132964 | JGI IMG/M metagenome (GOLD analysis project Ga0187784, IMG submission 132964) | Tropical peat soil microbial communities from peatlands in Department of Meta, Colombia - 1015_SJ02_MP15_20_MG | ecosystem: Environmental > Terrestrial > Soil > Wetlands > Peat | place...
GTCCTTCTTCTTGCCGGCGCCGTCGACGATCGTGGTCTTTTCCTTCTCGATCACGACCTTCTTGGCGCGGCCGAGCATCGCCGGCGTCACGCTTTCAAGCTTGATGCCGAGATCTTCGGCAATGAGCTGGCCGCCGGTCAGCGTGGCGATGTCTTCAAGCATGGCCTTGCGGCGATCGCCAAAACCCGGCGCCTTGACCGCCGCGACCTTTAAGCCCCCGCGCAGCTTGTTGACGACCAGCGTCGCCAGCGCCTCACCCTCGATGTCTTCGGCAATGATCAGGAGCGGCTTGCCCGACTGCACCACCGCTTCGAGCACCGGCAGCATGGCTTGAAGCTGGGACAGTTTCTTCTCGTGCAGGAGCACGTAGGCGTCCTCAAGCTCGGCCACCATCTTCTCGGCATTGGTGATGAAGTAGGGTGACAGATAGCCGCGGTCGAACTGCATGCCCTCGACGATCTCGACGTCGGTCTCAAGGGACTTTGCTTCCTCGACCGTGATGACGCCCTCGTTGCCGACCTTCTGCATCGCGTTGGCGATCATCTTGCCGATCGTTGCGTCGCCGTTCGACGAGATGGTGCCGACTTGTGCCACTTCAGCGGAGGACCCCACTTTCTTCGAACGCTTCTTGATGTCGGCGACGACCGCGCTGACGGCAAGATCGATGCCACGCTTCAAATCCATCGGGTTCATGCCGGCGGCGACCGACTTGACGCCTTCCTTGACGATTGCCGCGGCGAGCACGGTCGCCGTCGTGGTGCCGTCGCCGGCCTGATCGTTGGTCTTCTGCGCCACTTCGCGCACCATCTGCGCGCCCATGTTTTCGAACTTGTCGTCGAGCTCGATCTCCTTGGCGACGGTGACGCCGTCCTTGGTGATGCGGGGCGCGCCATACGATTTATCGAGGATGACGTTGCGGCCCTTGGGACCGAGCGTCACCCGCACCGCATTGGCGAGAATGTCGACGCCGCGCAGCATCTTGTCGCGCGCATCGGTGGAAAATCTTACGTCTTTCGCGGACATTGTTTGGTTCCTTCAGGTTCGGATGACGGATGACGGATGACAGACGACAGACGACAGATGAACGAAGGACGAGCTTGCTTATCGGCCCTTCGTCGTCAGTCCTCTGTCCTCCGCTTAGGCGATCACGCCCATGATGTCGGACTCCTTCATGATCAGGAGCTCCTCGCCGTCGAGCTTGACCTCGGTGCCCGACCATTTGCCGAACAGCACGCGGTCGCCGGCCCTGATGTCGATCGCGATCAGCTTGCCATTCTCATCGCGGCCGCCGGGTCCTACGGCGACGACCTCGCCTTCTTGCGGCTTCTCCTTGGCGGTATCGGGAATGATGATGCCGCCCTTGGACTTTGCCTCGGCGTCAACACGCTTGACGACCACCCGGTCATGGAGCGGCCGGAATTTCGTTTTCGCCATGATTACCCTCGTTGCCGCGCTCATGCGGCTTTTGGCGTTGATAAAAACGCTTGTTTTGCAGTGTCTTAGCACTCATGACGGCGGAGTGCCAAGAGGCGCAGCGGACATAGGGTGCCGGTTCCGCGCTGTCAAGGCGGGGTCCCCTCTCCGCAGGAGAGAAAGGGAAATTCGCACGCGCGCACGCATGCTGCTATTGTGGCTGCGAGCTTCGCCGCGTCGAAGCCGCCAAATCGGGGCCGCAATCTTCACCGACGGCCCGCCGGGAGAGCGCGATTTGAAACAAAGTCGAAAGGTCGCAACGATAAATTGGCCGCGGTCGCCAGCGCGGCCGGCGGGTCGGCGCGCCGTGGTTCGGTCAGCCGTTCGAGGACACCCTTTCATGAGCGCGTCGTATCGGCGATTGGCTTTCGCCATCGCGGCGCTCGGCGCGCTCGCGCTCGCGGCCTGTGCCTCGTCTCCGCCGCCGGTCGAACAGGCGGCGCCGCCGCCGATGACGCAGCCGGCAGTACCGTCACAGTACCGGCCGGAAGAGATCGTCGGCCGCTGGGGCTATGGCGCTTTTCACAAAGACCAGGATTTGGCGCGCACGACCACGGCGGCGCGCGGGCAATGCGGTCAGCCGGTCGAGATCACGCGCGGCCCGAACGGCGGCGTCATGATGTATCTCGCCGACAGCGCCGAGCAGCGGGAATTGCAGCTCAAGGGCTCAGCCAGCGGCAAGAACTATATCGGTCCGCCCGGCGACGCCGGCGGTCCGCAGGATCGCGAGATCGTGTCATTCGACGGCCGCACCATGGTGCTGCGTTGGATGGATCAGGAAGTCGCCGGCCGCTACGGCACCGGCGTCTATGTGCGCTGCGCGCCAGAGGGCATGGCGCGATCCGCCGGCAAGCCGCCGATGAAGCCCCCGCCGCAATAGGCTCGCTGCGCCGTCACGCCCGGCACTCGGGTCCCGCCTTTGGCGGGCTCAAGCGTGGACTGTCGTGCCGGGCATCCCGTTCCGGTGGGCAATGCGTGCCTAAGCGAGATGGCCGGGACAAGCGCGGTCATGACGAGGGCGGCGTTACCGAAAAATCTAGCAGCCGAACAGCGCGTCGATCTCGCTTTGCGAAAGATGGCCGTTGTCGCTGTCGAGCCGCGGGCCGTGCAAATATTGCGCGGCATCGTCGCGCGACGACGCCGGCGGCGTCGCCTTGATCTCGTCGAGCGCGCGGTCGATGTGATCTTCGATGAATTCGAGCGTCGTCGTCACCTTGGCGACGCGTTGCCCGATCAGGTCCTGAAAATTGCACGCCTCGAAAATGCGGATCACGAGATCCGAAATGTCCAGCGCCAGGCCCTGTTCGATCCTGCCGTTGAACGCCGCCGACAGCGTGTTGGCATGTTGATCGATTTCTTCGGCGGCGGCGAGAATCTTTTGCGTCGCCTGCGCGGTGCCTGCGGTCACCGCCTCAAGTTCGTGCGCGATGCGCACCAGTTGCTCGGCCTGCAGCGCTAAGGTGCGGCGGCCGTTGCTGTGCTCGTCGCCGCCGTTGGCGTTGGCGGCAGGCGGGGCGGGCGCGGCGATGGCGGCGGCGAGCGCGCGCAGCGCCTGCATGATCTCGGCGTGCTGCAACGACGCCGGCGAGCCGTTATCGGCGCCGGCATGCCGCGCGACGGCGGTCTCCTCGATGCGGAATATTTTGCGCGGTTCGGCCATTTTTTCCGACCAATATGCTTTTTGAGCACGATCTTTTGCGACCACCGGCAGCCACCCTCGGATCGAGTCCGCGGGCGGGCTTTTTCGGGATCATGCTCGCAACGACACTAAAGTTTGTCCGCTTAATACGACGTTCACGGCTCACGCTGCCGGCCATGCGCGGCAAAGCAACGTCCGATTAACCAAACCGCCGAACCATTCACGCAATATCAACTGTAACTTGCTGAACAATGTACCAATGACGCGTCGGCGCAATTTGTTTACCAAACAGTCGAGATTTGCGCCTGTACTCGGCGCCTGAGCGCGCGCCGCCGTTGTGATCGCAACGGCGCGAAACGGGCTCAGTGGGCAACTTGCGTAAACGAGTACAGCAATGCGGCGTATCTGCATGTCCGCGCTCCTGGTGGGCGCGTGGTACGGCTCAAGTCTTGATTTGCCGGCTTTTGCCGATCCCCTCCAGCTCACGTTGTCGCCTTACGTGATGAGCCAGCCGGTGGCGCAGCCGGCTTATGTGGCGCAGCCGGCGCAAGCCGCCGCGCCCGCCGCCGGTCCGCAATATTACGTCTATGTGGCGCCGCAGCGTTCCGCCGCGGTCGTTGCGCCGCGCTATGCCACTGCCGCGCCGAGCTATACCGGCAGCGTCGCGCCGCGTTACGCCACGGCCGCCGCGCCGAGCTATGCCGCGCCTGCGAGCTACACGGCGCCGGCCCCGCTGCCCGCCGCGCCGCCCGCGCCGCCGCCCGCTCCGGCAAATCCCGGCGGCGGCGGCTTCCTCGAGGCGATCTTCGGCGGGCCGACGATTCAGGCGCATGTCTATCAGCCTCACGTCTATCAGCCGGCGCTGCCGGAATATCAGCCGGCACCGGCGCCGGCGCCGCAGACCACGGTCGTCAATGCGTCGCCGGGCTACGCGCCGTCGAGCCAAGGCGGCATGTCGGCTTACCCGATCGATCCGAAATACAACCGCCAGGTCGTCGACTATCACGGCGACGAAACGCCGGGCACGATCGTCATCGATACGCCGAGCAAATTTCTCTATCTGGTGGAGGACGGCGGCAAGGCGTTGCGCTACGGCATTGGCGTCGGCCGCCCGGGCTTCACCTGGGCGGGCGTGAAGGAAATCACCGCTAAGCGCGAATGGCCGGATTGGCGGCCACCGGCGGACATGCTGGCGCGGCGGCCCGACCTGCCACGCTTCATGCCCGGCGGGCTCGATAATCCGCTCGGCGCGCGCGCGATGTATCTCGGCTCGACCCTCTATCGCATCCATGGCTCCAACGAACCCTGGACCATCGGCACCAACGTGTCGTCGGGCTGCATCCGCATGCGCAACGAGGACGTCACCGACCTCTACGGCCGCGTCAAGATCGGCACCAAGGTGGTGGTGATCTGAAGAATGTAGCCTGGATTAAATCCAGACCCTAGCCGAGCGAAACGCCGTGCGCGGCGAGCAACCGCGGAAAATCCTTACTGAGGAAAAACGCGTATTCGCGCTCGCGCAGATCGGTCAGCGCATCGAGCCGCCGCAATTCGGCGTCGACTTTGCCCGGATGGCACATGACGACGCCGCCGTCCGGCAGCGAAGCGAGAAAGCCCGGGAACAGTTTTGTGTAATCAGCGCGCGGCCGGAACGCGTAGGCGCCGGCAAAAGCCGGATTGCTGCGCACGCTATGCTGCGCGGCAATGCGGCGGAAACGGCGGCTCAAGCCGTCGAGCAAGAGCGCCTTGCGGTCGGCGAAGCGTTTATGCGCCGGCAGCGCTCGCCCGCATTGGCGCACCCAGGCCGCCGGCGCCGCATCCTTCATCACCCGCAACAGTGCTTCGCCGATCTGCGGCAGCAGCTGGACATGCTGGTGCCCGTCGACGAAATCCGGCGCGCGGCCGAACGCGGCGGTGAACGCCTCGAACTGGCGCACGATCTCGATCGTCAGCAGTTCGGGCGCGAAGGCGCGCAAATGCGTCCGCCGCAAGACCGCCGCAAGCGACGCGAAGGCGCCGTGATAGAGCGGCGTAAAGCCGTGCGACAGCGGCCGGAACGGCGCCGTCAATGTCAGATGCAATCCGATTGCCGCGTGCGCTGCGGCGGCATCGACGAGCGCTGCCGCTTCGCGCGGCGAAAAGCTCGGGGCCACGACCATCACCGAAGCGGCATTGACGCGCCGCCGCACCAGGAGATCGCGGATCGCGGCATCGACCGCGGGCGAGATGCCGTAATCGTCGGCACAGAGCCAGATGTGTCGCGGTTTTAATTCGCTCATTCGGCCGCGGCGCGGGAGTCGGTCGCGGTGCGGGTGCCGGTGCCGGCGACCTTGGCGTCGTCGCGCAGCTTGACCTTGTGCTCGGCGACGAAATAGACCGGCCGCGCTTTGATCTCTTGCAGGATTTTTCCGATATATTCGCCGACCACGCCGAGCATGATGAGTTGCACGCCGCCGAGCACCATAATACCGACGAACAGCGACGGGTAGCCCGGCACCTTTTCGCCATAGACCAAGGTCTCGTAGACGATCTGCAAGCCGTAGCCGAAGGCGATGACCGCGATCCCCGCGCCGAGCATGGTGGCAAAGCGCAACGGCGCCACCGAGAACGCGGTCAAGCCGTTTAGCGACAGACCGATGAGGCGGCGCGCATTCCACGTGCTGCGGCCGTCGACGCGGGCTTCCGGCTCGTAATCGATCCGCATCTGGCGAAAGCCGATCCAGCTCGCCAGGCCCTTGAAGAAACGGTTGCGCTCCGGCAGCTGACGCAACGCGTTGGCGGCGCGCGGCGACAACAGCCGGAAGTCGCCGGCATCCGCCGGAATCTTCGGCCGAGCGCCCCAGTTCAACAGCGCGTAAAAGCCCTTCACGGCGAGGCGGCGAACGAGCGACTCGTTCGCGCGGTGCGCCTTGGCGGTATAGACGACATCGCAATCGTCATCGAGCCAATGGCCGACCAGGGTCTCGATCAATGCCGGCGGGTGCTGGCCGTCGCCGTCGATGAACAGCACCGCGCCGCGGCGGGCATGATCGAGGCCGGCGAGTAACGCCGCCTCCTTACCGAAATTGCGCGACAGCGACACCACCTGGACGTCGAACGCGTTCGCCGGCAGTTCGCGGGCGATGGCGAGCGTGCCGTCGCGGCTGCCGTCATCGACATAGACCACTTCACAGGCCAGCGCGCGTGTTGCGGCAAGCCTTTGCGCCACCTCGGCGAGCCGGGCGTGCAGGCGTTCGAGCGAGGCCGCTTCGTTATAAAGCGGCACTACGATGGAAAGGCCGCGCCGATGGCCTGAAGAATCTTGGCCGGAATCCGCTGCGGCCGCGGTGCGGTCGCGGGCAATGGGCATGATATGGTCGGCGGGGGCGGGCATTAGTTCGATCCTGTACCGGCCGTTCTATAGCGCAAAGCGCGACCATGCGCCCACCCCCTCTCGACGATCCGGCTGGCGCGCGCCGCCGGACGTGATATGCGAAAGCCCGCAATGGCTCCGTTTTCTCCCCCGACGTCGGCCCGCGCCAAGCTCGAACACGCCTGGCGCAACCGGGCGCTCAGCCTCAAAGCGACGTTGTTTGCGGCGATCGGCGTGGTTAATACCGCGGTCGATTTCGGCGTCTTCCTGCTGGCGCGCATGGCGCTCGAGCGATCGTCAGCGGCGCTCGCCGTCTTCGTTGCGCTTGCGGGCGGCTGCCACTGCGGCAGCCCGCAGACGCTATTATTGATCGCGGCAAACATGATGTCGTGGACCGTGGCGGTGACCGGTTCCTACGTCATGAATTCTTCGATCACATTCGCGGCCGAGTCGGGACGAAAATTGCGCTGGCACGATTATCTGACCTTTATCGTCTCCGGCATTGCCGGATTGATCGCCAATACCGCGGTTCTGGTGCTCGCCGCGCAAATTCTCGCGCTGCCGGTTTGGTTGGCGAAGGGCGTCGCCATCCTGGCAAGCTTCGTCGTCAATTTTTCGCTGTCGCACTTCGTCGTCTTCCGTGTGCGCGGCTAAATTTGAATGTCAAATCCGCAGCGGGTATTCGCGCGTTTACTCGTCAAATGGCTGCATTCCTCTACCGCTGCCCCCATACCGGCTTGAAGATCCAAAGCTGGTGGCTGACGATCCGGACGACCGCGGCGAGCCGACTTACGAACCGGTGACCTGCGCCGCCTGCTCGCGGCTGCATCTGGTCGACCCGAAAACCGGACGGGTCTTGGGGGCCGAAGGGGATTAAGTCCGGGGATTAAGTCCGGGGATTAAGTCCGGGGATTAAGTCCGTCATCTTCGGCAAAGACCGAAGCTTTTTGATCCAGGTCAATATCTTCGAACTGCTCCAAGCTAACCCTTGGCGGCGAAAGGAGACCGCCATGTCGATCAGCCAGATTGTGATCTTGAGTGCAGTTTGCGCCGCCTTCGTCGTCTTCGCAGTGGTTCTGGCGTGGGGCGACTACCAGACGCGGAAGATCAGTCACAGCGGGGCGGACAGGCCGCAAGCGCCGGGGCCGCAATTGCAATCGCTCAGGACTGCGACTGCGGCGCCGAGCGCGCCGGCGCGTTCGCCGAAAATGGCAGCGTCGGCAAAGTGACGGCGCCGAAAGGTCGGATGCGAAAGAAACTCTGGACGACAAACACGTCAGGAAACGAGACAAGAAACGAGACGGGAATACGCGGCGCGTTGACTGGGGCGCGTCAGCGAGCTGCACCGCAACTATCACATCTCGATGTCCAATACGGCGGCGGCGACCATCGTGCTCGAGAACGGTGAGGCAGCCGAACGCCGCGCGGCGTGAGTATGAGTGCGCGGCAACCGTGGGGTGGGCGAAATCGCCTCGTAGCGTAGCGGCGACTTTGCCCGCGGGGGAATCCGCGCGGCATTGCGCTGGCTGCCGAGAACGGACTTTCGGGTCCGAGCCGGCGCAATGCTCACCTCGCGGTTTTGCTTCCTCTTTGCGCTCCAACCCGGCGCGAATATTTCGATCCGCTATGCGCGGTTCATGACGAACGGCACGCCAAATCCGCGAAAACCTTCGCGACAGGACGCGTGATGAAGACCGCGAGACCGGGGATCGGATGGCGCGGCGCAAACTCGGCTCGCGGCGACTCGCAAACGGCAAGCCGGCGGTTAGCCCTTGAGCCTGGTTACCTCTATCACCGTTTTGACTGCAGCACCGGCGAGTTCCGTGGTCTGTTCCGTGATTGCTTGCAATTGCGTTTTCACCAACTCGGCCTGGATCTGCATCACTTCCTGTATGTTCTTGGCATGTACGAACTTCTGAGCAAACTCGAAGCAAGTCGCGACGTTGCGCTCGGCGAATGTCCTCACTTTGTCATGCATCACCTTCGAACCAGACTGGGCAGCCGCGGCCGGCCCCTCCAAGGAAGTGGTAGCCTTCTGAGCGGCCACGACAAAGTTGTCGAAGGCCCTTCTGGCCTCATCCACGCTTTTCTCGGCGAGTTGCCGTAGCTCAAGCGGAATTTCGAAGTTCGACATCGTGTCTTTTGCCACGGCCACCTCCTGGTACTGCGGTCGAGGCGTTGCAACAAGAATTGTGCACCTCGACGCAGTCAATTTCATTCGGGCCCCGCCGAAAGGTGACACACGGAAAGCGCCGGCGTGCCGCGGTCCTCTGCCGAGCAGCCCTTCCAATGGGGTCACGCCTCCCCAATGCCGAGAACAATATCACGCCTCAAATTGGAGGTCTGTGATTTACTTCACAGCCCGCCGGGACGCCGACGGAATGCCTGCTGCTGGCCTAAGGGTCGAAAACCCCATTGGAACTGCTCCCGAAGGCAAAGACGCCCGAAGTTCGCATCAGAGGATGCCGCAATCACTTGCGAACTTCGGAATCGGGACACTGGGACGCTAAACGGTCCTACTTGATCGACAGGCCGAGCGCCTTGACCATGTCGCCCCACTTCTTGACTTCGGCGCCGAACATGGCGTCGGCCTGCGTCAGCGTGCCGGCGATCGGCTCGAAGCCCATGTCGGTCAACTTGGCTTCGCCATACGGCGATTTGACGATGTCGGTGATCGTAGCATTGAGTGCGACGAGTATGTGCGGATCGGTCTTAGCCGGCGCGAAGAAGCCGACCCAAGATGTGGCGCTGAACGGCGCGGCGGCGGCGCCGGTGAATCCCTGCTCGGCATAAGTCGGCACATTCGCCAGCACGGCGGCGCGTTTTGCGGCGGCGATGCCGAGAGCCTTGAGTTTGCCGCCCGCGATTTGTGCGGCGGCGCCGCCGCCGAGCGTGGTCGCCATCAGATCGACGTGGTTGCCGATCGTGGCGGTGATCGCCGGCGCGCCGCCCTGGAAGGGAATGATCTGCACCGGCGTCTTAGCCAGGAACTTGAAGAAGTATTCGGCCTCGATGTCGGAGCCGGTGCCGACGCCCGGTACGGCGAGATTGATGGTCTTGCTGTTCATGGCCTTGATAAATTCGACAAGATTATTCGCGGGATTGCTCGGGCCCGTCACCAAAGCTTCCGGGCTCGAGGCGGCGATCGCCACGGTTTTGAAGTCGCTCGCCGAGAATTGCTTGTTCGTGAACAGGGTTTCGTTGATGGCAAGCGCCGTCGTGGTGGCAAGAAGCGTGTAGCCGTCCGGCGCGGCGCGGGCGACAAGCTCGGCTGCGATATTGCCGCCGGCGCCGCCGCGGTTCTCGACCACGACGGTCTGATGCAGGCGGTCCGTCAGACCTTGTGCAATCAGCCGCGCCAGCGTATCGGCGATGCCGCCCGGCGCAAAGGCGACGATCATGGTAATCTTGTTGGCCGGATAGGTTTGCGCATCGGCGCGCGCGGCAGTGAGGACGAGAGTCGTGAGCGCAACCGCCGCGAGGGTGCGGCGCAGGTGGCATAGACACGGCATCAAGCTTGCTCCTCAAGCGCGCTTATCGAGTTCCGCGGCGAGCTTGGCATAGAGCGGGTTGTCGCGGGTATAGACGTATTCGATGGCCGCGACCGAGACCGCTTCAGCGCCGTGCTCGCGCAGCAAGCTCGCCAGCGCCGGCACATTTTCCGGCGGGCAGTGCAGCGTCAGCATGCCCGACGAGGTCGGGCCGCCGAACGGCGAGGCAACGCCGAATTTTTGCCGCGCCGTAGCGAGCAGGTTTTCGTTCATGCCGGCAAACCGCGTGCGCACTTCGCGATACGCCTCGGCGCGCTTTTGCGCGGCGATGCGATCGAGCAGCCGCCGCGCGATTTCGCGTTGCCCTTCGTCCCATGCCGCCGCGCGCGCGGCGACGAGGTTGGCCTGCGAGCGTAAAACCACGCCGTCTTCGATTACTTTGAGGCCGTTGGCCGAAAGCGTGGCGCCGGTCGTGGTGATGTCGACGATCAGCTCGGCGGTGCCAGCCGCCGGCGCACCTTCGGTGGCGCCCGAGCTTTCGACGATGCGGTAATCGACGACGCCGTGCGCGGCGAAAAAGCCGCGCGTCAGGTTGGCGTATTTGGTGGCGAGCCGCATCTTGCGCTCGTGCTTGAGCCTGAATGCGGTCGCGACATCGTCGAGATCGGCCATGCTGCGGACGTCGATCCAGGCCTGCGGCACCGCGACGACGACATTGGCGAAGCCGAAGCCCAAGCCGGTGATGAACACGACGCGGTCGTCCGATTGCGGGATCATCTCGCGCACCAGGTCTTCGCCGGTAATGCCGAGATGCGCCGCGCCTTGGCTGAGCTGCGCGGTGATTTCGCCGGCCGACAGATAAGCGATCTCGACGGCGTCGAAGCCCAGGATGGTGCCGCGGTAATCGCGCGCGCCGCGCGGCTTGACGAGTTCGAGGCCGGCGCGGGCGAAAAACGCCTCGGCGTTTTGCTGCAGCCGGCCCTTCGACGGCACGGCCAGGACGAGCGGCGCGCTCATATCGCGCCTCCGCTATTGGCGAGATCTTCGATCGAGGCGGCAAAACCGACCGCCGGGATCGGCTCTCTAGCCCCTAGGCGCGTGAGCAAGCCGTCGTAACGGCCGCCGGCGACCAGCGGGCTCTTGCCGTGTGCATTATGCAGTTCGAACACGAAGCCGGTGTAATACTCGAAGCCGCGGCCGAACGCGGTTGCGAATTTGATCGCGCGCAGGTCGATGCCGCGGGCGGCGAGAAAGCCGGCGCGCATTTCAAACAGGCCGAGCGCCGGCTCGAGCGAGATTTTGGCGTCGGCTGAGAGCGTGCGCAGTTCGCCGGCCGCCTCGTCCGGATCGCCTGCAAGCGACAGGAAGCGTTCGATCAGCGCCCGGGTCTCGCGCGGCAGCCGGGTCGGCGCATTGAGCGCCGATTGTTCGAGGAAGCGGTCGGCGATTTCGGCGACGGAGCGGCCGCCGACGGCAGCAATGCCGGCGATCGACAGCAGATCCGTCACCAGATGATGCGCGGCTTTGGGGTCGGAGCCGGCAAGCGCTGCGAGCACGCCCTGATATTCCGGCCGGCCGTTCGCGGCGGTGAGCGTCAATTGATCGAGATCATGCTTGAGCGAGGATTTGCGGTTGAAATCCTTGACCAGGCGCCGCTTCCATACCGGCGCCAGATCGAGCGCGGCGACGAAGGCGGCAAACAGCCCGACATCGCCCATGCGGATTTCCGGCGCGCTTAAGCCATATTGCGTGGTCGCTTCGAGCCCGAGCGCCAGCATTTCGGCGTCGGCTGCCGCCTTGTCCGCCCGGCCGAAGGATTCGATGCCGGCTTGCAGGAATTCAGCCGCAGCGCCTTCGCGGTGGCGAAACACCGCGCCGAGATAGCAGAAGCCAGCAGGCTTGCCTGCCGCCGGCGAGGCCAGATAATCGCGCGACACCGGAATGGTCAGGTCGGGCCGCAAGCACAATTCGCGGCCGTCCGGATCGGTGGTAAGAAACATGCGCCGGCGGATGTCCTCGCCGGACAAATCGAGGAACGGCTCGGCGGGTTGCAGCACCGGTGGCTCGACTTGCGCGTAACCGGCGCGCACATATGACGCGACGAGCGCTTGCGCCCGCGGGTCCGGACCGTTTTGTGCCAAATTCGGCGCGACGTTCGACATGGCAATGACTCGTTGCGGCGGCCCTTTAGCACGGCACGCGTCGCTATTCGATGAAGATCGGCGACCGCCGTTAATGCTGGCCCGGCGCTCCGGCGAGCGGATTTCCAGGATTGCCGCCCCTCTTGCTTAACGCAACATTATAACGTTAGCATAGGTGGATGGGATGGGTTCATGGCCATAAACGGCACGGCGCTTTGCTCGCGCTGGCGGCGCTGGCGCTGCAAATCGTGCTGTCGTTTGGGCATGTGCATCTCGAGAATGTGCATCTCGACGGCATTCGCCCCGGCGCGGCCCATACTGCATTAGCCTCTGCGCATAAGCCTGCGATCGCACAGGCGTCGCAGCAGCTTCCGGCGCAAAATCCCGGCGCCGATGACGATTATTGCGCGATTTGCGCCTCGATTTTCCTCGCCTCAACGTCCGTTATCTCGCTGGCGCCGCCGTTGCCGGTGCCGGTCGGGTTCCAACGCATCGAGCATTCTTTTGGCGTCGCCTTCGGCGCCATCGCGCCGCGACGCGTCGCGTTCCAATCGCGCGCTCCGCCCGCCGCCTGATTTGCGGTCGGTGCCGATCTGCGGCTGAGCCGGCGCGATTTTTTATTGATGCACCGCAAGATCGAACGCGGCATCTCCTTAACTCTCGATATGCCGCGACAGCACGACCGCCAGCGGGCCTGGATCATTCCCTGCAGCTTTTTTGGCGGAGTATCATGTCAGTCCATGCTTATCGGGCTCATCGCGCGAGGGTCCTTGGTGGTTCCGCGCTGTTGACGCTGTTGGTTCTCGGCGCAGCGGCGAACGCCCAAGATCAGCCCAGCCAAATACAGGCGCCCCAGCAGCAGGCCCCGCAACAGCAGGCCCCGCAACCGCAGGTGCCCCAAGGGGAGCCGGCCGCACCGCCGTCGCCGCAGGCAGGCGGTCGCACAGGCCAGCTTCCCGAAATCACTGTGACGGCGCCATTGCGGAAGCCGCCGACCCGACCAGTCGCTCAACGCCCCGCGCCGCCGGCACCGCCAAGCGCACCGCCGACCGACCAGGCCACGGTCAAGAACGACCGCTTCGACGCCGCGCGCGACAGTCTCTACACCACCACCGGTACGACCTCCGACACGATCAGCCACGACACCATCGAGGCGCTGCCGCAAGGCAGCAACGCGACGGTCGAGAAGGTTTTGCTGCAAGCGCCCGGCGTGTCGCAGGATTCCGCGGCAAGCGGACTCCTCCATGTCCGCAACGACCACGCCAATGTGCAATTCCGCATCAACGGCGTGATGCTGCCGGACGGCGTCACCGGCTTCGGCAGCATTTTCGACACCAGCTTGATCGGCACCATAGCGCTGGTCACCGGCGCGCTGCCGGCGGAGTTCGGCCTGCGCACGGTGGGCTTGGTCGACATCGCCACCCGCGCCGACGCGTTCAACAATTCAGGCAGCGTCAGCTATTACGGCGGCAGTCGCGGAACCATCGAGCCGAGCTTCGAATATGGCGGCACCTTCGGCAACACTTGCCCGAAGATCGCGCCGCCGCCCGGATCGGCGACGGCATCATCGCTCGCGGCGGACTGCTTCCCGGGCGTGCAATACTTTTTCACCGGCCGTTATTTGCAGACCACGGAGGGCATCGAAAATCCGCTGCCGACGCTCAACGCCATCCACGACTTCTCGCAGCAGGAAAAAGGCTTCGCCTATATGTCGACCTTCGTCGACCCCTCTACGCGTTTAAGCCTGATCGCGGGAACCGCCACCAGCAGCTTTCAGATTCCTGATGTGCCTGGCGCGCCGGTCGGGATGTTGGGAAATCCGCCGGTCACCAGCGCCTACGGCCTCACCAATTTTAATTCCGCGCAGCTCAACGAGAATCAATTCGAGCAGACTCAGTTCGGCGTGCTGGCGCTGCAGCGATCGGTGAACGGCTTCGACGGGCAAATTTCTTATTTCACCCGCTACAACATTCTGCACTTCACGCCGGACCCGGCCGGCGACCTGTTGTTGAACGGCATCGCGTCCGACATCAGCCGGCAATCCTATAGCAACGGCATTCAGGGCGACGCCTCGTACGCGATCGCGCCGACGCACACGCTGCGCATGGGCTTCACCGTCAGCGGCGAACAGACCTGGGTCGACAATTCCTCGCAGGTCGAGCCGTGCACGGTCTGTGATGGCACCGACAATGGAGCGCCGGAGACGATCACCGACGATGTCGACAAGCTCGGCTGGCTCGCCGGCATCTATGCCCAGGACGAGTGGAAAATCACCGACAAACTGACAATGAACGCCGGGCTGCGCTTCGACCAGATGTGGGAATATGTCAATGCCAACCAATTAAGCCCGCGCTTGAGCTTCACCTATAAGCCGTTCGAATACACGACCGTCCATGCCGGCTATGCCCGCTATTTCACGCCGCCGGTGCTGGTCGAGGCAGCGCCGGCCAATATCGCGCTGTTTAACAACACGACCGGAGCCTCGACCAGTCCCGGCACCGACCCGGTGCTGCCGGAGCGCTCGCATAATTTCGACGCTGGCGTCGATCAAAAAATACCGTTCAAATGCTATAGTTCTTTGGAAAAAGACTGCCCCACGCTCGATCTCGGTCTCGACGCCTATTACAAGATCGCAAAAGATCTCATCGACAACGGCAATTTCGGCCAGGCGCTGGTGCTCAGCGCCTTCAACTACGCCAAGGGCTACGTCGAAGGCATCGAGTTCAGCGCCAAATTCAAGAGCGGCGGTTTCCAGGCCTACGGCAACCTCGCCGTCGGCGAGGAACGCGCCACCGACGTGGTATCGAACGAATATCTGTTCGACAACACGGTAGCGCTGGCCGATCTCGGCGGCTTGACGCTGCGACAATACGTCGACAGCCACTGGATCTACACCGATCACACCCAGATTGTGACCGGTTCGGCCGGCGCCGCTTATCAGTTTTGCGGCCGGGCTTCGACCCCCGGCGAACAATGGTGGGACTCGTGGTGCGGAACAAAACTTTCCGCCGACATGATCTACGGCTCGGGGCTGCGCACCGGCGACGCCAATATCGGTACCGAACCGCCTTATGCACAGTTCAACGCCAGCATCTCGCACCAATTCGCCATGCCAGACGATAAGCCGCTAACGGTGCGCTTCGACGTCGTCAACCTGGCCGACACGATTTATCAGATCAGGAGCGGCACTGGCATCGGCGTATTCGCGCCGCAATATGGGCCGCGCCGCGGCTTCTACATCGGCATTTCAAAGAAGATATGAGGGGTGTCATGTCGTCGAGCGCAAAAGTAATCGCGGCAGCCGCCGGCCTTTTGGTTGTCACTACGCTTGCGCGGGGCGCCGACTTATCGCCGCCGCCCACGCCGGCACCGTACAATTGGACCGGCCCCTACATCGGTCTTAATGCCGGCTATGCATCCGCCGCTGTCGCATCCCGCCTAATTGAGATCGCGCGACAGCATTAGCTTCGCGACCAGCCGATCGGAAGCAGCGGTCAGCCCAAAACCCAGGCCGGCTTCGACGTCAAAAGGTTCGCCTTTATAATCGACAACTCCAAAAAGCTGTTGTGACTGCTGATCGGCCGGAAGGAAGTGCTGAATCACTCCGAAATCGGCATACTGTTCAATTGCAACGGCCCACACCGGCGAGAAATTGTAAGCGACCCGGGCTGACGGCGCGAAATCGAGATTTTTAAATCCCTTATAAGAATTGTCAAAAATTGGATTAACGATGAGATCGAATTTCCCCAAGTGCCAGCCGATGATCGGTCGCATTTCCTGAGAGTACGCGTTCGGATCCCAATATTTAGCATTATAGCTGAATTCGAAATTAATGCCGTAGAAAAAGGTTTGATCCGCGGCATGCGGCAGGACGAATAATTCGCGTAGTTTAAAGCCGTTCAGTGTTGGACCAAGATTGCTGGAGTCACTATAGAGCGGCAGATACAAGCCCTGCTCGAACCAATCCGTGACGCCATAGGCCCATTCGGGCACGCCATTGAGCGTATGATCGGGAACGAGCCCACCCGGGAACCGCGGGGTCGTCAATCCAGTGAACGTATAATTGTTGTGAACCTCAAGATTGAACACGCCGGGTTTGGCGATCTCGGCATCATAAACCTGAATTTCGTCGGTTTGCGCGAATGCTGCCGCGGACCAAATCATCAACAACATGAAGATGAAAATTCGTGTCAAGAATCGCGCGCTATGCAGGAATGTTGCCATCGTGTTGGTCTACTAGCATTTTCCGGCTCGTATTAGTTCCGGGATTCGCCGGATGCCCCGGGAACCGCCGTGAAAATTTGCGCCTTCCCGGCGTTCCTGCAAGGCAGACGCGAAGTGCGGAGGCTATGGTACACAGCGGGATCGGATCAATGCATTACCAAGGCGATTATCGGCTATGCGTTTGCGGTGCCCGGCAAGGGCGACCGCGGCGACAGCGGCACGGCAATGCCGGTCAAAGCTCCGGCCGTGACTCCCAGTATGGCAAAATCGGCAACATCGGCGCCGTGGCAGACCTCGTCCGTGCCGGACGTTTCTGCGGCCATGCGCTGAAAACCGGCCAAGATGATTGACGCATCGATTCGCATGAATGCGATCACCGCAGCAGTCAGGTTGCGGTCGCGCGGCGGTTCACATTATCTTCGCAGCGGCGGATGACGCTTGGCTACTTTTTTCTTTCGGCCAATCGGTCCGGCGAGAGCGCTTGAACGACGCGGCATTCGGCAACGCGGCCACCTGCACAGGCTAAAAGCGTGTCGCGCAGCTCGCGGCGAAGTCTTTTGAGTGTCGCGATCTTCGCCTCGATCGTGACGAGGTGACGCGCGGCGATTTGGTCAATCCCCGCGCATGGCCGCTCGCGGTGCCTGGCGAGATCGAGCAGTTCGCGCACATCCTCGATGGCAAAGCCAAGTTCCCGTGCCCGCCGGATGAAGGCCAGGCGATGCACATGTTCATTGGCATAGAGGCGGTAATTGCCGCTGCTGCGGCCCGGCTTGGGCAAGAGGCCGATCCGTTCGTAATAGCGGATGGTCTCGACCTTCGTTGCCGTGGCCGTTCCGACCTGACCGATACTCAGCCCTGCCATGTACTTAGCCTTTCATGGCCTTGACCCTGTAGCGACTATAGAGTTCAGACTAGCACATCCGCGCTCTTGAGCGAGAGGGATCATGGCCGCCGATTGCTGCGAACATCATCAGTGTCACGATCCGGGCGGCGACCCGATGCGCCAAGCCGCGTACCGGCGCGTTCTCTATGCCGTGCTCGCCATCAATGCCGCAATGTTTGCAGTCGAGATCGGCGCCGGGCTCGCTGCCGGATCGGCTGCGCTACAGGCCGACGCACTCGACTTCCTCGGCGACGCTGCGAACTGTGCCGTCAGCCTGTTCGTCGTTGCGATGGCGCTGCGCTATCGCGCGACCGCCGCTCTCGCGAAGGGCGCCACCATGAGTTTGTTCGGGCTGTGGGTGCTCGCCATCACCTCTTGGCACGCTTGGCACGGCACACTGCCACAAGCCATGATGATGGGCGCGGTCGGGTTCACTGCGCTCGCGGCCAATGGCGCGTCCTTCGGCTTGTTGTGGCGGCATCGGGGCGGCGACGCCAATATGCGCTCAGCATGGATTTGCACGCGCAACGACGTGCTCGGCAATATCGCTGTCCTCTGCGCCGCGCTCGGCGTATTCGGCACCGGCACCGGTTGGCCGGATGTGATCGTCGCCGCCATCATGGCAATCCTTGCGCTGCAGGGCGCGGCTAGCGTCATCGTGCATGCGATGACGGAATTGCGTTCAACCGGGCCGGCGGTCCTGGCCGCTGCCGAACCGCGATAGGCCGGGCGGCTCGCTTCAACGCGCTTCTGGGCTCGGCATCCGACTTCCGGGGCCGCACGAAATGCGTTAGCGTGCAGGTGCGTTTTTAGAATGATCTGGGAATCAACGGCACGCTAACGCGCGTTGAGCCGTCGTTCGTGCAGCAGCCGCGGCGTAAGCGTCGCAGCAGGCGCTGAAAATGCAAGCTCTGCGACAGCTAGTCCTCGAGATCACTCATGATTTCGGCAACCTGCGGCAAGCGCTTATCCATGCCGGCGCGGTCGTTCTGTTCAGCGCCGTGGCAGGGGGTATGACCGCAGGATACGCGGCGGATCCCGACCTTGCCGTTCCGCCCGGTTATGCCACGCTACCGCCCGGAGCTGCCGACGAGATCGCCGCGGTGGCGCAGGAGATTGATCGGACCGAGGCCGCCGCGCTGGTTTTGGCCGGCAATTCCGCGCTCGACCCCTATCAGAAGATCACCACGCTCGGCAAATTGCTGCTGTTCGACAAGACGCTATCGGTTAATCGCAACGAGGCCTGCGTCTTCTGTCACATGCCGCAGACCGGATGGACCGGACCCGTCTCGGCCTTGAACGCGACGACCTCTGCCTATCCGGGATCCGTCCGCACCCGGTTCAGCCAACGAAAGCCGCAAGCTTACGGCTATGCCACCCTGGCACCCACTCTCTACTTCGATCAGAACAAGCAGGATTTTGTCGGCGGCAATTTCTGGGACATGCGCGCCTCGGGAATTCGCCTCGGCAGCCCGGCGGCGGAGCAGGCAGAGGGACCGCCCGTTAACCCGGCGGAGATGGGTTTCGCAGACCCAGCCTGCGCCGTCGCGCGACTGTCGTTAAGTCCCTATCGGCCACTGTTCGAGGCCGTCTGGGGGGCCGCCGCCTTCGACATCCAGTGGCCACCGGGTGTCGAGCAAATTTGCAGCCGGCCCGGCCCGCCGAGCCCGGGCGATCCCTTCCCGGTGCATCTTTCGGCCGGCGATCGCGGCCGGGCGAGTGCGGCATTCGACCAGATCGGCATGGCGATGCGAGCCTACGAAGCGTCGCCGGACATCAACGCTTTCAGCTCGAAATACGATGCCGTTCGCGCCGGCAGCGCGACGTTCTCTGCTCTCGAGCGCCGCGGTTACGCGCTGTTCGATGGCAAGGCCCGCTGCAATGAATGCCACCGCGATTCCGGAGAATCGCCGCTGTTCACCGATTTCACCGCGGATAATCTCGGCGTCCCGCGCAATTCAGCGCTGCCGTATTATGCAGAAGACCAACCGGATGCCGCCGGCTATGCGGTCAACCGGCTCGGCGTCCGCTATGTCGATGACGGCGTCGGTGCCTTCCTCGCGGGCCCGGACAACCCGAACCGGAAATGGGCCGAATTTGCGGACTCATACCGCGGCAAGTTTCAGGCATCGTCGCTGCGCAATGTCGATCAGCGGCCGCGTCCGGACTTCGTCAAGGCTTACATGCATAACGGTTATTTCAAAAGCCTGAAGCAGGTCGTGCATTTCTACAATACCAGGGATGTGCTGGCGCGGTGCAAGCCGAACGATCCCGGCGAGAAGCTGACTTGCTGGCCGGCACCGGAACAGCCGGCCAATGTCAACACAACGCAGATGGGCCATCTCGGCCTTAGCAATGCCGATGAAGACGCCATCGTCGCCTTTCTCAAGACGCTAACCGACGGTTACGAGCCGCCGGCGCCTTAGACAGGCGGCGCGCCGCGCGGCTTGTTCGGCAGCATCAGTTTGATAGCAACCCATTCAACATCGCTGAATTCGCAGCGCATGATTCGAGGCTCCAGTTTGGGAGCTTGAATCACGCGCCGGGCACCATCATCAACCCGCCACGGCCGGGCATGACAGATGCCAAACCGAATTTATCGGCCGGGTAGATCCGCCTTAAAATTCCGCCGCCCGACCGGAAGCGCAATGCCGACGCGCCTGCGAGAGAAGGGTCCATTCCGATCGAGATTACTCAAGATAACGTCGGCGGCGTCCTCGTAGGAGATCGTCAGCTCGGGCACTTTCTGCTTGAAGGCAAATGCCAAGGCGGCCCTGGGCA
>Ga0187784_10001258_pt1 | contig 19983 bp, 16 predicted proteins | sample 1015_SJ02_MP15_2_FD_132964 | JGI IMG/M metagenome (GOLD analysis project Ga0187784, IMG submission 132964) | Tropical peat soil microbial communities from peatlands in Department of Meta, Colombia - 1015_SJ02_MP15_20_MG | ecosystem: Environmental > Terrestrial > Soil > Wetlands > Peat | place...
CTGCACTGGACCGTGATGCATCTGTTCCATCCAACCGACTGGGCGCTCAAGGAGATGGCGGCGATCGGCATCATGGCGACGATGCAGGATCACCCGGTGCTGCTCGGGCACAACGAGCGCCGCTGGTGGGGCGACGAGCGCGCGGCTTTCGCGATTCCGATCCGCGAGACGATCGACGCCGGCGTGCTGGTCGGCGGCGGCACCGACGCGCCGGTGGTGCCGGTCGACCCCTTCCTCTCGATGTGGTGGATGACCACGCGCCAGGTGCTGAAGGGTTACGCGCTCGGCAAGCAGCACGCGATCACGCAGAAGGAAGCGCTCGCGCTCTACACCATCAACAATGCGCGCATCCAGGGCGTCGACAAGGATCGCGGCAGCATCGAGGCCGGCAAGCTCGCCGATCTCGTGGTGCTGTCGCAGGACATCACCACCGTGCCGGCGGGCGCGATCCGCAACACCAAGGCGCTGCTGACCATGGTCGGCGGCAAGATCGTCTATCGCAACGGGATCTGAGGCGGCGCCCTTGTCGCGCAGAGCCGATGGTGGCAACCTAGCACCAATGTCCGCTCGGCGATGGCGTTGATGGTTCTGCGTCGGGAGTTTCTCCAAGGCGTCGCAGGCCTCGTCGCCGCCGCGGCGTCGCCGCGCGTTGCCTGGGGCGCCCAGCCAAGGCCGCAGGACGGCCACGCGAGCGGTGAGTTCTCCTCCAAGCACAACTACTTCATCTATGCCGGCGGTGAGCCGATCCGCGAGCTCGTGGTTACGATCGAGGTGACCGAGGACATCGTCGTGCCGCACGGGCTCAGCCTGCAGCTCAACGGCTATGCCCAGAAGGGCGCGCGCTGCGACTGGCAGCAATATGTCACCGGTTTCCATCCCGAGGGTTCGCGACCGCTGACGATGGGCTGGTCGATGGAGAACTGGGGCTCGAAGGAATTTCACGATCGGCTCGGCCTGCCTCACGGCAGCGATCTGTTCAACGTCCATGCCAGCGACGTCGGCCCCGTGCCGACGTTCCCGGCGCCGGGAAACCGGCTTCCCGCCGGCTACAAGATCCGCTGGAAGATGCTCTACGAGCCCAATGATCCCGGCGGATTGATCGCCGGCGCGGAATTCTCCTTCACCGACAACCACGGGCGGACGCAGACGAGCGGCCCGCAGCGCATCCTGAGCTTCAAGTACAGCCATATCAAAAAGCCCATCACGCGCGAGGCGCTGGTGCCGTTGACGGCGGTCACCATGAACCTCGTCGGCACCAGCGGCGGGCGCTACATGTTCATCGAGGCGGGCGTCGGCACCATCACCTACGAGGCGGCAGTGCCACTGACCGCCGAGGCGCACCAGCCGAGCACGACGAGCGGGCAGGGCGTCGGCACCGGCGAAATGTCGAACATCGCCTACGACGATCTCGATTCCGCCCCGAGCCGCAAGATCGTGCAGGGGTTCCGCGCGGCGCGCACTCCGAAATTGCAGCCGGGCGGATCGTTCGCGGTGTCGCGCCGCTTCGGCGCCGACGCCACCGACCTTTTTGCCGTCTCGGTCGAGGGCAAGCTCGCCGTCTTTTCGGTCGAAGGCGGCGGGCGCTGGAAGGAGCTGCCTGGTGTCGGCCCGCTCGATACCGCCCTTCCGGGGAGCGGCATTGCGGCGGTGAAGTCCGCGCTCGGCGGCGATCGAACCAGCGTCTTCCTCGTCGCCCAGACCGAGGAGCTTGCCGAATTCATCGTCGATCGCAACGGCGCCGTCAGCGGCCCGACGACGGTGGGTGCGAAGAACATCACGATCAAGGGCGCGCAGCTCGCGGTCTCGCGACAGCTCGGCGCCGATCGAACCGACGTCTTCCTGGTCGACAAGGACGGGGCGCTGATCGTCGTCTGGCAGGACCGCAAGGGCGCGTGGAAGGGGCCGGCGAAGATCGGACCCCCGGGCCTCGCAAACCGCAACGCCCATGTGGCGGTCGCGCGCCATGCCGGCGCCGAGCGCACCGACGTCTTCGTCGTCGGCAAGGACGGCACGCTCAATGTCTTTCACGCCGAGCGCGCGGATGCGTGGAAGGGTCCGGACAAGCTCACCGCGGGAGACTTCGCGCGCGCCGGCGCGTCTGTCGCCATCGTGGAGCGCGGCAAGCGGGTCGACGCCTACATCATCGACAGGCACGCGCAACTGCACGCGCTGTCCGCCGAAGGCGACGGCGCCTGGAGCGCGCCGCAACCGATCGGGCCGAAGGGGCTCGCGGCCAGCAGCACCTCGCTCGCCGCGCACGGGTCGGGCGAGCGCGCGCACGTGTTCGTCGTCGACAAGCAGGGCGCACTCAACGTGATCGATATCGATCGCGACGGCCGCGCAAGCGACCCGCGGCCGATCGGCCAGGCGGGCACGCCCGGCAAGGCGGCGATCATCGCGGCCTCGCCGCAATTCGGCGGCGGCAAGCGACTCGAGGTCTTCGCGATCGGGGCGACCGGCGAGCCGATCATGTTCTCGAGCGAGGACGGTGATGCCTGGCAGGGGCCGACCGCGCTGATGGCCGTGAAGTGAACCCGCGCGCCAAACGGCGCCATCTCGCGACGACCTTCCGGTTCACCCAGAGGGGCTCATGCCCGGCGCCTGATCACGCGTCAAGGCGACGCTCTCTTCGTCTCTGGCGCCAGTGGCGAGCGCGATCGAGATAGAGATAGACGACCGGGGTGGTGTAGAGCGTCAGGATCTGGCTCACGACGAGCCCACCGAAGATCGCAATGCCGAGCGGCTGGCGGAACTCGCTGCCCTCGCCCATGCCGATCATCAGCGGCACCGCGCCGAACAGCGCCGCCATGGTCGTCATCATGATCGGGCGGAAGCGCATCAGGCAGGCTTGGTAGATCGCGTCGGCCGACGACAGTCCGCGCTGACGCTCGGCTTCGAGCGCGAAGTCGATCATCATGATCGCGTTCTTCTTCACGATGCCGATCAGCAGGATCACCCCGATCATCGCGATGATGTCGAACTCGGTGCGAAACAGCATCAGCGCCAGCAGCGCGCCGACGCCGGCCGAAGGCAGGGTGGACAGGATCGTCAGCGGATGAACATAGCTCTCGTAGAGCATGCCGAGCGCGATGTAGATGGTCGCGAGCGCTGCCGCAATGAGAAACGGCTCGCTCGCGAGCGACTGCTGGAAGATCTTGGCGGCCCCGGCGAACTCGCCATGGATCGTCGGCGGCATGTCGATCCGCCGCATCGTCGCCTCGATCGCCGCAACCGCCGTGCCCAGTGAGACGCCCGGCGGCAGATTGAATGAGACGGTGCTGGCGACGAGAAGATCCTGATGGTTGACGGTCAGCGGCGTCTCGCCCTCGGCGAAGGCGGCGACGCTGGACAGGGGAATCATCGTCTCCGCGCTGGTGCTGACCGCGGTCCCGGTCGACGAGGGGGCCCTGCCGGTCGCGCCGATCGAGTTGGTCGCGCGATTGCGTACCGCGTCGGCCGCGACCGCGTTGATCGAGCTCTTCTGCGCGGACGAGAAGACGGTTCCGGCCACCGCGTTGGTCATTTGTGAGCCGCTCGCGGCTCCGCCCGACGTGCTGACATAGACCTCGTTCAATATCTGCGGATTCTGCCAGAACGCCGGCGCAACCTCCATGATCACATGATACTGGTTGCGCGCGACATAGATCGTCGACACCTGGCGCTGCCCGAAAGCATCGTAGAGCGTGTTGTCGATCTGGCCGACCGTCAGGCCAAGGCGTGAGACGGCGTCGCGATCGATGATCAGCTTCGATTGCAAGGCCTGGTTCTGCTGATCGCTGCTGACATCGGCGAGAGCCTGCACGCTCTGCAGCGCGGCAACGAGCTTCGGTGTCCACTCATTGAGCTCGTCGAGCGTCGAGGCTTTCAAGCTGTATTGAAACGCCGCATTGCCCGAACGCCCTCCAGTGCCGAGATCCCCGATCGACTGCAGGAACAAGGTGGCGCCCGCCACCGCCGCGAGCTCGCCACGCAGCCGGCCGATGATCTGGTCGATCGGCAATCTGCGCTCGCCGAGCGGCTTCAGCGATGCGAACACCGTGCCGGTGTTGGTCGAGGCGCCCGGGCCCGGGCCGCTGCCGCCGGTGAAGCCGACGACGGTGTCGACCGCCGGATCGTTTTTGACGATCCCGACGAACTGCGTGAGCTTCTGCTGCATCGATTGGAACGAGATGTGCTGATCGGCCTGGATCGACCCGATCAACAGTCCGGTATCCTGCTGCGGGACGAAGCCCTTCGGCGCTGCGCCGTAGAGATAGAAGTTCAGGCCGAGCGTCGCGAGCAGGATGAGCATCACCAGGCGCGGGTGACGCAGCGCGATTGCGAGCGTGCGCCGATAGCCGTTCAGCATCGCCTCAAAGACGCGCTCGCTCGCCCGATAAACCGGTCCGTGCGGCCGGCCGCGGTCCGCGCGCAGCAGCACTGCGCACATCATCGGCGTCGTCGTCAGCGAGACCACGAGCGAGATCACGATGGCGATCGTGATCGTCATGGCGAATTCGCGGAACAGGCGCCCGACCAGGCCGCCCATCAGCAGGATCGGGACGAAGACCGCGACCAGCGACACGCTCATGGAGAGGACGGTGAAGCCGACCTCGCGGGCGCCGAGCAGCGTGGCCTCGAGCCGCGACAGCCCCGCATCCATGTGACGGGCGATGTTTTCCAACACGACGATGGCGTCGTCCACCACGAATCCGGTTGCGACCGTGAGCGCCATCAGCGAGAAGATGTCGAGGCTGTATCCGAGCAGATACATGACGGCGAAGGTCGCGATCAGCGACACCGACACCGCGACCACCGGCACCAGCGTGGCGCGCGCGTTGCGCAGGAACGCGAACACCACGAGAATCACCAGCGCGACGGCGATCACCAGGGTGATCTCGACGTCGCGCAGCGACACCCGGATCGTCTTCGAGCGATCGACCGCGAGGTTGATGTCGATCGCGGGCGACACCGCGGCGCGCAACTGCGGCATCAGCGCCTTCACGCGGTCGACCATCTGGATGATGTTGGCGCCCGGCTGCCGGTACAGGATCATCATGACCGCCGGCTTGCCGTTGGACAGCCCCAGCGTGCGCACGTTCTCGACCGAATCGACGACCGCTCCGACGTCGGTGAGGCGGATCGGGGCGCCGTTGCGGTAGGCAACGACCAGCGACTTGTAATCCTCCGCCCTCGGGGCCTCGTCATTGGAATAGATCTGGTAGCGCTGGTTGCCGACGTCGATGCCGCCCTTCGGACTGTGCGCATTGGCGCTGCCGATCGCGGCACGGACATCCTCGAGGCCAATGCCGTATTTGTAGAGCGCCGGCGGGCTGAGCTCGACGCGCACGGCGGGCAGCGATCCGCCGCTGACGGCGACTTCGCCGACCCCCTCGACCTGCGACAGCTTCTGCGCCAGCACGGTCGAGGCCGCGTCATAGAGCGCGGCCGGCGGCAGCGTATCCGAGGTCAAGGTGTAGATCAGGATCGGCGCCGACGCGGGATTGAATTTGCGGTAGGTCGGATTGCTGCGCAGACTGGTCGGCAGGTCGGCGCGCGCGGCATTGATGGCTGCCTGCACGTCGCGCGCGGCGCCGTTGATGTTGCGATCGATGTCGAATTGCAGGTTGACGCGGGCGGAGCCGAGCGAGCTCGACGAGGTCATTTCGGTGACGTCGGCGATCTGGCCGAGGTGACGCTCGAGCGGACTTGCGACCGTGGTGGCGACGTCCGCGGGACTCGCGCCGGGCAAGGTCGCCTGCACCGAAATGGTCGGAATGTCGACATCGGGCAGCGGCGAGACCGGCAGCTTGAAGAACGCAATGGCGCCGGCCACCACCAGCCCGAGCGACAGCAGCGTGGTGGCGACCGGCCGGCGGACAAACGGAGTGGAGAGACTCATCACGCACGCGATCGAGGTTGTGGCGGATCAGCTTCTATCCGCCAGCGCCTCGGCGCAAAAGCCGCACAACGTCGCGGTTCGCCACACCCGTGCCGCGATTGCCTGAGCCGAACCTGGATGCTGAGTCGCGCGGCAAAGCCGTGATGCGGCGCGGCCGCCGTCAGGATCCCGCGCCGATCCAGGCCGCGATGCAATCGAGCATTTCGCCGCGCACCTGCGCGTCGGTGCGGCCGGAGCGCGCCGGCACGTGGAAGGAATGATCGGCGTTCTCGAACAGCTTCAGCGTCGCGCGCGCACCCAGCGACGCGCAGACCGGCCGCAGCTCATCGAGGAAGGCGAGCGCGTCGCGCGTGCCCTGCAGGAACAGCATCGGGATCCGCACCTCGGCGAGATGCTGCGCGCGCTCGCGCGACGGCTTGCCCGCCGGATGCAGCGGAAAGCCGAGGAAGATCAGTCCGCGCACGCCGGGAAGCGGCGCGGCGGCTTGCGCTTGCGAGGTCATGCGGCCGCCGAACGAGCGGCCGCCGGCAAACAAAGGAAGATCGGCTGCACGCTCGCGCGCGAAACCGACCGCTGCGCGCACCGCCGCATGCGCGACCGGCGGCGGGTCCGGGCGCTTGCGGCGCTGCTCCATGTAGGGAAACTGGTAGCGCAAGGTCGCGATGCCGCGCGCGGCGAGCTCGTTTGCGACCGCCGTCATGGCCGGATGGGTCATGCCGGCGCCCGCACCATGCGCGAACACGTAGAGTGCCGTCGCCTGCTCCGGCACCGCGAGCAGGCCGGAAACCGAGCCTTCGCCGACTGGAATCGTCACCGGCTCCGGCTTCATCGTTCAACTCCGCTCGTCCCCATAGCCCGTCGAAGACGGGCGTGAACGCCCTTATTGAAAGCGGGGACCCAGTTCTTTGGCCGAGTGCTTGGCCTCTGGATTCCCGCTTTCGCGGGAATGAGCGGAGAGTGGATCACGCACGCAGACTCATCGCCAGCACGCGCGCGACATGCAGCGCGTCGCGTCCAGCGCCGTCGTGGATCTGGTGCCGGCAGGAGGTGCCGTCCGCCACGATCAGCGTGTCGGCGTCGGCCTTGCGCACCGCCGGCAGCAGCGAAAGCTCGCCCATCGCGAGCGAGACGTCGATCGTCTCAGTGCCGTAGCCGAATGCGCCCGCCATGCCGCAGCAGCTCGACTCCACCGTCTCGACCTTCAGGCCGGGCACGAGCCGCAGGATGCGCTCGACCGCGCCGAACATGCCGAACGCCTTCTGATGGCAATGGCCATGCACCAGCGCGCGCGCTGCAACCGGCTTGAGCGGCGGCTTGAAGCGCCCGAGCGCGGCCTCGCGCACGAGAAACTCCTCGAACATCAGGGCGTGCAGCGCGAGCTGCCCCGCCCCTTCGGACTTGACCATTGCCGGGACCTCGTCGCGGAAGCCGAGGATGCAGCTCGGCTCGAGGCCGATGACGGGCACGCCGCGATTGACGAACGGCGCGACCGCCGCGATCACGCGTTCGGCCTCGCGCCGCGCCTCGTCGACCTTGCCGACCGCCAGGAAGGTGCGGCCGCAGCAGAGCGGGCGCTTCGAGCCGTCGGTGGGTTTCGCGATGTGCACGGTGTAGCCGGCGGCTTCCAGCACCGCGAGCGCGGCGTCGAGATTCTCGCGCTCGAAGTAGCGGTTGAAGGTGTCGGCGAGCAGCACGACCTCGCGCTCCGCACCGTGCGTGGTTTCGCGCGCGGCGAGCGCGTGCAGCGCGTCGCGTGCGGGCTCTTCCCCCTCCCCACCCCTCCCCCGTATTTCTCGTCCAAGACGGGCGTGAACGCCCTTTTGCTGGGGGAGGGAGTGAGAGTCATCACGCTCATCCCTGAACACATCCTTGCGCCACTGCGGGAGCGTGCGGCGCGCGCTCAAGCCCGCGAAGCGCTCGGAAAGCTGCCTGAGCCGCGGATACTTGTCGCGCGCGTTGAACGCCCACGGCAGCATCGCCGCATAAGGCGCGTAACGCGGCATCCAGCCGATCAGCTTGTCGCGCAGCGACAGCCCGTGTTTGGCGGCGCGCGCGGCCAGCACCTCGATCTTCATGCGCGCCATGTCGACGCCGGTCGGACATTCGCGCCGGCAGCCCTTGCACGAGACGCAGAGCTGCATCGTCTCGGCCATCTCGTCGGAGGTGAGCGCGTCCGGCCCGAGCTGGCCGGTGAGCGCGAGCCGCAGCGCGTTGGCGCGGCCGCGCGTCACGTCGCGCTCGTTCTGCGTCACCCGGTAAGAAGGACACATCACGCCGCCGGTCGTTTTGCGGCAGGCACCGTTGTTGTTGCACATCTCGACCGCGCCCTGGAAACCGCCGCCGGCGCCCGGATAGGGCGACCAGTCGAGCGCGGCCTGCAGCTCGCCTGCGGCGTAGTCCGGCGCGTACCTGAACTTGCTGCGGTCGTCGAATTTCGGCGCGCGCACGATCTTGCCGGGGTTGAGCAGGCCCTTCGGATCGAACCTGTCCTTCACCTCCTCGAACGCCGCGACCAGACGCTTGCCGAACATGAATTCGTGGAACTCGGAGCGCACGATGCCGTCGCCGTGCTCGCCCGAATGCGAGCCCTTGTACGCGCGCACCATCGCGAAGGCCTCCTCGGCGATCGCGCGCATCGCCTTGACGTCCTTCTCCTGGCGCAGATTCAGGACCGGGCGCACGTGCAGGCAGCCGACCGAGGCATGCGCGTACCAGGTGCCGCGGGTGCCGTGCTTCTCGAACACCTCACTGAGCCGCGCGGTGTATTCGGCGAGGTTGATCAGCGGCACCGCGCAGTCCTCGACGAAGGAGATCGGCTTTCCTTCCTCCTTCATCGACATCATGATGTTGAGGCCGGAGGTGCGCAGGTCCGCGATCGCGGCCTGCAGGTTGGCGTCATAGACCTCGACGATGCCGCCCCATTTGGCGCCGCTCTTGTGGAACGAGAAGCCGAGATCGCCCATCATGGCGGCGAGCTCCTTCAGCCGCCGCTTGTTCTCGACCTCGCCCTCGTCGAACTCGACCAAGAGGATCGCCTCCGGCTCGCCGTGCACGAAGGCCTTCAGCGTCGGACGGAACATCGCGATCTCGCCGGCGAGCTGCAGCATGGTGCGATCGACCAGCTCGACCGCGATCGGCTTGAGCTTGACCAGGTGCTGCGCGGCGTTCATCGCCTCGTAGAACGAGCCGAAGTGACAGGCCCCGACCGCGCGCTTGCCGAGCAGGGCTGAGAGCTTGAGCTCGATGCGGGTCGAGAAGGCGAGCGTGCCCTCCGAGCCGAGCAGGATGTGGGCGAGATTGTGCTGCGGCGCGTTCGGCGCAAAGGCGTCGAGATTGTAGCCGCCGACGCGGCGCTGCACTTTCGGGAAATGCGCCTCGATCTCGTCGGCCTCGCGCAGGCCGATATCGAGCAGCGAACGCGCCAGCGGCCGCAGCGGCGACCCGGGCGGCAGGTTCGAGAGCCCGGCGGCGACCGGGCCGAAATGCGCCCTGGTGCCGTCCGCCATCACGGCATCGATCGAGAGCACGTTGTCGCGCATCGTGCCGTAACGCAGCGAGCGCCCGCCGCAGGAATTATTCGCCGTCATGCCGCCGATGGTCGCGCGCGAGGCGGTCGAGACGTCGACCGGGAACCAGAGCCCGTAGGGCTTGAGCTTGCGGTTGAGGTCGTCGAGCACGATGCCGGGCTCGACCGCGCAGCGCCGCTCGCCGATGTCGAGCTCGTAGATCTGGGTCAGGTGCTTGGAGCAGTCGATGACCAGCGACTCGTTCACCGTCTGCCCGGCCTGCGAGGTGCCGCCGCCGCGCGGCAGCACGCTCACCCCCTCCTCGCGCGCGAGCGCGAGCGCACGCTCGGCTTCCGCGACGGTGCGCGGCGTGACCACGCCGAGCGGCATCATCTGGTAATGCGAGGCATCGGTCGCATAGCGCCCGCGGCTGAAGCGGTCGAACATCACGTCGCCGGTGAGCTCGGCCTTCAGCTTGCGTTCCAGCCCGGGCAGGATTTGCGCGGCCATCAGTTCTCGCCCGTCCAGGGAGCACGACGTGTATCGCGGACATGCAGGATCACGACCTCATCGTCGACGACCCGGTAATACGCCTTGTACGGATATCGACCGATCGACAATCCGCGAATGCCTTCCAGTTCAGTCATGGGTGCCATGAACGGGAAATCTGCCAGTCGATCAATGCGCGTGCGAATTCGCTTGAGAACGGCGGCGGCTGCCGCGGGAGATTGATCCTTGATATAGGAATGGATGGCATCGAGGTCATCACGCGCACGCGGCGTGTAGCGAACTCTCATGCGCCTCGCTGCCGAAAGAACTCGGCCATCTCCTCATCGCTCACGAACTCTCCTCGCTCCGCCTGCGCCAGCCCCTCCTGGATCGCCGCCCGTGTCGCATCGTCGAGCTTTTCGGGTTCCGAATGCCTGGCGGCGAGGGCGAACAGAAAGTCGGCCGCGAGGTCTTGATCGGCCTCGGGCATTTCGCGGATTTTCGCTATGGCTTGTTCCAGCAGCTTTGTCATGATGTCAAGTTAGCACAATCCCTTGCGGCGTCACGATATTGTATAGTCACCGCACGAGCTGTTGAACGACAACCCGGGTCGCCTCATGTCGCAGAATTCATCCCGCACGGCGGGTCGCCATTTCCTGCAGATCCCGGGGCCGACCCCGGTCCCGGACCGCATCCTGCGTGCCATGGACATGCCGGTGATCGACCACCGCGGGCCGGAGTTCGGCCGGCTCGGGCGGCGCGTGCTCGACGGGATCAAGACGATCTTCAAGTGCGCCGGGCCGGTGATCATCTATCCGGCCTCGGGCACCGGCGCGTGGGAGGCCGCGCTCGTCAACACCCTGTCGGGAGGCGACAAGGTGCTGATGTACGAGACCGGGCACTTCGCCTCGCTGTGGAAGGCGATGGCGGTCAGGATCGGGCTGCAGCCGGAATTCATCGCCTCCGATTGGCGCGCCGGCGCCGATCCCGCAAAGATCGAGGCGCGGCTGAAGGAGGACAAGGCGCGCGAGATCAAGGCGGTGTGCGTCGTGCACAACGAGACCTCGACGGGCTGCGTCACCTTGATCAACGAGGTGCGCAAGGCGATCGACGCGGCCGGACATCCGGCGCTGTTGATGGTCGACACCATCTCCTCGCTCGGCTCGATCGACTATCGCCACGACGAATGGGGCGTCGACGTCACGGTCGGCGGCTCGCAGAAGGGGCTGATGCTGCCGCCGGGGCTCTCGTTCAACGCGCTCGGCGAGAAGGCGCTTAGCGTCGCCAGGAACGCGAAGCTGCCGAAGTCCTATTGGGGCTGGGAGGAGATGATCGCCTCGAACAAGGGCGGCTTCTTCCCCTACACGCCCGCGACCAACATGCTTTACGCGCTCGGCGAGGCGATCGAGATGCTGCACGAGGAGGGTCTGGAAAACGTGTTCGCGCGCCACGACCGCCATGCCGAGGCGACGCGGCGCGCCGCGCGCGCCTGGGGGCTCGAAATCCTCTGCCGGGAGCCGCGGCATTATTCCTCCTCGCTGACCGCGCTGCTGATGCCGGCCGGGCATGACGCCGACAATTTCCGGAAAGTTGCGCTCGAGCATTTCGACGTCTCGCTCGGCACCGGGCTGTCCAAGGTCGCCGGCAAGGTGTTCCGCATCGGGCATCTCGGCGACACCAACGATCTGACGATCATCGGCGCGCTCGCCGGCGTCGAGATGGGCCTCGCGCTCGCCGGCGTGCCGCACCGCAAGGGCGGCGTGCAGGCCGCGATGGATTATTTCGCGGATGCGCAGCGTCCGGCCAAGGCGGCGGCGGAGTAGCGGGGCGTGTTCCCTCCCCCGCTTGCGGGGGAGGGTTAGGGAGGGGGCTGGCTGTGACGCACGGATCTCGTCGCAAATGACGACCGCCAACGACGACTTTGCGATCGTCGACCCGCATCAGCATTTCTGGGATCTCGGCCGCAACTATTATCCCTGGCTGAGCGATCCGAAGCCGATCCCGTTTCGCTACGGCGACTACACGGCGCTGCGGCGCAACTATCTGCCGCCCGATTACCGGCGCGACGCCGGGCCGCTCAGGATCGTCAAGACGGTTCACGTCGAGGCGAAGTGGGATCCGTCCGACCCGGTCGGTGAGACGCGCTGGCTCGAGGAGATCGCGCGCGAGCACGGCCTGCCGAGCGCCGTGATCGGCGCGGCCTTCTTCGATCGCGAAGACGTCGACGAGGTGCTGGCAAGGCATGCCAAAAGCCCTCTCATCCGCGGCGTGCGCAACTTTCCGGCCGCGACCGAAACGGTCGCGCAGGAAGCGCGCGGGGCGACGGGTTCGATGGACGACCCGAAATGGCGGCGCGGCTACGCGCTGCTCGAGAAATACGGTTTTTCCTTCGACCTGCAGACGCCGTGGTGGCATTTCGAGGCGGCGGCTGCGCTCGCGCGCGACTTCCCGAGGACGCAGATCGTGATCATGCATGCCGGCCTGCCGGCCGATCGCAGCCGGGACGGCCTTGCGGCTTGGCGTGGCGCGCTCGAGACCGTTGCGGCGCAGCCGAACGTCGCGATCAAGATTTCCGGCCTCGGGCGCGGCGGCCTGCCATGGACGCTGACGGCGAATGGCGGGATCATCCGCGACGCGATCAATATCTTCGGGCCAGAGCGCGCGATGTTCGCCAGCAACTATCCGGTCGACAGCCTCGCGGGCTCGTTCCAGATGATCTATGGCGGCTTCCGCGCCGCCGTATCGAACCGGCAGATCGAGGAGCGGCGCATGCTGTTCCACGACAATGCCGTGCGCATCTATCGTTTGTGAAAAAGGGAGAAACGCGTGGACCAGAAACTTTACGACAAGGGCCTCGAAATCCGCACCGCCGTGATGGGCAAGGCCTATGTCGACAGGGCGCTTGCGGCGAATGCCGATGATTTCGGCAAGCCGGTTCAGGACTTCATCATGGAGCACGGCTGGGGCGCGGTGTGGCAACGCGAGGGGTTGTCGCGCAAGACGCGCAGCATGCTCACCATCGCGATGCTGGCGATCCTCAACCGCCCGCACGAGCTGCGCGGCCACGTGCGCGGCGCGCTCAACAACGGCGTCAGCCGCGAGGAGATCCGCGAGGTGTTCATGCATCTCGGGCTCTATGCCGGGGCGCCCGCAATGCTCGACGCGATCCGCCAGGCGAAAGAGACCTTCGCCGAGATCGACAAGGCGGGGTGAGGGCGCGAGCCGCGCACCGGCGCCAGCGCGCCGATTCTTGCTTTGGCGCATATCCTTCTCGGAAAACCGGTATCCACTTTTCCGGGATATGCGCTAGGTTCGCCGCCAGGGAGCCCAGGCCATGCCGCAGATCGCCTCTTCGGTCGACGAAGCCGTCGCCACCATCGCGGACGGCACCATGCTGTGCGTGCCGCGCGAATCCTCCGGCGTGCCGATGGAGGCGACGCGCGCCCTGATCCGCCGCGGCGTACGCAAGCTGCATCTGGTGGCGCTGCCGACCTCGACCTTGCAGGCCGACATGCTGATCGGCGCGGGCTGCGTCGAGACGCTGGAGACCTCGGCGGTCAGCCTCGGCGAGTTCGGCCCGGCGCCGCGCTTCACGGCGGCGATCCTTGCGCGCGCGATCCGCATGAAGGACGCGACCTGCCCGGCGCTCTATGCGTCGATACAGGCGGCCGAGAAGGGGGTGCCGTTCATTCCGCTGCGCGGGCTGATCGGCTCCGACATCCTGCGGTATCGGCCCGACTGGCGCGTGATCGACAACCCCTACGGCAACAACGATCCGATCGTGCTCCTGCCGGCGATCAAGCCGGACGTCGCGCTGTTCCATGCCGGCATGGCGGATCGCTTCGGCAACGTCTTCGTCGGGCGCGACCGCGAGCTCTCCACCATGGCGCATGCGGCGGCGCGCACGATCGCGACGGTCGAGAAGCTCCACGACGGCAATCTGATGGACGACCCGGCGCTCTCGGCCGGCACCGTGCCGGGCTTCTATGTCGACACGATTGCCCTCGCCCCGCGCGGCGCCTGGCCGCTGCCGCTGCTCGATCATTACCCGGCCGACGGCGCGCATCTTGCCGAATACGCAAGGCTCGCCGCGACCGAGGAGGGCTTCGCGCGCTATCTCGACAGCTACGTCTACGAGAAACAGGCCGCCTAGCCGGTCATTCCGGCCGAGCGAAGCGAGAGCCGGAATCCATAACCCCCGCCCCTTTCGACATCGCGCTGCTCGTGGTTCATGGATTCCGGGTTCGGCCCTGCGGGCCGCCCCGGAATGACGAGGGAAGGCTTGTGACTGAGTTTCGTACCGAGGAGCTGCTCGCCGACGTGATCATGCGGCTGATCGGCGACGTGCGCCACGTCGCGGTCGGCAACGCCTCGCCGATCCCTGCGACCGCGGCACTCGCCTTGCGCGAGCGCGGCGGCGGCAAGCCTTACGTCTCGCTGCTCGGCAGCCGACGCCACATGTTCTTCACCGACGGCGGACGCGAACTGTTCGACTGCGCCGGGCAGGGCCGGATCGACGTGTTCTTCCTCTCCGGCGGAGAGATCGACGGCGCAGGCAACATCAACCTGGTCAGCATCGGCGACTACGACGCGCCGAAGGTGCGCTTCCCCGGCTCGTTCGGCTCCGGCTATCTCTACTATGTGGTTCCGAAGGTCATCCTGTTCCGCCTCGAGCATTCGCGCCGGACCCTGGTGCCGAAGGTCTCGTTCATCTCGGCGCCGGGCGGCAACGACGCGAACGTGCACCGCCCGGGCGGCCCGATCGCGCTCGTCACCAACCGCTGTCTCTTCTCGTTCGACCGCGCCCGGCGGCGCTTCCGGCTGGAAAGCGTGCATCCCGGGCATACGGTCGCCGAGGTGATCGAGAACACCGGCTTCGACTTCGACCGCCCCGACGCGGTGCCGGTGACCGCGGCACCGAGCGCCGACACGCTGCGCCTGATGCGCGAGACCGTCGCGCCGCAAGTCGCCGAGGTCTATCCGCAGTTCGCCCAGCGCGTGTTCGGCGTGACGCTGCCGCAGCAGGCGCAAGCCTGACACTGCCGTTGTCCTGCCCGCGCCGGGAACCGATCAACTGGCTGCCGCAGCTTTCATCATACTGCACTGCGGCAGGCAGGCTGCGGTAAGGGCTGCGAAAGCATGACCGAGGTAAGGAATATCCCCGGGTTCGCCTGCGTCACAGAATCAACTATCTTTCCTGGGACGGGCCTGCCATTGAGGGATGTTGCCACGAAAGCGACACCGTTGTTCGGGAGGAATGCGCGCATGCTTCGCCGCCGCACCAGGGAACAGCATCGCAGCGCCATCAGGCTCAGCCTGTTTGACGCGATCCTGCTCGCGCCGGTGATCCTGCTGCCACTCCTGATCGTGGTCGGCCTTGCGCTGTTCAGCATGATCGGCCTGCTCGTCCTTACCGGCCTGGCGCTTGCCGCCACCATCATCGGCGACGTCACGCGGCGCGCCTGGCGCCACGCCCGCCAGCCGATCGCCGTGCCGCGGCGCGCGCTGTCGTAGGCCGTTCGGCGGAAGCCAACCCACCTTCCGCTCATTCCCGCGAAAGCGGAAATCCAGGGCCGAGTACTGAGCCGAAGGACTGGGTCCCCGCTTCCCGCGGGGACGAGCGGGACCAAGGACTGATTCAATCTCAATTGATCTTGCGCTAATCTGAAGGCGTGTCCCGCCTCATTGCCACCTACCACGTCCGCTCGGCTGCGCGCGCCATCGAGGCGCGGGCCAACGCCATCGCGGTCGAGCAGAGCGTCGAGATGCCGCTGGCGGCGATCGAGGATCCGCAGATCCTCGACACGATCGTCGGCAAGGTCGAGGCGATCGAGGCGATCGCCGACGGGCTGTTCGCGGTCCGCATCGGCCTGAGCCGCGCGACGGTCGGCCGCGACGCCGGCCAGCTCATCAACATGCTGTTCGGCAACACCTCGCTGCAGGACGACGTGATCCTGCAGGATGCGGAATTTCCCGACGACGTGGTGGCGGGCTTCGGCGGTCCGCATTTCGGGATCGGCGGCCTGCGCGCGCGCGCCGGCGCCGTCGACCGCGCGCTCACCTGCTCGGCGCTGAAGCCGCAGGGCCTGAGCCCTGCCCGGCTCGGCGCGCTGGCGGCGCGCTTTGCGCAAGGCGGCATCGATTACATCAAGGACGACCACGGCCTTGCCGATCAGGCCTACTCGCCCTTCGCGGCGCGTTGTGAGGCCGTCACGAAAGCGCTGCGCGCGACCGGCGCGCAGGCCCGCTACGTGCCGAGCCTGACCGGCGATCTCGACGCGCTGCGGGCGCAGATCGCGACCGCCAGGGACGCCGGCATCGATACCGTGATGGTGCAGCCGATGATCATGGGCCTGTCGAATTTCGCGCGCCTCGTCGGCGAAAACCCCGGCCTCGCGTTCTTCGCGCACCCGACGCTTGCCGGCGCCGCGCGCATCTCGCCCCCGCTCCTGTTCGGCAAGATCTTCCGCATGCTCGGGGCCGACGCGCTCGTCTTCCCGAACCATGGCGGCCGCTTCGGTTATACCCCGGAGACCTGCCGCGCGCTCGCGCAGACCGCGCTTTCGGCCTGGCATGGCCTGAAGGGCGCCGTGCCGGTCCCGGCCGGCGGCATGACCCTCGAACGGACGGCTGAGATGCTTGATTTCTATGGCTCAGAGGTCATGTTGCTGATCGGCGGCGCGCTGCTCGCGGCGCGCGAGCGCCTGACCGAGGAAACCGCGGCGTTCGTCGCCAAGGTGAAGGGATATCGATACACGTGAGGGCGTGTTCCCCTCCCCCATAGCCCGTCGAAGACGGGCGTGAACGCCCTTATGCTGGGGAGGGGTTAGGGGTGGGGGTCCGGAGGTTGTACGCATGTCTCAATCCAGCGCTCCATCGCACGACCCCCCTCCCCACCCCTCCCCCGAGGAAAGGGCGTCCACGCCCGTCTTCGACGGGCTACGGGGGGAGGGAGGGGAGAGGCCAGCGCGCACACCGCATCGCGCCGCGCGCGAAAATTATCGCTGGGACGGCGTCGAGCTGCGCCCCTACAAGGAGGATGAGCGCGCGCTCTACAAGGCGATCACCCGCCAGGTGCTGTTCTCCGACCCCGCGATGGCGGGCGAGCTGCGCTATTTCGAGGTCGCGCCCGGCGGCTTCTCGACGCTCGAGCGCCACGAGCACATGCACGGCGTGCTGATCCTGCGCGGCAGCGGCCATTGCCTCGTCGGCGACGAGGTGAAGTCGCTCGCCACGCGCGACCTCGTCACCGTGCCGCCGATGGCGTGGCACCAGTTCCGCGCCAGCAAGGGCGAGCCGCTCGGCTTCCTGTGCATGGTGAATGCCGAGCGCGACAAGCCGCGGCTTCCGACCGCAGACGACGTGGCGCGGCTGCGCCGCAACCCCGCGATCGCGGCCTTTTTCGACGACCAAGCATGACGTCGAACCGCACCGGCCCGGTCCTCTGGGAGGTCGACGCGCGCGGCGTCGCGACCGTCACGCTCAACCGGCCCGAGGTGAACAATGCCTATAACGGCGACCTGATCGACGGCGTGCTGGCGGCACTCGACGCGCTCGGCGGCCACAAGGGCCTGCGCGCCGTCGTGCTGAAGGGCAACGGCAAGCATTTCCAGGCCGGCGCCGACCTGAACTGGATCAACGCGGTGCGCGTGTCGCCGCCCGCCGAAAACCTGCGCGTCTCGCGCGCGACCGCCGAGGCCGTGCGGCGCCTTAACGTGGCGCCGGTGCCGACCATCGCGCTGGTGCAGGGCGGCTGCTTCGGCGGCGGCACCGGTATCATCGCGGCCTGCGACGTCGTGATCGCGGCCGACAACGCGCTGTTCTCGATCGCCGAGGTGCGCTGGGGCCTGCATGCCTCGATCATCATCCCGCAGCTCGCCGACGCGATCTCCGTGCGGCAACTGCGCCGCTACGCGCTGACCGGCGAGCGCTTCGGCGCCGAGGAAGCCTGTCGCATCGGGCTCGCGCACAAGGTGGTGCCGCTCGCGGAGCTTGCGGCGGAAGGCGCCAAGATGGTCGAGCATGTGCTGGCGAATGGCCCGGACGCGATCGCCGAGACCAAGGCCTGGGTGCTGCGCTCGGCCTGGAGCGACCTCGACGAGCAGGCATTCACCGCGCTGATCGAAAGCCATTCGAGCAAGCGCCAGTCGGCGGAAGCCGCGGAAGGGCTTGCGTCCTTTGCCGAGAAGCGCGCCGGCAACTGGCGGGCGTCGTAGGGCGGGCAAAGCGAAGCGTGCCCGCCGTTTCGGCTGTAGGGTGGGCAAAGGCGCGGACCGGTGCATCGGCCTCCCGGTGCGCAACGTCGCAAGCGCCGTGCCCACCGGCGGCCGACACGCGGGCACGGCGCTGCGCGCCTTTGCCCGCCCTACGGACCTGTGGGACACAGCGTGAGTGCAACCGGAGAGGCGAATGCCCGATCAGATCGAATGGAATTTCAAGCTCATCGGCCACCACGCGCTTTCGGGCTTCGGCGGCATGGGCGAGGGGATGTCGATCCAGATCGCCAAGGACGGCCGCCGCATCATCTGGCTCGCGCATGAGAGCGCGCCGAAGAACTTCACCGCCGTCGACGTATCGGATCCGCGCCAGCCGAAGGTCGTGGTGCAGACCGAGCTGCCGCAGCCCTATATGCGCTCGAACTCGCTCGAGGTGGTCGGCGACATGATGGCGGTGGCCTACCAGTGCCGCGAGCCGGGACAGAAGCCGGCCGGCTTCGAGCTGTTCGACATTTCGGTGCCGGAGAACCCGAAATCGATCGCCTTCGTCGACCGCTCCGGCAGCAAGTCGCGCGGCGTGCACCAGCTCTGGTTCTGCGACGGCGAATACGTGCACATGGCCTCGGGCGCCGCCGACTTCGTCACGCACAATCCGCTCGACGACCAGTGCTACCAGATCTTCGACGTGCGCAACCCGTCGGCGCCCAAGGAGGTCGGGCGCTGGTGGATGCCCGGCACGCGCGTCGGCGATGCGGCGCCGCAGCCGCCGCGGCACAAGCCGCCGATCCTCGACATGGGCTTTCGCGCGCACAACACCAACGTCTATCCGCAGCGGGGCGACCGCTGCTATCTCGGCTACATCGATGCCGGCATGTACGTGCTCGACATCACCGACAAGGCCAACCCCAAGCCGGTCTGTCGCTGGGACAACTCGCCGCCTTATCACGGCTTCACCCACACGGTGCTGCCGCTGTTTGAACGCAACCTCCTTGTCGTCACCGACGAGTCGGTGGTCGACGATGCCGACGACTGGCCGAAGCTCGTCTGGATCCTCGACGCGCGCGAGGAGACCAATCCGGTGCCGATCGCGACCTGCCCGCTCCCCTACGACGCATTCGCCCACGCCGGCGGGCGCTTCGGCGCGCACAATATCCACGAGAACGTGCCGCTGCCGACCGCGTGGCACTCCGACACGATCATCATCGGCACGTTCTTCAATGGTGGCCTGCGCGCCTACGACATCTCCAATCCGTATCAGCCCAAGGAGGTCGGCACCTTCGTGCCGCAGGCGCCCGCGCTCGCGCCGCGCGGCACCATCCAGCTCAACGACGTGTTCGTCGACGAGCGGCGCGTGGTCTACACCGTCGACCGCCACGTCGGCGGGCTCTACATCCTCGAGATGGATTTTTGATGCGGCATTTCCCCTCGCCCGACATCGGCATGTTCGGGCGCAGGCAGCGGCACGCGCGCGGACACCGCCTCGCCGTGACGATCGCGCGCGATGCCGGCGAATTCTCGAAGCGCGACGACACCGCGGTCGTGGTCGACACGTTCGGCGCCGGCGACGTGGCGCCGTTCGCGACCTGCCGCTGCTGTACGGTGCGCGTCGAACTGCAGGCGGCGCTGCGCCAGCTCGCGGCCGAACGCGAAGCGCGGCGTTTCAACCGCGTCGTGATCTTAAGCGGCGAGGACCTCGGGCCGATCCTGCGTACATTCGCGCCCGAACGCGCGCTCGGCGCCGCGTTTCATGTCGAGGACCATCCGCCGATCGCCGCGCGCGATGCGCCCGACCTGCGCCGGTTCGAGCTGACCACAGACGCGCCGCTGCGCTGGGACGCGTTCAGCCGCTTCATCACGACGCTCACGGCGCTGCGCGGCGCCGACCTGCTGC
>Ga0187784_10001259_pt1 | contig 19978 bp, 16 predicted proteins | sample 1015_SJ02_MP15_2_FD_132964 | JGI IMG/M metagenome (GOLD analysis project Ga0187784, IMG submission 132964) | Tropical peat soil microbial communities from peatlands in Department of Meta, Colombia - 1015_SJ02_MP15_20_MG | ecosystem: Environmental > Terrestrial > Soil > Wetlands > Peat | place...
CCGGCGCGTGATTGCGGCGTGCTCGTCTAGTCATGAAAGCTCCTGATTCGGCGGCGATAGGCTCGCCGCTCTCAGGCAGAAAATCTACTTATGCCGCTGTCCAAATTTGCGAGGCCAGCTCTCACGCCACGAATCTGCGAGCTCGTTCGATACCATTTCGAGGACGTCACATTAAAGGCGCTTGGTCTGGCCCGGCGGCCATCGAGCTCTTCGAGCACACGATGTGCGATGTGGCGCGGCTGCCCGTGCGCGAGGTGGTCTCAGCCAGCCACTATATCACCGACCTGACGCTTGGCCTCGGCGAGGTCGTGTTCGATTATATGAAACAAGCATAGCCGCGTCTAAGCATGAACCTCTTCCTTATTTGCCGCGCGTCTCCGGCCAGGTCGTGGGCGTCGAGGTGGACGACAACCAGCAGGTCAAGGCCGGCCAAAGGCTCGTGACGCTCGACCCGCGCGACTACGAGAATGCGGTCGCGACGGCGCAGGCCGCAGTCGAGCGCGACAGGGCGCAATACGCCGACGCCTCCGCTACTCTCGCGCGCCAGCCGCCGATCATCGAGGAGCAGGAAGGCAATGTCGCGGCGGCGCGAGCCCGCCTCGCCTTCGCCGAGCGCGACGCCCACCGCTTCGACAATCTCGCGCCGACAGGCGCAGGCACGGTTCAGCAGCAGCAGCAGGCGGACACCACTCTGCAGCAATCGCGCGCGCAGCTGCAGAGCGCCTTGGCGGCGCTCGACGCCGCAAGAAAGCAAATCGATGTGATCAAGGCGCAGCAGCAGACTGCCAAGGCTGCGATCATGGCCGACGAGGCGCGGTTCGCGCAGGCGAAGCTCGATTTGAGCTACACACGCATCGCTGCGCCAGTTGACGGCATGGTCGGCCAACGGGCGGTGCAGGTCGGCAACGTCATCGGGCCGGCCGCGACTCTCATGGCGGTCGTGCCGTTGGATCAAGCCTATATCGTCGCGAACTATCGCGAGGTCGACCTTCTGCATGTGCGCGCGGGGCAAAAGGTGATGATCCACGTCGACGCCTATCAAATTGATCTTCAAGGTACAGTCGACAGCCTCGCGCCAGCCTCCGGCGCCTCCTTCGCGCCGATCCAGCCCAACAACGCGACGGGCAATTTCACGAAGATCGTGCAGCGCTTGCCGGTCAAGATTACCGTCGATCCGAACCAGCCGCTCACCAAGCTCCTGCGCGTCGGCTTTTCGGTCGAGACCACGATCCATACCAAACTCGAGGACGTGGTGGATGAGCAGCGGCGCTCATCGTCGTGCGTGACGGAGCGGTAGACGATGCGGGCCGTCGTTTTTTACGCCCTCGGCGCGCTCGCTCTTTCGTCTTGCACGGTCGGCCCTGACTTCGTCCCGCCGCCCCTCGTCGCGCCCGACTCGTTCGGGCCCGAGCCGCGCAACGTCCGCAGCCGCACGACCGACGCCGAGCCCGATCCGCAATGGTGGCGCTGCTTTCGCGATCCCGAGCTCGCATCGCTCGCAGAGCGGCTCGCTGCGCAAAATCTCGAACTCAAGACGGCGGTGGAGCGCGTTGCGCAGGCGGGCGCGGAGCGCGCCATCGTCGCCTCGCAGGGCCTGCCGCACGTCGAAGTTCAGTCCATGGACTATTACGAGCGCATCAGCGCGAACGGCACAGCCTCGCTTGCCGCTCCGTCTGGCGCGCCGCTGAACTTCTCGTTCTTGCAGCAAGGCCTGAATGCGTCCTGGGAGCTCGATCTCTTCGGCAGGGTGCGCCGCGCCGTCGAGGCGCAGGACGCGACCACGCTCGCCGCGATCGAGAACCGGCGCGGCATAGCCGTCCTGGCGCTGGCCGAGCTCGCGCAGAGCTACGTCTCGCTGCGGGGAACGCAGACGCAGCTCGCGATCGCGGAGCGCAATTTGCGCGTCGCCGAAGAGGACATCAGGCTCGTCGAAAGCCGCTTCGACAATGGCGTCGCGACGACCCTCGATCTCGCCCAGGCGCGCGGTCAAAAGGAAAGTATCGCCGAAACGTTGCCACCGCTGCGCGCGCGCGAGGCGCAGCTCGTCAACGCCATCGGCTTGCTGCTGGGCCTCGAGCCGCGCGCTCTGGAACAAGAATTGCGGTCGCCGAAGCTGCCTCCAACGACCCCGCGCCTCGTCGGCGTTGGTCTGCCGGCGATGTTGCTTCAGCGTCGCCCCGACATCCGCGAAGCGGAGGCGCAGCTGCACGCTGCCCTTGCGGAAATCGGCGAGGCGGAGGCTGAATTTTATCCCGACGTAAATCTGATCGGCGACTTCAACGTGCAGAGCCTGACGCTGAAAAAGCTGTTTCGTGCGTCTTCGACGCAATGGACTCTTGGGCCCACGATCACGATTCCGATTTTCGAGGGCGGACGGCTTCGCGGCAACTTTGCTTTGAAGGAGTCGCGGCATCGCGAAGCCGCGATCGATTTCCAGAAGGCGCTATTGCGCGCCTGGCAGGAGGTCGACGACGCGCTGACCGCGTTTGCGCAGGCGCAGAAGCGGCGCGTGGCGGCCGCGCGCGCCGCGACGCAGGACAAGATCGCGCTCGGCGCGGCGAGGCAGCGCTATCGAGAGGGGCTCGTCGACTTTTTGAACGTGAACGCGGCGCTGGCGCAGCTGTTGCGAAGCGAGAATGACCTCGCGCAAAGCGACGTGGACGTAGCGAGCGATCTCGTGCGCCTCTACCGCGCGCTCGGCGGCGGCTGGGAGATCGCGGAGTGATCCGTTTACCGCCACATCCTCATTTCACTCGGCGGGCGTCCTGATCGTGGCTTTCATGCCCGGTTTGAGTGCCGCGCGCGGGTTGGACGCCGTCACGACGACCTCGGCGGCTTCCCCGCTTTGCGCGGGCGCGACGCGGAAGATTTCGCCGTCGAAACTCTGTTCCTGAAGCTGGTCGACCGTGAAGACCACCTTCTCACCCGGTTTGAGCGCGGCCGCTAGAGACCCCGGCAGGGAAACTCGGAACTCGACCGTCGTCGCATCGGGCGCGAACAGAAAGATCGGCTGCTCCAAATTCGGCGTGACCGCTTGGCCTGGCTCGACGTTGCGCAAGAGCACGACGCCGTCCGTCGGCGCAACGATCCTCGCATCGGCGAGCTTCGCTTTTGCGGCGTCGAGCTCCTGCTGAAGCGGGGCGACGCTCCGTTGGTCGCGGCCGACCTTCTCCTGCAAGGTCTCGATGCGCCTTTTTGCGCCCGCGCCGCGCTGCGGCCGCGCCTGCGCCGCGTCGAGCGCGGCTTGGTCGTGCTTCACGCGCTCTTGCGCCGTGCGCAACCTTCCCTCGCTTTGCGCGACCGCGCGATCGAGGGCCGGGGCGTCGATCGTTGCGCAGAGCTGGCCCCTCTGGACCCGCGTGCCGACATCGCAGGTGAGGGCTCGGACGACGCCCGCGACCTTCGCTGCCACGGGCGCGGCGCTTGCGGTCTCGATGACGCCCGTCGCCGTCCGATGGCGCGCGACCTCTGCGACAGGCGTCGGCATTCGCTCGATCGGCGGCATGTTCATATTCATATGATACATGATCCAAAGCGTGCCGCCGATCACGAGCGCCACGATCAGCGTGCCGAAGGCCAGCGCTAGGGCGTTATTCACATTGTCGGGCCCGGTCGTGAGATGCAGGAAGAACACGAGATGCACGCCGATCTGCGCGACGGCGAGAACGGTGAGCGCGACGGGGATGCTCGGCCCCCATATCCATTGCGATTGGGCGAAGTAAAACGCCGCGGCCGTCAGCAGCGCCGATAGAGCGAGACCGATCAGATAGCTCTCCACGCCTTCCCGGACGCTCTCGCGCTTGGCGTCCATGGCGCCGGGAGCGACGTCGAGACGCGTATGGTCTTCGCTACGGACGGTCATCGCGCGCCTCCGACGAGATAAACCAGCGTGAAAATCGCCACCCAGACGATGTCGAGCATGTGCCAGAACAGGTTGAAGCATAGCAGCCGGCGCTGGATGTCGGCGCGAAACCCCTTGACGAGGAGCTGCGCCATCATCGTGCCGAGCCACAGCAGCCCGACGCTGACATGGGCGCCGTGGCAGCCGACGAGTGCGAAAAAGGATGACAGAAACGCGCTACGCTGCGGACCGGCGTCGGCTGCGATCATTGCCGAGAACTCGCGCAGCTCCAGCAGGAGAAAGGCCAAGCCAAGAAGCCCCGTCACAAACAGCGCCGCCTGCGTCCAAATCATGCGGCGCGCTTCGGCGCCGACTGCCGAAAGCCCGCACGTGAAGCTCGAGAAAAGCAAGCAGGCCGTCTCGATCGCGACGGCTTGCCGATGAAAGAGATCGCCGCCGGAGGGGCCGCCGTCGGTCGCGCTCTGCAGCACCGCATGCGCCGCGAAGAACGCGGAAAACATCACGATGTCGCTGAGCAGGAAAATCCAGAAGCCATAGCCGACGATCACGCGCTTCGACGCCGGCCCGCCCTCGCCATGGCCGGGCGCCTCGGCTCCCGCGTAGAGTCTCGCCGCGCCGCGCAGGGTGAGTGTCGCCGTTGCGGTCATGCTGCCCCGCTAACATTGGCGTTGCGCGCCAGCAATTCTTCTCGCGCGCGCCGCCTTTCGCCGTCTATTCGTTGAACCTCGCTCGCCGGAACCGCGTATTCGTCCTCGTCGCGCCAGGCGAACCAGACAACGCCAGCATAGGCGCCTACGAGCCCGGCGCCGACCATCCACCAGATATGCCAGATCATGCCGAATCCGATCACGGTCGCAAAGAAGGCGGTCATAAACCCGGTGGCGCTGTTCTTCGGCATTTCGATCGCCTGATATTCGCCCGCCGCCGCGAGATGCTGCGTCTCGATGGCGCGCTGCTTCATCGCCCAATAGGGCTCCTCCCCTTTGACGTCCGGTAGGAAGGCGAAATTGAATGCAGGCGGCGGCGAGCAAGTCGCCCATTCGAGCGAACGCCCGTCCCAAGGATCGCCCGTCGTGTCGCGAAGCTGGGCACGGTCACGAATGCTGACGACGAGCTGGATGATCTGGCAAAGCATCCCGACGGCGGAAAACGCGACCCCGACGACCGCAGCCAAGATCCAGGGCCGCCACTCCGCGACTTCATAATGCTGCAGGCGACGCGTCATGCCGAGCAGCCCGGCGGCATAGAGCGGAAAAAAAGTTACGTAAAATCCAATGAGCGTGCACCAGAACGCAGCCTTGCCCCAGCCTTCGTGCAGCCGGAAACCGAAGGCCTTCGGGAACCAATAGACGACTCCCGCGAAGCACCCGAACACCACGCCGCCGATGATCACATTGTGGAAATGCGCGACGAGGAACAGGCTCTCGTGGAGCGAAAAATCGGCCGGCGGCACGGCGAGCAGCACGCCGGTCATGCCGCCGAGGACGAAGGTGACCACAAAAGCGAGCGACCACAGCATCGGCGTCTGGTAGCGAATGCGGCCGCCATACATCGTGAACAACCAATTGAAGATCTTGACGCCCGTGACGACCGCGATGACGCTCGACGCGATGCCGAAGACCGCATTCACGTCGGCGCCCGCGCCCATCGTGAAGAAGTGATGCAGCCACACGCAGTAGGAGATTAGACAAATGCCCAAGCTCGCGATTACCATGGAGCGATAGCCGAACAGAGGCTTGCCGGAGAAAGTCGAGAACACCTCGGAGAAGATGCCGAAAGCCGGCAGCACGAGAATGTAAGTCTCGGGGTGCCCCCAGGTCCAGATCAGATTGACGAACAGCGACATGGCGCCGCCGCCGTCGTTGGTGAAGAAATGGAAACCGAGATAACGGTCGAGCGCGAGCATGATCAGCGTCGCGGTCAGGATCGGAAAGGCCGCAACGATCAGCAGGTTCGAGGCGAGCGCGGTCCAGCAGAACATCGACATGCGCATATAGCTCATGCCAGGCGCGCGCACCTTGAGAATCGTCGTCACGAAATTGACCCCGGTCATCATCGTGCCCACGCCGGAGATCAGCAGCGCCCAAAGATAATAGTCGACGCCGACGCCCGGCGAATAGGGAAGCTCCGCAAGCGGCGGATAGGGCAGCCAACCCGTCTGCGCGAATTCGCCGACGACGAGCGAGACGTTGACGAGCAGTGCGCCTGTCGCGGTGAGCCAGAAGCCGGTCGAGTTCAGCGTCGGAAAGGCCACGTCGCGCACGCCCAGCTGCAGCGGCACCGAGAAATTCATGAGGCCAATGATGATCGGCATCGCCGCGAAGAAGATCATGATCGTGCCGTGGGCGGAAAAGATTTGGTTGTAGTGATGCGGCGGAAGATAGCCCGGCGCATGAAAAGCCACCGCCTGCTGCGTCCGCATCATCACCGCGTCGATGAAACCGCGCAGCAGCATGACCAGCCCGAGCAGGACATACATGACGCCGATGCGCTTATGGTCGACGCTCGTGATCCATTCGCGCCACAGGTAAGGCAGATGACCCTTGACGACCACCCAGGTGAAGAGAGCGAGCAGAGCGACACCGACCGCGGCGCCCGCGATCAGCGGAATCGGCTGATCCCACGGTATGGCGTTTATCGTGAGCTTGCCGAACACGGTCACTCCATCGCTTGAGAGGGCGGGCTCACCGGACCGGCTTCGCTTGTGAGCCGGCGCGCGGCGATCTTCTCAAAGAGAGTCTGGTCGACCGATCCATAGAACTGCGTCGGCGACGTGGTTTGCGCGCGCGCCAGCGTAAGATATGCGCCTTCGTCCAGGGGCGCTTTGGATTTTCGCGCGTCCGCCATCCATTGCGCGAAGGACTCGGGGGCGAGCGCCCGCAGCACGAAATGCATGTCGGAAAAACCGCGGCCGCTGAATTGCGCGGACAGACCGTAATAGTCGCCCGGCCGATCCGCCTTGAGATTGAGCTGCGTCACCATGCCGTTCATCGTGGCGATCATGCTGCCGAGCTGCGGTACAAAGAAACTGTTCATGACGGTGGCCGAGGTCAGCGAGAAATGGGCCGGCCGATCGGTCGGCAGGGCGACTTCGTTGACGCTCGCGACGCCTTCTTCCGGATAGATGAACAGCCATTTCCAATCGAGCGACACGACCTGGATCTCGACCGGCTTCGTCTCTCCGGCAAGTGGACGGGCGGGATCGAGGTCGTGCGCGCCGATCCAGGTCACGCCGCTCAGGAACAGGATCACCAAGAGCGGAATGCCCCAGACGATCAGCTCGAGCCGTCCCGAATAAGCCCAGTCGGGTCGATAGATCGCCTTCTTGTTCGAGGCGCGAAACCACCAGGCGAAAACGAAAGTGGCGATCAAGGTCGGAACGACGATGGCCAGCATGATCGCAAGTGCGTTGACAAGGATTTGCGCGTTGTCAGCGGCGATGGGGCCGCGCGGATCGAGCACGCCGCCAGAAACGGCGGCAATCGCAAAGGAAAGGGTCCTGCCCTTCGCCCACAGAGGCGCATCGATCGACGATCGCGGTCGCGTCATCGGACTCCCCCTGGATGGGATGGCCAAGCTTTGAATCGTGCTCGCCCGCAAGTCGCGCTCGAACGTAGGCTCGCGAACGAAGTCCGCAACCGCGTCGGCGCAAAATTATTTTATCGACCTGCCAAAGGGCGCGGGCAAAGCCCAGCAATCACTTGTAAGCGCCGCGAATGAGAAATCGCGAGCGTGGCGGGAAATAGGGATTATCCACGATGGATGTGGCCGCCAGCTGATAATTTTTGTTTGGCGATCCGGCCTGAGCGGAAGGATTGCACTATTGTCGAGCCCAGGGCTTCATCGTCTCATACAAGACCAAAGCGGAAGACCTCGCGATCACGCGCGCGAACCGCGAGGGACCGAGCGTTATCGAGTGCGTGATCGATCGAGCGGGTGATCAGTCGCGATGATTGCGGCCGCCTGACCCCGGGAGCGTCGGCTCGGCGCCAAGTCATTACAGGCTTGCTCGATCAGCGTACCAGGAAATCGAGTTCAGCTCCGCAGGAGGAGTTCCTCGAAATCAGACCACTACGAGTCGGACACATTGACCTTTTCTTCCACGATGCCAGAGCCATGTTGACCAAGAACCGCCACCAACGACGTTTCTGGCGCGACATGAAATCGCCGTTTGGCCGGCCGACAACAGCGAACGTAGCCTCGGCAGGAAGTGGCAGCACGCCCTCGAATTCATGAAGTTATCAGTCAGGGCTGCGCCGGTGGGTCTGGTTCGACCAGGCTCAGCCGAGTGAGATCCGCGACGGGACGTAGTTGATCGTCGAGCGTAACTGCTTCGGCATAGTGCATTCCAAACAGGATTTCGTCTGCGGTGTAAATTCGCATGTCATGGATCGGCGCGCCAATAACATGGTCCCGAGCCTCGATGGTTAGAACAAGGCGCGCATCGCGCTGGTTAAAACGCTCGGCGTCATAGCCGACGAGGGGGCTGTTTTCATCGATTTCGTGCATCACCGTCCAAGTCATCGGGAACAGAGAGAGTGTGGCGTTCGACAAAGCGAGGTCGTGCAATTGGCGGAGCAGGTGGCCCTCTGCGCCTTCTTCTATCAACACTGCGCTCAAACGTACCACGGCATTGGTCAGCAAGGTCGTGCGCGCATTAGCAATTTGTACCATCAAGGTCGCCAAGCCGTTACGCTTCGTGACAACAGCCCGATCGGCGAAAAGTATCTTAGGTCTCGGTTTAGAGAAGCGGACAAACAATAGGCCGGTCATGATCGCGGTGAAGACCAAACCAGAGAGGATTTCAATTGCTGAAACGGCGTGACCGTATAACGTCGCCGGAGCCATAGTTCCGTAGCCAACGGTGGCTAGTGTCTCGATGCTGAAGAAAAATGCGTCGGAGAACGAACCGGGCCGCATGTTGGCAATGCAACCTGGGCTTGCGAGATAGAGAAGGGCGAAGATTGTATTGACGCCCAGTTCCAATCCGAGGAAAGCGAGCGCGAATTCCTTCCAACTCAGTTCGACGGCAAAGTGATAGGGATCGCTCAAGTCGTAGCGGGCGACGCCACGCTTGACGATCTCGACAGCGCCGACGCGCATTGTGGTCTCGCGGTTCTTGCGCTTCCCATGCTTGGGTTCCATTGCCTTCACCGCTGATCCATTAGTTCGAGCGTGCGTGCCTGAACACCAATGGCACGCCCGTGGCGGCCGGGTCGTCGCGTCTAGCGATCAGGCAAGTTGGGATGCCCAGTCTCGACAGCTCGAGTGCGGCGGTAAGCCCGCTCGGGACACCACCAACAATGAAGACCAGGTCGGTCATGTCGTTCTCCGGTTCTTCCCGCCCGAAGGGTGATCAACCGCGTGAACTTCCGATAAGAGACGCTGCTGTGACGGCGGCACCTTGAGTTAAACGCTTTAGTCGGGATTCTCCGCATAAACGCCCCTCCCCACTAATGGTTCCCGCTTCCCGCCAGACCGGAGACCGCGACGTGGAGGCGTGAGCGTCGTCTATCTGCCAGTCGCCAAGGAATTCGTGGGTGCTCGCACCGTGAAGTACTCGGCGAATGAATACGTTCGCGTGGGCTGCTCTGTTTGGCCGAGTTCAAACCCCGCTACAGCAACCGCTCAAAGCTCGGCGTCGAGGATGCGGAACGCGCGGCGCGCGCGCTTAACGGCCTGGAACCGGCCTTGTGGAACCGCGAATGGTAAAACAGCAAGCTCGGCACTTCCTCCGAAGAAGCCTACAATGGCGGTAGGGCTTCTCAGCAGCCAGGCTTCGGCCGTTGTCGTGCCGATCGCCAACGCTGATCCAGCGACTTCTTCGCCAAAACGGGCTCTTCGCCGTTCAAGGGGCGCGGCTGGAAGCGAGAGGCTCCCAATGAATTAACCGCCGACTGGAGCCGTCTGCGGGAAATCCGCACGCATCAGAGGGAGCGGGGGCGAAAAAGCCTTCCCTATCCCTGTCGGATGATGGAGCAAGGGGCAGCGCCCGAACCGATCAGGCGGAAACGGCCTGACCGCCGTGCTCTTGGGGCTTCGACATGAATGCGGCCAAGGCGCAATCGCTCAAGCCCCTGATCTCGTCCAACTGAATGTCCGCGCGCGGAAAGCTCGCAAGAATATGCGGATCTCGCGCATAATGGCCTTGCTTGGTGAAGACAGTGCTGACGCGCTCGCCCCAAGCCTTCTTGACCGCATGGAGGATGCGCAGCTTGTCGTCAATCATGACGTAGCGCTTGGCGGGATAAAAGCGTTCGACATCGGCAAGCTCTTGCTCCTTGTGGACATAAATGAGCACGCGGCCGTCAAAGGCCGCCCAAAGCCCGGAACGGTCGATCTTCCGGGGCTGGAACACGGCATCGCCGTCCGAGAGGATGACCGCGGGTCCCCATTGCTGGATATGCCGGACGGCACCGAGCGCTCCCTCATAGATGCGATCGCGGAAGGGATAGTCGACAAGCCAGCTCGACATCAGAAGCACCCTCGGGTCGTGCATCTTCTCAAGCCGGAAGCGCTCCAACGTCCCGAGATAATCGGCGTAGCCAAGTTCGCGCCGCACCGCCTCAAAAATCTCCCAATAACGGTTGCAGTCCTTAAGCCCGAAAGATGCCGTCAAATAGTTGGCTAGATCGGCCGCGATGCAGTCATTGTCGAGGAGCGTGTTGTCGACGTCGAAGAGAAAAACGATTTCGGGCATTGGGGTCATGGCCGCGTGCATGCAGGCAAGGGATTATGCCAGGGTCCGTCCGCCCCGATCAGCCTGTTGGCCTGATCGGGGCCCCAGCTCCCTTGGGCGTAAGGGATCGGCGCAGAAGCCCCGTCTAAAACCGGCTCGACGATGCGCCATTGGGCATCCACGATATCGTGACGACCGAAAAGGTCGCCAACGCCGAGCATGGCGTCGTGAAGGAGGCGCTGATAGGGCGGCTTGAAAGATGTCGCCTCCTCGGTGAGCACGAGCTCGACGTCTTCGCCATTCAACGCGTTTCCTGGGCGTTTGACGCGCAGACCCTCGGCGATGCAGACATCCGGGCTCAACCTTATACGCATATGACCAGACTTGGGAGATGCGGCGTCCGCGAAGGTTTCTCGCGGAGGCCTTTTGAAATAGACCATCGCCTCGGCGGCCGTCACCGAAAGCCCCTTGCCCGCGCGGATATAGATTGGAACATCGGCCCACCGCCATGAGTCGATGAAGAGCTTGGCGGCGACGAACGTCTCGACGTTTGAGTCGGACCTAACCCCGGGGACAGACCGATAGTCCGCATACTGACCGCGAACGACTTGCGCCGGATCGAGCGGCCGCACCGACTTCAGCAACGCCGCCTTCTGTTCGCGCACCGAGTCGCATTCCTCGCCGGTCGGAGGATCCATCGTGAGACAGGCCAGCACCTGCAACAAATGGTTTTGCAATACGTCGCGAATGGCGCCGGTCTCATCATAGAATCTACCGCGATCCTGCACGCCGAAATCTTCAGCCATCGTGATCTGAATGCTGTCGATATGGGTGCGGTTCCAGATCGGCTCGAACATCGAATTCGCAAAGCGCGTATAGAGTATGTTCTGCACTGGCTCCTTGCCGAGGTAGTGATCGATACGGAAGATGCTTTCCTCCGGGAAAAAGCGGTTGAGGATGCGGTCGAGTTGGCGCGCTGACTCTCGGCTGCGGCCGAAAGGCTTCTCGATCACGAGGCGCGGGTCAATTCCCTCGCTCCGCGTCGCGAGCCCCTCCGCAACCCTTGCAAATAGGCTCGGCGGGATGGCGAGATAGTGAAGTGGCCGTTTCGCGTCGCCGAGTTCATGGCGCAGACGCGCATAGGTCGACGGATTAGCATAGTCGCCGGGGACGAAGCGGAGAAGGCCGCATAATTTGGCGAAGGCCTTATCGTCGAGGACGCCATGGCTTGCGATGCTCTCTCGCGCGCGCGCCTTCAACCCATCGAGCGACCAGTTCTCCCTGGCCACCCCGATGATCGGCACCTCGACGCCTTCGTCGCGAACCAGGCCCTCCAGAGCCGGAAAAATCTGCTTCTTGGCGAGATCCCCCGTCGCACCGAAGAAAACAATCGCGTCGGAAAGGGCTCGGCTCATTTCGTCGGCCTCATCGTTACAGGCGTCTCGACATGGCCGCCAAACTCAAATCGCATCGCCGACAGCAGCCTGTCGGCGTAATCCGCTCGCCCACGCGACTCGAACCGCTCGAACAAGGCTGCGCCGAGAACCGGCACGGGGACGCCTTCGTCGATCGCTGCTTGCAAAGTCCAGCGCCCCTCGCCGGAATCGGCGACCCGCCCTTCGAAACCAGAGAGCTCTTGGTCCTTGCTGAGCGCCACGGCGGTCAGATCGAGCAGCCATGAGCCGATGACGCTGCCGCGCCGCCAGACCTCGGCGATCTCGGCGACCTTAAAATCGAACCCATAGAATTCGGGACTCTGCAAAGGCGCCGTCTCCGCGTCGAGGCTCTGGCCAGTGCGGCCGACATTGGCGTTCCTGAGAATGTTGAGACCTTCCGAATAGGCCGCCATGAGGCCATATTCGATCCCGTTGTGAACCATTTTGACAAAATGGCCGGCGCCGTTCGGCCCGCAATGCAGATAACCGCACTCGGCTTGGCTTGGCTCGTCTGCGGCGCCAGGAGTGCGCGGCGCCGCGGCGAGTCCCGGAGCAAGGGCGCGGAATATCGGATCGAGACGCTGAACGATCGCAGGTTCGCCGCCGATCATTTGGCAATACCCGCGCTCTAAGCCCCAAACCCCGCCACTGACGCCCACATCGACATAGTGGATGCCAGACTCTTTCAGCAGGGCCGCGCGGCGGATGTCGTCATGATAGAAGGAATTGCCGCCGTCGATGACGATGTCGCCAGCCTCCAGCAAAGGCGTAAGCGAGGCGAGCACCGAGTCGACCGCGGCCGCGGGCACCATGAGCCAGACGGCGCGCGGCTTCGACAACGCCTTCGCTAGATCAGCAACCGTCGCTGCGCCTTTTGCTCCCTTGTCGATGAGGGCGCGCGCCAGTCCCGCACGGTTGTCGTACCTGATGCATTCATGGCCTTCTCGCATGAGCCGCAACGCCATATTGGCGCCCATGCGACCAAGACCGATCACGCCAAGCTGCATTCTCCTTCTCCCATGAACGGCATAGATGAGGCTCCAAATTCTGCAGGCCGGAGCGCGGGGTTGGCGACCTTCCATTCGTCGAGGCTGATCATATAGTCGCCGGACAAAAACCATCCAGCCGGGCGCTAACCGGACCCCGGCCGCTCCCTGCCGAGGAGTTCTTTCGCGATCTCGGTTACGCGCTCAGGCTCAAAGTGGAATTTTCGTTGGAGTTCTTTGAGTGGCGCCGAGCTGCCGAACGTCTTCATGCCGATGATGCGCCCCAATCCGCCCACGTAACGCTCCCATCCCAAAGTCGACGCCTGCTCAACCGCCAGGCGCGCCGTCACATGGGGCGGAAGCACGCTGTCCCGATACTCCGGCGTCTGATGCTCGAATATGTCCCAGGATGGCATCGAGACGACGCGCGAGCGAATTCCCTCGGCTAGAAGTTTCTCATGCGCCTGAACACAGAGGCTGACCTCGCTTCCCGACCCGATGACGATCACTTCCGGATCGCCGCCCGGAGCGTCGCCGAGCACATAGGCTCCATGCGCGAGCCCCGAGGCGGGCGCATATTTGCTCCGGTCCAGAGTCGGGAGGGACTGGCGCGACAACGCCAAAGCGGCCGGCTCATGTCGCAGCTTCATGATATAGCGGTAGGCCTCCACGACCTCGTTGGCGTCGGCTGGTCGCAAAAGAACGAGGCCTGGGATGGCCCGGAGAGAGGCGAGTTGCTCGACCGGCTGGTGAGTCGGGCCGTCCTCGCCGTCGCCCATGGCGTCGTGGCTGAACACGAAGATCGTGGGGAGCTCCATCAGCGCTGATAACCGAATGGCCGGTCGCGCATAGTCGCTGAAAATGAAGAAGGTGGCGCCGAAAGCCCGCAGCTTTGACAGGGAGAGTCCGTTGACGATCGCGGCCATCGCATGTTCGCGAACACCAAAATGCAAATTTCTGCCGTCGGGGAAGCCCGGCTCGAAGTCCCCAGCCCCTTCGAAGGTGAGACCGGTTCTGCACGACGAGGCCAAATCCGCCGATCCGCCAAGCAGCCAGGGGACGTTTTGCGCGAGGACGTTGAGCGTCCTCCCCGAGGCGTCGCGTCCCGCGACGCCCTTCGCATCAGGGGGAAAGACGGGCAGCCTCGCGTCCCATCCCGCCGGCAGCTCGCGGCGCTGAATCAAGTCGATCTCGGTTGCGAGCTCCGGATATCCAGAGCGATATTTGGCGAAGAGCTCGGTCCATCGGGCGCGCGCCTCCGCCCCCCGCTTGCCAATCCCGGCGGCGAAGCACTCGCGAACGGCATCGGGAATCAGAAAGGTGGCGTCTTCCGGCCATCCGTAATCGCGTTTGACGAGGCGAACTTCCTCTTCGCCCAGTGGCTCGCCGTGAGCCGCGGCCGTGTCCTGTTTGTGCGGCGAGCCGTAACCGATGTGGCTGTCGAGGATGATGAAGGTCGGGCGTTCCTTGGTCTTATGAAAAGCATCAAAGGCGCGCTCGATGCGGTCGATGTCATTGGCGTCGCCGACGCGCAGGACGTTCCAGCCGTAGCCTAGGAACCTCGCGGCGACGTCCTCGGTGAAAGCGATGCTTGTGGCGCCGTCGATCGTGATGTGGTTGTTGTCGTAGACCCAGCAGAGGTTGTCCAAAGCGAGATGGCCTGCGAGCGACGCCGCCTCGGACGCGACGCCCTCCATCATGCAGCCGTCTCCGCAAATCGCATAAGTGTTGTAGTCGAATACCTCGTAGTCCGGCCGATTATAGCGATTGGCGAGCCATTTTTGGGCGATGGCCATGCCGACGCTCATCGCGACGCCCTGTCCGAGCGGACCCGTCGTGGCCTCGACGCCCGAGACCCAGTGGTACTCAGGATGCCCCGGCGCCTTGCTGCCGAGCTGGCGGAAGCGACGAACATCGTCGAGCGACACGGCGGGCTGGCCGAGATGCTCATAGTCCGCATTCACCGCGCGGACCCCGGCGAGGTGAAGCGCCGACCACAACAGCATTGAGGCATGACCGTTGGAGAGCACGAATCGATCGCGATTCGGCCAGATCGGGTCTTGCGGGTCGAAGCGCATGACGCGGTTCCAGAGCGTGTAGACGAGCGGCGCCAGCGCCATGGGCGTGCCGGGATGTCCCGACTTCGCCTGCTGGACGGCGTCGATCGAGAGCGTGCGAATGCAATTGATCGACAATTGGTCCAATTGCTCGCCGGTCAATGGCCGGGACGAGGCCGCCGGAGCGATGGTGGCGTCATTCATTTTTGCGCCTGTTGAGTTTCGCGCGCGTCGAGCTGTTCCGCCGCTGCGGAATCGACGAACGCCAGAGCGCGATCTTGCCGCACCCGGGAAGCTGGAATGGAAGGGTCTTTGTCGCGCAGGCGCGCGAGCGCCGCCGCCTTCTCCTGGCCCGTCACCAGCCACAGGACGCGCCGGGATCGATTGATGAGCGGAAAGGTCAACGTCATCCGGCGTCTGCCCTGGTAAGGGCGAGTAGTGGCCACGTCCGCATCGACCACGTCGATGACGGGATCGGCGGGAACCAGCGAGGCGGTATGACCGTCGGCGCCGAGGCCGAGATGAACGAGATCGAGCGCCGGCGGCGAGCCCGCTACGTCCCGCAATATCCTCGCATATTGTTCGGCCGCCCGATCGAGGTCGGGCGCCTCGACCGGCATCGCGTGGATGTGGGAAGGTGGTAGCGGCGCATGATCGAGCAGGCTTGCGCGCAGATGCGCAAGGTTTCGGTCCGGGTCGCCCGCCGGCGCGATGCGCTCGTCTGTCTGAACCACATGGATACGCTCCCAGGGCAGTTGCTCGGTGGCCAGGGCGCGCAGCATGAGCCAGGGCGTTCGGCCGCCGCTGACCGCCAAGATGAAGCGTCCGCGCGCCGCGACCGCGGCGCGCGCGTCGCTGGCGATGATCTCCGCCGCCTTGAGGGCGATTGACTCCGCGTCGGGACAGACTTCGATCTGCATAAGGGCGTCTCCGGGCAGCGCTCCTGGTTCGGCGCGATAGCGTCGCTGGTCAGCTTGCGCCCGCGAGTTCACGGGCGCGGCGGATGAGGTTGTTGGTCGAACTATCATGAGTGAGCTCGGGCTCCGTCTTGCTCTCGAGCTCAGGGATGATGCGCCGGGCCAGGATCTTGCCGAGCTCGACGCCCCACTGATCGAAGGAGTCGATGTCCCAGATGACGCCCTGCGTGAACACGCTGTGTTCATAGAGCGCGACCAGCTTGCCCAGCGACGCCGGGGTCAGACGATCCATGAGGATCGTGTTGGATGGTCGATCGCCTTCGCAAACGCGATGCGGCGCAAGCCAATCCGACGCGCCTTCCGCTTCGACTTCTTCGCGAGTCTTGCCGAATGCGAGCGCCTCGCTCTGCGCCAAGACGTTCGCGAGCAGCATCTCGTGATGGCGGCCGAGCGGATTGAGCGACTGTCCGAAGGCGATGAAATCGCAGGGAACGATCTCGGCGCCCTGGTGAATCAACTGATAGAATGAATGCTGCCCGTTGGTTCCCGGTTCGCCCCAATAGATGGGGCTGGTGCGGACCTTCGCCCGCGCTCCCTCGAGGGTCACATGCTTGCCGTTGCTCTCCATCGTCAACTGTTGAAGATAGGCGGGGAAACGCTTCAGGTAGCAGTCATAGGGTAGCGCTGCGACGGTCGGCGCGCCGCAGAAATTGTTGCGCCAGACGCCGAGAAGGCCGTGGAGCGCCGGCAGGTTGCGATCAAAGCGCGCGGCGCGGAAATGTTCATCGATCGCCCGGAAGCCCTCTAACATGGCGCGGAAATTATCTGGGCCGACGGCCACCATGGTTGAGAGTCCGATCGCCGACTCCATGGAATATCGGCCGCCGACCCAGTCCCAAAACTCGAACATGTTGGCGGGATCGATGCCGAATTCTGAGACTTTCTCCGCGTTCGTCGAAACGGCGACGAAATGTTTGGCGACGGCCCTGGCGTCGCCTCCGAGGCCGCGAAGCGACCAGTCGCGCGCGCTTCGCGCATTGACCATCGTCTCCAGTGTCGTGAAGGTCTTAGAGGAGATGATGAACAAGGTGTGAGCGGGATCGAGTTCGCGCGTCGCCTCGATGAACTCCGAGCCATCAACATTGGAGACGAATCGAAACGTCATGGCGCGGTCGCTGTACGCTTTGAGCGCCTCATAGGCCATCACGGGGCCGAGATCAGAGCCGCCGATGCCGATGTTGACCACATTGCGGATGGGTTCGCCGCTGTGTCCTCTCCATTGACCGCTGCGGACGCGACAGGCAAAGTGGGCCATCTTGTCGAGCACCGCATGGACCTGCGGCACAACGTTCTCGCCATCGACAATAATGGAGGCGCCTTTTGGCGCGCGCAGCGCTACATGCAGCACGGCGCGATTTTCCGTCACGTTGATTTTCTCGCCTCGAAACATCGCCTCGATCTTGGTGCGCAGACCGGATCGTTCGGCGAGTTCGACGAGGAGCCTGAGCGTCTCGTCGGTAATGCGATTTTTCGAGTAATCGAGAAAAACGCCGGCAGCCTCCGCCGTCATGCGCTCGCCGCGCGAGGGGTCGTCGCGAAACAGGTCTCGCAGATGCAGGCCTTGCATGCTCGCGCAATGAGCTTCGAGGGCTCGCCATGCTGCCGCCTTGCCTGTCGAGGGCGGGGAGAAACTCTGAGAGCCCCTGGCCGGAGGCGGCGCTCCTTTTGAGCCGGCCAACGCGTCATTTGGGGCGAGCCTGGGTTCGCGTGCGGGCGCCGTCGCTTCCCACAGCCGAAATCCGCCGCGAAAGGCGTTGGCGTTATCGCCTGCGCGGCAACGCGGCGGCAATGTTTTGAGCTTCTTGACGTTGCCTCCGCCAAGCACGGTGTCACCGGGCTCCAAGGCCGCAACGAGACGCGCCACGACGTCGGCGACATCGCTGCGCCATCGCTTCTTGCCATGACGGATCAGTCCCGCCCGTCCTACGTAGTCCTCGTAGGTGCGCTTCTTGTATGGCAGGTGACCGAGCTCCATGGGCTCCACGACGCCATCGGCGATGAGGGTCGATCCGAGCCCCGTTCCTAGGCCCAAGAACAACATCTTGCCTCCCTTGTAGCTTCCCAACGCCTGCATCGCAGCATCATTGACGATTTTCACGGGACAGCCAAAGGCGGCGCGAAAGTCGAACCCTACCCACCCTCGACCCAGATTGTAAGGCTCCGCAACCGGCCGCCCGTCGACGACCGGGCCGGGATAGCCCATCGACACCGCGTCGTAGCACCAATCTCCGGCAAGCTTCTTGACCTCCGAAACCATCCGGCCGGGGGTCAGCGTCGGCCCCGAGAAGAATGATCGACGCTCGTTCTGACCCGTCGCAAGGATCTTCACCGAGCTTCCGCCCACATCGACAACCAGCACGCTCTGGACTGAGGGAGTTATCGGAATCTCATCGCGGAGCGCCCTCCCGCTTCCGTCGGCGAACGAGGTTGCACGCATGGGACTAACTCGCTCGTTTGAGGAGAGCGCATTTCGATCCGACAATGCTCATTAGGTCGTTCCAAGAATTTGCGAATGATCTCGCCCCCTCCTCCTGCAGACGACCGGACAGCGTGTTAATATCAATCCCGGCCTTCGCGAACCGCGCCAGCACGTCTTCGCAATCGCCTCCGTCCGCCGGCATCGTCTCCTCGATGACGCCGTGTTCGGCGAGCGCCTTCAAGGTACTCTCCGGCATGGTGTTCACTGTGAACGGAGCGGCCAGCGCTTTGACGTAGAGGACGTCCGACGCCTTTGGATCCTTGGTTCCGGTGCTGGCCCACAAAAGGCGCTGCGGACGCGCGCCGGCGTTATAGGCGCGCATCCACCTTTGCGAGCTCAGCAAGCCGCGATACGCCTTGTAGGTCCGCTTCGCGACGGCTAGGCCGAGCTGGTTGTTGAGCGCCTCCGGAACCTTGCCTGCCACTGCGACGTCCCAGCGGCTGACGAAGACCGACGCCACCGAGCCGACGTTTGGATTCAATCCCGCTTCGATGCGGCGTTCGACGCCTCGCATGAAGGCCTCGGCGGCCGCGACGTATTGACTGTCAGAGAACAGGAGAGTGACATTGATCGCTATGCCGGCGAAGATCGCCTCTTCAATCGCGGGCAGCGCCTCTCTCGTGCCGGGAATCTTGATCAGGAGATTGGGTCGGCTCGCCTGCGCATGCAGCGCCTTGACCTCGGCGATCGTCAACTTCGCGTCATGCGCTAGCAAAGGCGAGACTTCCAAGGAAACCCAACCATCGACGCCGTTTGTTCGGTCGTGAACGGGACGGAAGAGATCCGCCGCCTGCCGAAGGTCCTCCAACGCCAATTCAAAAAACAGTTTTTCTCCCGACTTGCCTGCTGCGAGCTTTCTCTTGATCTCGTCATCGTAATCATCGCCGTTCCTGATCGCATGATCAAAGATCGTCGGGTTTGACGTGAGCCCGGTGACCGACATTTCATGGATGTAACGCTTAAGAGCGCCAGCCTTCAGCATGTTGCGCGTCACGTTGTCGAGCCAGAGGCTTTGGCCCAAATCGCTCAGAAGCTGAGTTGTTTTCATGGCGTCACACGACTGCCGGCATCGCGTTCCATACGCGGACACGCCGCAAGCCTCCTGGAGCTGCGCCTCGCTGCTTCCGACGGAGAGAGCCACGGCTTGGCCCAGAAAAGCGTTGTCGCTCGCCCGCCTTGACGCGAAAAACCTAGGCGATCCGGGAACGAGATCAATGTTCGACCTGAGAAGAATTCAGCGCCGCGATCCGGCCCGAAGCGGATCCGGCGACAATGGAGTCTCGGGAGCCTCGCCCGAGGGATCCCGACCGCGACCTTGGCGAAGAAAGGAATTGGGGCCCCTTGTTTCGCTCCAGCGGCGCGCTCTCTAAAGCATCAGTTCCGGCGATGAAACAGGACAGAGGCGATGTCTTCGAAGCTATGCGGGCGCGCTGTCCATCTCTTCGTCAGAGCGCCGGCTGCGGCCGGGCACGGGAGAGAATTACTGCGGCCAAGGTCTGGCG
>Ga0187784_10001260_pt1 | contig 19972 bp, 17 predicted proteins | sample 1015_SJ02_MP15_2_FD_132964 | JGI IMG/M metagenome (GOLD analysis project Ga0187784, IMG submission 132964) | Tropical peat soil microbial communities from peatlands in Department of Meta, Colombia - 1015_SJ02_MP15_20_MG | ecosystem: Environmental > Terrestrial > Soil > Wetlands > Peat | place...
GAAATGCGCGGCAAGCGGCGGCTGCACAAGCGTCCCAACAATTATGAGATCGAGCGCTGCAAGATCTGGCTCGATTGGGAACGCAACCTCGTCAAACCCTCAACCATTGTCGCGCTCGGCGTAACGGCGGCGCGCAGCCTGACCGGCCGTACGCTTACTATCGGTAAAGTGCGCGGCAAAACGCTGGCCACCGCCGATGGAACGCTTCTCGTCGTCACCATCCACCCTTCGGCGCTCTTGCGGATCGATGACGTCGACCAACGCCACGCCGCCTATCGCAGTTTTGTCGCCGACCTTAAGGCGGCCGCGGCCGCCGGAGAACGGAAGGAAAAAGTCCGCGCCGGGCCTTAGCCCGCGGGCGTTTGCGCGGTCGCGCGCGGCGCGTTCCGCGTTGCCAAACCGGCCTTAGTCAGCGCGTCCGCGATCTGCTGCATGCGGTTGATCAGATCGGCCGCGGCCGCCGGCGGCAGCACCAGCCGGCAGGCCGGATAGCGGCGCCCGCTAATCGGTGTGTTAGGCTTGATTTCGTCGAGTCGGGTGACCGCGAAGTCAATTCGCAGCGTTTGCCCGTCGAAAAAGAGGCCGCTGACCGAATCAACAAAGGTCTCGGCAAGGTCGGGACGATCGACAAGACGGATTGTCGCCGCTTGTCGGTCGCGCTGCGCCGGCAATGCTTCCGGCGAGGTCGGTTTGGTAGCCATTGGTCTTTCTCCGCTTGTGACGAGTTCAGTCGTCTTCGCCGAAACGCGAATTGATCAGCTCGCTCAGCGCGTCGATCACTTCTGCCGCTTCTTTGCCGGTGGCTTCGACAATAATCGCACTGCCCGACGCTGCCGCAAGCATCATCAGACCCATGATGGATGTGCCGCCCACAGTTTCGCCGCCTCGCGTAACGCGCACGTCGGCGTCGAATTTTTCCACCGTCTGCACAAACTTGGCAGAGGCCCGAGCGTGCAGACCCTTCCGATTGCAGATGACAAGCTTGCGGACCACTGCGCCTTCAGGTGACGATCGGCCTTCCGGCACGGAGTCGTTGCCGCGCTGCGCCGCCACGCTCATTTTCCGCTCAGCACGCGGCTCGCGATCGTCACGTATTTGCGTCCGGCGTCTTGGGCCGCAGCGACGGCCTCCGCCAACGGACATTCGCCGCGAACCTTGGCGAGCTTAACCAGCATCGGCAAATTTATTCCGGCGAGAACCTCGACTTTAGGGCGGCTCATGACTGAAATCGCCAGGTTTGACGGAGTGCCGCCGAACATATCGGTCAAAATGGCCACACCATCCCCGCTGTCGACGCGCTTGACCGCTTCGATGATATCTTTGCGACGTATCTCAACGTCATCGTCCGGACCGATCGTGACTGCTTCGATCTGGCGCTGAGGCCCGACCACGTGTTCGAGAGCCGCGCGGAACTCGACAGCCAGCCGCCCGTGGGTCACAAGCACAAGGCCGATCATGGAACTCCTCGCCGGTGCGTCCCGTTTGCACCGCACGAAAGGGCGCTCATCATGACTATCCGAAGCCCTAGCGCAAGAGGCATTTTCGGCTGATTCCGAGCGCTGCTGCATTGCGGTAAGGCAAAATAAAACCGGCGAATCGAAGGCTGAATGGCGCCGTCTATGCCGGGTAAAAGTCTATAAGCCGTATGGTTAACCAATCGCCAATCGGGGACCGCGAGGCTGTCAAAGCCAGAATTCTTTGGGGGAATTGAGGAGCGCCATGAGGCCCGGCAAGGCCGCTAGTCCCGCTGCGACGGCAAGTCGCGGTAGCAAAATACCGTCAATGGCCACCTGGCGCTGCGCCGGATTGGGAAGACGGCTGGCGTTCTCGGCACCGAGATCGACGACGATACCGACAAGGGCGCGTGGTTCGTAGGGAAGCCGTAAGAGGCCAACGCCGCGAATTTCAATCAGGCCTGCCAGCTTTTCGGCTGGGCGCGCCAGCAGATGCCCGCCTGCGGCTGCAAGGTGAACCCGATCGTCGGCCACAAGTCGCGCAAATCGCAGATTTCCGCTCGCCGCGGCTTGGACAAGCTCTAGAGCGAGCCGTGACTTTCCGGAGCCCGACGGTCCGCGGATGAGTACGGCGCGCGCGCCGACAAGCACACAGGATGCATGCACGGTAGCCGAGCGTCGTTTCGTCATCACGAAGCGGGCAAGCGCACGACAAATCGGGCCCCGGCGGCGGCGGATGCCCCGTTCTCGTCAGGCGGACCAGCCCGATTCTCCGCCCAAATGGCCCCGCCATGGGCCTCGACGATTTGTTTTGAGATCGACAGTCCGAGCCCCGAATTCTGGCCGAACCCCTGATGCGGCCGGTCGGTGTAGAAGCGCTCGAACACTTTATCGAGGGCATCAGGCCGCACGCCAGGCCCGTCGTCATCAACGATGATCTCGACGATGTTCTTTAGCTTGCGGCAGGTCACGCGCACCGTACTCCCGGGCGGCGAGAATGAGCGCGCGTTCTCGATAAGATTATCGACTACCTGGCCAAGACGAGAATCGCGCCCGGGCACCTGGAAGGCGCGGGCGCCGCCGCCCTCAAAGCGGAGTCTGATGCTTACGCCGTCGTCGCGTTTCACTTCATTGGCGACCGCAACGAGCGTGCTCAGCAGTTTAGTCAAGTCGACCGGCGCCGCTTCCTGCCGCTGCAGTTCCGCGTCCAGGCGGCTCGCGTCGGAAATATCGGAAATCAGCCGGTCGAGCCGCTTGACGTCGTGTTGGATGATGCTGAGAAGGCGCCCGCGGCTCTCGTCGGTTCTGGCCAGCGGCAGCGTTTCCACCGCCGAACGCAGCGAGGTGAGCGGATTTTTCAGTTCGTGCGCGACATCGGCGGCAAAACTTTCAATCGCCTCGATCCGGCTATAGAGCGCGTTGGTCATATCGCGCAGCGTCCCCGAAAGATGTCCGATCTCGTCGCGGCGGCGCGTAAAATCAGGGATTTCTACGCGCGACCGGATACGGCGGCGCACGCTCTCGGCCGCGTCGGCGAGCCGGCGAACCGGCTCGGCAATGGTTCCGGCCAAGAGTATCGAAAGCACAACCATTACCCCGGCGGCGACCAGAAAGACTTTGAGAATAGCCAGCCTTTCGGCTTCGACCATATCGTCAATGTCCGCCCCTTGCGTCGAAAGCATCAAGGCGCCGCGGACCGCTCGGAAACGCTGGACTGGTACCGCGACCGAAACGATCACATCCCCCCGATCATCGATACGCACCATGCTGGCATTCTGGCCATTCAAGGCCTGACTGACTTCCGGATAACCGCGCCCGTTGCCGGGACCGAGTTCTCGATAAAGCGGAAGGTCGCCGCGCCCAAGCCAGCGGCGCACGGCGATGAAGAGCCGTTCGAATAAGCCGGGCTTTTCGGCATTGGGCGGCGGCAAATCGAACCGCAAGACATCGCCGCGGCCAAACAAACTGCGGCTGTCGACCAAAAGAACTCCGTCGCGATCGTAGATACGCGCGCGCGTCTTGGTCGGAGAGACCAATCGGCGCAATACCGGCGCGACCCGTTCGGGATTGATCGGAAAATCGAAACCGTAAAGCGCGTCCTCCGAAGGTCCGTAACTTTCGCCGGGATGCAGATCGAGCAATTTGTCCGGATCGATGGTGATGGACGAATCGGTCTCGACCGTCGCCGATGCAGCAATTGCTCCGGCGATGATCTGCCCTTGCACCAAAAGGCTCTGCACCCGCGCATCGATCAGACCGGCGCGAAACTGAGAAAGAAGGGTGATGCCGATCGAGAGTGCGAGCAAGCCGGTGACGTTGAGAAAAACGATCCGCCGGGTAAGGCTGGAGAAACTTTGGGTGATGAAGAATTGCCAGACGCGCAGTAGCCAGCCGCCGATCCGGGCGAGACCGTGCGGCCTAACGCCAGCGTTGCGCTCATCGAGCGCCGCCTCCAATTGGGCCTCCGCCGGCGTCCGTGCACTAGCGTCGTTACCGGCCCCTGCGATATCTGCGGTTCGATCGAGCACGTCGTTTGCCGGGTTTCGATCAGCCCGCACCCTACCGAAGCGGCGGGGTGCGCAACGCTATTAATACCGCACGTCAATGATCCCCGTCAGGGCCCAATTCTAAGCCTGGATCAGTCTGCGGCGGTTCGACGCCCTATAGCGCGGCGTTAATCTTCCTTGAAACGATAGCCGACGCCATAAAGCGTTTCGATCATATCGAATTCAGTATCGCTTGCCTTGAACTTTTTGCGCAAGCGCTTGATGTGGCTATCGATCGTACGGTCGTCGACATACACCTGATCGTCATAAGCCGCGTCCATTAACGCGTTGCGGCTTTTCACCACGCCCGGGCGGCTCGCCAGGGCCTGCAAGATGAGAAACTCGGTGACGGTAAGCGTGACCGGCTCGTTCTTCCAGGTGCAGGTATGACGCTCGGGGTCCATGCGCAGGAGCCCGCGCTCCAATACCTTGCTGTCGGCTTCTTTGGGAGCCGTCCCGTCCTTGGGGGACGAGCGGCGCAGCACCGCCTTGACCCGCTCGACCAGAAGCCGCTGCGAAAACGGTTTGCGGATGAAATCGTCGGCCCCCATTTTCAGACCGAACAATTCGTCGATCTCTTCGTCTTTGGAGGTGAGGAAAATCACCGGCACATCGGATTTCTGCCGCAGCCGGCGCAGCGTTTCCATGCCGTCCATCCGCGGCATTTTGATATCAAGAATGGCGAGATCGGGCGGCGCGGTCTTGAAGCCATCCAACGCCGAAGCACCGTCGGTATAGGTCGTTATACGGTATCCTTCGGCCTCGAGCGCGATCGACACCGAGGTTAGGATATTGCGGTCGTCATCGACGAGAGCGATGGTCGGCATGGCGGCCTTCTAAAATGAGTCGGCCGCAAGCGTTAACAGCCCCGGCCCCATAAGCCTTTGAAGACCCATGTAGGGGCGGAAGTGTGACGAGACAAGGCAAAATCGGGGCAATTGCTGTGCTGATCGCGTAGCGGAGAGTGAGATGCTCCCACCGTCCAAGGGTGCGCCATTGCCCGGTTTTATGCCTGATCGCCTGCCGGAAGGCGCGGCTGCCGCGGACTTCGACGCAAAAGCCATCGCCAAAACGTTGTTGCGCGCGACCCGGGCCGGGACGCTTGCGACCCTTGACCGCAACACTGGCCATCCCTTCGCATCACTGGTTAACGTCGCGACCGACCTCGACGGTTCGCCGTTAATTCTGGTGTCCCGGCTTTCGACCCATACGGCCAACCTCGAACGTGACGGCCGCGCTTCGCTACTGTTAGTGTCCAGCGGCCGGGGGGATCCACTCGCGCACCCACGCCTGACCGTGCTGGGGACTTTTGCGCCGGTTGCCCGCTCTGCGGAAGCCGAACCGCGGATCCGCAGGCGCTTTCTCGCACGCCATCCCAAATCCGAGCTGTATGCAGGATTTGCCGATTTTTCATTTTGGCGGCTGTCAATCGCTTCCGCTCATCTCAACGCCGGATTTGCCCGCGCCGCCGATCTGGAAGGAAGCGAAATCACGACCGATCTTTCCGGCGCGCAGAGTTTGCTCGCGGCCGAAGAGACAGCTGTTGTGCACATGAACGATGATCATGCCGAAGCGGTACGATTGTATGCGACGAAGCTTCTCGGTGGCGAAGACGGCCCGTGGCGGCTGACCGGAGTTGACCCGGAAGGTCTCGATCTCGCGCTGGGCGACGCGACGTTGCGTTTGCCGTTCGCGGAGCGCCTCACCAGCGCGGAGACTTTGCGAAAAGCCGTTGTAGACTTGGCGGCCGCGGCGCGCGGCATAGGAATACGCGTGTAACCGACGCCGTTAACGGCACCAAGCTTTTTGCACTGCAGCGCGGAACATACTGCTTACCCCTCCAGTTAGGGTTGTGATGGGGTCTGCCTTGGCACATGTTAAGATGGTGGTATAGAACGCATGCCGGATGCTCCGGCAGGCTGCCGGAAAACCATAGCTTCCGGCAAAGGTGGACGGGTTGCGGAGGTAGGCGTGAAGGAAATCGGTCTGCGCAATCGCGCCCACGGTATCGACAAATTCGGGCTAAAGAATCTCGCAGCCGTTCATTGGAATTTACCCGATACCGCACTCGCCGAACAGGCAATCGCCAACCGCGAGGGTTTTCTGGTCGAAGGTGGCGCGTTCTGTGCCGAGACCGGGACTCACACCGGGCGCAGTCCAAAAGACAAGTTCGTCGTCGCCGATGCTCAAACCGAAAAGTCGGTGTGGTGGGAGAAGAACGGTCGGCTTTCCGCCGAGAAATTTCAGCTCTTGTTTGACGACTTTATTGCTCACGCCAAAGGCAAGACGTTATTTGCTCAAGATCTCTACGGCGGCGCCGATCCCCGCTATCGCATCAAGACCCGCGTCTATAATGAGCTCGCTTGGCATTCGATGTTTATTCGTGCGCTTTTGATCAGACCGGAGCGCGCCGAGCTTTCGCATTACGTCCCCGACTTCACCATCTTGTCGTTGCCGTCGTTCAAGGCCGATCCCAGGCGTCACGGTGTGCGCAGCGAGACTGTGATCGCGCTGGATTTCACCAGGCGCATCATCCTGATCGGCGGCACGTCCTATGCCGGCGAAATGAAGAAGTCCGTGTTCACCACGCTCAACTATTACCTGCCGGCCGAGAGCGTGATGCCGATGCACTGCTCGGCCAATGTCGGGCCTGGCGGCGACGTCGCGCTGTTTTTCGGCCTATCCGGCACGGGCAAGACTACGCTGTCGGCTGATCCCAAGCGCACGCTGATTGGCGACGACGAACACGGCTGGGGACCGCACGGCGTGTTCAATTTCGAGGGCGGCTGCTACGCGAAATGCATCCGGCTTTCCGCCGAAGCCGAGCCGGAAATCTACGCCACGACCAAGCGTTTCGGCACCGTTCTGGAAAACGTCGTATTCGATCCGGACAGCCGCGTCTGCGATTTCGACGACGAATCGAAGACCGAAAACACCCGCGCCGCCTATCCGCTCGACTTCATCCCCAACGCGTCGCGTACCGGCCGCGCCGGTATGCCGAAGAACATTGTGCTTCTTACCGCTGATGCCTTCGGCGTGATGCCGCCGATCGCGAAACTGACGCCGGCGCAGGCGATGTACCACTTCCTTTCCGGCTATACCGCCAAGGTCGCGGGTACGGAAAAGGGATTGGTCGGAGTGCAACCGGAATTCTCCACCTGCTTCGGCGCGCCGTTCCTGCCTCGGCATCCGTCCGTGTATGGCAACTTGTTACGCGAACTCATCAGCGCCCACGATGTCGATTGCTGGCTGGTCAACACAGGCTGGACCGGCGGCATTTACGGCGTCGGCCGACGGATGCCGATCAACGTGACGCGCACGTTGTTGACCGCCGCACTTGATGGCTCGCTCAAGAACGTCAAATTCCGCACTGATCCTTATTTCGGATTTTCCGTGCCGACGCAGCTCGCCGGCGTAGAGCCGCATTTGCTTTATCCGCAAAAAACTTGGCAGAACAAACTCGAATTCGACCAGACTGCGCGCAAGCTGGTCGGCATGTTCCAAAAGAATTTCGTCCAATTCGAGGATTACGTCGAAGCCGACGTGCGCGCAGCCGCGCCGGAAGTGCGGCTCGCCGCTGAGTGAGAAATTAGCGCCACCCCCGCCACGGCGTTTCCGGCACTGGCGTTAGCGGCGCTTCCCCGCGCGACCAAGCGAGCAAATTGTCGATTACAAGCTGGTCCATTTTCTCGCGGGTGAAGACCGATGCCGAGCCGACATGCGGCAACAACACCACGTTGTCGAGCTTAAGCAATCCGGCGGGGACGTCCGGCTCATTGACGAATACATCGAGGCCTGCGGCAAAAATCCTGCGCTCTTTGAGCGCCTCGATCAAGGCGCCTTCATCAATCACGGATCCGCGCGCGAGGTTGACCAAAATGCCGTTGGGGCCGAGCGCCGCTAGCACCTCGGCATCGATCATGTGCCGCGTCGCTGGGCCGCCGGGGACGATGACGATCAGCGTATCAACGTCGCTGGCCATGTCGATAAGCCGCGAATAATGGCGGTGGCCAAGTTCGGGGCGCGGCTCGCGGGTGTGATAGACGATCGGCACCCCGAAAGCTTCGAGCCGCCGCGCGATGGCGCGGCCGATGCGTCCCATTCCCACCAAACCCACTGTGCGATTGCGCAAAGTCGCCGGGCTCAAAGGATAGTTAGCCTCCAGCCATTTTCCCGCGCGCAAATGCCGTTCCGCCTGCGGAAGTTCGCGCACGGTGCAAATGAGAAGTCCGATAGCCGTATCGGCGACCTCCTCGGTCAGAACATCCGGCGTATGGGTGACGACGATGCCGCGACCGGCCGCTGCCGGCACGTCGATGTGGTCATAGCCGACACCGAAGGTGGCGATGATTTCGAGATTGGGTAGTCGCGTGAAAAACGCTTCGTCGATTTGTTCGACCGGGGCGCTGATGGCCATCGCGCGCAGGTGCGGGATTGATGGCCAAAACGCTTCGCGATCGCTTGCTGCGGCGAGCTGATGAACAGTGAAATTCGCCAAGCCCTTGGCGAAGACGGGACGCGACGGGCCGATCAGCAGCACTTCTTTGCGTTGCTCAGGCAACATATCTCTCCCACGTCATCAGGAAAGTTCAAACGATGAAAGGAATTAAAGCGGGCACTGCGCAGCGGTAGCGGGCGTATCGTTCGCCGAAGGTTTCATTCATGAAGCGCTCTTCGGCTTTTATTTTGATAAGCAAGCCGAGGGTGAACGAAACAAAGGCCATCAGGCCGCGCCACTCGCCAATCGCTACTGCGGTTCCGAGGAGTGCCAATAATAGCCCAGTGTAGATCGGATGGCGCACGACCCCATAGGGACCGGTGCGAATCAGCTCATGATCCTGTTTGACGGTGACCGTGGCGCTCCAGTTGCGGCCGAGATGAACGCGCGCCCATACCGCAAAAGTGAGGCCGCCAGCGACGATAAGGAACCCAAGCCAATACATGGCCAGCGTCGACGGAACGAAACGCTCATTGAGCCAATGAAGCGGCTGACGGGGAACGATCAGCAGCAGCGCGCCGATGATGACGAATATGCGGTTGAGCAGAAATGTTGCGAGGGCTTCGCGGCGACTTGCCACTTTGACGTTACGGGCAGCAACCAGCCAATAGGCAAGCCAGCCGAGCCATAGGGCCGCCAACGGCGCGAAAGCAAACGACTGACGCACAAGCAGCCTCTAAACCAGCATTACGACCGGCGTTTCCAGCAGCGCTTTGATTGCGGCCAAAAGTTTCGCGCCGAGCGCGCCATCGACGACGCGGTGATCGCAGGACAGCGTTGCCGTGAGCATGCTCGCGAACGCAACACCGCCGTCAGGGCGCTCAATCGCCTGCCGACGCGCCGCACCGACGGCGAGGATTGTCGCCTGCGGCGGATTGATAATGGCGGCGAACTCGCGCACACCGTACATGCCGAGATTGGAAATCGCTGACGAACCGCCTTGATACTCCGCCGGCGTCAACTTTTTGTCTTTGGCGCGCGCGGCCAAGTCTTTCATTTCGGCTGAAAGCGCGGACAGCGATTTGGTCTCGGCGTTGCGGATGATCGGGGCAATCAATCCGCCGTCGAGCGCCACCGCCACGGCGATGTCGGAATGCCTGAAACGCAAAATGCGGTCGCCGGCCCAGACCGCATTCGCCGCCGGCACACGCTGCAGCGCGAGCGCCAGCGCGCGAATGATGAAATCATTGAGCGATAGCTTGAACGAAGGTTTGCCCTCGCGATCGTTCCCCGCCGCGGCGTTCGCCTCTTCGCGCAGCGCTATCAGGCGATCGATAGAAATATCTGCGGTCAGATAGAAATGCGGGACGGTTTGCTTCGCCTGCTGCATCCGCGCCGCGACGATCTTGCGCATGGCATCGAGCGGCACTTCCTCGTAGCCCGCCGGGTCGTAGAGCGCTTTGACCTGATCGGCACTCAAGCCTTCGGCGAGCGGCGCATGTGCGGCCGGCCGCGGCGCGCCTTCGACGTCGCGCGCCACGATGCGCCCGTGCGGGCCGGAGCCGCGCAGCCGGGAGAGATCGATGCCGGCTTCGCTCGCAAGCCGGCGCGCCAGCGGCGTCACCGCAATGCCGCCGGCAAGCCGCGCCGGCCCGAAATTGCGGCCGGGCGTGCGCACCTCGAAGAACGGATCGAGTTTGATTTGTTGTCGCGCGGCGGGGGGCGGTGAGGGCGCTGGAATGCTTTCATATCCGGTCGGTGCCGCGGACGCTTTCGGTGCCGCGGCTTGCGCCGGCGCAGACGCCGTTGGCGCGGATTTGGATGCTTTGGCGACGGCGCCTGCCGCCGCGCCAATGACGCCGACCACCGCGCCGACCGGCGCAACCTCGCCTTCCGGGACGCGGATTTCGTTGAGCACGCCGGCTTCCGTCGCCGGCACTTCCATCGAGACCTTGTCGGTTTCGATCTCGAACAAATTGTCGCCCGGCTTGACCGTGTCGCCGGCGGACTTGAACCATTTCGTGATCTTGCCCTCGGCGACGGTCTCGCCGAGCTGCGGCATCAGAATGTCCATGATTTACCTGTGGTATGCGCGGCTACCACGCTACCGACACGTACTGCGTCTCCAAAAATTCCATCAGCCCCTCGTGCGCGCCTTCGCGGCCGAGGCCCGATTGCTTCATGCCGCCGAACGGCGCCGCCGGATCGGAGACGATGCCGCGGTTTAGTCCGATCATGCCGAAATCGAGCTTTTCCGAGACACGCAGACCGCGTTTCAAGTCGTTCGTATAGAGGTAGGCAACGAGGCCGTATTCGGTGTCGTTGGCGCGTGTGACCAGCTCGTCTTCGGATTTAAACGTCTGCAGCGACGCGACAGGGCCGAAAATTTCCTCGTTGAGCATCTTGGCGTCGTCGGAGACGTTGGCGAGAACCGTGGCCGGATAGAAAAATCCGGGTCCTCCCGGCGCCTTGCCGCCGGTCAACACTTTGGCGCCTTTCTTCACGGCGTCGTCGACCAACTCGATCACTTTGTCGAGCCCATCCTTGTTGACCAGCGGGCCGAGCGCGACGCCCTCGTCGAGGCCGTTGCCCATCTTCAGCCCGGCCATCTTGGCCGTGAGCTTCTTGGCAAATTCGTCATGCACTTTTTCGTGGACGTAGAAACGATTTGCCGCCGTGCAGGCTTCGCCCATGTTGCGCATTTTGGCGATCATGGCGCCGTCGATGGCGGCATCGATGTCCGCGTCGTCGAACACAATGAACGGCGCGTTGCCGCCCAGCTCCATTGCCGGCCTGATAATGTTATCCGCGGCTTCATGCAGAAGCTTCCTTCCGACTTCGGTCGACCCGGTAAACGACACCACCCGCACGCGCGAATCGTGCAGCATCGCGCCGACCACTTTGCCGGAAGAGCGCGAGGGAATGACGTTGACGACGCCCGCCGGAACGCCGGCTTCCTCGAGTATCGGCATCAGCGCCAGCATCGTCAGCGGCGTATCGGAGGCGGGCTTGAGCACGACCGGGCAACCGGCGGCAAGCGCCGGACCGATTTTGCGCGTCGCCATCGCCGCCGGAAAATTCCACGGCGTCACCAGCACGGCAATTCCGGCCGGTTTGTGATGCACGAGAATGCGCGCGCCGGTCGCCGGCGCCACCGAATTCTGCCCGATATTGCGCACCGCCTCCTCGGCGAACCAGCGGAAAAATTCCGCGGCATAGGCCACTTCGCCGCGCGAATCCGACAACGCTTTGCCGTTCTCGATGGTGATCAGCTTCGCCAGCCGCTCGGCGTCGCGCATGATCAGTTCGAAGGCCTTGCGCAAAATCTCGCCGCGCTCACGCGGCTTTTTCGCCGCCCAGCCGGCGAACGCGGCGCTCGCCGCGTCTAAAGCGGCTTTCGCGTCCTCGACGGTCGCGCTCGCAACGGATGCGATCTTGTTCTCAGTTGCGGGATCGATGACGTCGAAACGGCCGTCGTCGGAGGATTGGCGCCATTTGCCGCCGATCCAAAGGTCGGTCGGGACGTTGGCGAGAAGATTATCGTACATGGCCATGGCACGCGAACCTTTGTTAGGAACCCGATTTGCCGTTCTTTAGTTCGACCAAAATGTTCTGATAAGGCCTGCCGCTCAAGTTGCGCAATTCGTGTTTTTGGCCGGCATCGTTCCAGATCACGCCGCCAACCTTGTCGTCCGCAATGATGGTGTGGCCGTCGACATTCTCGAGCTCGATCTTGCCGCCCGTCACGTTGATAATGACGTAATCAAGCTTGTGGTGATGCCAGGCCTTCTTGCCGCCTGATGGCACCTTCATGTCCCACACACGCACCTGGTCGTTCTCGAAGATCACCTCCGTGCCGATTGGTCCGCACGGATTTTCGCGGGTCGGTTCGTCGGCCACGATGTCCTCCACTCACGCGTTCAAGCTGCGTTGCACGCGTTCGGCAATGCGATCGACGCTTGGCAGCGCGAGGTCTTCGAGGATGTCGGCAGCCGGCAGCGGGATATGCGGCGTGGTGATCCGCACCGGCGGTCCATCGAGATCGTAGAAAGCCTCGTCGGCTGCGATTGAGACGAGCTCCGCGCCCCAGCCGCACAGCCGCGGATTTTCTTCGACCGTAAACAGGCGGTGGGTGCGGCCGACCGAGCCGAGGATGGTTTGTGTGTCGAGCGGCACCAGCGAGCGTACGTCGATCACTTCGCAGTCGATATCGTGCTCGCTCTTGAGCCTGTCCGCAGCCGCAATCGCACGCGGCACCATCAAGGCGAGGGCGAGGATGGTGGCATCCTTGCCTGGGCGGACGATCTTTGCCGTGCCTAGGCTGTCGACAATCTCGCCGTCCCGCACTTCGCCCTTGGTCGGATAGAGCGATTTGTGCTCGAGGAAGATCACCGGATCGGGATCGCGCACGGCGGCCGCCATGAGCCCGATCACGTCGGTGGGCGATGACGGCGCCACAACCTTGAGCCCCGGGATCATCATGCACCAGTTTTCGACGCTCTGCGAATGCTGGGCGCCGAAGCGCGCGCCGCCGCCATTGCCGGTGCGCACGACCAGCGGGCATTTGACTTGCCCGTTCGACATATAGCGGCTTTTGGGAAACTCATTGGCGATGTAGTCAAAGCACACCGCGAAGAAGTCCGAAAACATGATCTCGGCGATCGGCTTTAGTCCGGTCATCGCCGCGCCCATGGCGGCGCCGAGGATCGCCTGCTCGGAGATCGGCGTGTCGCGCACACGCAGTGGTCCGAATTGGTCGTAGAGGCCGACGGTGGCCTTGAATACGCCACCCGGCTTACCGACGTCCTCGCCGAGAAAAACCACATCAGGATCGCGGTTCATCTCCTGCGCGATGCCGCGGATGACGGCATCGCGGTAAGTCAGTTCCGCCATGCGAAGCCTCCGTTGGCATAAACGTCAGTGGTGAGGATTTCGGCCGGCGGCGGCGGCGCAGCTTTGCAAGCTTCGGTGGCATCATCGACCTCGCGCCGCACCTCGCCGTCAATGCGAAGAATGGCCTCTTCGCCGATGCCGAATTGTTTGAGCCGCTCGCGATAAATCTTGATCGGATCGCGCTCTTTCCATTTTTCCAGCTCGCCTTCGGGGCGGTATTTGGCCGGATCGGCGCGCGAGTGGCCGCTGTAGCGGTAGGTCAGGCATTCGATCAGCGACGGGCCGTCGCCGGCGCGGGCTTTTTCGTAGGCCGCGCGCGCGGCCCGAAAAACGACGTCGGCGTCGTTGCCGTCAATGACAATGCGCGGCAACCCGTAGCTAGCCGCGCGATCGGCGGCCGGATGTGGCACCGCCGTTACGTCGCCGATCGGCGTGTATTCCATGTACAGATTGTTTTCACAGACAAAGATGACCGGAAGTTTCCAGACCGCGGCGAAGTTCAGTGCTTCGTGAAACGCGCCAATATTGGTGGTGCCATCGCCGAAGAAGCAGATCGAAACGTCCTTCTGCCCCTTGTACTGCGCGCGCCACGCCGCGCCGCAGGCGATCGGCAAATGCGCGCCGATAATTGCATAAGAACCCATCACACCATGATCGACCGAGGTCAGGTGCATGGAGCCGCCTTTGCCGCGCATCAGACCGACGTCGCGCTGCATCAATTCGCCCAGCACCTTGGTGACCGGCACACCGCGCGCGAGCGTGTGCGCGTGGCCACGATAAGTGCAGAAGGAAAGATCATCGGGGCGCATCGCCGCGGCAAATCCGGCCGCGACCGCTTCCTGTCCGAGCGAAAGATGGCTCGTGCCTTTCACCAGATTCTGCAGGAAGAGATCATAAGCGCGCTGCTCGGCTTCGCGGATGACGACCTGAGTGCGGTACATTTCGAGGCGCTTTTCCTCGCCGATGTCGTCGTTGAGTGCTGCCTTTGCGGCGGGCGCGCGGTCCTCGATCGTGGCCATGCAAAATCCTTTTGAAGGCCCGGATAATCGCGGGCGCGGCGCAACTTAACGCCAGTTGCGAAGCCGAGGCAACGGCCACCTCGGCGCGCCCGGGTTGGGCCGCATCGGCAATGGCCAGGACCTGAATATGCAGGTTTGGACGGCGCCGATCTGGCGCGGCGGGTCAGTCGTCGCTTTGGCGGGGAGCGCCCGGGTTCGGCCCTTCGCCGCCTTCGCCGCTCATCGAGTGATCGCGCGGGCCGCCGCGATGACGACGGCGGCGCCGGTGCAATGGAAAGCGGTCGGCTGAACCATCAAAGCCGTTCGGACCGTTGGGATTGTTTGATCCCTGCCCCTGTTGAGGCGGTGCGGCGTGCGGCTGGCCTCCGCCAGTGATGAATGACGGCAACCGATCGACATCGTCTTCATTCACGGACTGAGACTGTGGCCGCGGTTGCGTTTGTTGCGGTTGGCTCTGCGTGTGGTGCTGGTCACGGGGATAGAACGGCTGCTGCGCTTCACGCGGCGCAAACGGCTCGCCGTCGGCGGAACTTTGCTCGTGGTCGTTGCCGTCTTCGAAAGCCTCTTCGCCAACGTTGGCGCGCGAGTCGGTGCCGATTTGCTGCTGATAATAAGGCTGGCTCTGCCGAAACTGCTCCTGAGCGGCGGCGATCAGGCGAAAGTAATGCTCCGCGTGCTGATAGTAGTTTTCCGCCGCAACGGGGTCACCCGAACTCTGCGCATCCCGGGCGAGCTGAAGATATTTTTCGGCGACATGCGACGCCGGGCCGCGAATTTTTACGTCCGGTCCGTTGGACTCAAAAACCCGCGACAATGGATTCTGATGATGATGGTGATGGCCGCCCTTACGATTGCGACCTCGCATGCGCTTGTTCTGACCGTTTCTCATGGTTCGCTTTTCGCCAACCCCCTCGATTGCGACGGCAACTGGGCCGCCATTTCACTCAACCAATCGTTACGCCAAACCGGCGCATTCTCTGGACAATAGCTCACGATACATTGCTCGCCCCCTTAATCACCGGCGAACCCCCCAACAGACTGTCACGCACGCGCGCCACCCAGCCTGCAACTGCGGCGTTGCGAACCTCTAGCAAAGCGCGACATCTCGCAAATGCGCGCCGACCCGACTAAGCTTCTCGGTCTGAATCTTGGCGATCCCGTTTGCCGTCCGATCCGGCTTCGCTGTTCCGGCTTTCGTTTCAACTGGCCTGCGCGGCTAAGCCTCTAAGGAGCGATGCTATTAAGCATTCGAGGCGGCGCGGCACTTCATCTCGGGCCGATTCCGTACCCGCAAACTAATCGGTCCAGGGCGATATTCCAAGCGATTTTTTTGCTGCCTTTTGCCGTGGTCAATGCGCATCCCTCATGACCCTGCTGCTCGCCTTTCTCGCCAGCAGCACCCGCGGTACGCCGTTAAGATCGGGCTGCGGCGGCGCCGGCGCAAGCCCCGCTGCCGAGAACAACCGGGCAACAGCGTCCGCTTGCCCGGCGCCGATTTCGACTACGAGAGCGCCGCCGGGCCTCAGCAGCGCCGGTACCGAGGCGATCAGCGAGCGATAACCATCGAGTCCGTCCGGTCCGCCGTCGAGCGCTGATCGGGGGTCGAACGCGCGCACTTCGGGAGCAAGCGCTGCAAATTCTTCAGAGGCAATGTAGGGCGGGTTGGATACGATCAAGTCGAGCGGCGTGCCCAAGGGACGGGCCATGTTGCCGGCGACGAAAGCGGCTCTTGTGATACCGAACCGTCGGGCGTTGGCCCGAGCCATCATCAGCGCATCGAAGCTGGTATCTGTGCCGATGCCGCTCGCGTTGGGCAACTCACTGAGTAACGCAAGGAGGAGCGCACCCGATCCAGTGCCGAGATCAGCGATGTGGAGCGCTTGCGTCCGCGGGCCGCTGGCGTCGATGGCCGCGAGCGCAACTTCGACGACGGTCTCGGTTTCTGGACGCGGCACCAACGTCGAGGCGTTGATGCGCAGCGGCAGACTCCAAAACTCCTTGCTGCCGACAATGCGCGCGACCGGCTCGCGTTTTAGCCGCCGGTGCGCGAGTGCGGCAATCGTTTTCCTTTCTTCCACGCCGATGGCGCGGTCGCCGACCGTGGCGAGGGCGGCGTGATCGACGCAAAGCGCGTGACCAACGAGAATGCGGGCGTCGGCGCTTGCCGAATCGAGACCGGCGGCGCGGAACCGTTGTGCAAGTGAGCGGCGGATGCCGGCGACGGTGAGGTCTGGCGCGGTCCCATGCCGCGCCGGGGCGAGCATATTGGTAGACGACATCAGGTTTCCTCGGCGGCGAGCTGAGCCGCCTGATGCTCGGCGACGAGCGCGTCAATGATTTCCTCCAAGGCCTCACCCTCAAGGATCTGCGGCAGCTTATAGAGCGTCAAATTGATGCGATGGTCTGATACTCGGCCTTGGGGATAATTGTAGGTGCGGATGCGCTCGGATCGATCTCCGGTACCAACCTGGCCGCGGCGTTCCGCGGCTCGCGCGGCATCCTGTTTCTGCCGCTCGAAATCGTAGAGGCGCGTGCGCAGCACGGCCATAGCCTTGGCACGATTGCGGTGCTGGGAGCGGTCCTCCTGCATCATGACGACGATGCCCGAGGGAATATGAGTGACGCGCACCGCCGATTCGGTTTTATTCACGTGTTGCCCGCCGGCGCCTCCGGAGCGCAACGTGTCAATCCTCAGGTCCGACTCGTTGATGGCGACGTCGAGGTCCTGCGCCTCCGGCAGCACGGCGACGGTCGCGGTCGAGGTGTGAATGCGTCCGGAGCCTTCGGTGTCGGGCACGCGCTGGACGCGATGCACGCCGGATTCGAATTTCAGCTTGGCGAAGGCGCCGCGGCCGCGGATTTCGGCGATAATTTCCTTGTAGCCGCCCATGGAGCCTTCGCTCGCGGTCATGATCTCGACCTTCCATCCCTGCTTTGCCGCATAGCGCTCGTACATGCGAAACAGATCGCCGGCGAACAACGAGGCCTCGTCCCCGCCCGTACCGGCGCGAATTTCCAGGATGACGTTGCGTTCGTCCATCGCGTCTTTGGGAAGGAGTGCGAGCCGTAATTGTTGTTCAAGCGACGCGCGCCGGGCTTCGAGTTGCGGCCGTTCCGCGGTGGCAATGGCGCGCATTTCCGCGTCTATCGCGGGATCTTCAATCATGCTCTCGACGCCGTCGAGCTCGTATTGCGCCGCGCGATAGGATTTTACCGCCTCGACGACAGGGGCGAGTTCGGCAAATTCGCGCGAAAGCTTGACGTAGCTTTCGGCCGGCATCGCAGCGGCGAGGTCACGCTCAAGCGCCGCGTGGCGAGCGATAAGCGCGTCGAGTTTTTGTTCGGGCAACATGCTGTTTGGTTAAGTAGATGACGCCAATGGCAGCGACAAGTCCGGCCGACCGCCGCCGCACTAAAAACGACATGCTAAATCTGCAGCGACTCGCCTGCGGCGAACTTTTCCAACTGGTCGCGTATCGGCATTGCGCCCGCGGATTTCTCGATAAGCGGGAACAGAAAGCCGGCGGCTTTGCAGGTGTCGAGTTCGAGCAACATCGCCTTGACTGGGCCCATGGCCGACGGCGTGAGCGAAAGCGAGCGATAGCCGATCGCGACCAGGGCAAGCGCCCCAAGCGGCTGGGAGGCGAGTTCGCCGCACAGCGTCACCGGCTTGCCGTGTTCCTGGCATTTGTCGGCGATATCCTTAAGCGCGCGCAAGACCGGCGCCGACAGCGGGTCGAAGCGGCCGGCAACGCGCGGGTTGCCGCGGTCAACGGCATAGAGGAATTGGATAAGGTCGTTCGAGCCCACCGAGAGAAAATCGACGCGATTCAGCAGTTCGTCGAGCTGATACAAGAGCGAAGGGACTTCCACCATGCTGCCGACCTCGACTTCGTCGGGCAGCTTGTGACCGTGGCGGCGCAAATGCGTGAGCTCGAGTTCGACCAGTTCTTTAGCTTGGTCGAATTCGGCAACAGTCGCGATCATCGGAAACATTATTTTCAGCGCTCGCCCGCCGCCGGCGCGCAATAACGCACGCAACTGCGTGCGCAACAGCGCGGGCCGGTCGAGCCCGAGGCGGATCGCACGCCAGCCGAGCGCCGGATTTTCCTCTTCAATGTTGCGCATGTATGGCAGCACCTTGTCGCCGCCGATGTCGAGCGTGCGGAAAGTCACCGGTTTTTCGCCGGCGGCGTCGAGCACTGCCCGATAGAGCGCGTGTTGCTCGCTGGCACGCGGAAAATTCGGCGCTACCATGAACTGCAATTCGGTCCGGAACAGACCAATCCCGCCGGCGCCGGTATCGGCGATGTGCGGCAAGTCGACGCTCAAGCCGGCATTGATCAAGAGGGCTATTTGCTGGCCATCTTTGGTCACGCAGGGCAGATCGCGCAACGCCTGATATTGCTGTTGACGCCGTGCGCGCAGGCGCACCCGCTCGGCATAGGCTGCCTCCATGTCGGGGAGCGGCCGTAGCTGCACGTCGCCCGCCGCGCCGTCAACAATGATGGCATCGCCTGGATCGGCGATGCCGGTGGCGTTGTTAATGTCGCCGACGGCCGCGATGCCAAGCGCGCGCGCCACAATGGCGACGTGGGAATGCGGTCCGCCTTCTTCGAGCACCAGCCCGCGTAAGCGATTGCGGTCATAGTCAAGCAGTGCCGCCGGCCCCATGGAACGGGCAACAAGAATGGCATTCTCCGGCAGGCTCTCCCGCGAGGGCGCGTGATTCCGGCCGGTGAGTTGCCGCATTAAGCGGTTGGCGAGATCATCGAGATCGTGAAGTCGCTCGCGCAAGTAGGGGTCGGTCTGGCGCAGCATGCGGGCTCGGGTGTCGGACTGCACGCGCTCGACCGCCGCTTCCGCGGTGAGCCCGGTGATCACCGCTTCCTCAAGCTTGTGCACCCAGCCGCGGTCGTAGGCGAACATGCGATAAGCCTCGAGCACGTCGCGATGCTCGCCGCCGTCCACAACGTCCCCGTGCTCGAGAAGTTCGTCGAGCTGCGCGCGCAGTGCCTCCACTGCCGATTCAAGCCGCTTCAATTCCTTCGGGATATCGTCGGCGATGTAATTGGTGACGACGACGCGCGGCTCGTGCAGCACGACGTGCCCGAGAGCGATTCCGTCCGACAGTGCCCTGCCGGTCAGATGCAGCGAGCGACGGGCAGCGGGCTCCGCGCCGGGAGGCGCCAGCGCCGACAACTCGCCTGAGGCAATCATCTCGGCGAGCACCATCGCTGTGGTTTGCAGCGCCTCGACTTCTTCCTCGGAATAGGTGCGGCGGGCGCGGTTTTGCACCACCAGTACGCCCAGCGTGTTGCCGGCCCGCAGCACCGGCACGCCGAGGAAGGAGTGATAGCTTTCCTCGCCGGTTTCCGGCCGATAGGCGAAAGCCGGGTGAGCCTGCGCATTCGACAGGTTGATGGCGCTCGCCTGGCTGGCGACCAGGCCGACTAGGCCCTCGTCGGCGCGCAGCACCGTGTGGTGCACGGCATCGCGGTTGAGGCCTTCGGTGGCATAGAGTTCGAGCGTGGAATCGACGCGCAGCACATAGACGGAGCAGACCTCCGCAACCATGTTGGCGGCGATCAGCACCACGATCTTGTCGAGGCGTTCCTGCGC
>Ga0187784_10001261_pt1 | contig 19971 bp, 17 predicted proteins | sample 1015_SJ02_MP15_2_FD_132964 | JGI IMG/M metagenome (GOLD analysis project Ga0187784, IMG submission 132964) | Tropical peat soil microbial communities from peatlands in Department of Meta, Colombia - 1015_SJ02_MP15_20_MG | ecosystem: Environmental > Terrestrial > Soil > Wetlands > Peat | place...
GTGGTCTCGGTCTCGGTGCCGCCGACGATATAGTCCCAATCGTTCTGATTGAGATTTTGCCGCGCCTTGGCGACGATTTCGTGCAGATTCATGAATTGCGGTGCCGACGAGGCGTTACGCAAGGCGCCGGTTTCATCGATGAGCGCGACAGTCTTATTCATTGGCTAAACGCGATGCTGGTTGCGGGCGAGGGGGCGAGGACTTTAGCGGGTGGCCGAAGCTTTAAGAAGCCCCCGGCTGGGGCCCGACAGGAACAGGCGAGATGATGGCGGTCCCGAGAGGACTCGAACCTCCGACCTTCGGTTTAGGAAACCGCTGCTCTATCCTGCTGAGCTACGGGACCGCGGCGTTTTAAGCGCGCCGGACCGATCGCAGATGTCCATGCGCGCGCCGGTTTTCTATAGCACGGCGGCGCTGGTGCAGGGCGAACTGATCGCGTCCGGCTTTGCCGGGTCGGCGCCATTAATCGGCAGCTCGGCCTGCGCCATGGAACCTCTCGGCCGCGAAAATGCTACCCGACAGGCCCGGCTTGGCCCATGGGCTAATTCGTATTATGCCGTACTTGACGCCCCCGCGAGCGCTAACGGACGTGCTGACTTACGGTTACGGTCCGGAAACGAAAACGAGCGCAATTTCGTGACTGCCGGGGTAGATTTGCCGAGCGGGGGAACAGATTGAAGCGCCGACGGCAAGCGAGCAGACAGCTTTGGGTGAGGCAGTGGGACGACCGGCAGCAACACGTTTTCGGCTAGGGCACGCCGGCATTGCGCTCGCGGCGCTGCTGCTCGCGGCCTGCACGGCGACGCCGCCCGCCGCCACGCCGGTGGCGCTCGCGCCGACGTCCGGCAAGCCGGCCGATACCGCGATGTCGCCCGCGGTGTTGCGCGAGCATCAGCGCATTCTGGCGACCTATGGCGGCGTCTATACCGATCCGCGGCTGCAAACGCTGGTCGAGCAGATGGTCGACCGGCTGGTGGCAGCGTCGGAGAAGCCCGACCAGCATTACAAGGTCACCATCCTCAACTCGCCGTCGGTCAACGCCTTCGCCCTGCCGACCGGCCAGCTCTATGTGACCCGCGGCCTGATCGCGCTCGCCGACGACGAATCCGAGTTGGCTTCCGTGATCGCCCACGAAATGGGCCACGTCGTTGCCCGGCACGCCGAGTTGCGCGCGCAGCAGGAGCGCCAGGCCGACCTGGTGAACCGGGTCGTCACCGACGTGGTCAGCGATCCGGAAGCCGGCGCGCTGGCGCTCGCCAAGTCGAAACTCGAACTGGCGAGCTTCTCGCGCGCGCAGGAATTCGAAGCCGACGCCATCGGCATCGGCATCGCCGATCGCGCCGGCTACGATCCTTACGGCGCGGCGCGCTTCCTCACCGCGATGGAGCACAATTCGGCGCTCAAGCGCGAGCAAGCGGCCACCATCAATCCCGCCGCGCCCGATTTTCTGTCTTCGCACCCCTCGACGCCGGAACGGGTGACCCAGTCGATCGCCAATGCCCGCCAATACAAGCCGCCGGCGAGCGACAGCGCGCAAGAGCGCGAAGAAGCCAGGGACGCCTATCTCGGCGATCTCGACGGCGTCGTCTATGGCGAGGATCCGAGCGAGGGCTTTGTGCGCGGCCGGCGCTTCCTGCATCCGAAACTCGGCTTCACCTTCACCGCGCCGGAAAACTTCTCGCTCGACAATACCGCGCAGGCCGTGCTCGGCATCAAGCACGGCGGCGGCGAGGCGCTGCGGCTCGACGTCGTGCGTGTGCCGGCCGAGCAGACGCTGGCCGGCTATCTGACCTCGGGATGGATCGAGAACATCGACCCGGCGAGCGTCGAGGACGTCACCATCAACGGCTTTCCCGGCGCCACCGCGACCGCCAAGGGCGAGCAATGGGATTTCCGGCTTTACGTGATGCGCTTCGGCAGCGACGTCTATCGCTTCATTTTTGCCGCCAAGCACTCTACGCCCGACACCGAGCGCGCCTTTCGCGAGTCGATCGGCACGTTCCGCCGCCTGAGCCTTGCCGAGATCGATCAGGCCAAGCCGCTGCGCCTGCGCATCGTCAAGGTGGCGCCCGGCGATACCGTGGAAAAGCTCGCCAGCAGGATGGCGGTGCCCGACCGCGCGGTAGATCGCTTTCGCGTACTCAACGGGATCGAGCCGGGCGAACGGCTCAAACCGGGCCGCGAGGTCAAGATCGTGGTGGAATGACCGGCTTTCGCCCTATTCTCTGCAGGCGCCGCCTCGGCTATCATTGTTGAAAAGGGCCAAGAAGGCTCGGCAATAACAGGCCGAACGGCCGCGCGGGGGGGCGGATGCGCATCGTAAACGCGACGGTGCCGATTGCCGTAGTGCTGGCGATCATTGCTGCGGTGACCGCGATTCTGTGGTTGGTCAAAGTGGAGGCGGTCGGACCGCACCACCTGGTCTTCTTCTATTTATTGCCGACGATGCTGGTTGCCGTGCTGTACGGCAGTCTGCCGGCGATGCTGTGCGCGGTCGCGGCGACGCTGTGCGCCGCCTATTTCCTCTACGATCCGCTGTACAGCTTCGTCGTCGCCAATCCGCTCGAACTGGGCGAACTCGGCTTCTTCGCCGCGCTGGCGATGATCGGCGCCAAATGCACTGCCGATCTGTTGCGGCCGGTCGGCAAAGTGTCCGACGATCCGGGTCCGGCAGCGGGCTGACGGCTGCTTAGAGCATGATTCCGAGAAGTGGAAGCCGGTTCCCGCCTTCGCGAAGCCCGCCAATTCGCGGTCGTTACCACGTTTACACGCCGCTTCGGCGGGCGAAACAAGGTCGGAAAAGATCATGCTCAAACGGAAAATCTAGGCCCTGATCCGATTCAATCGAAGTGGATCAGGGTCTAGAATTGCGCGGCGAGCTGATCGAGCCCCATGACATGGGCGAGATTGCGCACTTCTTCCTTTTGCTCGTCGCTGAAGCTCAAGATCAGCGGAGTGGCGGCGGATTTGAGGTCCTGCACGCCGTCGGGATCGACCGCGGCCGCTTGTGCGGCGTCGGCGCTATAGACCTGGCCGCGTGTCGGTTGCGCGCGCGTATAGGCGATGTTGCGCAGCGCGGCTTCCACGGCCGGCCACATCTGCTCCTGATCCGGCGTCAGATTGAGCCGCGCCTTGATGCTGGCGATCTGCGCGTCGTCAAGAAGGTAGCCCGGACGCTCCGGGGGGCGGCGGACGGCAACCGGTTTCGCTGCAGTTGCCGGCCGGGGCGCCGTGGCCGCCGGGCGCGCCGGCCGCCGCTCGGTGGTCTCGCGCGGGGATGACGACGCGACGTCTGCCGCCGCCGTTTGCACGGCGGGCGCCGCCATGACGTGCGGCTCTGCTTGAGCTTGCGGAACCATCGGCTCGGGGCTGAACAGCGCCAGCTCGGCATCGCGTTTGGCGGCTGCCGTCACGGCCACTGCCGTCACCGCCGGGAAAGCCGCGACCGCCGCAACCGAGCTGCCGCTCCATTCTTCAGGAAACCGGTGCGCGATCAACTCGGCGGGGGAGGGGTCGGAGCGTAAATCGGCCGCATGCCAGCCGCCGGTGAGATATCCGAGGCTACCGGCGGCCGCCAAAACGGCAATGGTGCGGCCGCACTTGAACGGTCTCTTCCGCCGCATTCGGCCGCCCCCTCCGTGCGCTGCGCCCTTCTAACTCCTTTCAAATGAAGCTTAATTTATGACTAACCCGGGGTATTTTACGGGCACCGCCAGGCAGCTAACCAGCAAAAAGGCCCGGCATGGCTGCCGGGCCTTGCTGCAAAGGCGGAAGGCGTAAAGCGTGGCTACGCCGCCTCTTCCTCGACGACGGCTTCTTCTTCGCCCTCGGGCTTGGGTCCGCGGCGCGGGCCCTTGGCTAGCGCCGCCTCGATCTCCTTGACCGCTTCGGTTTCCGTGATCCGCTGCACGGCGGATACTTCGCGCGACAGCCGGTCGAGCGCGGCTTCGTAGAGTTGACGCTCGGAATAGGACTGTTCCGGCTGGGTTTCGGACCGATAGAGGTCGCGAACGACCTCGGCGATGGCGACGATGTCGCCGGAATTGATCTTGGCCTCGTATTCCTGGGCACGCCGCGACCACATGGTGCGCTTGATCCGCGCCCGACCCTTCAGCGTCTCGAGTGCGCGTTTGACCATGGGCGTCTCGGCAAGCTTGCGCATGCCGACCGAGGCCACTTTCGAAGTCGGCACCCGCAGCGTCATCTTGTCCTTGACGAAATTGATGACGAACAGCTCAAGCCGCGCGCCGGCGACCTCCTGCTCCTCGATGGCCACGATCTGGCCCACGCCATGCGCCGGATAGACGATGAATTCGTGAGTCTTGAAGCCTTGTCGTTGAGTAGTCTTCTTCGCATTCATTCCCAAAGTTGCTCCTTCCGCCTCCGGCTTGCGCCGATGCGCGGGCTTCGCCACGCTGACCCTGCGCCGGGCCATGGTTCGCGTGGACTGTGAGGGCCTCCGGCTTGCGCGGGAGGAGTGTTTTGTCGCCTTCCGGCTCATGCCGGCGGTGCTTTTCTTCGGACGATGACGAGTCTTCTCTGCCACTGCTCTCGCGTGGAACTCACGCCTCTCCTGACGATTCCTCGAAAACGCCCCGAAAAAATATGCTCCCGGTGGGGAGCAACTCGGGGGTGTTTCTCATTATGCAGCTATATAACACATTTTCCGCTAAAATCAAAGCCTTATGGCGATGCGAAAGCGTCGCATCAGGTCCTCGCACCGCGGAAAATCCTTAATAAAGGTTAATACTTGAACGCGGAAATCGCTGCTAATCGCCGCTGCCGGGTTCGCGAGAAAAATGCTCCTCGAACTTGTTGGCAACCCCCTCCCATTGCTTGGCATCGGCCGGCGGCGTCTTTTTGGCGGTTATATTGGGCCACAGCTTGGCGTATTCGGCGTTGATGCCGAGCCATTTCTCCACGCCAGGCTCGGTATCCGGCTTGATCGCCTCGACCGGACATTCCGGCTCACAGACGCCGCAGTCGATGCACTCGTCGGGGTGGATGACCAGCATATTCTCGCCCTCGTAAAAGCAATCGACGGGGCAGACCTCGACGCAGTCCATGTATTTGCATTTGATGCAATTGTCGTTGACGATATAGGTCATCTGCACACTCTAAACGGGCCTTTTTTGGAGCTTTGCTCCTATCGCATGGGTCACGGCCACGCAAGGCTCGACCGCCCGGCCCAGGCCGCCCAAATGGCCTTCATCCGAGATCTTCATATAGGGCCGCGCCGGTCCCGGCGGGACCGCGCCGTTCGGCGAATCCCTTCACTTTCAAGACCCGTACGCCGCGCTGCAGCGCAACGGTAACGACGTCGCCGGCTCGCACCATCCGGCCAGGCGCATCGATGCGCGCGCCGTTGACCCGGATATAGCCGGCGCCGGCAAGCGCCGCCGCGGCGCCGCGGGTGCGCACCAGCCGGGCGTGCCACAGCCAGCGGTCGATGCGCTGGCGTTCGTGCTCGCCGGGTGAGGAGTCGTTCTCAATCAAATCGACCGCGATTGCCTTGCGGATCATGCGCTAGCGGCGCTCCTTGGCATCGGCCTCAAGTTGCGCCTTCAATGCCGCCAGCTTGGCGAAGGGCGAATTCGGATCGGGCGTTTTCTCCCGCCGCTCGAAGCGCTTGACCTGCGGCCGTTCGCGCTCGCGCGGGCCGCGATCGGAGCGATGCTCATGCCTGCGGCGGTGGCGCGGCGGACGATCATGCTGCGAGGATCGAGTGTCGGCGGGGGCCTCTGCCGGCGGCGAGGCAGCTGCCTCGCCGGCCGCTTCCGCGGCGGCCCCAGGCAGCGAAGCCGAGACGTCCTTGCGGCGCGACCTGCGCGCTTGCCGATGCTTGTGCGAGCGCTGCCGACCTTCGGCCCGGGCCAGCCGCCAGACTTCGATCATCTCGGCTTCCGCCTCTGGTGGCGGCGGTTCGCCCGGCGCAGCGATTGGCGCGGCGGCTTGGGTGACCTCGCCACCGAGCGCGCCACCGCCTTCCACAGCCTCGGCCTGCGCTTGCTCTGGCGGCGGCGCTATCGTCGCCTGCGGCGTTAGCGTCGCCGCCGCAGCGGCATCGGCCGACGGGATCGCGCCGTCTGCGCCAGCCGGTACGGTCTCAGCGGCAGGTGTGCCTTCGACGTTGGCCGGCGCGGCGGGGGGCGGCGACGCCGGCTCCGGCGGCTTCGGCCGCCGCTCCATGCGGTAGCCCAGCGAGCGAAGGATCGAGGCAAAATCCTCGCCCGAGGCTCCGGTCAGCGATGTCATGCCGTTGACGACCGTGAAGCCCCCGCCGACCACCGCGCCTGGCGGCTTCGGACCGGCTCCCTCGCGCCAAGCCAAGGCTGGCCGGATCAGATCCGCGAGCCTCTCCAGGATATCGACGCGCACGGCGCGTTCGCCGCACACGCGGTAGCCGGCGGTGCGATAGAGCGCCGCGTCGATGTCGCGATTGACCGGGATCGAAGTGCGGCCGCTGCCGGCGATTTGCCACATATCATCGAGGCCCTTGCTCTGCGGCCCCTCGTGCCGCAGCGCCCAAAGTTGCGCGGCAAGCGCGCGCGGCGACGGCTTTAATAGCGCCGGCAGGTAGATGTGATAGGCGCCAAAGCGCACGCCGTATTTGCGCAAAGTCGCCCGCGCCGGCTGATCCAGACTCTTTACGTCCTCGGCAACGCGCTGGCGGTCGAGCACGCCCAGCGCCTCGACCAGCTGGAACGCGACGCCGCGGGCAATCCCGGTCACGTCCTCAGCCGCCGCCAGCTGCAGCAGCGGACCGAGCAGTTTTTCGAGATGGGATTTCAGCCACGCATTGAGCCGCGTCTCGACCGCCTCGCGCGGCGCGCCGCTCAGATGCTCGTCGGCGACGATGCGCAGCCGCGGCCGCAATACGTCCTCGCCGGCGGCGAGCTTGCCGACCGCGGCGCCGGTCCAGCGCAGCGTGCCGTCGGCGGCGAGCACGAATTGGCCGTCCGGCGCCTCGGCGAGCCGCGCGGCACGCGCGCCGATTTCGCTCGCCAGCGCCTTCTGTGCCGCGTTGTGCAGCGCCTTGGCCTCCGAGCCGCCCGAGGCGGCGTCGGGCAGGAAGACAAAGCCGTCGAGCCGGCCGATGACATGGCCTTCAACCACGACTTCGCCGGTCTTGTTGAACTCGGGCTCGAAGGCGGCGTTTTCGCGCAGACGCCGCATCAGCACGCTGGTGCGGCGGTCGACGAACCGTTCCGTCAGCCGCTCGTGCAGGGCGTCCGACAGACGATCCTCGACGCCGCGCGTAACGCCTTGCCAGTGCTCGGGGTCGGCAAGCCAATCCGGGCGATTGGCAGCAAAGGTCCAGGTGCGAATGTGCGCGATCCGCGTCGATAGCGTATCGATGTCGCCGTCGGTGCGATCTGCCAGCGCCACTTGATGCGCGAACCAGTCGGTTTTGATCGTGCCGTCGCGCTGCAGAAAGCCGTAAAGCGTGACCACGAGTTCGGCATGGTTGGCCGGGGCGATCTTGCGGTAGTCGGGCAGTTGGCAGACATCCCACAACCGTTCGACGTCGGCGCGCGTCCTGGTCATGGCGCGCACGTCGTCGTCGCGCGCCGCATGGTCGAGCACGAGAATGTCCTCGGCGACCGGCGCGCGAACGAGCGCGCTTTCGGTCGGCGCCGCGGCCAGGGTCGCTTGCAAGGCGCCGACCGACGAGAAATCGAGGTCGGTATTGCGCCATTGCACGGATTTCACCGGTTCGAAGGTGTGCGATTCCAGCGCCTGGACCAGCTCGGTGTCGAACGGCGGGCAGCGCCCGCTGGTGCCGAATGTGCCGTCGCGGGTGGCGCGGCCGGCCCGGCCGGCGATCTGGGCGAGTTCGGAGGGGCTGAGCTTGCGGAACTGATAGCCGTCGAATTTGCGGTCGGAAGCAAACGCGATGTGATCGACGTCGAGATTGAGCCCCATGCCGATGGCGTCGGTCGCCACCAGATAGTCGACCTGGCCGGATTGGTAGAGTTCGACCTGGGCGTTGCGGGTGCGCGGCGACAAGGCGCCGAGCACCACCGCGGCACCGCCGCGCTGGCGACGGATCAATTCGGCGATGGCGTAAACCTCTTCGGCCGAAAACGCGACAATGGCGGAACGGCGCGGCAGCCGGGTTAGCTTCTTCTCGCCCGAGAAGGTCAACTGCGACAGCCGCGGCCGGCTGACGATGCTGGCGCCAGGCAACAGCCGCTCGACCATCGGCCGCATGGTTGCGGCGCCGAGCACCAGCGTTTCCTCGCGCCCGCGCCGGTGCAGCATGCGATCGGTGAAGACATGGCCGCGCTCGAAGTCGGCGGCCAGCTGAATCTCGTCGACGGCGAGGAACGCGACGTCAAGCTCCCGCGGCATCGCCTCGACAGTGGCGACCCAGAAGCGGGGATTAGACGGCTTGATCTTCTCCTCGCCGGTAACCAACGCCACCGCATCGGCGCCGACCCGCTCGACCGCGCGGTTATAGACTTCGCGCGCCAATAGCCGCAGCGGCAGGCCGATCAGGCCGGACGAATGGGCCAGCATCCGCTCGATGGCGAGATGCGTCTTCCCGGTGTTGGTCGGGCCCAGCACGGCGGTGACGCCGGCGCCGCGGGCACGCTGGTCACGGTCGGCAGAAGGCGAAAACGAAATCGGCATCAAAGGCCCGGCATTGCCGCAACTATCGGGGGGTCAAACTCAAGCCTTCTGTACCACAACGTGACGCTGGAAAGGCCTGTGCTTAACGTGTGGAACGAGTCTGGAACAAATCGCGGCCGAATCGGCGACTCCGCAGCTGTTCGAGTTCGTTCACCGCGATATATGGCGCGCTTTTGTGCGTTGAATACCAGATCGGGTGGAATCACGGCTTTTGGGCGGCTGGCTCGGCCCGCCTCATGTTAACGGTTGGCACAATCACAATTCTCTGCCGAGTCAAGAGGTGCCGCTTTGTGGATAACGGGGGAATCGGCGAGCGGCATGCCGCCGCGCGCCGGCGCGCGCCGCCGCGAACGCCGCGATCACTGCGTCTTGGCCGGCGGTTGCAAGGCTTGGCTGACTGAAACGAATTCGGTCGCCTGCAACAGCCCGGTGCCAAGCGGCGTCGGCATCGAGAAACGAAACGGCACGAGCACGCGCGTGCCGGAGATCGGCGCGAGCCACACTTCGGCGTCGCGCAGCTTGACCAGATACCTGATCGCCGGCCGCTCCGGCACGTAACCGGCGATCGGCGTGAAATACACCGCGCACACCACCGCCGGCCCGACATAGCCGCGCTCCGCCTTGACGCTGTCCATCCGCTTGAATTCGCTGTGCAGATCGTAGCGCACGCGGCCGTCGAATACCGCGACCTTGCGATTGCAGGCATCCGCGGACACCGGATCGCCGTTGCCGGCGACGCGATTGAGCATCGACGTCATCGGATCGAGCACGCCGCGACGGTCGGCGTCGGTCACCGGAACGCGCTCCGGCGCCGGCGGCAGCGCAGGCTCGGCGCTATAGTCAGTGACATTGCCGCCGGTGAGCGCCATGCGCACGTCATCGACCCTGCGGTCATAAGTGATGGTAGCCCCGTAGCTCGAAGGTATCGGCTGTCCGCCGTTGATGCTGCCATGGGCGGCGCTGGTGCCGTGCGCACCGGTGAAGAAGCGCACCAGACCCGTCGTCGTGCCGCTCGCCGCGGCGGTATATTGGTCGTCGGAAATCTCGATGATCCAGTTGCCGCGGCCGATCGGAATGCCGGCAATGGTCACCACATATTCAGCCTCGAGGCGGGCCGGGGCGCTCGGCGGATGACTGGCATCGCCGGCCACCGCGGCGGCGCTGCGCCATGGCGCCGCGGATATCAGCGGCACGACAACAAAAAACGCCGTGGCAAAGGTGGCGGCGCCGGCATTGCGGATTAGCGGTTTGACAAAATCCAAGGCGGGCAATGCTGGTCCTCAAAACCTCGACGCGGAACCGGCCTATTGTGTTGGCGAAGAATGCGTCGTTTCTGTGGTTTTACCGCACCGCATGCCGCGGACAAGACGAGCATTCTGTGCGCTTGACGCTCCATGACGCTTAAGCCTATAGGTCCGCGCCATCCCCCAAGCAGTATTGGGTTTTAAGGCCTAAGCATTTAAGGCCAAGCATTAAGGACCAAGCATTATGGCATGGCGTTGCGAACTCACCGGAAAGACGCGCCAGATCGGGCACCGGGTGAGCCATTCCAACCGCAAGACCTAGCGGCGGTTCTTGCCGAATCTGCTCAATGTCACATTGTTGTCGGATGCGCTGGCTCGCCCGGTCCGGCTGCGGGTGTCGGCGAACGCGCTCAAGACCGTGGACCATCGCGGCGGACTCGACGCCTTTCTGCTCGCCGCCAAGGATGCCGAGCTCTCCCCGCGCGCGCTCGAGCTCAAACGCCAAGTGGCGAAGAAGCGCGCGGCGACGGCTTGAATGGGACGATCGCGTAACGGCGCGATCGGCTATCGCGGCGCGATACTCTGCACCACCGGCTGCCAGATTTCCTGCTGCTTGACGACGAAAGCCTGCGTCTCCTGCGGCGTCATGGCGTGGGTGTAGTTGCCGGTTACTGCAAGCTTCTTCCTGATATCGGGATCATCGACGACCTTGGTAACGTCGGCGCTGACCTTGGCGATGATCGGCGCCGCCGTGCCGAGCGGCGCGGCCATCATGACCCAGCCCGAGGCGGACAAGCCCGGAATGGTTTCCGCAACAGTCGGCAAATCGGGGAATTCGGCAAGGCGCTGCGGCGCGCCGGTCGCGATAAGCTTGACTTGCCCGGCATTGACCGCGCCGATGATGCCTGTATAGCCCTCGATGATCATGGTCACGCGCCCGGCCGAGACGTCGGCCAAGGCGGCGGAAGGACCGCCGGTATAAGGCACGGCTGTCAGCGTGATTCCAGCCCGTTGCTGGATCAATATCGACGTCAGGTGAGTGATCCTGCCGACACCCGAAACCGCCGCCGAAATCGTTCCCGGGGCCGCCTTGGCGCGGTCGATCAGCTGGCGCAGCGAGCTAATGCCGCTTGCCGGATCGACGGCAACGAACATCGGCTGCTCGACCACGAAACCGATCGGCAGGAAATCGCGCGGCAGCTTGACCGGCAGATTGGGTGCCGCGGTCGGCAACGCGATGAAAGTCGAACTCGCGGGCGCATAGAGCGTGTAGCCGTCGCCGGTCGCGTCGCTGGCGGCGCGCGCGGCAATGCTGCCGTTGGCTCCCGGGTGATTGACCACCGCCACTGTCTGGCCCCAGATCTTGCTTAGGCCGTCGGCGATCACGCGCGTGGCAACGTCCACGCTGGAGCCGGCGCCCGCGTCGGAAATGATCGTCACCGCTTTATCGGGATAATTCCCGGCCTGGGCACGCGCGCTCGACGCCGCCGCTACCAGCAGCGCGCTCAAGACCGCAATCAGCGTGCAAAATCGCCGTGCGCCCATGTTCCGTTTCCCTCGTCGTTTGCCAAAACGCCTTCCACGGCGGCAACCGGCGGCGCGCATCGCGGTCAAGCGTGCAAGCGGCGCTGCGGCCGCGCCGGCCGCGGCCGCTCCTCGACCGAATGCTCCTCGAACAGTTCGGCGAGCTTTTCGGTCATGACGCCGCCGAGCTCCTCGGCGTCGACGATCGTCACCGCGCGGGCATAGTATCGCGTCACGTCATGGCCGATGCCGATGGCGATCAATTCGACCGGCGAGCGGGTCTCGATGTCCTCGATCACCCAGCGCAGATGGCGTTCGAGGTAATTGCCGGGATTGACGGACAGCGTGGAATCGTCGACCGGCGCGCCGTCGGAAATCATCATCAGGATCTTGCGCGTCTCCGACCGCGCCAATAGCCGCCGATGCGCCCAGTCGAGCGCCTCGCCGTCGATGTTTTCCTTGAGCAGGCCCTCGCGCATCATCAATCCGAGATTTTTGCGGGCGCGCCGCCACGGCGCATCGGCCGCCTTGTAGATGATGTGGCGCAGATCGTTGAGCCGGCCGGGATTGGCGGGCTTGCCCGCCGCCAGCCAGGATTCGCGGGACTGGCCGCCTTTCCATGCTCGCGTGGTGAAGCCGAGGATCTCAACCTTGACGCCGCAGCGCTCCAGCGTGCGCGCCAGGATATCGGCGCAGGTCGCCGCCACCGTGATCGGCCGGCCGCGCATCGAGCCCGAATTGTCCAATAGCAGCGTGACCACGGTATCGCGAAAATCGGTGTCCTTTTCGCGCTTGAACGACAACGGATGCAGCGGATCGACGACGACGCGCGACAGCCGCGCCGGGTCGAGCAAACCTTCTTCGAGGTCGAATTCCCAGGCGCGGTTCTGCTGCGCCAGCAACAAGCGCTGCAGCCGGTTGGCAAGCCGCGCGACCACGCCTTGCAAATGCGAAAGCTGCTTATCGAGATAGCCGCGCAAGCGGTCGAGCTCTTCCGGCTCGCATAATTCCTCGGCGCCCACCGTCTCGTCGAACCTCGAGGTGAACGGCCGATAGTCCGGTCCGCGCGGTTCGTTGCGATGCTGCCGCGGCCGCCACGGCTCGGCTGCGGTTTCCGATTCTCCCATCTCGGCGTCGTCGGCCATCTCGGCGGCGGGCGCATCGACCGCTTCCGAGGCGCTGTCGGGCAATTCGTCGGCGGAAGCCTCGGCCTCGGCGCTCATCTGGTCGCTTTCCGCGGTATCCGACGCCTCGCCGTCCTGACCGGTCTCGTCTTTCTCTTGGTCGTCCTCGCCCTCTTCGCCTTCATCCTCGTCGGATTCGCTGGATCGATCCTCGCCCATATCGAGGCAATCCAAGAGATCGTGCACCACGTCGCCGAACCGGCGCTGGTCGTTGAGCACGCGTTCGAGGCGGTCGAGATCGCGGCCGGCGCGCTCCTCGATCAGCGTCCGCCACAAATCGACCAGCTTGCGGGCGGTGGGCGGCGGCGCCTGGCCGGTGAGCCGCTCGCGCACCATCATGGCAAGCGCGTCCTCGATCGGCGCATCGGCGCGGTCGGTATCTCGTCGTATTTGCCGCGGTGAAAGCGGTCGTCGAGCATGGCGGCGAGATTTTTCGCCACCCCGCCCATGCGCCGCGCGCCGATCGCCTCGACGCGCGCCTGCTCGACCGCTTCGAACACCGCGCGTGCCTGCTGGCCGCCGGGCGCGAGCTTGCGGTGCACCACCGGATCGTGACAGGCGAGCCGCAAGGCCAGCGAATCGGCGTGGCCGCGCACGATCGCCGCCTCGCGCTCATTGAGCCGGCGCGGCGGCTCCGGCAGCCGCGCCTTGCCGCCGGCAACGCCGGGGCGCTCGGCGGCGAAGCTGACCTCAAGATCGTTCTTGGCGGCAATCGCACGCAAACAAACGCCGACGGCGCGCTTGAACGGCTCGGTCGGCGCCTCTTTCGCGGTGGCCTTCGGCTTGATGTTGGAGGACATGCTCGTCTCCCTCTTCCCGTTTACGGGGAGAGGCATAGGCGGCCTTTCGGCCGCCGTGTTTAAGTACGAACGCGATGCGTCGCATCGCTATGGTGAGGGGTCGTTGAAGTACGGCGTCGACTGCGAAGCCCCCTCACCCGGCTTGCTTCGCTCGCCGACCTCTCCCCGCACGCGGGGAGAGGTGATTGTTACGATAGCGCCACGTTCACCGCGCTCTCCGGCAATTCCTGACCGAAGCAGCGCTGATAAAATTCGGCGACCAGCGGCCGTTCCAACTCGTCGCATTTGTTGACGAAAGTGAGCCGGAAGGCGAAGCCGATATCGTTGAAGATCTCGGCGTTCTCGGCCCAGATGATCACCGTGCGCGGGCTCATCACCGTCGAAATATCGCCGTTCATGAAGGCGTTGCGGGTCAGATCGGCGACGCGCACCATCTTGGAAACGATGTCGCGGCCTTCCGCCGTGCGATAGTGCTTCGCCTTGGCGAGCACGATGTCGACCTCGTTGTCGTGCGGCAGGTAATTGAGCGTGGTGACGATCGACCAGCGGTCCATCTGGCCCTGGTTGATCTGCTGGGTGCCGTGATACAGGCCCGAGGTATCGCCCAGCCCCACCGTGTTGGCGGTGGCGAACAGGCGGAACGCGGGGTGCGGCTTGATCACCTTGTTCTGGTCGAGCAGCGTCAGCCGGCCGGACGATTCCAACACGCGCTGGATCACGAACATCACGTCGGGGCGGCCGGCGTCGTATTCGTCGAAGCACAAAGCGACGTTGTTCTGCAGCGCCCAGGGCAGGATGCCGTCGCGGAATTCGGTGACCTGCATGCCCTCGCGGATCACGATGGCGTCCTTGCCGATCAAATCGACGCGGCTGATGTGGCTGTCGAGATTGACGCGCACGCACGGCCAATTGAGGCGGGCCGCGACCTGCTCGATGTGGGTCGATTTGCCGGTGCCGTGATAGCCGGTGACGATAACGCGGCGATTGCGGGCAAAGCCGGCAAGGATGGCGAGCGTGGTCGGCTTGTCGAACCGGTAGTCGGCGTCGACATCGGGGACGTGTTCGTCCGGTTCGGAATAGGCCGGCACTTCCAGGTCGCTGTCGATTCCGAACACTTGCCGGATCGAAACTTTCATGTCCGGCAGGCCGGCTTCACTGTCAGTTGCGAGAGTCATTGCTCCTCCGTTACCTCGGCAGGACGCTTAAGCGAGTGCGAGGTGCGAATCGCTGGCCCGGCGGTCGGATGGCGTGGTACATCTAGCAGAAAGGCCCGCCGCGGCGAAAGCCACCCCGGACCGCTGCAAGCGGTACCGCTGAGAATTGCGGGAATTAGCAAAAGCCTGCTGTCTTCAAATAGTTATAGGCTTGGATGATGTCCCGCAGCCGCGCCTCCGAACCGCGATCGCCACCGTTGGCGTCGGGATGATGCCGCTTCACCAGCATCTTGAACCTCGACTTGATATCGGCGCGCTTGGCGTCGGCTTCAAGGCCGAGCACGTCCAGCGCGCGGCGTTGCGCGTTGAGGATCTTGCGGCCCTCGGGCGCCTTGCGCGTCTGGCCGCCCCGGCCGCCGACTTCCCCGAACAGCGAGAATGGATCGTCGGCCTGCCAGTCCGTGGCGCGGAATTTTCCGGCCTGCCGCGTGCGCTTGCCGCCGAGCGAGCCCATTTTCCAGGTCGGGCGGTGGCCGGTGAGCGCGTCTTTCTGATATTGCGCGATCGCGTCCTCGCTCATGCCGGCGAAGAAATTGTAGGAATTATTGTATTCGCGCACATGTTCCAGGCAGAACCGCCAATATTCGGCGGCGCGCAGCCGGCCTTTGGGCGCACGGTGGGTCGCCGGCGCGTCGCAACCCCGCCACTGGCAGCCGGGCAGCTCCGCCCGCAAGCGGCGGTCGCGGTCGGGCTTGACCCGGATCCGATCAAACAGCGGCGAGTTCGTACGCATCGTGGCGATTATGCGGGTGCGTCGCCGCAAGGTGCAAGGCTTGACAGCGGGCAAAACTGCGCGTCGCGGTGATCGACGTTAACGTCTTATGATCGGGGCGGTGCGCCATGGGCATGCAGGATATCATCACGACCAAGCTGCTGGCAGCTTTTGCGCCGCAGAGCCTGCACGTCGAGGACGAGTCGCATCTGCATGCAGGCCACGCCGGACACCGGCCCGGCGGCGAGACGCATTACCGGCTCTATATCGTGTCGGAGGCCTTTCGTGGGAAGAGCCGGCTGGAACGCCACCGCATGATCAATGCCGCGCTGCAAAGCGAGCTCAAGGGCCGCGTCCATGCGCTCGCCATTCATGCCCAGGCGCCGGGCGAGGGCTAGGCCGCACCGCTCAAACGCTTTGCGCGACGCGCTCGACGATGTCCCGCAGCTCCGGCAAGCAGGAGCCGCAATTGGTGCCGGCGCGTAGCCTGAGGCCGATATCGGCGACGCTCGTGGCGCTGCCGGCAGAAATCACATCGCGGATTGCCGCAAGCCGCACGCCAAAGCAGGCGCAGATCATGGGCCCGGCATCGGTCATTGGGTCCACGCCGCGTCGGGCAAATACGATGCGCCGCGCCGGCGCCGCGGCCGCACCGGCTTCGAACAGCGAACGCGCCGCCTCCCATTGCGGCGGGCGGTGTGCGGGGCCGACGAACAGGCAGCCGTCGAAGCGGTCGCCGCGAAATACGCCGAAGCGCGCCACACCGCGCGGCCGGTCGCTATAAGCGGCGAGCTCGGCGTCTGCGGGCATTAGCCGGCGCACCAGATCATGCCACACCGCCGGCGGCTCGTTGGTTGCGAACAAAACACCAGCGCCGCCGCCGACCGCCAGCCGGGCGAACCAGGTGCCCTCCGGCAGCGCCATTGAACGGCGCGTCAGCGCAAAACCCCGATAGGCGAATTTGGCAGGCTCGACGCGCGCAGGCGTGGCCTTCAACTCGGGCTGCCCGGAAATCGGATCCGTCGCGGCCGCCACCAACTCGCCGATGCGCGCCTGCGCGGCGGTGGCATCGCTCCAGTGGATCGGTGCGAAGATCGAGCCGCGCTGCTGCCCGCCATGACGGAAGACCTTCAGCGTCGCGCTGCCGTATGGCGTGGTGACCTTGGCGAGGCCGCCGTCGGCGAGCCCGAGCGCCCGCGCATCGTCGGGGTGTATCTCGATGAACGGTTGCGGCGAGTGGGCGCAGAGCCGCGGGCTCATCGCGGTGCGCGTCATCGTATGCCATTGATCGCGCACGCGCCCGGTATTGAGGCGCAGCGGAAAGGCGGCGCTCGTCGCGGCATACGGGCGCGGTGGCTCCGGGGAAATGAAGCGGGCGCGGCGGTCGGGTGTGAAAAAATCTCCGGCGCCGAAGAAGCGCCGCTCGCCTGGCGTCTCGCCGGCACGAACCGGCCACATGACCGGATCGAGGCGGTCATAGGCTGCGTCGGAGAGGCTCGCGAGTGCGCCGATGTCGAAGTCACGCTGGCCGCTATTCTCGAAGGCGGACAACGCGGCATGTTCGCGAAAAATATCAGACGGTCCCTGGTAGTCGAATGCGTCGCCGAAGCCAAGCCGCCGCGCCACTTCGCTGACGATCCACCAGTCGGGCCGCACCTCACCCGGCGACGGCAGGAAGGCTCGCTGCCGGGAGATGCGCCGTTCCGAATTGGTCACCGTGCCGTCCTTCTCGCCCCATGCGGCGGCCGGCAGCAACAGCTGGGCGCCGGCCGCGATGGTATCGTTGCTGACAACGTTCTCGGAAACGACAAACAGTTCCAGATTTTTCAGCGCTGCGCGCATCGCGCCAGCGCGCGGCAACGACACCGCCGGATTGGTCGCCATCACCCACAGCGCCTTGATGGTGCCGCGCTCAATCGCCGCGAACATGTCGACGGCTTTGCGGCCCTCGGCCGTGGCGATGCGCGGCGCGTCCCAGAACCGGCGCACCCGGTCGGTTTCGGTGGGCGAGAAACCCATGTGGACGGCGAGCTGGTTGGCAAGGCCGCCGACCTCGCGGCCGCCCATGGCGTTGGGCTGGCCGGTAAGCGAGAGCGGCCCCATTCCGGGGCGGCCGATGCGGCCGGTGGCGAGATGTAGGTTGATGATGGCGTTGACCTTGTCGGTGCCTTGCGCCGATTGATTGACGCCCTGCGAGAAGCAGGTGACCACACGATCGGTGTTGCGGAACAGTTCGAAGAAGCGCGCGACGTCGGCCTCCTCGATAGCGGTCGCCCGTGCGGTCGCCGCGGTGTCGGGGGCGATTTCGCGGGCACGCCGCAGCGCCTCGGCGAAACCCGTCGTGTGCCGATCGATAAAGGCCTGATCGAGCGCTTGCGTCTCGGCGAGCTCCACCAAGAGACCGCAGAACAACGCGCTGTCCATGCCCGGCGCGATCGGCAGAAACAAATCCGCGTCTTTCGCCGTCGCGGTGCGCCGCGGGTCGATGACGATCAATTTTGCGCCGCGGCCCTGCCTGGCGGCGATCATGCGCTGATAGAGCACCGGATGACACCACGCCGCGTTCGACCCGACCAGCACGATCAGGTCGGCTTCGTCGATGTCCCGGTAGATGCCGGGCACGGTGTCGGCGCCGAATGCCCGCTTATGGCCGGCAACCGAGGAGGCCATGCACAGCCGCGAATTGGTGTCGACATTGGACGAGCCGATGAAGCCCTTCATCAGCTTGTTGGCGACGTAATAATCTTCGGTGAGCAACTGGCCCGAGAGGTAGAACGCGATTGCGCCTGGGCCGTCGCGTTCGATGATCGTCCGCAGCCTGTTCGCGACGGTGTCGAGCGCGGTATCCCAGCTCACGCGAGCAAGCGAGCCATCCGCCCGCCGGATCATCGGATGCAACAGCCGTTGCTCGAGCGACAGCGTCTCGCCGAGCGCGGAACCCTTCGCGCACAGCCGCCCCAGATTTGCCGGATGCGCAGGGTCGCCGGAAATGCTGGCACCGCCCGCGCTGTCGAGCGCCGCAATGAGGCCGCAGCCGACGCCACAATAGGGGCAGGTGGTGCGCACGGCGGCCGGCTGCGGAGCTATGGCGCTCATGTCCGCTTGGTCACACGGCCATCCACCGTTCCCTCACACCCGCGCTTGCGCGAGACTCGCGACGCCCGAAGTCAACGGCGCCTTGCGCAGGTAGTACCACCAGGTCAGCGCGAGACAGGTCGCGTAGAAGACGAGGTAAATCTCCAGAGCCAGATAGGGACCGCCGGTGGCCGCTATCGAAGCGCCGAAGCCGCGCGGGATCAGATAGCCGCCGCAGGCGCCGATGGCGCCGATAAAACCGAGCGCGGCGCCGCTCTCGATATTCGCCGCTTGCAGAGCGAGCGACTCGGCCATGTCGCCGGCGCCTGTCGCCTCGCGCAGTTTCTCCTCGCGGAAGATCGACGGGATCATGCGGTAGGTCGAACCATTGCCGACGCCGGTTGTGATGAAGACGATCAGGAACATCGCCAGGAAGCCGCCGAAGTCCTTGGCCTCGATGAAGTACAGGACGCCGATGGTGGCGGCGCCCATGGCGATGAAATTCCAAAATGTGACGATTGCGCCGCCGATCTTGTCGGCGAGCAGGCCGCCCAACGGCCGCGCGAGTGAGCCGACGAGCGGTCCGAGGAAGGCGATGCCGATGGTTACTTCCGGAAATTGCGTCTTGATCAGGAGCGGAAAGGCCGCCGAATAGCCAATGAAGGAGCCGAACGTTCCGATGTAAATGTAGGACATGATCCAGGTGTGCTTGCGCCCGACGATGGCGAGCTGATCCCTGAACGTCGAACGAGCGGTGGCGAGATTGTTCATAAAGAAAATGGCGCCGCACACGGCGATGGCGAGCGGCAACAGCCACATCAGCCCGGCGTTCTGCAGATAGGCGCCGGCTGAGTTCGGCAGTCCTAGATAAAGATTGATGAAGCCGAAGCTGAGCAGGATGGGGGTAAGCAATTGCACGCTGCTGACGCCGATGTTGCCGCCGGCCGCGTTCAAGCCGAGCGCCCAACCTTTCATGCGGTCGGGATAGAAAAAAGAAATATTGGTCATGCTGGAGGCAAAGTTGCCGCCGCCGAGACCGGCTGTCGCCGCCACCATCAGCATCAGCCAGAATGGGGTGTCGGGCCTGGTGACGAAATACGACAGCGCAATCGCCGGAATGAATAGCACTGAGGCGCTGAAAATCGTCCAGTTGCGCCCGCCGAACGTGGTCACCGCAAAGGTATACGGGAAGCGCATCAACGAGCCGATCAGTCCGGGCAGCGCCACGAGCTGAAACAATTGATCGGTGGTGTAGTGAAAGCCGGCCTGCGGCAGTTTGGTCGCGACGATGCTCCAAATGAGCCAGATGGAAAACCCGAGATGCTCGGCGATGATCGACCAGATCAAATTGCGCCGCGCAATGATTTTGCCTTTCGATTCCCAGAACGCCGCATTCTCGGGGTTCCAATCGGAAATCCAGGTGGTGCCTTTGTTGTTCATCGGTTCTTCCTTGCTTTGGTGCACGCCGCGATGGGTTGATGCATGCGGGCGCCCAACAAAACCGCCGCGCCCGAAGGACCTGATCCTCCAGAATGGCAGCGTTGTTGTTGGTCCATCGTCAAAACTTGCGGCAGCGCACAC
>Ga0187784_10001262_pt1 | contig 19969 bp, 15 predicted proteins | sample 1015_SJ02_MP15_2_FD_132964 | JGI IMG/M metagenome (GOLD analysis project Ga0187784, IMG submission 132964) | Tropical peat soil microbial communities from peatlands in Department of Meta, Colombia - 1015_SJ02_MP15_20_MG | ecosystem: Environmental > Terrestrial > Soil > Wetlands > Peat | place...
GCACGAGGACGCCATCCGCGGCCGTGATGCGCACGCGGATGCGCCGCGGGTAGGGCGTCACGAGATCATCGTCGAGCCAGTCCCAGAACGCATAATCGCCGTCGCGGATGCGGCGGAACGCGGCGCGCGCCTTGACGCGCGAATATTCGAACAGGTCAGCCTGGCAATCGAGGAACGCCGCGACCCCATGCTGCGCCACGATCTCGTGCACGCGCCGCTCCGCGTAGGCGAGTGCGGCGAGCATCGCCTTGATGTCGCCGACGTTCTCGTCCGGCGTTCGGCTGTTCGCCGCGATGATGCCGAACACGTCCTCGCACGGCGCGCCGCGCCGCACCAGCTTGGTCGGCGGCAGCAGCAGCCCCTCCTGATAGATCTCGGTGTTGCTCGGCGAGATGCTGCTCGGCACGCGCCCGCCGACGTCGGAGGAATGCAGGAACGCCCAGGCGTAGCAGACGAGCACGCCTTCGACATGGATCGGGCGGATCACGTGCAGGTCGGGCGTGTGCGTCGCGAGACCGGCGGAGCGATAGGGATTGTTGGTGATGACGACGTCGCCCTCCTCGAGGCCGCCGACGGCGGCGATCGTCGGCATGCAGTCGAGATCGACGAAGCCCGAGACGCCGATCGCGTTCGGATAGGAGAAGAACTTGCCGTTGCGCGCCGCGAGCGCGGTGCCGAAGTCGGCCGTCTCCTTGACGTAGAGCGTGCGGCCGGTGCGCTGCAGCGTGTAGCCCATTTCCTCGCTGACCGCCGCGACCTTGGTCGCCATGATCTCGAGCGTGACCGGATCGAGCTTCATGGCTTCGGTCTTTCCATCATGAGATTGTCGAAGGCGTCGACGGTCGCCTGCCAGCCGGGCAGCACCGGGATGGTGGTGTCGGACTGCTCGATGATGGCGGGCCCTTCGATCCGCGCACCGGCGGCAAGGTCGGCGCGCTGATACACCGCGTAAGTGATCCGCTTGCCGTCATGGTAGACCTCGCGCGCGCTGTGCGGCGGCGCCCCGCGCTGCTTCGCCTGCGCGCGCCGCAGCGGCACTTTGCACACCTCGGCCGAGACCGTGACGCGCGCGGTCACCACCTCGACCACGCCGCGCTCCTCGCGAAAGCCATAGAGCCGCTCGTGCTCGGCATGGAACAGCTCATAGAGGCCCGCGGCCGAGCGCGCGTCGCTCACCGCGCGCGGGATTGCGACCTCGATGTCGAACGCCTGGCCGCGATAGCGCATGTCGGCCGAGTGCGCGAAGGCGAGCTGCGAGAGCAGCTGACCCTCCTGCGCAATCCATTGCCGCGCCTGCGTCTCGAGCGTCTCGAACAGCGGCCAGACATGACCTTTGGCGAGGTCGCGCCGATCCGCGCCGAGGCTCGCCGCATAGGCGCGCTTCACGCGCGCGAGCAGCGCGCCGAGCGCGCAGAAGGTCGAGGCGGCGCGCGGAACGAGGATGCGCGCAATGCCGGTCTCGGTCGCCAGAAACCCCGCATGCGTCGGCCCGGCGCCGCCGAACGGCAGCAGCGTGAAGGAGTGCGCGTCCTCGCCCTTCTGCGCAAGGTGGCGTGTCAGCCCGGTTGCCATGCGCGTGGTCGCGATGCGCAGCGCCGCATCGGCGACGGCCTCCGGCTCCTTCAACTCCGCATGGCGGGCGTCGCGCGCGAGCGCGGCGAGCGCGGCGTGCGCCTTGGCGCGGTCGAGCCGCATGCGGCCGCCGAGGAAATGGTCCGGATCGATCCAGCCGTTCACCAGATAGCAATCCGTGATGGTCGGCCGCGTGCCGCCGCGGCCATAGGCGGCAGGCCCGGGCGCGGCGCCGGCGCTCTCGGGGCCGACCTTCAACAGGCCCTGCGCGTCGAGGTGGACGATCGAGCCGCCGCCGGCGCCGATCGCCGACACGTCGACCGAGGGCAGGATCACCGGCAGGTCGCCGACGCTCGTCTGGTTGGTGAACTCCGGCACGCCGCGGCGCACCATCGAGATGTCGGTCGAGGTCCCGCCCATGTCGAACGAGACGATGCGCTCGACGTTCGCGGCCCCCGCGATCGCGACCGCCGCGGTGACGCCGGTCGCGGGGCCGGAAAGGATCGTGTCGATCGGCCGCGTGCGCGCGGTCGCGAGCGACAGCACGCCGCCGTTCGAGGCGGTGATGAACACCGTTGCCTTGATGCCGGCCCGGCGCAGCAAGGTCTCGAGCCCGCGCAGATAGCTATCCATCAGCGGCGTGATCTGCGCGTTCAGCACCGCGACCAGCGCGCGCTCGTATTCGCGGATCTCGGGCCAGATCTCGGCGGAGGCGACCATGTGGGTGCCGGGGAGGCGGGCCGAGAGCCGCGCCGCGACGTCGACCTCGGCAGTCTTGTCGACGTAGGAGTTGAGCAGCATGACGGCGACCGCCGGCAGCTGCCAGCCTCGGATGCGCGCCGCAATCTCGTCGAGCTCGACATCGCTCGCGCGCGCGAGCGCGACACCGTTCGGGCCGATGCGCGTGCCGCATTCGAGCACGCGGTCGCGCGGCACCACGCGGCGCTCCTTGCCGAGTGCGAAGTTGAACGAGGAGGGCATGCGCGCGCGGCCGATCTCGAGCACGTCGCGGTTGCCGCGCGAGGTGATCAGCGCGACCGGCGCGCCCTTATCTTGCAGGATGGTGTTGAGCGCGATGGTCGTGCCGTGGAGCACCACGCCGGCGGCATCGCGCGCAATGCCGGCGAGCGCCATCGCGGCGGGGAGTCCGTCGGCGACCGCGCGCGCCGGATCGCTCGGCGTGCTCGGCTCCTTGTGATGGGTGAAGACGCCGCCGTCGGCGGTCGGGCGGAACAGCACGAAGTCCGTGAAGGTGCCGCCGACATCGATGCCGGCGACGAATGCAGGCTGGTCTTGGCTCATTTTTCCTTGTTCTTCGGCTCTCAGATCTCGTCATTGAGTACGACGCCGCTCGCCGCCGCCCAGGCAAGATGCACCGCCGCGCCCGGGGCGAGATTCGCTTCGGCTGGATCGTGCCGCGCCTGCACATAGACCGGGGAGGGGAGCCCCGCGACCTCGACCTCGTAGATCGAGTTGTCGCCGCGGAACACCTGGCCGCGCACGCGGCCGGCGAGCGCGAAGGGCCCGGCCGGCGCCGTGGCGCTGAGCGCGATGCGTTCCGGCCGCACCGCGAGCAGGAAGCGATCGCGCGCGGGCGAGGCCGCGATCGGCACCGTCACCGCTTGCCCATCGCCGCGCGCGATGCGCGCTTCGCTTCCGTCGCGGCCGGCACTGCAGGCGAAGATGTTCGCGGTCCCGAGGAACTCCGCGACGAAGCGCGTCTGCGGCCGGTCGTAGATCTCCTGCGGCGCGCCGACCTGCACGATGCGGCCCTCGTTCATCACCACGACGAGATCGCTCAGCGTCAGTGCCTCCTCCTGGTCGTGCGTCACCATCACGGTGGTGATGCCGAGCCCGCGCTGCAACCGGCGCAGCTCGAACTGCATGCTTTCGCGCAGATTCTTGTCGAGCGCGCCGAGCGGCTCGTCGAGCAGCAGCGCCTGCGGCCGCATCACCAGGGTGCGGGCGAGCGCGACGCGCTGCTGTTGGCCGCCGGAGAGCATCGCCGGGAAGCGCGCGTCGAGCCCGGCAAGTTGGACCAGCGCGAGGGCGTCCTGCGTGCGCGAGCGCACTTGCGCACGATCGAGTCCGCTCATGCGCAGGCCGAACGAGACATTGTCGGCGATGCTCATGTGCGGAAACAGCGCATAGTTCTGGAACACGAGGCCGAGCTTGCGGCGATTGCAGGGGATGTCGGTGATGTCTTCCTCGTCGAGGAAGACGCGCCCGCGATCCGGCTCTTCCAGGCCGGCGACGATGCGCAAGGTCGTGGTCTTGCCGCAGCCGCTCGGGCCGAGCAGCGCAACGAGGCTCCCGGAAGGGACCGTGAGGCTCAGCGGATGGACCGCAACGACGCTGCCGTAGGTCTTGCTGATGCCGTCGAGCCGCAGCGTTCTGGCTGTATTCGAGGCGTCACTCATCCACCGGTCTGCCCGTCATGACCCGCGCAGACGCTCCCGACCAGTCCGCTGTTTCGATGCTACGAAATTTCCGCAGGCGTGCGCTACCTTGTTTGGGTGACCAGCGCGATCACCCGCAGCGGGCTGCCCGAGCCGTTGCGGATCTTCAGCGGTGTCGTGACGATCACGGCCCCGGTGGCAGGAAGCTGATCGAGATTGCACAGGCATTGCAGGCCATAGCGCCCGCCCCCGTGCAGGAAGTGATGCGCCGGGTAGGGCGGATCGAGATGGCCGCCCTGGCCCGCATCGGTGCCGATCGTCTCGGTGCCGAAGCCGAGAATGCCGCGCTCCTCGACCAGAAAGCGCATCACCGCGACGTCCGGCCCCGGCGTATGCGCGCCGTCGTCCTTCAGGTTGGCGTAGTCGCGAAAGCCGCGCTTCGACCAGTCGGTGCGCAACAGCACCCAATGGCGCGGCGGAATGCGGCCGTGCGCGCGCTCCCACGCCGCCACATGTGCGATCGACAACAGGAAATCCGCATCCTTGGCGGCTTCCGCCGAGCAGTCGATCACGCAGGCCGGCGCGATCATGTCGCGCACCGGCAAGGTGTCGACCGCGTTGTTCGGCAAGTCCTTGCCGGTGTACCAGTGGATCGGCGCGTCGAAATGCGTGCCGGTGTGCTCGCCGAACGAGAGGTTGTTCCAGTACCAGCCGGGACCGGCGGCATCGTAGCGCGAGATCGCCTCGATCCGCACCGGCGCGGCCTGTCCGAACTCCGGCGGCAGCACGATCACCGGAAACTCCGGGCTGAGCGTGAAGGTCAGGTCGACGACGCGCAGCGCGCCCGACGCGATCGCGCCGGCGAAGTCGAGCAGGCTCTTGCTGTTCACCCCAACCTCCTGTGTCCCAATCCCGCTCGTCCCCGCGGAAGCGGGGACCCAGTTCTTTGTCCCAGTGCTCGGCCCTGGATCCCCGCTTTCGCGGGAATGAGCGGAGAGTGAGCTTTCTTAGGTACCGAGCTCGCGCTCGACCGCCTTCGGATTGGCAGCGAGGCGCCGCCTGATGTCCTCGGCGACGTCGCCGAGGAACATGTCCTCGAGCCCACCCTTGAGTGCCGACACGATCGCGTTCGCGACGGCGCGCGGTGCCACCTTCGGCGGCGGCACGGTCTGGAACCATTCGGTGTCGAGCGGGCCGGTGAAAAGGTTGATCACCTTCACGCCGCCGGCGCGCAGCTCCGCGCGCAAGCAATGCGAGAGCGAGAGGCACGCCGCCTGCGCGGCCGACCAGGCGCCGAAGGCCGGCCAGTTCGCGAGCGCATAGACCGAGAGGATATTGACCCAGGCGGCCGCGCTGTTGACGCCGTCGGCGCCGCGCGCGCGCATCGCCGCCCCGAAGCTTTGCGCGAGATGCACGAAGCCGAGATAGCTCTGGTCGAGCTCATCGCGCACGATGCTGGTGCGGCGGCCGATCAGCCCGCCGGCGCGAATATGCTCGGTGGTGTTCACCAGGATGTCGACCTTGCCGCCGATATCGGCGGCGAGATCCACGACGGATTTTTCGTCACCGACGTCGAGCGGCACGATCTCGACGCCCTCGATCGCGCGCAGCCTCTCCTCGCCGGGAAACGGCTTCCATGGCTCGGCAAGGCCGACGAAAAGGATCGAGGCGCCGGCGGCTTTCAGCGCCGCGACCGCCTCTTGGCCGACCGCGCTGCGGCCGTTGGTGACGAGGACTCTGCGGAATTTCGGATCAGCGCTCATCTCGCGCCATTGCGTATCATCGCTCATATTCGGTGTCTCGTGTTCGGGATGCGCGAACGCGACCGCCTGGCCGGCCTTGTCGAGCTGCCACGACAGCGCGACCGGCTTGCCTTCCTGGCAGTCCTTATGGAGGTGCGCGACCAAAGTGGGCCCGCATTGCATCGCGACGAGGCCGATGCGCCAGGGCGCGCGCTCGCGAAAATACACCTCGGCCGGCACATGGATCCTGGTTTCGCTCATGAGCGTGCCGGCCCGCGGCGCCTCGGCGAAGCAAAGGTCGGCTGAAAGGCAAGACGGGCAGGCGTCGCGCGCCGGATACATGAAGGTCCCGCACGCCGCGCAGCTCTGCAGTACGAAGCGTCCCTCGGCGGCGGCCCGGGTGAAGCCATGCGACGCGCGGCTGCGCGGCAGCGGCGGCAAGGTCGGCAGCCGCGTGCGTTTGAGCGGGTCCTTGCGGCGTGGGCGTTTGATCGGCTCGATCATGCGGCCGGCCCCGCCAGGATCGCGGCACCGGTCGCCAGCCCGCGGTCGTAGTTGATCATGCCGAAGCCGGACGCGAGGCCGAGGCGCGCACCCTTGACCTGCGTCGGACCGGCGAGGGCGAGCACCTGGCGCAGCGCTTCGGTGAGACCGAGATAGGCGCCGCCGGCGCCGGCCTGGCCGACCGAGAGCTGTCCGCCGCTGGTATTGTGCGGGAAGCTGCCGTCGATCGTGAAATCATGTTCGCGCACGAAGGCGGGGCCTTCGCCCTTGCGGCAGAAGCCGAGGTCCTCGAGCTGCATCATCACGATCATCGGATAGTCATCGTAGGTCTCGACGAAGTCGAGGTCCTCCGGCTTCACGCCGGCCATGGCGTAGAGCTCGTCGACATCGGCCGCCCAGCCGCCGCGAAACTGCACCGGATCGTTGCCGAAGGCGTTGTGGCGCTCGATGGTTGAAAGGATCTTCGCCGCCGGCAGCTTCAGCGACGCTGCGACCTCCTCGCGCATCACCAGGAACGCCTCCGCGCCTGCGCACGGCATCACGCAGTCGAACAGGTGGATCGGGTCGGCGATCGGCCGCGCCGCCAGGTATTGCTCGAGCGTGAGCGGCGTCTTCATCAGGGCGTGCGGGTTGCGCAGCGCATTGGCGCGCTGGGAGACCGCGATCTTGCCGAAGTCCTCGCGCCGCGCGCCATACTGACGCATGTAGTTGCGCGCGATCAGCGCAAAGCTCGCATTCGGACCGCCTGTCCCGTAGGGATAGGCGGCATCCTGATTGAAGCGCGAGAAATGCTCGAGCGTGTGGCGGAACGAGTCGACATGGTTGGTGTCGCCTGCCACGCAGGCGACGATTGCGGCATCGCCCGCCTGCACGGCGCGCGCCGCGCGGCGCAGCGCCGCGATCGCGCTCGCGCCGCCGAGCGGGATGGTATCGAGCCAGCGCACAGAGAGCCCGAAATGCTGCGTCAGCCCGATCCCGGAGTCGGGCCCCATGGTGAAGCTCGAGACACAGAGGCCGTCGATGTCGCGCGGCGTGATGCCGGCGCCCTCGACGAGGGCGCGCAGCGCGCGGCCGATCCACCACTGCGCGCTCTCGGCCGAGTAGCGCACATAGGGGATCGTGACCGGCACCGCCGCCACGATCCGGTCGTAAGGTGTGCGGGCGGAGCTCGGCACCGGCGCGGCTTTTCCCTGTCGTACGTGGCGGTGTAGGGCGGATTAGCCGCGAAGCGGCGTAATCCGCCGCCAGCATCAAGACAACGGCGGGTTACTCGGCTTCGCCGCTAACCCGCCCTACAGCCTACAGCACCGCCAACTTAACCTCGATATTGCCCCGCGTCGCGTTGGAATAGGGGCAGCGCTCATGCGCGCCGTGGACGATCTCCTCGGCGAGCGCGCGCGCCACCCCCGGCAGCGTGACCGTGAGCTCGACGGCGAGCGCGTACCCGACCGCGACCGGCCCCATGCCGACCTTCGCCGTGACGGTCGGCTCCGCGGCGGGCGTCACCTTGCGGGTGCGCGCGACCAGCTTCACGGCACCAAGGAAGCAGGCCGCGTAGCCGGCCGCGAAGAGCTGCTCCGGGTTGGTGCCGGCCCCGCCCGGCCCGCCGAGCGCCTTCGGGAGCGTGAGCGACACTTGCAATTGACCGTCCGCGCTCGCGGCCTTGCCGTCGCGCCCGCCGGTCGCGGTCACTTCGGTCTCGTACAGGATCTTTTCCGGGCTCAGCATCGATCGCCTCGTTCAGGTGTTCGGTCTGTCGGGGCGCGCGAGCAGCGCGCGGAAGTCCTCCCTTGCGCGCGCATTGGCGAGCGTGAAGCTCGGACCGCGGCTCGGCTCGGTGCCGTTGAGCGCACGCAGCTGCACCCACATCTCGGCGCTCTTGAGCGCGACCGCCGCGCAATTGACGACCGGCGCGTGACCGATCTTGAGGCCGCGCTCGCTCGCGACCAGCAGGCCGGGCAGCACGCCGGCCGGGATCACCACGTCGGCACCGCGCGCGATCAGCGGCTGCGCGCAGGTCGCAAAGTCCTGCAGCATGCGCGCCCGCGCAGCCTGGTCGCCCGCGAAGGCGGCGCTGAAATCCTCCGGCCGGCAGCCGAGCCCGGTGACATGCACGATGCGGCCGCCGAGCCCGTAACGATCGGCCTGCTCGTAATGATAGATCTCGAACGCCGGGTCGAGCGTGACGAGGCCGAGCCGGCGGCCGAGCGTCGAAGCCGCGAGCAGCGTCGCCTCGCCGGCGCCGATCACCGGAATGGTGAGCGCCGAGCGCAGCTCGTAGAGGCCGGGGTCCTGGAAGTGGCCCATCACATAGGCGTCGTATCCCGCCTCCTCGGCCGCGATGCCGTTGTCGATCGCACGGATGGCGCAGCGCAGCTCGGCCAGGCGCCCGAAATCGCGGTCGGCCGGGGTGATGCCCTCGACATGCACGGTGGTGCCGGGCGCCGCGATCTCGTTGAGGTAGGCGGCGAGCCGCGTCATGTAGGGTGCGTTGGTGTTCGTGTCGACGAAGCTTTGCCAGAAGATGCGCACGGCGAATGTCCCTGACCGCCACGGCCACGTTGGCCTGCATAAACTTCAACCACGAAATAATTTCGGCGTCAAACGGTGGGTGCAGTTGACCGGCGGCCATATAATACTTTAGGCTTTAAGCAATTGCTGGCAGGGGATCGGCTGACTTAGGTGAGCTGCGATACGCGCTTCGAGATCGTGTCCCGCAGCGCACCACCAAAGGGCCGCCGCGCGGCCGTGCAAGAGCGCCGCCGCATTCGCGTCGGCGGCGGTGGTGCACTGCGCCCCGGACACGGGATATTCTCATTCACTCAAGAACACCTGGCTCATCCGGGGGCACGCAATCCAAGGGGAAATGTCATGCGCAAGCTCATGAGTTTGACTGCACTGCTCGCCGGCCTCATGGCCGCGACCGCGGCGCGCGCCGAGATCACGATCGGCTTCGTGACCTCGCTGAGCGGAAACGGCTCCTCGATCGGCATCCCGTATGGAAAAGGCATCGCGGCGGCGGTCGAGTACCGTGGCGAGGTGAACGGCGAGAAGATCCGCCTGATCCAGCTCGACGACGGCTCCGATCCCTCGGCGGCGACGCGCAATGCGCGCAAGCTGATCGAGGAAGACAAGGTCGACATCCTGATCGGCACCGCCACCGCGCCCTCGACCATCGCCATGATGGCGGTCGCGAACGAGCTGAAGGTGCCGATGATCGCGGTCTCGCCGGTCGTCGGCGCGCCGAACGCCGCCGATCAGTGGGGCATCTCGGTGCCGCAGCCGGCAGGGCTGCTGGTCAAGATCGTCGCCGACCGCATGAAGCGCGATCACATGAAGAACATCGGCTATATCGGCTTCTCGGATGCGTGGGGGGACCTCGTCTACAACGGCGCGAAGGCTGCCGAGGGCGGCGAGGACATCAAGATCCTCACCAACGAGCGCTACGCGCGCACCGACACTTCGGTGACCGGCCAGATCCTCAAGATCATGGCGGTGCATCCCGACGCAGTGCTGATCGGCGGATCCGGCACGCAGGGCGCGCTGCCGCTGCTGACGCTCGCCGAGCGCGGCTTCAAGGGCAAGACCTACGGTACCGTCGCGCTGGTCAACCCGGATTTCGTGCGCGTCGGCGGCAAGGCCGCGGAGGGGATCCAGGTGTCGGCCGGTCCGGTGATCGTCGCCGAGCAGCTCCCGGACGACCACTTCGCCAAGAAGCTCGCGCTGGCGTTCCGCGCCGCCTACCAGAAGGCGAACGGCGCGCCGACGACGGACGGCTTCTCGGCCTACTCGTTCGACGCCTGGCTGATCTTCACCGAGGCGGCGGCGCGCGCGCTGAAGAGCGCCAAGCCCGGTACGACCGATTTCCGCAAGGCGCTGCGCGACGAGATCCTCAACACCAAGGAGCTCGCCGGCGTGCACGCGGTCTACAACTTCAAGCCCGGCGCCTATCACGGCGTCGATGACCGCTCGCTCGTCATCGTCAAGCTTACCAACGGCGCCTGGAAGTACGAGCCGTAAGTGACGCCCGACATCGCCGCCATCCTCGCGATCGACGGGATCGCCAGCGGGGCGGTGTACGCCCTGGTGGCGATCGGCACGGTGCTGATTTTCACGGTCACGCGCGTGATCTTCATCCCGTTCGGCGACATCGCGGCGTTCACGGCACTGACGCTCGCGGCGCTCGACGCCAAGCAGCTTCCCGGCACCGCCGCCCTGGTGGCCGTGCTCGCCTGCCTCGCCTGCGCGATGGAGAGCGTCGCGCTCGTGCGCGCCGGTGCGGCGCGTGCGCTGCCCCGCGCGATCCTCTGCTATCTCGCGCTGCCGCTGATCGTGGTCGGCATCGTGTGGGCGGCGGTGAAATTCGATCCGCCTTTGCCGGTGCGGCTCGTGCTCACCCTGATGCTGATCACGCCGATCGCGCCGCTGCTCGACCGCATCGTGTTCCGCCCGATCGCCGACGGCTCGGTGCTGCTGCTGCTCACGGTCTCGGTCGCGCTGCACTTCGCGCTGGTCGGCCTCGGGCTGATGTTCTTCGGCCCCGAGGGCGTGCGCACCGAGCCGCTCACCTCGCTCTCGACCGAGATCGGCGGCATCACGGTATCGGGCCAGACCGTGCTGATTCTCCTCGCCGCGCTGCTGTTCAGCGTGCTGCTGTTTCTCTTCTTCGACTTCACCCTGATCGGCAAGGCGCTGCGTGCGACCGCGATCAACCGCACCGGCGCGCGGCTGATGGGGATCCGCCCGGCGCGCGCCGGCACCATCGCGTATCTGCTCGGCTCGCTGATGGCCGGCGTCTCCGGCATCCTGATCGCGCCGGTCAACACGATCTTCTACGACTCCGGCTTTCTCATCGGGCTCAAAGCCTTCGTCGGCGTGATCGTCGGCGGCATGACCAGCTATCCGGGCGCCGCGCTCGGCGCGCTCGGCGTCGGCATCCTGGAAAGCTTCGCGTCGTTCGAGAGCAGCACGCTGAAGGACGTGATCGTGTTCTCGCTGCTGATTCCGATCCTGCTCTGGCTCTCGTTCGGCGCGCCGCACTCCGACGAGGAGATCGAGGAATGACGGGCGCGCAGACACGCCTGGTCGCGGCCGCCGCGGTCCTCTGCCTGCTGATTGCGCCGTTCTGGCTCAACCCGTTCAGCGTAACGCTCCTGAATTACATCGGCATCTACGCGCTCGCGGCGATCGGGCTCGCGCTCCTGACCGGCGTCGGGGGCATCATCAGCTTCGGGCAGGCCGCCTTCGTCGGCATCGCGGCCTATTCGACCGCCTGGGTCTCGGCGGCGAACGGCTACTCGCCCTGGCTCGGCCTCGCGCTTGCGATCGTGATGACCTGCGCCATCGCCGGCATCCTCGGCTTCGTCACCTTGCGCCTGCAGGGGCACTTCCTCTCGCTCTCGACCGTCGCCTGGGGCCTCGCGATCTATTTCCTGTTCGGCAATATCGACGGGCTCGGCAACTACAACGGCATCTCGAACATTCCGCCGATCGCGATCGGTTCGCTCCTGCTCACCGAGAGCTGGCAGATCTACCTCCTGATCTGGGGCATCGTCGTCGCGGTCCTGATCCTTTGCTACAATCTGCTCGACTCGCGCGTCGGGCGCGCGATGCGCGCGCTGCGCGGCGGCAACACGCTGGTCGAAAGCCTCGGCATCAGCGCCTTCCGCATCAAGCTGCTCACCTTCGTGCTGGCCGCCTTCCTTGGCGCGCTTTCCGGCTGGCTCTACGCGCATCTGAGCCGTTTCATCTCGCCCGGGCCGTTCGATGCCGGCATGGGCATCGAATACCTGATGATGGCGATGGTCGGCGGGGCAGGGAGCGTGCTCGGCGGCGTGGTCGGCGCCGCGATCGTCACGCTGCTCAAGAACAGCGTGCAGGACTACCTGCCGCTGATCGCCAGGGGCGCCTCCGGCCAGCTCGAGATCGTCGCCTTCTCGGCCCTGTTCATTCTGTTCCTGCAGCGCGCCCGGCAAGGCATCGTGCCGTTCCTCGCCGGCTTCCTGCCCGAGCCGAAGCTCGCCGTCCCGCAGCCGGCCGCGGCGCTGCCGCGCCGCGCGCAGCCGGCACCCGGCAAGCTGCTGCTCAAGGTCGACGCCGTCGAGCGCCGTTTCGGCGGCCTCGTCGCGGTCAACAATGTCAGCTTCGAGGTGCGCGCCGGTGAGATCCTCGGCCTGATCGGCCCGAACGGCGCCGGCAAGAGCACGATCTTCAATCTGCTCACCGGTGCCTTGCGGGTCAACGGCGGCGAGATCGCCTTCGCGGGACGGCCGATCACGCACGATCCGCAGTGTCACATCGCGCGCGCCGGCGTCGCGCGCACCTTCCAGCACGTGAAGCTGCGCCCGCGCATGTCGCTCCTCGACAATGTGCTGCTCGGCACCTACGCGCGGACCCGGAGCGGCCTGCTCGCCGGCGCGTTGCGCCTCGACCGCGCCGAGGAGGCGAGCGCGCGCTACGCGGCGCTGTGCGAGCTTCAGCGCGTCGGGCTCGGCGAAAAGCCGTTCGAACTCGCCGGCAACCTTCCGCTCGGCAATCAGCGCCTGCTCGAGATCGCGCGCGCGCTCGCCGCCGATCCGGCGCTGCTGGTGCTCGACGAGCCGGCCGCCGGGCTGCGCCGCCAGGAGAAGCTGCGCCTCGCCGAGCTGTTGCGCGCGCTGCGCAAGGACAACCTGACGATCCTGCTGGTCGAACACGACATGGAGTTCGTGATGACCCTGGTCGACCGCATCGTGGTGCTCGACTTCGGCTCGAAGCTCTGCGAAGGCGAGCCGGCGGCGATCCGCGGCGACGCGCGCGTGCAGGAAGCCTATCTCGGAGGCGTGGCGTGAGCATGCTCGCGCTTCAGAACGTGTCGGTCGCCTACGGCAAGGTCGAGGCGGTGCGCAACGTGTCGCTCCGCGTCGAGCAAGGGCAGATCGTCACCGTCATCGGCCCGAACGGCGCCGGCAAGACCACGCTGTTGCTGGCCGCGATGGGGCTGTTGCGCGCGAGCGGGCACATGAGCTTTGCGGGCATCGATCTTTCCGCGCTTGACGTCGAGGGCCGCGTCGAGCGCGGGCTCTGCCTCGTGCCGGAGAAGCGCGAGCTTTTCTCCGACATGTCGGTCGCCGACAATCTCCTGCTCGGCGCCTACAGCCGACGCGACCGTGCCGACGCGCGCCACGACCTCGACGGGGTGTACCGCCGCTTTCCGCGGCTGAAGGAGCGGGCGCGGCAGGCTGCCGGCACGCTCTCGGGCGGCGAGCGGCAGATGCTGGCACTCGGGCGCGCCCTGATGGCAAAGCCGAAGCTCCTGGTGCTCGACGAGCCGAGCCTCGGCCTTGCGCCGCTGATCGTGCGCGAGATCTTCCGCACCATCGCGTCGTTGCGCGAGCTTGGCGTGTCGGTGCTGCTGGTCGAGCAGAACGCGCGCGCCGCGCTCGAGACCGCGGATTACGGCTACGTGCTCGAGACCGGCGAGATCGTGCAGTCCGGGCCGGCTGACGCACTGATCCACGACCCGAAGCTGATCGCCGCCTATCTCGGCGGGCATTGACGCCGCACCGCGAGCGCGCCGCGAAGCTTCGATATTGGCGTCGGGACCTCGTCTCATTATAACAGCGCGGGCATCACGGATTGAGAGTCTCGCGATGAACAAGCGTATACGTCTTGCGACCGGCAGCCTCGCGGTATCGGCTGCGTTCTTGTGCATGATCGGTGCGGCGAGTGCTGCGACCTGTGGCAACGGCGCGGGCGGCTTCGAGGCGTGGAAGCAGCAGCTCGCCGCCGAGGCGCGCGGACAGGGGATCGGCGCGGCGGGCATCTCCGCCCTGATGGCGACGCATTACAATACGGCGACCATCGCTGCCGACCGCGGCATGCGCAGCTTCCATCTGTCGCTCGACCAGTTCCTGGTCAAGCGCGGCGCGGCCGCGATCGTGGCCCGCGGGCGCTCGATGAAGCAAAGCCATGCGGCGCTGTTCGCCAGCATCGAGCAGAACTACGGCGTCCCGCCGGGGCCGCTGATCGCGATCTGGGGAATGGAGACCGCGTTCGGCAGCCAGCACGGCAACCAGAGCGCGCTCTCGGCGATCGCGACGCTCGCCTACGACTGTCGCCGGCCGGAATATTTCACCGATCAGCTCTATGCGGCGCTCAAGCTGGTCGACCGCGGTCTGCTGTCGGAGAGCACGCGCGGCTCGATGCACGGCGAGATCGGCCAGACCCAGTTCCTGCCCAAGAACATCCTGGCCTACGGCACCGGCAATCTCGACGTCGCGGCGAATGCGCTGAACTCCACGGCGAATTTCCTCAAGGCGCATGGCTGGCGCGCCGGCGCCGGCTATCAGCCGGGCGAAGCGAACTTTGCCGCGATCCAGGCCTGGAATGCCGCCACCGTGTACCAGCAGGCGATCGCCCAGATGGGCCGGCAGATCGACGGGCGGTAGAGCGTCATCCCGCGCGCAGGCGCAGGCCTTTACCCTTGTGGGCCACAAGGGGGAGGGTAAGAGCAGCGGCCGCCGCTACGCCGGCGTGCGCGCCGGCTGCTTGCGCAGGCTCGCCTTCAGGGCGCGCAGGTCGAACGCCTTGCCGTCACGCACCGCCTGCGCGGCAAGCGTCTTGATCTCGCCGCGCGCGAGCTTTTTGGTCGGCGACAGCGGCAGCGAGTCGACGAAAGCGACGTAGGCCGGCAGCTTGTGGTAGGCGAGCGACTGTGCGCTCGCGGTCGTAAGCGCCGCGGCGAGCTCGGCGTCCGGGCCGGCGGCCGCGCCCGATTTCACCACGAACGCGAATACCTCCTCGCCGCGCAGCTCGTCCGGCACCGGCGTCACGGCGGTCGCCTGCACGGCGGCCAGGCGCTGCAGGATCGACTCCACCTCGAGCACCGCGATGTTCTCGCCGCTGCGCCGCACGATGCTCTTCTTGCGGTCGAAGAAGTAGAGGAGCCCGTCCGCGCCGGCCGACACGTAGTCGCCGGTGTGGAACCAGCCGCCCTGCCATGCCTCCTCGGTGGCCGCGGGATCGCCGAGATAGCCCGAGAAGAATCCGGCGCGCGGATCGTCGCCGCGCGCGCGCACCAGGAACTCGCCCGGCTCGCCCGGCGCAACCTCGGCGCCCGCCTCGTTGACCAGGCGATATTCCATGCCTGGCGTCGGGCGGCCGATGCAGCGCGCCGGAAAGCCGGCCGGCTCGCGCGCGGTGCCGGTGCAGGCCGCGCCGCCGGTCTCGGTCATCGACCAGGCGTCGACGATCGGAATGCCATAGCGCGCCTCGAAGGTCGCGCGATGACGCACGTCGACCGCCGGCGCGAAGGCAAAGCGCACGCAATGGCGCCGTTCCGCCTCGCTCACCGGCAATTGCAGCAGCACCGCCGGGATCACGCCGAGGCAATGCACGATCGTTGCGCCTGAGTCGGCGACGCTCTGCCACCAGCGGCTGGCGTGAAAGCGATCGAGCGGCACCACCGCGCCGCCGATCATCATCGTGGCGACCGCGCTGCAGCCGAGCGCATTGATGTGGAACATCGGCAGCGGCGTCAGGTTGATCTCGCGGCCCTCGCGCAGCGTCGCCACGCCGCCCTGCGCCAGATACCAGTCGGCCATCAGCATGAAATAGCGGTTCGACAGCATGCAGCCCTTCGGCTTGCCGGTGCTGCCCGAGGTGAACAGCAGCGCGCATTCGCCGCTTGCGATGGCGTCCTGCGCGACGACTTGCGTCTGGCATGCCGGGATCGCACTTTGGTCGTCGATCAGGCGCGCGCGCCCGAGCGCGGCCGCGCGCGCGAGCGGCATGTTGTTCGCGGTCGCGACCAAGAGATCGGCCTGCGCCACGCCGAGCTGAAAGGAGAGCTCGTCGGGCCGCAGATCCGGATTGATCGGCACGATCGAGACGCCGAGCGCGTTGAGCGCGAGCCAGTGGTGGAAGAAGGCCGGACGGTTCTCGAGGATGAGCGCGACGCGCGCGCCGCGTCCGTAGCCGGCGACGGCGTATTCGGCGCGCAGCCGCTCGACCTCGGAGCGAAGCGCCCCATAGCTGATGCGGAACCCGTCCGGCGCGTAGGGCAGGGCGGCGCTCGCCGGCGCGATCAGCAGCGGCGCGTCCGGCGTGCGCGCGGCCGCGGCCGCGAAGGCCTGATAGGGCGTGTTGTAGGGAACGGCCGTTGACATTGTGCTCCGCCAGCGGGGAAGTCGGGCGAATAGCGAATGGCGAATAGCAGTTTTGATATCTCTATTCGCCACTCGCCACTCGCTTGCAATTACTTTAGGCCCAAAATATCGTCCCGACCAGTGCGATCTGGTGCCGCCTGGAGGCGCGGATGCTTTCCCCTGACGCGAGCGCGACCGAGCCGCCAGGCGCCGCGGTCTGGCGGCACGCGATCACGCGTTTCCCGCCCGCCGACCGCGTCCTGTCGACCCTGCTGACGCGGCAGGCCGAACGCTACGCCGACCGCACGCTCCTCGTGTGCGGCGACACCCGCTGGAGCTATCGCGAAACCGCCGCGATCGCGGCCGCCTCGGCGCAGCGGCTGCTGCAGGCCGGCATCGCCTCCGGCGACCGTGTCGCGCTGATCGCGTCGAACCGTCCGGAGTTCCTGGAAATCTATCTCGGCTGCGCCTGGATCGGTGCCGTGACGGTGCCGATCAACATTGCGTCGCGCGGCGTGCAGCTCAGTCACATCCTGCGCAATTCGAGTCCACGATTGCTCGTGATCGAGGCCGCGCTGCTGCCGATGCTCGAGACGCTGGAACCGGGCGTCGCGCCGCCCGAGCGCATCTGGACGATCGGCGACGGCGCGGTGCCGGCGCGCCTTGCAGCGCGCAGCGTGCCGCTGCCGCCGCGCGGCGGAGCAGCGCCGACCGCCGCGGTGCGGCCGGGCGACACGGTCGCGATCCTCTACACCTCCGGCACCACCGGGCCGGCGAAGGGCGTGTGCTGTCCGCAGGCGCAATTGTTCTGGTGGGGCGTCTACTCGGCGCGCGCGCTCGGCATCCGCGAGGGCGACACGCTGTTCACCACGCTGCCGCTGTTCCACACCAACGCGCTGAACGCGTTCTACCAGGCGCTGCTCAACGGCTGCACCTATGTGCTGGAGCCGAAATTCTCCGCCTCCGGCTTCTGGCCGGCGGCGCGCCGGCACGGCGCGACCGTCGGCTATCTGCTCGGCGCGATGGCGGCGATCCTGCTGGCGCAGCCGCCGTCGCCCGACGATCGCTCCCATCGCATGCGCGTCGCGCTCGGCGGCGGCGTGCCGGGCCAGTTCCACCCGCCGTTCGCTGCGCGCTTCGGCGTCGCGCTGGTCGACGGCTATGGCTCGACCGAGACCAACTTCGTGTTCGCAAGCCCGATCCCGTCGGATCGTCCCGGCACCATGGGGTATCTCGCCGGGGGCGCGCAGGCGCGCATCGTCGACGCGGACGACGCGGTCCTGCCCGATGGCGAGCCCGGTGAGCTGATCCTGCGCGCGCTCGAGCCGTTCGCCTTCGCGACCGGCTATTTCGGCATGGCGGAGAAGACCGTCGAGGCGTGGCGCAATCTCTGGTTCCACACCGGCGACCGCGTCGTGCGCGACGGCGACGGCCACTATCGCTTCATCGACCGGATGAAGGACTCGATCCGCCGGCGCGGCGAGAACGTCTCGTCCTTCGAGCTCGAGCAGTTGCTGCTGCGCCATCCGGCGATCGCGGCCTGCGCGATCTATCCGCTGCCCGCCGAGCTCGGCGAGGACGAGGTCGCCGCCGCGATCCAGCTCGAGCCAGGCCATGCGCTCGAGCCGGTCGAGGTGATCCGCCACTGCGAGGGGCAGATCGCGTATTTCGCCATCCCGCGCTTCGTGCGCTTCGTCACCGCAATGCCGCTGACCGAGAACGGCAAGATCAGGAAGGTCGCGCTGCGCGAGGCGGGGCGGACACCCGACACCTGGGACCGCGAGGCGGCGGGATATCGGCTGCGGAGGTAGGCTATTCCCCCGCCCGCTGCGTCGCGCGCTTCACCGCGCCCTTCAGGAGGTCGAGCTGCTCGGTCAGCCCTTGCAGCCGATCCCGCGGGAAGTCCTGCAGCAAGGCGGCGAGCCAGAGGCCATGCTTGCGCGCCATGCGGCGGAACGCCTTGCGGCCCTCCGTGGTCATGCAGATGATCTGCACGCGGCGGTCGAGCGGCGAGGGCGTGCGCGTGATGTAGCCGTCCTCGACCAGGCGATCGACGATCGGCGTCAGGTTACCGGCCGACACCATCAGCCGCTTCGGCAGCTCGCCGAGCACCAGCCCGCCGGGCTCGCGGTCGAGCTGCGCCAGCACGTCGAAACGCGGCATGGTGAAGTCGAACTCCTCGCGGAACTGGCGCCTGAGCTCGGTGCCGATCAGGGTCGTGCAGGCGAGCAGGCGCAGCCAGAGCCGGATCTGATCGCGGTTGTCCGCGCCATCCTCGCCCGCCCTGTCGGTCTCGACCAGTGCGGACTCCATGCCGAGATCGGGCTCTTGCCGGCGCAACTCGTCCTGGCTCCTCGGCTCGTCTGCGCGCTTGCGCGCGGCCTGTCGGGAAGAATCTTGCGCCAACGGTAAATCCTTTGGGGCCAAATCAAACGCCGAAATTCCGTCGCGGGCGCGGGTGGTTCGGCGGTGTGGTCGGTTCTGCCGAACGTACCGGAAGATGCCGTTGAATGGCAAGGGCCGCGGCCGGCCGGGCATTTGGCGCGCGAGTGGGCGCTCCGGGAACTATACTTTGATCATGAACTAATTGACGCGCATCACGCGCGTTAGCACATCCCAAAGAAGTTCGCGCGCGGCCCGGTTGGCTGGAGGCCGCGCGCGTCGAAGAGGTGGCGGGGGGAAGGGGCATTCCACCTCTCGATGACAACCGGTGTCATGCTGACCAGGCGCGATCCGGTTGTGGCTCTTCAAGATGGCGGCGACAGGTTCAGATGAACGGTTCTCCGATCCGGCTGTGCTCCCTCATTAGTGGGCCATGGCGCGCATCCGAGCGAGCGTGAAGATCGGCATTGTTCGGCCGGGCGCCCTGCGCGGCTGGCGGTTTTGTGCGGATTGGTGCGGACCTGTGCGCAATGGTATGAGGGCGCAGAATCCGAGGCACCATGTCCGCCCCCGACACCCAGCTCACCGACGAGCAGAGCCGGCAGATTGCCGCAACCATCCGCGAGGAGCTGGCGCGACGCCGCATCTCGCGCCAGCAGCTCGCCGACCAGGCCAAGCTCTCGATCTCGACGCTGGAAAAGGCGCTCGGCGGCCGCCGCCCGTTCACGCTCGCGACCACGGTGCGGCTCGAGCAGGCGCTCGGCGTCTCGCTGCGCAAGGGGACCGAGGAGGCGGCCGCGCATCCGAACGGCGAGGTCGCGCCGGACAGTCTCGGCGCCTATTCGCGCCGCGCGGTTGCCTGGATGGAAGGCACCTACGTGACGGTGCGGCCTTCGTTCAGCGAGCCGGATGCGATCTACGCCTATCGGACCGAGATCGCCTGGGACGCGACGGCCTCGTGCCTCACTTTTCGCGAGGGCGAGCGCATCGACGCGGCCTTTGCGCAGCATGGCGAGGTCGCGGTGCCGAACCAGTCCGGCCACATCTATCTCGTCACCATTCGCGACGGCCAGCATCGGCTCATCACGGTGTCGCGCCCGACCATCAAGGGCGAGATGTACGGTATCATCGCGACGCTGCGCGCCGGCCGCGGCTCGCAACTCACGCCGATCGCGGCGCCGATCGCGTATCTGCCGATCCGCAACGTCGCGTCGCCACGCTTCGGCCGCATCATGCCGGGCGA
>Ga0187784_10001263_pt1 | contig 19962 bp, 17 predicted proteins | sample 1015_SJ02_MP15_2_FD_132964 | JGI IMG/M metagenome (GOLD analysis project Ga0187784, IMG submission 132964) | Tropical peat soil microbial communities from peatlands in Department of Meta, Colombia - 1015_SJ02_MP15_20_MG | ecosystem: Environmental > Terrestrial > Soil > Wetlands > Peat | place...
CGATCTAATTCGCGTAACGCTCCGTCCGTGTTACCCCGCGTCTTGCACGCGTGCCCTACGTGGTAGTAAGCCATTGCTTCGTTGCTCCGAACACACCTCGGTTATCCTGGGGATAAGTGTCTGTGTCGGGCCGTGTTTGGTGATTCCTAACGCCTACGCGGGTGCAGCTTCGGTTAAGTAGACTGTAAGATTTGCTCGCTGCACACACGTGGGGTGAGCGACATGGCAATGCCATCGAATCGAAACCTTCCGCACCCATAGTTGAGGCCGGTGCTCCTGCCTGCCGTGTGTCTGATGAGCGCTGATCTTTCGCCCACGCCACGATATCGATGAAATCGGTCTACTTCGTGTCATCCTGGTTCCTGAACGGCCAGTCCACGGCGAGCGCGAAGCTGGTCACAAGGTAGCCTTGGGGCGTGTAGCGGAGTTCCGGATCACGGGTCAGCCGGCTGATTAACACGATTCGGTTGAGCATTGCTCGCCTGCAGCAAGAAGATTGACGACTGCTGAGCTATCCGTGCGTGGAACTGGCACGTGCGAGGTCGAGCAGAAGGGCATATCATACACGGTCCATGTCTGACGAGGCGACAACAACCGGCTCATGCATGACGTTGCGGTCGCGTGAAGCGCTGCTTGTAGCGTCGGAATCAGCGGCGATCATGCTCTCTATGTCGACTCCACGCTCAGTTCATCTAGGGGCTAGGGCCGAGTGCGTCCGAGGAGGGCGCTCCGCGACGCGTTGGGAATTCAATGCGTGTTGCTCATGCCTTGCATTGAGCGCCCTTGCGGCATCGGAAACGAAGGGGGCGGCTGTCAGATCATAGAAAGGGTGTCAGGTGTCCGCACAGAACTGTGCGAGGATCTCGCGGCGATGGGAGGCCCCATGGTCAAGCCACCAGTACACCGCCGGTTGACGGATCTTGAACCTGAAGTGGTGAACCCCGGGATGGTACGACGCTTGCTGTGGGGAGACCGGGTCATGGTAGGGTATTTGGAGTTCAAGCGGGGGACTGTGGTCCCCGTCCACGAGCACGAGAACGAGCAACTCACCTACTGTATCTCGGGCCTGATGCGGTTTACCTTCCCGGACGGCGACCGCATACTCCATCCGGGCGAGGTACTCCTGATACCCGGCGGGACACCCCATGGGGCCGAAATGTTGGAGGAGACGGTCGAGATGGATTTCTTCAGTCCCCCTCGGCGCGATTGGATCCAGAAGACTGACGACTATCTTCGGCGTTGACCGTTCACGAACACGGAACGGTCTGATCACCTGGCATAAGCTCGCAACGCGCTATTTCGTCCTGTACTTGAGTTCTGTACGCGCTGGCTCTCCCCAAAATAGGGTCCTGGACTGATTGTTTCTCTGAAAAAAACAGAATATTGTTCTGGTATGCAGAATACTTCCGCACGGTACCCAATCAGGAGCCTTGAAGCCGGAGTCGGCGTCCTGCTTCACCTCGGACGCGTCGGGAATGGCGGGGTAAGGGCGCTGTCCGCCGCCCTAGGACTCACGCCAAGCCGTACCCACCGCGTCCTCGAAACGCTTCGGCAGCTCGGGTTTGTAGAGCAAGACCCCAAAACACATGTCTACCATCTCGGATACAGGCTGTTTGAGTTGGGGACCATCGTCGCCAGGCAACGCGGCTTCGCGTCAATCGCGCGGCCATACCTTGAAGAACTCGCCAAGTTCACCGGTGAGACGACCAAGCTGGCGATCGCGAATCAAGGCGAACTCCTGTACCTGGACGTGGTGGAGAGTAGCCAAATGTTGCGGATCAGCGAGCAGGTCGGCACCCGCGCACCGCTTCATTGCACCGCGATGGGGAAGGCCCTCCTCGCGTTCGGCCCTCCGACCTTGTTGGAGCAGGTCCTAGCTTCTCAGTCGTTGCTGCAGTTCACGCCCCAAACCATTACGACTGCGGTAGAGTTGCGACGAGCCATCGCTCTCGTTAGAAGCGACGGCTATGCGATCGATAACGAGGAGTTCATTGAGGGGTCCCGCGGATTGGCGGCCCCCATCATCGGTACAGACGGCACTGCGGAGGCCGCGATCAGCATTGCCGGACCATCAGTGCGTCTGCCGTTGGAGAAGATCCTAGGGCTAAGCACCGAGATTTTGGTATTGGCCGACAAGCTTTCGCAGCGCCTGCATGGTCTTGGCCAAGCAGGCATGACCGTGCAAGCGTCGGTGAGTTCGAGGGAGTCATGGGGGGCAACTCTTAGCCGGTAGCGGTTAGCAAGATGGACGGCCCGAGCGAGAACACGAGCCTAAGCGCCAGTGGCATCTGCAAGGGCTTCCCCGGTGTCCGGGCACTGGATTCCGTCGACTTCGACCTTCTGCACGGTGAGGTGCACGCGCTTTTGGGTGAGAACGGCGCGGGGAAGTCGACGCTGGTAAAGATTTTCACGGGCGTCTATCAACCCGACGCTGGAAGTCTTCGCATCGATGGCCGTGACATGTCGTTGAGGACACCTGCCGAGGCCTTCCAGCATGGCATTAGCGTCATTCACCAAGAGTTGGACCTCATCCCAACTCTCACCGTCGCCCAGAACCTGGCCTTGGGGCGCGCCCCCGTGGTTTCGGGGATATGGGGACAACGGTTCGGTGTCGTCCGATGGACCAAAGCCCGTCAAGACGCCCGAGCCAATTTGGACGATCTGGGAGTGGATGTGGATCCGGACACGCTGGTCGCCGACCTCGGCATCTCTCAGGCGCAACTCATCGCCATTGCGAAAGCGCTCTCGCGTGATGCGCGGATTCTGATCATGGATGAGCCGACCTCGGCCTTAAGCGCCAGCGAGGTCGACGAACTCTTCCATCGGGTGCGGCGGCTCAAGGCCCGAGGGGTCAGCATCATCTACATCACACACAAGTTGGAGGAAATCTTTCGCATCGCCGACCGGGTCACCGTGCTTCGCGACGGACATCGGATTGCCACGCTCCCGATATCGGAGGCGAACATCGATCGCCTGATATCGATGATGGTCGGCAGGAGCCTGGCTGAGCGTTACCCAAGGGCGGCAACGACACTGGGCGACACCGTCCTCAACGTCAAACATCTCAACCGGCGGGGGATTCTCCACGACATCAGCTTTGATGTGCGCAGTGGTGAGATCGTGGGGATCGCTGGCTTGGTAGGGTCGGGCCGCACGAGTTTGGCCCGCGCACTCTTTGGAGCCGATCCCGCGGATTCGGGAGAAATCGTGCTCGACGGAAGGAGCGTGGTGATCGCCTCCCCCCAGGACGCGATCAACACCGGTCTAGCGCTCCTGACGGAAGATCGGAGACGCCAGGGTCTGATTCTTGAATTCGCGATTCGCGAGAATATTGTACTGCCCCCGGTACATTCGCGTGAGACAAACCGGCAATACCTTGGCCGCCTTGGGACAGTCGATTATCGTCGGGCGACCAAGGTGGCATCAGGATTTGTTCGGTCTCTTGCGATCAAGGCGCCCTCGGTCATGCACCCCGCGCGTTCGCTCAGCGGCGGGAACCAGCAGAAGGTCGTGGTGGCGAAATGGCTCGCCACGAAGGCGCGCGTCTTCATTTTCGACGAACCCACGCGCGGGATCGACGTGGGCGCCAAGGCGGAGATCTATCGGCTGATGGGGCAACTCGCAGCGGGGGGCGCCGGGATCATCATGATCTCTTCTGAAGTGGAAGAGATCCTTGCGATCAGCACGCGCATTCTGGTGATGCGAGAGGGGAGAATTGTCGCCGCACTGCCGCACGCAGCCGCAAACAAGGAAGTGCTCCTGCGCTACGCTGCCACCGAGGTGGAGGCATGATGCAGCGAGAGCCCGTCTCATCTGTGGTCTCTTCCGGAGCACCGAACACCCGTCGGGCTCGCGCCAGTCCGCTGCTGGGCTGGGTGCGACGTGGGGGGACAGTGCTTGTGGTTGCGCTGATATGGGTTGTGCTTGCGTTCATGTCGCCGTATTTTCTGACCACGAGCAACGTCCTCAATATCCTTCTCCAATCCTCGAACCTTGCGCTCCTGACGATCGGTGAGACGTTTGTGATCATTACCGCTGAGATTGATCTCTCGCTCGGCTCCATGGAAGCCCTTGCTGGCGCCCTCGCGGCTGTGCTCATTGTGAAGATCCACATGCCGGTGACGCTCGCCGTCGCGATGGGATTGGTGGCGGGTCTCGTTTCTGGAGTCATCAGCGGGGTAGCTACCACACGTGTCCGGATTCCCTCGTTCATTTCCACCCTCGCGATGCTCAGTATTGCAAGTGGTGCTGCGCTGATCATGACGGGTGGGACGTCAGTCTACGGTCTCCCGGCGGCCTTTCAGTTCATGGGACAGGGGTTCATCGGGCCCATCCCGGTTCCAGTCCTGATCGCGCTCGTGATCGCGGCCGCGTGCCACTTTGTCCTCAAATACACGCGGTTCGGCCTCGACGTGTACGCCGTGGGTGGCGGCGCCGAGGCGGCGCGGTTGGCTGGCGTGAACGTCGAGCGTGTCAAGATTGCCGTGCTAGCCCTCAGCGGCGTTCTCGCTGCCTCCGGAGGACTCATCTTGACTTCGCGCCTCAACTCGGGACAAGGCACTATCGGCTCGGCTGACCTCTTGATGGCAATCGCGGCGGTCGTCATCGGTGGAACGTCGCTCATGGGCGGGATTGGGAGCATCACCGGCTCCCTTATCGGCGTGCTACTGATCGGAACGATCACTGACGGGCTCGACCTGCTGGCGGTGTCGGCGTTCTGGCAGCAAGTCGCCATCGGCGCGATCATCCTCGCGGCCGTGCTCATCGACCAGCTTGGCAAGCGCGCGACGGGCGGAAGCCGTTAGCGTGCGAAGGGAGCAGGAGGATGGCGGTGGGGGCCTGTCTTGGGAACCTCGCGGGCGTCTGCGGGTCAGCGCCCCGTGGGGCGCGCCGTACACGTGACCCCGAGAAGGAGGTGGGCATCGAGTCGCGGCGTGGGTCCTGATCCTGCACACAGTCACAACCATTACATGAAGGAGGTGGCCACGGTGACAGGGCGCAAGCTACTCACGCTGAGTGTAGTGCTGACCGTCGTGGTTGGGCTGCTCGTGACTGGCGGCGTTCCGCCGGCGCAGTCCCAGGCCAAAGCGGTGAGGTTGACAATGGTGTTAGGCCGGCTCGACAATCCATTCTTTGCCAGCGTTCGGGATGGCGCTCAGGCTGAGGCGAACAGGGTCGGCAACGTTCAGGTGACCGTGCTCGGATCGTCGAGCATCGAAGACCAACTCAAGAAGGTGGAGGACAGCCTCCAAACGAAGCCGGACGTTCTCGGAGTGTCGGCGTGGGACCGCAACGGTATCGTTCCGGCCATCCAAAAGGCAAACGCGGCCAAGATCCCTGTCATCATGATCGACGAGGGCACCGCCGCAGGTCAGACCGTTGCCTTTATCTCGACCGACAACGTGGAGGGTGGACGCCTCGCAGGGACCTGGATCGTACAGGCGATGGGCGGCAAGGGGAAGCTCGCGATCATTGAGGGCGCTCCCGGGGGGACCACCAACAATGATCGTCTGAAGGGTTTGCACGAAGTCATCGACAAGGCGCCGGGTATCAAGGTTGTGGCGTCCGTCCCCGCCGACTGGGTCCGCGACAAGGGCCTGAAGGTGATGGGAGATATTCTTGTCGGGAACCCCGATCTCGACGCTGTCATGGCCATGAACGACGAGATGGCGCTGGGCGCCATGCAGGCGATCAAGGCGCGTGGCAAACTCGGGCGGATCAAACTGGTTGGCTATAACGGCGCGGCCGAGGCGATCCAGGAAGTGTATCGTGGAAATATGGCCGCCGACATCGTGCAATTTCCAGAAGAGATGGGGCGGCTCTTCGTCGTGTGGGCCCTCAATAGTATGAAGGGCGTCAAGCCACCCGTGTATCACATCGCACCGCCGGTGATTTCGGTGGACACCGTGACGGCCAAGAAGATCGGCGCAGCCATCCTGGCAATCAAGTAGTGTACGGCGCTGCACCGGCGATCACTTGTGGCGGGGCGCACCAAGCCTCCGTCACCCAACAGGGAACGCAAGACGATTAGGGGGTGTTGCATGCCAGCAATCACAACTCCCGAGTCACTCCGTGGGGCAAGGATGTACGACCCTAAGCGGATCTACGGACAAACGGGTGTTGACTGGGAGATGCGGATCGATTTTGACGGACTGCGCAAGAAGCGCCTCGACCGCATTCGGCAGACCATGAAGGCGAGGGGGCTTGGTGCGCTACTGTACTTCCAGCACTACGGCATCCGCTACGTGACGGGAACGTACGGCGGGATGTGGCAGACGTTCGACAAGGCATTCCGGTACTGCCTGCTGCCTGCCGACGGCGACCCGGTCATCTTCGAAGTGCCCGGCGTGGATCTCATTTGCCAGCGGTCTGGCGCCCCGTGGGTCTCGGACTGGCGTCCCGCCATTATCTGGCGCGGGTCGGGTGCAGAGAAAACGATGATGGCCAAGAAGTTCGCCGCGGAAATCAAGGCCGTGCTCAAGAAGCACGGGGTCGCCGAAGAAAAGGTGGGCATCGACTCGGTGGATTTTGACGGTTACCAGGCACTGGTCGATGCTGGCATCCACCTGGCGGATGGGACGACCGCGCTCTGGGATGCAGCCCTGCTGAAGTTTCCAGAGGAGTTGGAGCTTCTGAAGCAGGCCTGCGCCATTCAGGATGCCGCGTTTCACGAGGTGAAGCAAGCCATCCACCCTGGCCTCAAGGAAGTGGAGCTCAAAGGCATCATCACGAAGACACTGTATTCGCTCGGAGCGGAGCGAATTGAGCAGGTGACTATGGCCAGCGGTGGGCGCACGAACCCGTTCTGGCGGAGCGGATCGACCGACAAAATCATTCGCTACGGAGATATGATCCTGATCGACATCTGCTACCAGTACGGGGGGTACAACACCTGCTACTATCGCAATTTCGTATGTGGGAAGCCCAACAGAGGGCAGAAAGAAGCGTACCGGAAGACGTACGATACCATCTACGCGGCGATTAACGCAATCCGCCCCGGCGTCACGACCGCGCAGATCGCTCGGATGTGGAAGGATATGGGCCTTGGGTACACAGACGATGCCTACGGTTCGGTCAGTCTCCTTCAGTTCGCGCACGGGCTCGGGATCACGAACCACGAGCCTCCCTTTGTGACGATGGCGTACTCGGAAGAGTATCCCGCTACGTACCAAAAGGACATGTACATCGCCGTGGAGACGTATGCTGAAACGCCCGACGGCCGCGAAGCGGCCCGGCTGGAAGAGAATTTTGTGGTGACAGATGACGGTGTGCAGGTGTTTTCGCTATATCCGTTCGAGGATGAACTGCTTGACGGCTAAATAGCGCACCGGAGCACCTGGGCGCGACGCACCGTTTGGTCGCGCCCAGGTGTTGGTCTTGCGACGAGGGAGACGTGCCGGGGTCCCGTGACTGCTAGGCAGAGCGCGTGTAGTCTTGGGGGCGAAGGGCGATGGATGATATCGTTGAACGGCTGCGCGTGGATATCAAGGAGCGCGTGGGCAGGGCGCAGGAGCAGATGAGGCGCCGCGGCTACGACGCCCTCATTGTCTACGGCAATAACAAGCTCTACGGAAGCCTACGGTATCTTACCGACTACTTCCCGGATCGCGCGGGCTGGATTAGCTTCAGCGGGAGGGACACGTACATCTACGATGGCGCTGCGGCCGTTGTGCCGCCGACTGGCGGGGTCGTGTTGCTTCTGGATCCTGGATTGATGATCGGGCGCGAAGTGTGCGTGGAGCAACTCGTCGCCGGGGGGATCGCTTCGCAACGCGATACTGCGTTGTCCGCTCAGCAGTTGGCCACCGTGCTCCGCAAAACTGGGAACGTCAGAATGGTTGGGATCGAGACGTGGGATCGGTTTCCCGCTCCTCTGTTCGCGGGCCTTAGGGAGGCGTTGCCGGGCGTCGAGTGGGTCCGTTCGACGGTCGTGGAAGAGGCTCGGATGACCAAGACTCGTTTCGAGGTGCAGGCGCTCAGGGGGGCGGCAGAGGTAGGCGACGTCGGACATCGGGTGATCGTCGAGCGCTTGCGCGAGCAGGCAGAGAAGATTACGGAACTCCAGTTGATTCGAGAGGCCGAGTATGCCATGCGGAGCCTGGATCCGGTCTATGAGGACTCATGCACGAACTCGCCCAGCCTCGTCTCTTCGGGGCTGTCGGTCCGCGGCTCGTTGCTCTGCCTTCCCAACGGGTCGAAAGTTGTTCACCGAGGAGATCTGATCCACTGGGATATCTGTACGCGATACGCAGGGTACGATGTTGACACTTCAAGAACGAAAGTGGTGGGCAAAGCGTCGGTGCTGCAGAAACGCGCGTACGACGCGACACTGCTGATGTTGGACGAAGTGGTGCGAGCCGCGCGACCCGGCGTCCCAGCGGTCGAACTTGTCAACTTGGCACAGACAACGGCCCATCGGTTGGGGTTTGAACTCTGGGACGGGTTTCTGGGGCACGGCATTGGTCTGGATGCCCACGAGAGGCCGGATCTCGTTCGCGAGGAAACTCCCTTGGCCGCCAACATGGTCCTCGCGATCGAACCTCGAGTTGTCGTCGACGGCCAATATGTGATAGGGGTCGAAGATATGGTACTAATCACCGAATCCGGCGGCGAGACCTTAACCCGGTTCGAAAAGGCCTCACTCGATCTGTGACATGCCGTTCGCCGCGGAGGGTGGAGTGGGGGAGTTGGACATATGGCAACGGCGCCTGCGGGGCTAGAAGGCGTACTGCTTCCGCAAATGCTACGCCGGATGTTGTTGATCCGACGTTTTGAGGAGCAAATGGTCCGGATGTACCGGTCGGGCCGTTTGCCTGGAGCACTACACCCGGCGATTGGCCAGGAGGCCGTTTCTGTTGGCGTCTGTGCGGCTCTCGAGCCCGACGACTTGATCACCAGTACTCATCGAGGGCACGGAGACGTTATCGCCAAGGGAGGCCGTGTCGATCGAATGATGGCAGAGCTCTTCGGCCGAACGACGGGTTATTGTCGGGGGAAAGGGGGGTCACTTCATATTGCGCACTTCTCGTCGGGAATCGTGGGGGCCACGGGCATCGTTGCCGGCGGGATCCCGCTGGCCGTGGGCTGCGCACTCGCCATCCGCATGCAGGCATCGCGGCGGGTCGTGGCCTGCTTCTTCGGGGACGGGGCGGTTGCGACTGGCACCTTCCACGAAGGCCTGAACCTGGCAAAGCTGTGGCGCCTACCGGTGGTCTTTGTCCGGCAGAATAATGCCTACGCTGAATCTACCCCCGAGTCTGCCTATCTCGGCATCCCAGACGTCTGCGCATGGGTTGCTGGTTACGGTATTCCCGCTGCCAAGGTGGATGGGAACGATGTCATTGCTGTTAGAGAGGCGGCCGGTCGCGCCGTGGCTCGGACGAGGATGGATGGAGGGCCGAGCTTCCTCGAGTGTGTAACGTACAGGTGGCTAGGCCATTTTGCCGGGGACATCGGGGCGTATCGGCCGCGAGAAGAGGTCGAAGCCTGGAAGCAGCGGGATCCAATTCCTCGGTTTCGTCTGTGGCTTACCGAGCGCCGCGTTCTGTCTGAAGACGCGATCCGCGATCTCGAGGCCGAGGTGGAAGAGGAAGTCGAAGCCGCGGTGCGATTCGCTGAAACGAGCCCGGAGCCGTCCCCAGACGAGGCGTGTGCCGATGTCTTTGCCTAATGTCGACAAGACAGTTCAGGTTGGTACCCACGGTCGCGAACTCATGTACCGTGACGCCCTGAACGAGGCGTTGCGGGAAGAGATGACACGTGATCCCTCCGTGTTCCTCATCGGCGAGGATATCCAGGAGCCGTGGGGCGGAACCTTTCGTGTGACCGCGGGGCTGTCGGCCGAGTTCGGAGCGGATCGCGTGCGGAACACTCCGATTTCCGAGAACACGATCGTCGGCGCGGCGATCGGAGCCGCGGTCATGGGGATGCGGCCCGTTGTCGAGATCATGTACATCGACTTTGTCACTTTGGCGATGGACCAGCTCGTGAATCAAGCGGCGAAGATTCGGTACATGACCGGCGGCCAAGTGAAGGTGCCCCTGGTGGTCCGGACACAGGGAGGCATTGGAAGGTCGGCGGGCGCGCAGCATGCTCAGAGTCTGGAGGCATGGTTCGTCCATACGTCCGGGCTCAAAGTGGTGATGCCGTCGACGCCGGCCGATGCCAAGGGGCTGCTCAAGACGGCCATCCGTGACGACAATCCGGTCGTGTTCATCGAGCATAAACTGCTCTACAGTCAGCGCGGCTTGGTGCCTGCGGGGGAGCACCTAGTGGAATTCGGCTCGGCGGATTTGAAGCGATCGGGGCAGCACGTCACGATCGTCGCGTGGTCCTTCATGCTCCACCGCGCGCTGGAAGCGGCGGAGTCCCTATCGGCGGAGGGGATCGAGGCTGAAGTCGTTGACCCCAGGACACTGCACCCCCTCGATGTAGACACGATCGCCTCGTCCGTCGCGAAGACCCATCGGCTCGTCATTGTGCACGAAGCGCCACTTCGTGGCGGCGTCGGCGCAGAAGTGGCAGCTCGAGTCGCGGAGATGGTCCCCGATTCCCTTGACGCAGCGCCGAAACGGGTCGGCGCTGCGGATGCGCCGATTCCATACTCGCCGAAACTCGAGGGCATCGTGGTCCCGGGCGTTCAGGATATTATTGCCGCGGTTCGACAGGTCATGTACCGGTAGCATCATGGAGATCATTGATTTCCACGTTCACGTCTACCCACAGACCCGGGAGAAGGACCTCCTGGACCCGATGGACCGGTTGGGGATTGCTCGATCCGTCCTGTTGGCAGTGGATCACGGCCCAACCGGCGAAGAGCGTGGGACGAACGTCTCGGATGACATCGTGGCACGTCACACGAGGCGGCACCCTGATCGATTGATTGGGTTCACGTCTGTCCATCCGGATTCGCCGGATACGGTTTCGCGTGTGCGACGGGCGCTCGACGACCTTGGCTTTCGCGGACTCAAACTGTATCCGCACGCGGGATTCTTCCCGGACGACCCACGGCTTGCCCCCGTGTTTGAGTTGGCGGAAGCAAGGGCGGTCCCGGTGATTGTTCACACAGGGATCAAAGCACTTCCGCACCAGCGAATGATGTTCAACACTCCTCTTCGCGTCGACGAAGTCGCCGTTGCATTTCCCGACCTTCCGATCGTGATCGCACACGCAGGGTACCCGTGGGTGAACGAGGCGCTCCTCGTCGCACGCCTGAACCGCAATGTGTTCATGGATCTGACTTTCTTGGACGTCCTCGACATTGTCATGGGGGAACCGATCTTTGAACCGGTGCTGCGCCGGGTGACGCGAGTGCTCGGAAGTGATCGTCTGCTGTTGGGCACGGAGGGCGTGAAGCTAGATTTGGAGCTGTACCCCGACGCTGGCATTGATCGGATGGCCCGTGTTCTGGGGCTCGTGCGTTGGGCTACGTTCTTAGCCGACGATGAGAAGCAACGAATCCTCGGCGCGAATGCGCGGCGCCTGCTCGGGTTGTGAGGAGCGCCCGGCACGGGTCGCGAAGCAGTGGCGTTATCCTGCTTGGCCGGTGTGGACCCGACGGACACATTGTCCCGATCACACCGTACTGCCTTATGCGTGCGGGACGGCTGCCATTGGTACCCTGTTATCGGTCTGGCGATTGGGCGTTGGCGGAGGCCATCAGGCCGCTGGTCCGAGAGCCCATGCCATCCGACTGTCTAATCACGGTCCCGTGGTGGCGAGGCATCGCTCAAGGAGGCGGTCTACACGGCTGAGGAAATCGAGGAGACCGAAGCTCTACCCCTTCCTGCGGAGCCTGGGGGTGCGTCACCTGACAGAACAACACGTTGTGGAGCGGCGACTTTCGTCCTTGTCATAGCTCGTGGGCGATGCACCGTCGACGCTAGACTCGGCCGAGCAATCCGATAGGATTGTATCGTGCGTGTCTGTCCGGTGGGGCGTAGTTTGGCGAGGAGGGCACTGGACTGAATGCTCGACGCGGAGCGGCATGGAAGAATATCGATGCGTGCCCTCGCGTGGACCTTGTACGCTGTCTCGTTCGAGGTCGGATTCTTCGGCGCACAAATCGCGCCTCTGATGGGGCCGATTCGCGAACGTACCCACGCGAGCATCACACAGATCGGATTCTTGGCGTCGGCGTGGGTGCTGGCGCACGCCCTTGTTCAGCCAGTTGCTGGCACTCTGGCCGACCGCATCGGTGTTTCACGCGTTCTGACAGCTGCGCTGATCATTACGGCGGGCGGTGCGGTTGGATTCTCCCGGGCCGTGTCGCTCTTTTCACTGGTGGCGACCCGCGTTATTGTGGGCGTCGGGACAGGGGCCGCATTTGTAGCCGGTCTTCGCGCGGTCGGAAGTGCGGGGGACTCGCGCGGGATGGTCGTGACCCGTGGTATCTATGGGGCTACGGTGAATATCGGCTACAGCGCTGCCTTGTTACTTGTCCCTCTTCTGTATGTCGCGATGGGGTGGAGTGGTGGGTTGCTGCTCCAAGCGGCCGCCCCAGTGATACTAGCCGTTGTGGCGTGGCCTGCGGGGTCATCGCGGTTTTGGAGCTTCGGGGCGCCCCTCGTCGCGCCCGAGGGCGCCGGCCGGACTTCAACGTACCGGCCGTTCGCAATGGCCATCGCGCATTTCGCGGGGAACGGAATGGCCGTTGCGGTCGTGATCTGGGGCGTGGAGTATTTGACGAGGTCGTATGCTCGCCCCCTCATTTTTGGATCGATCGCTGTGATGATGGCATCGTTGATCGGGTTTGGTGGTAGGATTATCAGCGGGCTGCTCCTTGTTAAAGCCGGTGTGCTGATGAGTGTCTTGACCTCTATCGGGTCGACGATTGTCGGCCTGATGGCCCTTGCGATTTGGCGAGGACTGGGTCCAGCGATCATCTTCCTGGTGGTTGTGTGCTTTGCCACGAACCTGTCATTCGCTGCTGTCTTTTCCCCGAGGGGCTCGACTGGGGGACGCCTGGGGCGGGAATTCGGCTTCATCTCGCTCGCGGGCAATTTGGGAAGTGTAGCCCTTATTTCGCTCATCGGCTTCGTGGTCGATCGGACGGGAAGCTTCGACGCAGCGTGGTTGCTATCGGCAACGATGTTGGTGATCCTTGGGATCGCGGTGCTGATGGTTTGGACCAGGGGGCATGCGCAGACTTGCGGCGGTCACGAGAGCACATCAGAGCCGTGAAGGACCGGATAGCAGGGCACCGTGTGCTGCGTTCTCCAGTCCGCCCTGGTGGACATACGGCGTAGAGCGAATTCTTGCAAGGCGTTGCGTATCAAGCCGTGCCGAGTAGGTCATCGCAACCGATTGGTGCGGGCTGGCGCGGCACAACTCCGGGTTCAAGACCTGCACCGCCCACCACCACCAATTCCAAGCCTTCCCGATCAGCCAAGACTATCGAACCAACATAGATGCATCCTTACTCCTGGCGCCCCCGGCATAGCCTGAGAAAGGTGTAACTGGTTCAAGCGTGTGTCGGGGTGCGTCGAATGATGCGCAGGCCATGGGCGACCGCTTGGGCGCGACCAACTGGGTCCAGAAGAAATCGCGTATAGACGCTCCCATCGCGGACGCGCACGACGAATGCGTTATCCCCGACGGGCTGTGCCGGCCATGTAGTCCCGTCGACTTCAACGGTCACCCCGGTCACCCCAGACTGGACACGGATAACCGTCCCTTCAGTCGACCGATACTCTCCAAGATATGCCCTGCAACGATGTGGAGGAATCTCCTGCTGCGTAAAGGTCTGCGGTGGCGTATCCGGAGCCACGTCCTGCATGACGTTCAGGGTCGCGTGCGCAATCAATCTCACCGGCACATCGGCCAAGTTGGCGAGGACAGCCACGGCGAGGCCTTGCGCCGGAATAAAGGCCACGTGGGCTGCGATGCTCCGCCGGCCCCCACCGTGTTCGGCCAACGGGCCTGTTCGATAGTCGTCCAGAATCTGCAGCCCGTAGCCGTAGCCGCATCCGGGCCACACTTCGATATGCGGCCGCAACATCTCGGCCACAGCCTGTTGGGATAGGATGCGTTCATGCCCGACCAGCCCTCCGGTCCTGTAGATCTCGAGGTAGCGGAGGAGGTCCTCGACTGTCGAGCAGATGCCACCGGCGGGATTCCACACATCTGAGTACCACCACGAGGAGGCCGTAACGACCTCGGTCCGACCATCGCGAATCCGCGGAATGTGCGGCATGCTCATTGTTGGGGGTCGCACGGCGTCGCTGGGTCCAAAGGCTGTGTTGGCAAGGCCAGCGGGTTCGAAGATCTCCTCGGTCACGTAGCGCGTGAACGGCCGACCGCTCACCCGCTCGATGATTGCGCCGAGCATTACGTACCCTTCGTTGGAGTAACTGCACTGAGCGCCCGGAGGACCAAGCGGTATCCAGTCGTCCTCCAACAGGTAAGTGAAGAGATCCGCGTATGTCTCGATCGGTGGTCGGGCATCAATCCGCACGGGCGGCTTCGCGCCTTCGGGGTCTCGCGTCGCACTCCGCGCAAACGCGTACCAGCGGGACGCGAGCCCTGGTAACCCGGCAGTGTGCGTGAGCAAGTGATGGATCTTCACCTGCGTAGTGTTGCCGCCGGGGATCCGAAACTCTGGCAGATATTGGGCGACCGGGTCGCTGACTCGCAGTGCACCGGCATCTGCTAGCCGCATGATCGATGCGGCGGTGAACGATTTCGTAACCGAGGCTACCCCGAACACCGTCTCGGGCGTTGTCGGCACACCCCGTTCGACATCGGCATAGCCGAAGCTCCGTACATAGACTGGGGTGCCGTCTCGTGACGCGGCGACAACGAGCCCCGGGATACGGTAGCGATCGATGACGGCGCCCGCATAAGGTTCGAACGTTAGTGCAGCTTCGGGCGAAAATCCCCGAGTGTGTGTCATGCTTCCTCCTGGGTCCGCGGCGAATTCGTCTCGGGTCGTCATACGATCGTTTCAGCAATGGAGGTGGCTGGCCCTCCAGTGGTCCGGGATGAAAAGCATCGTTGCATATTCTCGTTGGCGCTTCGCGGTACAAACATACGCGGGGCCTGTTGACCCGATGACCGTCCGCCAGGTGGACGGAACAGTGAGCGGGGTGCGATACTGGATCCTCGTCTGTTACGTGGTCCTTGGCACAGGACTCGCATCTCCGGCTTGTACGCCATCACTGGTGGGGACAGCATCGGCCCGCACTATACTGGACTCGATTGGGTTCATGGTCGGGTGATCATCAGGAGCAAGAAGACGATCAAGGACACCGGCTTGAGCATTGGACAGTGACACGCGACGGTCCGCGGTGCTATTGTGGCACACGTGGTTGTCTCGAAATGACGGCGTCCGGCGCCTCGATCGTACGGCGTGCGAAGGCCGCGGCGGCCGCGGGTCGAGCCATTGCCATCGCGGAGCTGGCGGGCAGCGATTCGGAATCCATCACCGGGGAGGTGGTGGCTCACGCGGCCGCGGACGGGGACGGGTTCGCGCTGGTCATGGAAGAGGCGGCTTCGTAACTGGCCATGGGAGGGCTCATGGCATTTCGCGCATACGATCCGGAACGGTTCGTCATCGCCGGCGGCGTGGCGGCGGTAGGCAACGTCCTCTCGCTCCGCTGCGTCGTGCGTTGGACGATCAGACCGGCGGGCGATCATCGACATACGCAGACCGAATTGTTCTTACTGCTCTCGGTGGGCAAGCGGGCGTTCTGGGCGCCGTCGCTGCCGCGATAGAACACTTACTTATCGACTTACTAGCGATGGCATCACGATAGGACCCTGGAGGGCGTGATGACTGTGCAGGCCGGCAAGCATACCTATCAGGAGATACTGACGCAAGGTGACGCGTGGGACGCTAGCCTCGCGGCAGTCGAGGGACAGGCCGATGTGCTGGGAAAGTGGCTGCGCCAGCCTTGTGCTGAGGTACTCTTTACAGGCTGCGGCTCCCCGTATTATCTGTCACTCGCGGCGGCCGCGATCTGGCAGGCGCTGACGGGCATCCGTGCCCACGCCGTGCCTGCTTCCGAGTTGTGGCTATTCCCTCAGTCGGCGCTGCCGGCTCAGCCGTCACTGCTTGTCGCTGTGTCCCGGTCGGGAGCGACGACGGAGGTGCTGTGGGGCATCGACAGGTACCGTGAACGGACCCATGGGCGGTGGCTCGGCGTCACGTGCGACATCGACAGCGAATTGGCGAGGCGTGCCCCGAAGGTCCTAGTGGCAAAGGGCGGCGAGGAACAAAGCGTCGTGCAGACGCGCGCTTTCACGAGCATGCTCGTATTGACACAGGCGGCTGCCGGCTTGGCTGCTGGCCGGCGCGACTACATGGCCGCTCTGTGCTCCCTGCCCCGTCACGTTGGCCGGCTGATCCGGGAGTACGAACCGCTGGCCCGATCGCTGGCCCAGGCGCCCGGGTTGACGCGATTTGTGTTCCTCGGCTCGGGGCCGAACTACGGATTGGCTTGTGAGGCCATGCTGAAGATGAAGGAGATGTCGCTGGCGCCGTCAGAGGCCTTCCATTTTCTCGAGTTTCGCCACGGTCCAAAATCCGTCATCGGACAAGGCACGTTGCTCGTGGGACTGCTCACGGAGGCTGCCCGCGACCGCGAGGCGGCCGTGCTCGCAGAGATGCGTGATCTGGGTGCGACGGTACTCGCCGTGTCCGAGTCGGCGGACGGACTCCCGGCGGACCATACCATCGCGCTGCGGTCCGGCATCGACGAGCTGGCGCGCGGAGCCTTGGTCCTTCCGGTGCTCCAACTGCTTGCCTATCATCGTGCGCTGGTCAATGGGCTTGACCCGGACCGACCCGCGCACCTGGACGCGGTGGTCAAGCTCTCCGCCGTTACCGGGAAGCGGGCGTGACCACGAGGGCCAAGTCGATGCTATGTTTGCGCGCAATGACGCTTCGAAATGGTCGCATGACCTGCGTATCCGCCGGCGATTGGCCCAATAGCTTCGTTGCCCCAGGACATCTTGCCAGAGATGCTAGCGGAAGCTGGAGAGGAGCGCCATCCGGCACCAGCTGTTGAGTCCCTTTCTTCAAAGTCCTCTGAAAACCCAGTGCACCGACGTTCCCGCTGAGTACGAATCGCTGGCGGCCTACCACGGACGTTTGGGCTGAAGGGCCTCGAACGACTTTCTATCCGGGCTGGCCACGCCGGTGGACATCTCGTTCTCTGTTCGCTCTGCAGCAACTTTAGCAGGCCCGGGGAAGGCGCCCCTTCTAATCTGCGGCCATTGTCTGGTGGTCCGGGAATAACGGCGAACGCCTTCCACTAGCTTTGCACTCCGTTCTTCGGTGCCCCCTTTCTAGCAATCGTGGCGATGCTCCATGCCTTCGGCACGGCCCCTCCCGGAATCACCCCGTGCTTCGGGAACCGACACAACTCGATACGTTTGGGCCGATGCACTGGCCGAGGAACGGGTCCCCACAGACCCGCCACGCTCGCAGCGTGGATGCCTCGTGTCGCAGCATCCGACGTGAGACCGCAATTTCATGAGTTTCACATATGCCCTGCACGGGTTCTTCATGCGCCAGTGGCACACTCAAAGTGCGATGCGACCCACCCGGTCCATCGGCACCGACGAGGTCCCCCCAGGGGTTAGCCTGGAGAACGGGGTGAGTACGATGCGTAGGGTGATTGCGCTAGCGCTGGGTATCCTGATGCCGGCCCTGGGAGTGACAGGGGTAGGCCAAGCGCAGTCGACGTCAGCCGTTCAGGTCCAGGGAGTGATCGAAGCCGTCGATTGTCAATCGGGGACCATACAGTTGAGCAACGGGAACGGAACGAGCACCATCTATGCCGCTCCCTATACGACAGCACTGGTCGGGACGACCAGTGTGCCGTTCTGCAGTTTGGGGACGTACGTTGGGGCGCCAGCGGCGATATGGGTCGTTCCAGATTCCGGTCAGTTCTCAGCTGCCCAGATCGTCGTCACGGGCCCGGTGGCCGCGGGTCCGGTGGCCACGCCATCGATTTCCCCCGTGCCTATTACGGGAGTCGTGCTCGGTACGGTTGTGGTGGCGGGGCTCGTCTACTTGTTGGTCCACGGTCCTGACGGGGGATATTATCGGTACCCGTACTACGGGCCCTACTATCGGTTCTACTATCATGCAGGATACCGTCCGTATACGGGGTTCTATCCCGCGACTGCCCCAGTTATCACCGTGGCTCCAGCGCTCGTGGGGGTCGTGCTGGGGATCGTCATCGTCAACGACCTCCAATACATCCTAACCCAAGATGCGGGCGGGCACTACTATCGCTATCCGTACTACGGCCCGTACCGCCAGTACTACTACCGCGCGACGTACCGGCCGTACACAGGTCCCTACCGAGCTTATCAGAGCACTCCTGTGCGCCAGGGCGACGCACAGTGGGATGGGCAGGCACATGTCGTGGCTCAGTTCAACAACGCCAGGTCCGGGCATGCCGCGACATTACCGGCGACCGTACATCCATCCGCGCAGCCCGCTCTGCGAGGTGGGCAGGGCACGTCGTCGGTGCAGCGGCCGGTGACGCAGGTGCAGGGGGCTCCGCGAGGCGGGCAGGGCACGCCGTCGGTGCAGCGGTCGGTGACGCAGGTGCAGGGGGCTCCGCGAGGTGGGCAGGGCACGTCGTCGGTGCAGCGGTCGGTGACGCAGGTGCAGGGGGCTCCGCGAGGTGGGCAGGGCACGCCGTCGGTGCAGCGGCCGGTGACGCAGGTGCAGGGGGCTCCGCGAGGTGGGCAAGGCACGCCGTCGGTGCAGCGGTCAGTGACGCAGGTGCAGGGGGCTCCGCGAGGTGGGCAGGGCACGTCGTCGGTGCAGCGGCCGGTGACGCAGATGCCGCAGGCCGGGCGCAGTGGCCGCAACAACCAGCCGTCGCAATCGTCTTCTTATGACCGCGGTAGTGCGCGAGGAAATACATCCGGATCCGCAGGGGTCGGCCAGCGATGCGGAGGCCGAGGTCAGGGTCAATCCTGCGGCCAGTCCGGCAGTAGTCACTAGACAGCCATCGTTGCGCCGGAGGGCACGTGCAGTCGCGCCCTCCGGCGCTCTTTTCCTCGTCAATCCGGCGCGCTCGCCAACTACCGCGCGATACTCAAACCGACGTGAGCGGCTGCGCGCAACCCCCGTGGTGGCGACATGCTCGAAGGTCTTCGAGCAATTGAGCGACGTGTACTCGAGCACGGTGGAGATGGTTACTGCACCGGACCGTTGATAAGCTCCTGGCTGGTCGTGGACTTGAGCACGCCGTTGGCATAGTATTCGGAATCCACGCGGAGATCGACAAGCCCGACGACCTCCGCGACTTGAACCTGTCGAACGACGCCGAACTGAAACGTGGTTTGCCACTTTTGAACGTCGTGGAATGTGCCGGCCGGGACCGTCACCGTGTCAGTGCCTAGAGACGTGACAGTTGTGCTCCACGGGATGGGCCCCTGATCGTTGCCGTTGACATACGTCTCGGCTGTCCCGGACGCGCTCTGCGACGTGTCGAGGGGGACTGCATTGTCAAACACGATCTCGAGGGTAGAGTCGGCGGTGTCAGTCTGCAGCGCGGCCTGGCGGAACTGGGTGCCCGTCCATTCGTAGTAGTCCTTTTCAGCCACGTTCGGGTTGATCGTATCCGACACGGTAGTCACGTAGTAGCGCTGGCCCCGATACGTTGCGAGGCCATCGTACCTGGTCGTCAGCGTGCCCATGACGGCTGCTTCCGGCGGGCGGGTGACCGTGTAACGGTATGTCCATGTCGCCCCGAGCGCGAATGGAGGCGACGGCGCAGCCGAAGCCGCTGCCAACTGTGTTGCGACCACGGTCACTAGGCACGCAAGCAGTCTTGAGAACATCCAGTCCCTCCGGGTTCATCCCGATCGTCTCACATCCGCCAGCGCACATCAACCGCTGGGAAAGCGCACCCGGTCCTTCTCCGGACGCGGCGGAGCGGAGGGCGATCAACCCCTGCTTCGACCCGGACCTCCAGTATCGGTGCGAGGGCAACC
>Ga0187784_10001264_pt1 | contig 19960 bp, 17 predicted proteins | sample 1015_SJ02_MP15_2_FD_132964 | JGI IMG/M metagenome (GOLD analysis project Ga0187784, IMG submission 132964) | Tropical peat soil microbial communities from peatlands in Department of Meta, Colombia - 1015_SJ02_MP15_20_MG | ecosystem: Environmental > Terrestrial > Soil > Wetlands > Peat | place...
TGAAGGGCAGCGAGCTCGACCCGAAGCTCGACCTCGGGGCGCTCGCCGACCTCGCGGAGTACTTCCAGACGGTGATGGACCGGTACCGGCCGCTTCTCAATCTGCGGTCGCTCCAGACAGACCCGGGGATCCTCACCCACCAGATCCCGGGCGGCATGCTCTCGAACCTCCTCTCCCAGCTCGCGGAACAGGACGCCCTCGGTCGCCTAGCCGAGGTCCTCGCCGAGGTGCCGAGGGTGCGGGCCGACCTCGGGTATCCTCCGCTCGTCACCCCGACGAGCCAGATCGTCGGGATCCAGGCGGTCATCAACGTCCTCACGGGCGGTCGGTACAAGCAGGTGACCGGCGAGGTGCGCGACTACGTCCGCGGCCTCTACGGGACGCCGCCGGGTCCGCTCGACCCCGACCTCACGAGGAAGGTCACGGAGGGCGCGCCGGCGATCACGGGCCGCCCCGCGGACCTCCTGCCTCCGGAGTTCGAGAAAATGCTCGCCGAGGTCCGCGCCCTCGTGCCCGCGGCCGACACGGCGGAGGCGCTCTCCTACGCGCTCTTCCCCGCGGTCTACAAGTCCTATCGCCGCGCGCTCGACCGCGGGCTCACCTCGGAGGTGTTGACGACCGCCGCGCTCGGCGTCGTGGGCGCCCTCCGGGCACCGAAGCCGGCGCCCCCGGCCCCCCGGGCCGAGGCCGGCGGCAGCGCGGCCTCCGGATTGAGCCCCTGGGCGTACGAGGGCCGCGTCCGCGCGCAATCGCAACGGAGGTGGGTCGATGCGCGTCGTGGTCGATCGCGCCGGTAGGAAGGAGGAGGTCGAGGTCGCCCCCGACCTCTCGAGCGTGCGGGTCGGCGAGCGGAGCTACCCCGTGGTCGTGGTCGCTGCTGGGACGAACCGCGTCGAGCTCGAGGTCGACGGCGAGAAGGTCGTCGTCGAGAACTGGCCCGACCATTTTCCGTCGCCGTTCGGTCCGGTCGACGTGAACGGCGAGCGCTGGAAGGTCGGCGTCGAGAGCGGCGCGGCCGACGCCCTCCCGGTGGCCGTCCCCGGCGCACCCGTCTTCGCCGGGGCGAGCCCGGCCCCGGCGGCGGCCGTGGGGCCGACGAGCGGTGGCACCGGCGTGCCGGTCGTCCCGGCGATGCCGGGCCGGGTCATCGAGATCAAGGTCGCCGAGGGGGACCGCGTCACGAAAGGGGCGACCCTCCTCGTGATCGAGGCGATGAAGATGCGCGGGGAAGTGGCGAGTCCCGCGGACGGCGTAGTCCGGGAGATCCGCGTGACGCCCGGGTCGAACGCGCGGGCGAAGGAGCCGATGATGTGGATCCGCCCCGAATGACGGGGCGCGATGACCGGATCGGCCGGTGCCGTTCGCCGCCGCCCGCGGGCGGGCGGCCTCACGAGTCGAGCGGGTCCTCGACCTCGTCCGTCGTATCGGCGTCCCCCGTGAGCCGGTCCGCTTCCTCGACCGGGTCGACGAACGGCTCCTCCCCTTCCTCGTCGTCGAGGAGCGGGGGGGCGGCGCGGAGCGGCTCGTACGGGAGGGTGCGGTACCACGCGAGGTACGCCGCGGCGAGGGCGAGGGGCACGATGAGGAGGAAGAAGGTAGTCGTGCCGAGCCCGAAGAGGCGCCCGGCCGCGACGAGGGCGACCGTGAGGACGGCGAGGAGGGCCGTGACTACCGGGAGGGACAGGAGCGAGATCGAGCGTTCCGCCATCGAAGAGCCTCCTCCTCACCACGGGGGGAGCGAGTGCCCGCACGAGGGGCAGGCACGGGCTCCGGGCGGTATCGTGTTCGCGCAGTAGATGCAGAACCCGAGCCCACCGCCCGACGGGCCCGGGCTCGCGGCCGCGGCGCTCGGGAGCGGGGTCGTCGACGGGAACGGCGACCCGCCGGTGGTCGGGTCCGTCGGGGACGTGGAGAGCCGGGGCCGGCTCGCGTAGAGCAGGACGAAGCCGGCAACCATCCAGACGACGAGGACGTAGAACGCCTCGTTCGCGTACTGCGGGAACTCGACGAGGATCACGAGCGCTATCGCGATCGCGACGAAGTTCGCGATCGAGATCCAGATCCTCCGGTTCATGCCTTGGGCACCGCACCGCCTAGCGACCGACCGTTACTTGGCGTTTTGCGCGTCCCGCCCCCGGGCGCCGTCCGCTCCCTCGGAAGGCCAACGTAAATAGGCCCCCCGGCTCGCGGCGGCCCGTGACGACGATCCCCCGCCTCGTCGCCCGGGACGAGTTCACCTACGAGATCCCCCGCGAGGAGGTGCCCGGGATGCGCGTCCCGGGGGTCCTCTTCTCGGATGCGGCCCTTCTGTCGGGCGTCGAGGGGGACCCTTCCCTCGTCCAGCTCGCGAACGTCGCGACCCTTCCCGGGGTGGAGCGGAACTCCCTCGCGATGCCCGACATCCATTTCGGCTACGGCTTCCCGGTCGGCGGGGTGGCAGCGTTCGACCTCGACGAGGGGGTTGTCTCCCCCGGCGGGATCGGCTACGACATCAACTGCGGGGTCCGCCTCATCCGCACGAACCTCACGGTCGACCAAGTGCGCCCGCGGCTCGCTGAGCTGGTCGAACGGCTCTACCGCGAGGTGCCTTCCGGGGTCGGTTCCCACGGCGGCTACGCGGTGAAGACGGGCGAGCTCGACGAGGTGCTCGCGAACGGCGCGGCGTGGGCTGTCGGCGCCGGCTACGGCCGCCCCGAGGACCTCTCCGTCCAGGAGGAGGAGGGCCGGCTCGTCGGCGCGCGGCCGTCCGAGGTCAGCGAGATGGCCCGGAAGCGCGGACTGAAGCAGATCGGGACCCTTGGGTCGGGGAACCATTTCCTCGAGGTCCAGGCGGTGGACGAGGTGTTCCACCCCGAGTTCGCGAGCGTGCTCGGGCTCGCCCCGGGGCGCGTGACCGTGATGCTCCACACCGGCTCGCGGGGTCTCGGCCACCAGGTCGCGACCGACTTCATCCAGACGATGGACCGCCGCCTCCGCGAGGAGAAGACCGAGCTGGTCGACCGCCAGCTCTCCTGCGCGCCGGTCGCCTCGGACGACGGGCAGCGGTACCTCGGCGCGATGGCGGCCGGGGCGAACTTCGCCTGGGCGAACCGCCAGGCGATCACGCATTCGGTGCGGCGGGCGTTCTCGGCCGTCTTCGGGCGGCCCGACACCGAGCTCGACCTCTCCGTCGTTTATGACATCGCGCACAACATGGCGAAGGTCGAGGAGCACGCGACCGACTCCGGCCCGCGGAAGCTTCTCGTCCACCGCAAGGGAGCGACGCGGTCGTTCCCGGCGGGCCGGGAGGAGGTGCCGACTCCCTACCGCCCGTTCGGCCAACCGGTGCTCATCCCCGGCGACATGGGTACGGCGAGCTACGTCCTCTGCGGCCTGCCGACGTCGATGGAGCGGTCGTTCGGCTCTTCCTGCCACGGCGCAGGGCGTCGACTGAGCCGACATGCCGCGGTGCGGGCGTTCCGCTACGACGAGGTGACCCGCAAGCTCGCGAGCCGGGGGATCGTGGTCCGGTCCACCTCGCGCGAAGGGGTGACCGAGGAGGCGCCCGGCGCGTACAAGGACGTCGAAGAGGTCGTCCGCGTCGCCGAAGGGGCGGGCCTCACGCGCCGCGTCGCCCGGCTCGTGCCGCTCGGCGTGGTCAAGGGCTAAGCGCCCGGCGCCGGAGAGCGCCGTCGCCCGAGCACGACCGCCATCGCGACCCCGGCCGCAGCGCCGGCGCCGAGGAGGAGGGCGGGAAGGTACGCGGCGAAGCTCGGGGCGACCTGCACCGTCCAGTTCCTGTCGGCCGAGTCGTGGCCCGTATCCGAGACGCGGAGCGAGATGGCGAACGTTCCGCTCGAGGGGAACGCGTGCGTCCCGTTCTCGGCGGAGGAGTTCGTGCCGTCGCCGAACGACCAGAGGTAGACGTAGGGCGGGCCGACCCCTCCCGCGGCGACCGCGCGGAAGTCGACCGTGAGCGGAGCCGCCCCCGAGGTCGACGAGAGGGACGCGGAGAGCGAGAGCACCCCGACCACATCGACCGGATGGACGTCGGTCGCGACGTCGCCCCAGCCGTCCGTCGCCGTCACCTCGACCGTGTACTGTCCCGGAGCGTAGGCGTGCTGCACCGCGCCACCGGATTGTTCCGACCCGTCGCCGAAGACCCACTCCACGGTAGCCCCCCCGGGCCCGGTGGCGGTTGCCGTCCCCTTCCAGCCGAGCGGCGCCGTACCGGTCTCGGGTCCCGCGGCGTCCGAGAAGACGAGCCCATCGGTCCGCGGCTCGAAGCCGCCGGCCTCGATGGCGCCGAAACCGGAGAGGACGAACCCGACCCCGGCCGGAGGCGCGCCGCCCGAGACTCCGGAGGAGAGCGCCGTCGCGTTAAGCGTCACGTTGAGAGCGTTGCCCGTCCCGGCCGGCAGGGGGTCCGAGTACGTCCAATTGAGCGATGGGCGGTACCCTCCCGACATCGCGCCGACGTGCCAGGCGAACACCCCCGGCACCGACGAGCCGTTGGCCGAGACCAGGCGGGCCGTGAAGTTCACGGCCGTGCCGAGGGCGACGTTCTCCGCCGGGGCGACGGTCGCCGTGAGCGCCGGACCTACGGCGCCGACGGACCCCGCCGGCGGACCGACATCGATGAGGAACGCCTCGCTCGCGTTCCCGTCACCGAGGTCGGAGAGGCCCGCGACCGCAAGGTACCGACCCGGAACATCGTAGGTCGTGGAGACCAGGTTCCCGGTCAGCTCGGTGCCCGGTCCGATCGTCCAGCGGGTATCGCTGGCATTGGCTCCGTCCCCTCCCGAAGCGCTCGCGCGGAACGTGACGGTGAGCGGCGCCGGCCCGTAGGCCGGCGACGCGGTGAAGCTCGCGACGAGCGGCGGCGCGACCGTGACGTCGGTCGTCGCGCTGGCCTCCGCGTTCTCACTGTCGTTCGCGTATCCCGTGACCGTGTACGCTCCCGGTTCCCGGAAGATCGCGCAGCCGCAGGCTCCAGCGTACGGGTCCCCGGGCGAGGAGAACTGGAGAGAGGGGGATAGACCGCTCGCGGCCGTCGACCCCCCGGCCACGGAGAACAGTTCCGGAAAGTCCGCGGGCGCGTCGCGGACCCCGCTGTTGGGGCTCGGGGTCATGGTGAGCGGCACGGTGTCGTTCCCGCAATCCGGGACCGGGGCACCCCCCACCCCGACCGCGACCCGCGCGCTGGCGCCGCCGTCCACGGGAATCGCGGAGTCCGAGACGACCACCTCGGCGCAGAAGCTCCCGTTCGCACCGAAGGCGTGGGTCGTGCTCGCGACGGACGAACCGAGGAGGAACGTTCCGTCCCCGAACGTGAAGTTGTAGAGGTAGGGGGCCACGCCCCCGGTCGCGCCGGCGGTGAGCACGACCGGCGCACCCCGGCCCGGGTTGACGGTCGAGGCGGTCAGGGAGACCGCGAGCGCAGTTCCCCCGCCCACGACGATCGCGACCGGGGGTGAGACGGCGTACGCCCCGCCGGAGTCGGCCACGTACGCCTCCGCGGCATAGACCCCGGGCGAGACGAACGTGTGGGTCGCCGACCCGTTCGGGGCGAACGACGCGTTCCCGACCCGAACGAGATCCCCTCGAGCGGATAGCTCCCCGTACCGCCGGACGCGCTCACTCGGAACGTCGCGGTCAGAGGGAGCTTTCCGAAGCGCGGGGTGGCGTAGACGAAGGCGGCCAGGTCGCTCGGCCCGAGCGGCACGGGGTGCACGAGGTCCGGCACGAGTGCGGCGAGCCGCGGCGAGCCGAGACCCGTGATGGGGTCCCAGCCGGGGCCGGCGGCGTACCCGTTGTTCCCGGAGAGGATCCCGTGAAAGTCGGTGAGGTAGTCCGGTCCGCTCGCGACCTCGTAGAGGGTCGGGTCGAGGAAACCGAGCGGAGTTCCTGCGAACTCATCCGCATCCACCTCGATCCCCGCCCACACCGGCGTCGCCAGACTGGTTCCGAGGATCGCGACGGTCGACCCTCCCAGGACGATCTCGGTCGGCGTCCCCGCGTTGAGAGCGACATCCGGAACGCCCCGGGCGGTCGTCCCGGACGGCAGCCCGGTCTGCCATGTAGGCCGGGGGAACGGCGCGAATCCACCGCCGGAGCCACCTTGGTTCGTGCATCCGGGCGGCCGGGCGCCGGTGGCGTTCCCGCTCCACGCGGTCTCTGCGACGTAATCGCCACCTACCCCCACACTGAGGACTGTTCCCCCGACCCCGGTCACGTCGGGATCGGAAGCCGGATAGTTTGTCGACAGTCCCGAGGTCCCGTCCGAGGCGCCGCAATCCCCGCTGGCGGCGAACACTCCGATTCCCTCCGCCGCGGCGAATTCGAGGACCGGTGAGAGGATCCCGTAGGACCCGTCGGTCGATGCATTGCACGCGACCGAGCAGGGGGTGCTGAAGGCATTGAAGACCCCGACGTCCGGCTCGCCCCAGCTGAGCGAGATCACGTCCGCCGCTTGGTGACCGACGAGCCAATCGACGGCCTCGTAGAGACCGGCGCCCGCGTTCGGAGAGAACGTGTCGAGGATCGTGGCGCCCGGCGCGGCGGCGCGTGCCCACTCAAGGTCGAGCGCGTCCTCCGCGTTCCAGGAGGGGTTCCGGCTCGTGTTGAGGTCCGCCGGGCCGGCGTCCGGGTAGGTGAAGTTGACCGTGCCCGTATCGAGCCCGTTCAGGCCCGCGAACGCCGTCAGGTCGGAAGCGAGCTCGCTCTGGTTCTCGGAGGAGCTGTACGCGTCCACGACCGCGATGCTCCGGCCGGAACCGTCGATGCCCGTCGAGAAGAGCGCGGTCATGTTGTAGGCCTGCCAAAGGTCGCAAGGGGTTAGCGACGCCCCGACCGCGACGCAAGGTCCTTCGACTGCCGGCGTGGGAGACACCGCGAACTGTCCCCCGACCGACGGGACGAGCGGCGTGACGTTCCCGAGCCCGTAGACTCCCGACCAGGGGGCGATCGCGGGAAGGGAGGCCGGAGTCGGGTGGCTCACAAAAGTGCGGGTGGCGGACGTATACTCTTCGAAAGACGTTCCGAACGCGGGAGCGAGCTCTCGAGCTGGCCCCGTCACCGTAAGGAGCAGGTGGTCCGGGTTCTCGCGGACCGAAAGCCCGAACCGATCAAAGTACGAGCGCGCGGTCGCGAGCACGGACGCCGAGGGGCCGAACCGGCTCGCGAGCTCCGCCGGGGCGAGGAAATGCCGGTACTCGCTGGTCCCGGGGGCGTACTGAGCGGCGATGAGTGCGGCCAGCCCGTTCGGGTCGCTCGGGGCGAGGCCAACCTCGACCGAGAAGGTATCGGCCGGAGGAAGCGTTCCGATCTTCACGACCCCGGGCGAGGGAAGGAAGGCGGGCGCCACCTCAACGTCGCCCCCAACCGAGGCAGAGCGCGACGGAAGGGGCGACGCCGCAGGTGATCCGAGATTCGCCGTGGGGCCTCCCCAAGACCGATCATTTCCGAGACCGACGTTGAGGACGGCCGCGACGGCGAGGGCCGCGACGGCGACCGCGACGATGGCCGAGCGTCCTTCGGGTCCGAGCACCGTTCGGTTCCTAGAACAAAGTGGGCCAGAGCCTTATCCCGCTTCCCGGGGTTCCGGTCCGAAAGACGTCTTAACTGAGGCGAGGCGTGGGTACGTCGGTCCCGGTCGTGAACCCCTACCTCGGATACGAGATCGCGCTCGCGGTGGTCGTCCTCTACGGCGTGGTGGTCTATGCGCTCTACCGGACCGGTCGTCTGGGACCGAACCGCCCGCTCACCCTGTTCGGACCCGCGCTCATGATCAAGACCCAGCGGGGCCTCTCGGCGCTCGACCGCTGGGGCCGCTTCAAGCGGTTCTGGACCGCGGTGAGCGACCTCGGGGTCGCGCTCTCGATCATCGCGATGGGGACGATCCTCGCCCTCCTCGTCTTCGGCGCCATCATTGCGACTCGGCTGACGCCCTCCCAAGCGCCCCCAGTTTCCGAAGCGCTTGGCCTCCCCGGGATCAATCCGATCATCCCGGTCGGGTACGGGATCCTGGCTCTCGTGGTCGGGATCGTGCTCCACGAGCTGAGCCACGGAGTGGTCGCCCGGTCGCAGGGGATCGGCGTGAAGAGCATCGGGATCCTCTGGTGCGTCGTCCCGGTCGGGGCCTTCGTGGAACAGAACGACACCGAGATGATGGCGGCGTCGCGTCGGCGCCGCGACCGGGTCGCCGCGGCGGGAGTGCTCGCGAACTTTGCGCTCACGGTGCTCTTCTTCGTCCTCCTCTCGGGCCTGGTGGCGACCTCGGTCGCCCCGAATGCGAACGGGATACCGGTCGCCTCGGTCGAGTCGGGGATGCCCGGCGCGAACGCGACGCTCGCAGCCGGCGACATCATCACCTCGTTCAATGGCACGTCCACGACCTCGTGGGCGAACTTCGAGGCGGCCGAGGCGAAGACGACGCCCGGGGAGACGGTGCCTCTCGTGTTCTACTCGCCGAGCCTCGGCCGACCGGTCGCGACGAGCGTGAAGCTGGCGGCCAATCCGACCAACAAGACCCGCGGGTTCCTCGGCGTCTCCGTCCTGGGCCTCACTCCTCCCGAGCTGAAGCAGATCCTCGTCTGGCCCGCGGGCAGCGACCAGGGAGTTGTGGTCGGCAACGTCTACTGGATCGTCCTCCCGCTCGCGGGGCTCGAGCCGGTCGGAGGGCCGACCGCGAACTACTTCCATCTCACAGGGCCTTTCGCGGCGCTCGGGACGAACGGGTTCTGGGTCGCGGCGAACGTCCTCTACTGGCTCGCTTGGATGAACCTCCTGCTCGGCCTGTCGAACGCGCTCCCGCTCGTGCCGCTGGACGGCGGTCTCCTCTTCCGTGACTTCGCGGCCTCGATCGCCGCGCGCGTGCGCCGCGGTTGGACCGCGGCCCGCCTCGACGAGTTCGGCGGGCGCGCGGTGGCGGTCTCCTCCGTGCTCGTCCTAGTATTGCTCGTATGGCAGTTCCTCGTGCCTCGGCTCCTCTAGACGAACGGTCGCTCTTCGCGGAGTACCCGTTCCTCCCGGGAGCGGAAGCGCTGCTCGGCGAGCTCGCGGTGTCGGTGCGCACGCTGCTCGGCGACCCCGCGTTCGGGCCGGCCCGGTCCCTCGGCCGCGCCCGCATCCTCGCCGCCGCGGACGACCCGCGCGGGACGCGGGACCTCGAGGAGCTGTCGCGGGCCGACCCTTCGGTCCGCCTGCTCTCGTTCCTGTTCGCCCGTCTCGTCCTGTCGGCGGCCGGAGCCCCGGCGGCGACCCGACGGTGGGCGGTAGCGGAGGCGAAGCGCAACCACGCCCGGCTCACCTCCGTGCCCGTGGAAGAGCTCTGCGAGGTCGCTCACCGGCTGGGGTTTTCCTTCGTTCCCGCCGAGGGAACGGTCGAAGTGCCGCTCGTCGACTATCTACACCTCTCCGTGCCGATCCGGGAGGCGGAGTTCCGGCTCCCCCGACAAGCGGTCCACGCCGGGACCGTCCTCGTGCGTCCGGTACGGGCGGCCCGTCTTCTCCAGGAGGCAGTGCGGCTGCGCCTCAGCGAGCCGCTGCCGCTCGCGGACGACCTCGTCCAGGAGGTCCGCCGCCGTGAGGCGGACCTGATCGAGGACCTGACCCACCGGATGCCCGCCCCCGTAGCGCGGGCGGACCTTCGCAGCGGGCCGCTCCGACCCGAGCTGTTTCCCCCGTGCATCCGCCGGATGCAGCGGACGCTCCAGAAGGGCGAGAACCTCTCGCACTCGGGACGGTTCTGCCTCGCCGCGTTCCTCCACCGGGTCGGGGCCGACTTCGAGACGATCGTCGACGCCTACCGCGGGGCCCCCGACTTCGACGAGTCCGTCACCCGCTACCAAGTGGAGCATATCACGATGCGCGACGGGGGCCGGGGGTACGAGCCTCCCGAATGCGAAACGCTCCGCAGCCACGGGCTCTGTGCCCGGGACGGCGACCCCGCGGCCGACGACCTGCGGGACCGGGCTCGTGACGAGCGATGTTTCGAGCCCACTCTCCGTCACCCCCTACAGTACTACCGTCGTAGGGGTGGTGCGGTCGTGGAGACGGGGGAACCCCCATCACCTACTTCGAAGCCGGCGGAGGTAGCGCCCGATAGACCCGCCGCGCCCGCGCGAGCGCGGTCCACTGCCCGGCGATGACGAAGTAGGCGAGCGCGATGTCGATCACGGTAAACTCCACTCCGCCGACGTGGAACCGGGACCAGGGCAGCGACGCGGCCCAGGGCCAGGGCAGCGACCAGTCGAACTCGAGGAACGTGGCGAGCGCAAGGACGACCAGCCGGTCGGCCCGGGAGAGAAGGCCCCCGTAGAGCCGCCCCTGGCCGACGGCCTGGGCCTGGGTCCCCATGTAGCTCGTGAGGAGGAGGCTCACGAGCGCGAGGAGCGCGAGGAGGGGGTTCGCGTAGGACGAGACGGCGATCCCGAGCAGGATCGCGAGGTCCGCGTACCGGTCGTAGACGTGGTCGACGAAGTCGCCGCGCGCGGACGCCGTGCCCGTCCGGCGAGCGACCTCACCGTCGATCACGTCGAAGACGCCGGCGAGGAAGATCAGCGCTGCGACTGGAAGGAACAGGTACGGCGTCGTCCAGCGAACGGCGAGGCAGAGGAACCCGGCGGCGACCGCGCTCAGGAGGGCGAGAAGGCTCACGTTCCCGGGCGACCACCCGAGGAACGGACCGGCGAGCCGGGCGATGTACGGCTGGACCTTCGCCCGATACGACTCGAGGACCATCGGCCGCCCCTACGGGGACCAGTCCAAAAGATGCTCGCCCACCCAACGGTCCGAGAGCCAGTCGACCTCGCCGTAGGAAGGGGGCCCCCGCTCCCGGAACCGGCGGATCACCTCGTCCGCCACGGACCGAACAGAGCGCTGGGTGGTATCGATCTCCCATACGCGACGGCGCAACCCGACCGCTTCGAGTAGGATGGCGTCGGTCGCCTCCGCGACGAGATTGTCCCGTCGCTCCCGGTCAGAACCCTTTCGCCCGCGCCCCAGTCGACGGGCGAGCTCTCTCGGGTGGCAGCGTAGTACTACCACGTCCCGGAGAGGGAGCAGGTGGGCGAGGTGCCCGACGACTACATCTGCGGGAGGCGTGGGCGACCTCCTCCAGGCCCGACACACCGCTTCCATGTCGACTACCCATCCCGTAACGGTCCTCCGACCCGCCCCGAACCGCTCGGCCAGATCCGCCACCTCGGCCACGCGGGCCGACCGCACGAATTGTCGCGCGACCGATGTTTTGCCGGTGCCGGGAGTACCGGTCAGCGCAAGTGACGCCATCGACCCGTTGCGGAGGGGAGCGGATAGATGAGCCCAGCGACGGAAGCCGAGGTCCACGATTCCCCACGACCCCCCGGCCAAATGGAACCCGCATGGATGCGCGCTGACCCCCCCGGGGAGCGTGTCCGGGCCAGAAAAGCCGGGCGGGCCGAGAATTGCGTCCGGAACGCCTCCGGAGCGCGAGTTTTACGCCGAGAGATGGCCATCGTCAGGACGACCAAAATCGTCGTTGGATTTAAGTAGGTCAAGTCACTCGCGGACCCCATGTATCGGGTGACCGGGTCTACCTGGGGTACCGTCGCGATTGGCGTCGTTGCGGTCTTCTTGGTGGCGGGGATTGTTGGAGTGGGCCTCTTGGGTGCGCCGCACGCGGCGTCGGGACTGACTGCCAAGGGATCCCCGGCCGGTTCGGCGGGGGCGCACGCGGCTCCGATCGTGCCCGCTGCCCAGACGTATCAGACGACCATCGATCTGTCGTTCAACACGTCGCTTCCGTACGAGGCACTACCGGCGATAACCGCGACTCCGACGACCTACACTCTCTACTCGAACATCACCTACGGTTCGATTTCCAACGCGAACACGAATGCCTGGGCGACCGTGTTCAACACCACGTTGGGAACAATCACGATCACCCTCAACGGGACGGTCAACACCGCGAACGTCCACACGTTCGTCAACAACGGTGTGACGTACGAGAACTACACTTGGACCCTCACGCTCAGCAAGGCGACCCTCGGCTGCACGGTAGCTTCGTGCGCGGACCTGTTCCCGGCCGGAGGGTACGCGGTGCTCATCACCGTCTTCATGACGGAGAACGGCGCCTCGGAGGGTGGCGGCCTCGCGTCCACGAGCACGGTCGGCGCGACCACGATGGTCTCGACGTTCGTCTCAGCCGGATTCGTCGCCCCCACGAGCATGCTGGACGCGGTCCCCTTCGTGGTCGAGTTCTGGACGAATATCAGCTGGGGATACACCTCGAACGCCAGCACTTCCGTCAACCTCGAGGTGTCCTATGCCGCCGTCACCCTGAACTTTAGCTGGAACGGGACGGTCAACACCACGCACTCCCACCTCCAACCCAGCTATCCCTCGTCGGCCAACGTGTACAACGGCACGGTCGCGGGCGTCCCGTACACCGAGGTGACCTGGTGGATGACCTTCAACAAGACGAACCTCGCCTGCACCACCACGTCGTGCAACACGACGTTCACTACCGGCGCCGCTGTCAGCCTCAGTGTGTGGGTCACCGAGTCCGGCACGAACGCCGGGGGCCTCGCGACCACCGGGGAGCTGATGGTAGCCACCACCACGATCACGGTCGGTTCGACGCTGATCAATGCAGGTGAAAACGGTGCCCCGCTCTTCTACCAGCCGCTCCCCTACGTGGCGACCGGCTGGCTCAACGTGAGCTGGGTGAACCCGAAGGCCGACCTCGGCAACTCGACCATCACGGGCTACGTCCAGTTCTACGACGGGTTGGCGCTCCTGGGCTCGTTCAGCCTCAACGACTCGGTCAACACGACGAATTCGGCCGGCGTGAGCCTGATGACGGCCTTCAACGGCACGACGCCGCTCGGTATCCCCTACCTCAACTACACGTGGACTTGGGACCTCACGGCGACGGCCGCATCGCTCGGAGCCAACGTCGGCTACGTTCCGTATCTCCTCGTGGTGAACGTGTCCGCTGCGGGCAACGGAGCGGGTCTCGGTGGCTGGAACGTGTATACCGGACCGACCCCGGTGATCACGACCGTCTTCGTGCAATATCCGTCCTCGGTCTCGGCCGCGTTCACGGCCGTCTGCCCGGCGAGCGGTGCTTGCGCCCCGACGTTCACGGCGTACGAGCAGACGCCGTTCACCGTCAACTTCACGGTAACGGTCGGAAACGCGCCGATCAGCCCGGCCAACACCGTGATCCTCGTGAACGTCTCGAACGCCAACGTCGGGCTCGTGACCTCGAACCCCATCTCGCCTCTGCCCGGGCAGACGAACTACGTCTTCCCGATCGACCCGACCACACTGGCGTGTTCGAGCGCGACCTGCGGCGACCTCCCGCAGACGGAGTACTCGATCAACATCGCAGTGGTGGTGGACGGTATCAGTCTCCCGACGAACGGGTCGATAGCGTACACGAACATCTCCCACGGGTTCTTCCTGATCACGGTGCCGCTCTCGGCGTCGCTCATCTCACCTGTCCCCGGCGCAGCGGTGTCGGTCGGGAACGTAACGACCTCCGTGGCGTATGTGGGTTCGTGGGTGGCGGGTGTCGTCCTGAACATCTACTCGTCGTCGCACGCCCTCGTCTTCTCGCACAGCTTCATCGAGCTGACGCCGGGCGTCCCCGTCAGTGCCACGTGGTTCATCGGCTCGACTGGAATGTACAACTACTCGATCGTCGTGACGACCGTCTACCTGATCCACGGGTCGGCGATCTCCTACTTCAACGGCACGCTTACGATCACGACGAAGGGCGGGACCGTCTACCTCAACACGAGCAAGTGGTCGAACCAGACCGTGCTCCCCGGACTTTCCGGGGCGGCCTCCGGCACGCTCCTCCTCATCGTCGGGCTGATCGTCGGTATGCTCGTGGCGCTCATCTTTGGGCGCGCGATCTGGGGCGGGCGGCCTGCGAGCCAGCCTCCTCAGGCGTGGCAGGGACAGGGACAACCGGGCCAGCCCGGAGCGCCAGGGACGAACACCTGTAGTGTCTGCGGGAAATCGTTCGCTACCCCCGATGAGCTCGCCGCTCACGGGAAGAGCGAGCACGGGATGCAATAGGCGGTCGGGGAGGACCCTCTCCGAGACCAACCCTTTCCTTCCCTTCTTATCTGCCCGATCGCGACGGGCGCGTCCGTTTGTGGGATCGCGCGAGCGGGTCCTCGCTACGCGAAGCGGAGGGCGCGGAACGACCGCCGCCAGGCGAGCACTTCACTCGCGACGCGTTCCCCTTGGACCCCGCCGCGGACGAACAGGTCGGCCAGCCGCGGCATGTCGGTCGGGGTGAGGCCCAGCCGCGCGACCTCCGCGGTCCCGACGCGGCCGAGCAGGTCGACCAGCAGTCGCTGGCGTTCGAGGCGACGGGCGAACGTGGCCGTTCCGAACCCGAGCTCCGAGCGCAGGCGGGCCTGGTCGATGTAGAGCTGGTGCGAGCGGGTGAACCCCTGGGCCTCCGCCACGATCGGCACCTTCAGTTCGGCGAGCGCGCGCGCGAGGGCCTGCGCGTTCGCGACCACCGTCCGGGCGTACTCCGTGCCGCACCGTTCGAGCTCAAGAAGCGTCTGCCCGAGGGAAGCGATCCGGTTCCAGTGCGCGTTGTCGAAGACGCGCCAGGTGAGCGCAGGATCGAGCTGCTCGAAGAGGTCCTGGCGGTCGGTGACGAGAAGCCCTCCCTGGGGGCCTGGGAACGACTTGTGGGTGCTCCCGTAGAGCACGTCCGCCCCTTCGCGCAGCGGGTCCTGGAATTCCCCGCCGGCCACGAGGCCGAGGACGTGGGACGCATCGTAGAGCACGAGGGCATCCACCGCGTGCGCCGCCTCCACGATCTCCCGCATCGGGTAGGGGAAGAGGAAGAAGCTCTGCCCGAGGACGACCGCGTGGGGCCGCTCGCGACGGATCGTGTCGGCCGCGAGGGCGGGGTCTACGGAGTGGCCGGGACCGGTCGCAGGGAGCGGCCGGACCGTGTAGCCGAACACCGCGGGGATGTAGCCGGGAGCGTACCCGTCGTAGCCGCCGTCTTCGGGCGAGATAGCGAGGAACCGCGACTTCGGCGGGAGCAGGGGGACCATCGCGGAGAGCGCGGCGATGTGGCCCGAGAGCGGCCGGGTCGTGGCGAACCGTCCGTGGAAGAGCCGGGCCGCGGCGGCGTTCGCGAGCGACTCGATCTGGTCGGTGTACCGGGTGCCGGCGTAGCTGTTGTCGACCTTCTCCCCGTGGAAGACCGTGTCCATCGGAAGGGTGTACCGCCCCGCGAGGTCGCTCGCGAGGTACCGCTTCGCGGTCGGGGAGAGGTCGTTCTCGCTCGCGAGGAGGTTGAAGACCTCGCGGCCGCGCCACCGGTCGTGCGCGCGGACGAGCGCGGCGAGCCGCCGCTCCTCGTCAGCGGGCATCCGGGGCTTCCGGCGCCGCCGGCGGGAACGCCGGCCCGTGGGCGAGCTTGCGCTGCTCCCGGTGGCCGCACCGCGGGCACTCGAGCCCCTTCCCGCGACGGGCGAGGAGGTTGTGGCAGACCTGGCACCGTGCCGAGACGACCCCGAGAGAGGACGGCGCGGTCGTCAGTTTGACGGACGGATGGGACTGCAGGACCTTCGCGAGCAGGATGTCCCCGACCGCGAACTCGCTCGAGAGCGACTCCGTGTACCCCTCCTTCGCCTTCGATACGTGGACCGTCCCCTCGGGCTCACCGGGGACGGGTCTTCGGCTCGCGGAGGTCGTAAGGATCGTGCAGATCGCCATCGCGGTCTTGATCTCGTCCACCCGGGCGTAGACGATGTCGCCCTCCTCGACCTCGGGCACGGCGTTCCGTGGTTCGACCCGGACCGTGCGGTCCCTCGGGTCGACATGCGAGGTGCCCAGGACGGACGCGTAGATCCGGCCGCGGTTCTCGTAGGTTCCCCGTCCGGGGAGGAACTCTTCGGCGGTTCCGAGGTAGTCTCCAGGCAGCACGAACTTCGATTCTTCGGAGGAGGTCGTCATCGTTTCGTTCCGGTTTCGATCAGCCAGCGGTCGACGGCCAGCCGGACGCTCTCCGACCGATGGTGCGGGAACGTCCGGGGAAGGTTCCAGGGAACCGGTTCCACCTCGACCACGTGGGCGTCGCGGTCGAGCGCAAGTCGCGCTATAAAGGTTCGGGACTCGAACGCGGCGAACGCCCCGATGGAGCGCCGGGCGAGGGAGAGCGCGCGTTCCCAGAACGGCCGGTCGGCGTGCCGGGTCTGCGCCCCGAAGGGCGGGTTCATCACGACCACATCGGCGGGCCTATCCCATGCGACAACATCTCGTTCGTGGAATTCAACAGTAGCTCCGAGAGCGGCCGCGGCCTCTCGGGCGGCTCCCACGAGGTCGCTGTCGACCTCGACCCCCGTGACCGGGGAGGCGCCGAGGAGTGCCGCACCGATGGCGAGCCGACCCGTGCCGGAACCCAGGTCGAGTACGGATCGCCCGACGAGCCCGACCGCACGGTCGAGCCGGGAAAGGAGGTCCGCAGCCGCCTCGGCCGGGGTCGCCACCTGTTCGAGCCGCGCCCGCGGGCGTCGGGGCAGCGGGACGGACTGGATCCTCCGGACGAGCTCGTCCCGACGCACGATTTCGCGGAGCGGCCTGGGGCGGAATACGGTTGGGGTTCGGGGCGGTGGGCGAAGCGGGGAGCCGGATTTGAACCGGCGAACGCCTACGCGGCAGGATCTCTTCGGCGGTGACCGCCCTTTAAGTCCTGCGCCGTTAACCAGGCTTGGCTATCCCCGCAGCACTACCGTGCGGCGGGAGCGACCGCGGCCTCTTCCTTCGCCGCGCGGGCGGCGGTCTTCTTGACCGAGACCCGACGCGGGAAGTACTTCAGGAGGACCACGTCGTTGACCGCCGAAACCCATCGGTACGGCACGTTCGTGGGTCGCGAATCCTCCACTAACATCGGGCTGGTCTCGTCGATGTAGAGCCCGTCGACCTTGGCCGATTCGACGTCGACGACAACGTTGTCGACCTCGCCCAAGAGTCGGCCATCCGGCGTGTAGATCTGGCGTCCCATCAGCTCCGTCATCTCGACCAGCATGGCCCGTTACCGTCAGCGAGCGACGGGGCCGGCCCTTCTTATGTCTTTGGGCCGAGACGAAGGTGGCCCGGCGCACCGGGCGACCTTCCGCTCACGCCGCGTTCGAGGTCGTCTCGGGAGAGGCTTGGCGCACCTGGGACCGGTAAAGGCGCAGCAGCTCCTCGGTCGTCGTCGCTTCGGTCGCGTTCTTGTCGTCCCGGAATCGCCCGGTGAAGCGGGGGAACCGGAGCGCGAGGCCCGCGCCTGCTCGGACCGCACCGAGGCCCGCGCGATGGACTGGACTCAGGGTGAGCTCGGCCCCGCGGACCTCGAGGACGACGCCCGGCCGAATCCATCGGTCCGGAGTGAGGCCCGTGTCGACCTCGGTGGGCCGCTCCTTCTCTTCGAACCGCTCGAGGCGTTTCGGCATCTCGGCGAGCTGTGCATCATCGAACCCCGAGCCGACCTTGCAGAAGCTCTCGAACCGGTCAAGCTTCGGGTTGTAGACGGCGAGCAGGAACGCGCCGTAGCGCCCCGCGCGCCGGCCCCGCCCCTGGAACCCGCCGACCACGACCCCGTCGATGGAGTCGGCGAGCCCGATCGTGTATTCCCGCTTGTACTTGATCCACCAGAAACCCCGGGCGCCCGCGCGATAGCCGCTCCCTTCGGCGAGCGACTTCGCCATGACCCCTTCCCCCCCGGCCGCGATCGCCTCCTCGAAGAACGTCTGAGCCTCCTCGACGCTCGTGACGACCCGCTGCACCGCGAGGCGGACCCGCTCGGTCGGCGCGACCGCGCGCTCGAGGAGCGCGCGGCGTTCGGGGAACGGCTTCTCGTAGACCGGTTTTCCCCCGAGGAGCAGCACGTCGAACGTGAACAGGCAGACCGGCACCTCGGACCTCACCCGGTCGAGGTCGTGCTTCCGGCCGCGCCGGCGCGAGACCTCCTGGAACGGCTGGATCTCGTCCGTGTTGGGGTCAATGGGGACGCACTCCCCCTCGAGGATCGCCGGTCGGGAGCGCACCGCCCGGGGCAGATCCTCGACGAGCTCGGGGAACTGCGCGCTGATCTCCTCAAGGCGACGCGAGAAAAGTCGGACGGGTCCCTTCTCGGGGATGTGGGCCTGCACGCGGAGCCCGTCGTACTTGTACTCGAGGGCGGCCCGCCCGTCCATCCTCTTGAGGACCGCTTCGAGGTTCGGCTCCCGCTCCGCGAGCATTGGCCGAATCGGTCGACCGACCTCGAGGGAGACCGTGCGAAGGCCCTCTACGCCGTGCTGGACCAGAACGCCCGCAACCAGCCCTAGGTCGCTCGAGAGGTTGAACGCCGCCTCGATCCGCTGCCGGGTCGGCTTCGTGCCGTCGCCGAACGCCTCCGACAGCGCGTCCAGGATCGTCATCTCCCGTACGCCGACCCGCAACGTACCGAGAACGAACCGGACGACGAACTTCCCCTCGAGAGGCGACGCCCGGACGAGGAGGTCCGAGAGGATCTGGACTTTGACGTCCTGCGAACCCGACCCCTTCGCCTCGGCGACGCGCGTGAGCTCCGCGTAGACGTGGGAAATTTCGAGCGTGGAAGAGTCCCCGAGACGCCGGACCCCGGCGAGCAGCTCCGAGGTCGTCGTGCCGAGGTCACCGGAATCCTTCGTCTTTCGCGCGACGACCGCTTCCTCCGTGTGCGTCGCGATCGCTACCGCTCTTCGCGCGAGCGAATCGGCCACACCGAGCTCGACGCCCTCGTATTCCGGTCGCAGGAGTCCCTGCGAGAGGTAGAGGACGTGTCCGAGGTCGGGAGGCTTCAGGGGACGGATCAGCTCGACCAGGATCCGCCGCATCTCGAGGCGCTTCGAGGTCGCCTCGAGCTCCTCGAACGTCTCCGCGAACCTACGAAACTCCATCGCGGGCTCCGCGGGCGACCGCCGCCCGCAGCCGGGCGAGGTTGACGGAAACGCTTCCGTCGTTGTAGACCGAGTTGCCGCAGACGAAGAAGGTCGCCCCGGCCCGGGCGGCGTCGACCGCCGTCTCGGTCGTGACCCCGCCATCGATCGAGATGAGCGCGGGCGAGCCGTCCTGGTCGAGCTGCTGGCGCGCCTCCCGCACCTTGGGCAGCGCGGTGGGGATGAACTTCTGGCCCGAGAAGCCGGGGTGAACGCTCATCACGAGGATCTCGTCCAGGTCCGCCAGGAGCGGGCGGACGAGGTCGAACGCTGTGTCCGGTCGGATCGCCGCACCCACGGAAGCGCCGCTCGCGCGGATCGCGCGGACCACGTCGTTCGGGGGGTCGTCCGCCTCGACGTGAAAGACGAGCGTGTCGCCTCCCGCCTTGCGAAACGTGTCGACGTATCGCAGCGGATGCGAGATCATGAGGTGGACATCGAGCGGTAGCTTCGTCCGTGCTCGCACCGCGCCGACGAGCGCGGGCCCGAACGATATGTTGGGCACAAAATGGCCGTCCATGACGTCGAGGTGGAGCGCATCGGCACCTCCGGCTTCGGCCGCCTTCACCGCGTCCCCGAGCGCTCCAAAATCGGCGCTCAGGAGCGACGGGGCCAACCACAGTTTACGAGAGAGATTGGACACGCGCGGCGTCACATCTTCTAAGGGTATATATACCGCCTTCCGACTGGGGTGGCAGAGTTACCTGCGGGGTAACCTCCGAAGGTTTGGAACATATGCAAGAAGCGGAAGAGGCCCACCCGGCACCGGTCTTCCGGGGCCTGGGCCGACGGGGGATGTCGCCGACGGTCGCCGCCGTGGTGATGATCGTCGTGATCGTCATCGTAGGAGGCGCCGGCTACGCGGCCTTGAGTGCGGTTTCCAGTAGCGGGACGAAGACGACGAGCACTTGCTCGCCGCCGACGAGCCCCGTCTGTCAATCGAGCTTGGGGCTGAACGACGTCGTGCTGACTGTACCGTATGGCGCCGGTTTCGGACAGGCACA
>Ga0187784_10001266_pt1 | contig 19956 bp, 11 predicted proteins | sample 1015_SJ02_MP15_2_FD_132964 | JGI IMG/M metagenome (GOLD analysis project Ga0187784, IMG submission 132964) | Tropical peat soil microbial communities from peatlands in Department of Meta, Colombia - 1015_SJ02_MP15_20_MG | ecosystem: Environmental > Terrestrial > Soil > Wetlands > Peat | place...
TAGAGCAGCCCGGCGTGGCGCGCCTCGACCGGGCGGTCTTGCAGATAGTTGGAAATATCTGTGTTCATGGCAGCGGCCGAGGGATATCGGCCCTTGGGATCACGGTGCATGGCGTGCAGCACGACGCAATCGAGATCCTGGGTAATGGCTTGCCGGCCTTGGCCGGCGGGCGATGCCATGCTGGGCGGAATGGGATCCTTGCTGGCGATCTCTTTCAGGATTTCGCTGGTGCTGCGCGAACCGGCAGAAAAGGGACGCGTTCCGGTGAGCAACTCGTACAGGATGACGCCCAGCGAATATACATCGCTGCTGGGTCCCAGGGGTTCGCAGCGCATTTGCTCCGGGCTGGCGTATCCGGGCGTCATGAGCATGGTCTTGCTCTGGTCCGCCGCCGCGGGGCTGGTAATGGCGCTGGCAATGCCGAAGTCCACGATCTTAACCGTGCCGTCGTTGCCCACCAGAATGTTCGGTGGCTTGAGATCGCCGTGGATGACGCCATTCTGGTGCAGGTACTGCACCGCTCTGCCAACTTGCTGAAACAGAACCATCCGGGCGCGAATGCCGAGCCCATGATCGGCGCAGAATTGATTGATCGACGGTCCATCCACGTAATCCATTACGAAGTAGGGAAGACCTTCGGGAGTCGAGCCGCCGTCGACAATGCGAGCGATGTTGTTGTGATCGAGGCCAGCTAGAATTTGCCGCTCCTGCCGGAAGCGGTCCAGCAGCCACTCCGCCGCCAGTTCTGCGCGGATGACTTTAATGGCGCAAATACGCTGGAATACTTCATCGGCGCGGACGGCCTGATACACGATTCCCATGCCGCCGGCGCCGCCGCCCAGTTCCCGCAGAATCTTGTAGGGTCCGATGAAAGATCCGGGTTCGGCGGGGCTGGCGCTGGATTCTCTTCTCTGCCAGACCGGAGTGTCGAGCATGCCAGCCGCCCGATCTTTGGCAGCCAGGAGCCGGTTCACGTTGGCCAGCAGTTGAGCGTCGCCGCGGCAGGCTTCCGCGACGAACTTCTGCCGAAGTTCGGCAGGCTGGTCCAGTGCGGCGTCAAACACCTCCCGCACGCGTCGCTGCTGCTCGGTGGCCAAAGCGTTTACAATCCGGTCCCTAAACTAGAATAGCGGGAAACGCGAGCCAATTTACCCAAGAAAGTCCGGGCTTGGACATTTTTTTATTTTGATTGGCATTCTTGCGCAATTGTGCATTATCCTCCCGCTATTACAAACGAGGAGAAACTTATGAAAGCGTTCCTGAAAATCCTGCTGGCAGCGTTGTTGGCTGTCCCAACCATGATGGCCGCGCAAGTGCCTGAGACCAAGCCGGCCCCACTGACCGTTTCCATCGATGGCGTCGATGTGAAGGACGTGGCCGCCGACCGGGCCCATTTTGAGATCCGGAGCCACGTCACCGCCGCGCGCAAGCTGAAGGTCAAGCGGGTCAACTTCGCCCACATGCGTCTGGGCGGAGTGCCGATCTACCTGGGCCCGATCGAAGAACATTTGGATTTGGAAAAAGGCGTTCCCGTCAACTTGCCGCGCGTCCCGGTGACCGTCTATTTCCGGGATTTGGATTCTCTCGATCCTCTTACCCAGGCCATTCGCGACGGTCAGACCACGGTGACCGGAGAAATCCGCACGGACCTGGACCTGAATCTGTTCGAACGCATCGCCGCGCGCGAACTGGGGCCGCACGCTACTGTGCCCGTCGATCTGACGATTCCGGTGACCGTCCCGGGAGGCTCGACCGGCAAAACCGCTGCCCTGGCCGCTCTGAAGGCCGCACAGGTTGCTCTGAACCTGGGCAGCTCCGCTCTGGGCCGTTTGCGCGCCTCGCAAAAGACCTGGGATAACGAGTTGCGGACTCGATTCGAGCCCACTCTGCTGGTTACCGAATCGCGCTACTCGCTGCGCACCAAGGACGGCCAGCAGGTGGATTTCTACGTTCGCGGCGTCGGCTTCCGCATCTCCGACGACAAATTCGTCGTGACCGGCGAAATGATCGAGCCCTGGCAGTATGATCCCGATTCGGCGGCGGCCTTGAAGGCGAACGACGCGACCCTGCTGCGCGAGAACTATGACTTGCTGGTTTGGCCGGCGGGCGAGATGCTCGATCCCAACTCGGCGCGCTCGATCATGCGTGGACAGGTTGTCATCGAGCATACGGCGCCGAAATCGGAAAACGACTACACCAGCGTCGACGTCAAGCGCGTCAAGATCAAGGTCCTCAAGCGCGAGTCCGACGCCAACTTCGCGGTGCTGCGCTTCACCCATCCGGAGGACAAGGGAGCCTCGGTCGCGGGCGGGGCGGTGGCTGCTGGCGCGCAGAAATGGGACCGGCTGAGTCTGTTCCGCGCCGACGATGCCGGCAAGCTGGAAGTGGTGCCCGTCCAGGCGCACACTGCAAACGGACGCATCGTGCTCGACGATCCCATCGACGACCGCGCCTTCGGTTCATTGCTGATCGCCGAAAACGGCGCCGTGGGCATGGTGCAGGATGAACATTCGGCCATGCTGATGCGCACCGAGTGGTAATGCCTTAAGGCCGCTGATGAAGTAACTGTCGTTCGATTTGCCGGGCGTCCTCACCGACGCCCGGCTTTGTGTTTGACTACTTTCTACTCAAGCTCCGGCGACTGCGCCAGTCAAGCTCTTGTCTGCCTTGTCTGCTGCTTGAGGGTGGCGCCAAAGGCTGTTGTCTCAGAGTTACTACTTGGGCTGGTCCGGGTCGGTCTGCTGCTGGGGCTTTCTGGGCTTGAATTTATTGAGCTGGTCGACCCCTGTCTGAATGAGAGAGGAGGACTTTGCCGGCATGGCGACGAGCTTGGCGCTGCCGCATTTGGCGAGTTCGTCTTCGGTTTTTTCCTCGGTGGCGATGGATTCGGGTGCAAGTTTTTGCGTAATATTCCTGGCAACGCCCGCCGTCTGCGTGGTGAAGTAGAGCATGGCCGTCGATTTTGCCAACGCCAGACATCCGGCATCGCCGGCCTGCTTGGAAATCGCCAGAAAGTCCAATTTCGACAGATCCTTCGCCCACTCGGCTTCGGAGTTGTCCGGTCCCTGAATGACCGTCACTGCAGTTTTGTCCTGATTAGCCGGAGCGGGCGCCTGCGCTGGCGACGAGGCAGGTGGCGGGGCTTGACCGTTGGCTGGCTTCGGCGGTTCCCCGGGATGGGATGCGTCAGGGTTGGGAGCAGACGGGGCCGAAGCAGCCGGCTGAGCCGCGGGAGTGGCGGCGGAAGGCTTATCGGGGCCCTTGGGCGCTGTGGTCGCCGCAGGCTTCGCGCCCGCTTTCGTGGTCGAAGCGGGCTTGGAAGGACGCTTGGCTCCCTCCGTCCCGCTCTCATCTTCGTCTGGGTTGGCCTTGGCTGTCGTGGTCTCGTCCGTGCCCTTGGCGATGGCGTGTTGGTAGTTGTCCCAAAACATGCGGCCGGTAAAAACGGCCAGGACCGAGGCCAGAGCGGCGGCAGGCAAAGCCAGCTTCACCGGTATCCCCAATAGCTTTCCCTTGCCGCTCCCGCTGCCCGCCAGTGCCATGCGCGGGGCTTCCACCGGGTTGAAGCGCAGGAACTGAATGCTGATGTTGTCGCCGCCGCCGCCTTTGAGCGCCAGATTCAGCAAGGCTTCGGAAACGGCGGTCGCCGAAAGACTATTGGACGTAACCACCGCTTCCATTTCCGAATGCTGCGCGTAGCCCCACAATCCGTCAGAGCACAGCAGGATGGCATCGCGCGGCTGAAGCGCGATTTCAGCCACGTCGAGCGAAACATCTGCGGACTGTCCTAAAGCTCGGGTCAGAACGCTGGCATCGGGATGCTCGCGAGCCTGCGCGGGCGTGAGCACTCCCTGAGACACAAGGCGCTCCATGACCGAATGGTCGCGCGTCAATTGCTTCAACTGCCGGCCGCGGACCAGATAGGCGCGGCTATCGCCGACGTGGGCGTAAGTGGCGGAGTCGCCATGCACCACACATAAGACCACGGTAGACCCCATGCCATGCAGCAAATGGTTGGCGGCGGAGCGCTGCAACAGATCGGCACTGATGGTACGCGCCGCCTCTTGCAGGGCATCGGGAAGAGCAAAGTTGGCGTGGGTGTTCAGATAGCTGACAAAACCTTCCACCGTGGCCTGGGCAGCCTCCGCGCCGCCTTGATAGCCACCCACGCCATCGGCCACCACAAACAAATCGCCAAACGGAGTGTTGGCGCGCGTGACGCGGTCCTGGTTCTCGGTGCGCTCAATGCCGACGTGGCATTGCACGCCGACGGAAACGATCAGAGAGCCGGATTGAGAATTGGCCGCAGGCATCCTAAGTATGTAAGCGTAAATCTGTTGCCGACTTGCTCACGTTCGCGCGGAATTATTGAATATCCCGCATCTTTAAGAAAAGAAGCGAGATTCCGGTCCAGAACACGAGCATGCCGCTCAAGATGGCATAGGAAATCCGCAACGGAGTGCGGTTTTCCTTTTCGCCTTCTTTCTTCTTGTGCACCATCGGCTTGCGCTCCACTCGCGGCTGTGCGGAAGCGGACATCCCAGGCTTCGGGCGGCCGCGAACCGCCGCTTGGGGTACAGGTGCAGAGGGCTGTACGCAATCCCCGGACGGGATGAAAATCGGAACCTGCGTGTCTGCAACGTCGTGAAGCGTCAACACCCCGTCCGTATCGGGAACCACGCAGTACTGTTCGGCGTCGTTGTCCTCGGGCTTGGGGGTTTCGTCTTTTTGCTCGTTGTCTTGTTTGTTCTTATTGCCTTGTTGTTTATTGTCTTCGGGCTTGGGCTTTTCTTCTTCTTGCTTGAAGTGGCGTTCTTTCGCCTCCAGCAGCAGGTTGGCCTCGAGGGCCCAGCGTGAAGGCGCGATGGCGGCCAGCTTTTGCACAGTGGACAAAGTCGCTTCCTTCGCCTTGTTCGCATCCTTGGGCTTGTTCACCGAGTACACCGGATTCAGTCCTCCGCCCAAGGCGATGATGGGCAGCAGAATAAGTGGGAGCATGGCAATCGCCGCTTCCGTGGTCGAAGCTCGCGCCGAAACGCACAAGCCCAAAGCAGCGCCCACCAGCGACGAGAGGTAGAGAATGCCCAACGTGCTCCAGAAATTAGCTTTTAGGTGACACATGAGCGTTGCGATTCCCAGCAGGACGCTGCATTGAAACAGACTGAGCACGGCTGAAACGGTGAGCTTGGAAAATATATAAGACGGCAGCTTTAAGCTCACCATTCGTTCCCGCTGGAAAACGGTCCACTCGCCCACGATGTCACGGGCGACGTTGTTGCACCCGAACCAAATGGCGGCCACCACCATTAGGAACTCGACTCCTACCGCATTTTTGACGGTAGTTTTCCATGCGTCGGCGGTGGAAAAGTCCAGGTGGCCAAAGACAAGTCCCACCAGGATTCCGAATAGCGGCGCTTGAATCAGCAGGATCAGGGCCTGGGCGCGGTCGCGCGTTTTGACCAGAACGGTGCGGCGAACCAGCGTCCACCATTGCCCGAATCCGAATTTGCGCACCGCGGTTTTTTCGCTGTCGGGGGCTGGACCGGCCTTGGAGGGCACCATGCCGACACGCTCTTTGACATACATCTGCTTGTAACGGGACTGATCGTAAGCTGCGGCCCACTGGGCGGTGTTCTTGCCGGCGGTCTCCATGCCGGTGAACAACATTTCCGGATTCAATTCCTTCGAGGCCGAGCGCGCGGTTTTGGTCCCGGCGGGATCGAAGAACTCAATCGAGTCCGGATAGGCGGGACCGAAATAGACAAGGGAGCCGCTGCTCTTCTTATCGCGGGAAATCATGATCAGGCCATCGAAGAGCTTGTAAATATCGAGGCTGGGTTGATGGATCGTGGTGATGATGGTGGTCTTGTCTTCGGTGGAAAGCTTCTTCAGCACGTCCATCACGTTTTTCGCGTCGGCGGAAGACAATCCCGAGGTGGGTTCGTCCAGGAAGATGACGGGAGCCGCGGCGATCAGCTCCATGGCGATGTTGACCCGCTTCCGCTGGCCGCCGGAAAGCACTTTGCGCTCGGGAGAGCCGATGATGGTGTTGGTCTTGTCCTCAATGCCCAGGCTGGTCAGGACCTTCTTGATGCGGGCTTCAATTTCGTCATCGCGCAGGTCGGTGCGCAGCTTGGCGCTGAAATAAAGAGCCTCGCGCACGGTGAGCTGGGGATGGACGATGTCATCCTGCGGCACGTAACTCATCTGCAGGCGGAAGCGGTCGTAGAACTGGTAGAGATCGGCGCCGTTAAACAGCACTTTTCCGCCCGCCGGCGGGGTGTAGCCGTTGATGGCCTTGAGAAACGTGGTTTTGCCCGCGCCCGCCGGCCCCATCAGCGCGATCAACTCGGAGGGAAAGATGGTGAGCGAGATCGACTCCAGCAGCCGGTCTCCCTTGGGCGAGTTGACGGCCACGTTCTGGACTTCGATGGTGACGTTGCCCGAATATTCGCGCTTGGCCAGGGCGCCGTCGGCGAGCAATTGAAAGTGGAAACTGCCCAGTCCGATCTCGTCTCCGGTCTTGACCAAAGTGCGGGCGCTGATGCGGACCCCGTTTACGTAGGTGCCATTGCGCGAACCCAGGTCGTCGACCCAGATGCCTTCCGCAGTCCGCTCCAAAGCCGCGTGACGCCACGAGATCATGGGATAGTTGAGCGGGTATTCGACTGAAGGATCGCGTCCCAGCACCATGCGGTCGCCGGAGAAGCGGACGCGCTCGAAGGGGCTTTCGCCCTGCGTGAGGCGTTTTTCCTTCAGAATGCGGCTGGCAGAGATGTGGTAGGAGCCGAGGAAAATTTCGTCGGTGGGGTGCAGCACCGACTGCTTGATCCGGTTATCGATGGAGTTCAGCGCCACGCCATTGGTGGAATTGGTATCCTCAATGATCCACTGGTCTCCCATGCGGGTGACGCGGGCGTGATGCCCCGAGATCATGGGATAGTCGAGCTGAATGTCGTTTCCGGGGGCGCGACCGATGCTGATGACCTGGCCCGCCCCAGCGGGGCGCACTGCCGCCCGCGCCGCAGACGACGGTGGCGTAGAGGCTGATGGCCAGGGCATCGGCACATTTTTGCCGAGGGTAATCGTATCGGTCGCCGCCACCATGACGGGCGAATTTGCCGCCAGTTTGTATCCATTGACGAACGTACCGTTGGTCGAGCCCAGGTCCTCCAGCACATACTGCTCGCCGTAGAGGCTCAAGCGGCAGTGGTGGCCGGAGACCACGGGTTGATGGACGACCAGATCACAATCGGGGGCATTCCCGATGGTCCAGGAAGCGGTGGGTCTTGAAGCTGGATCGGACATGATAATGACGTGGAAAAACTGCGAAATCCTAGCACAATTTGCTTAAAAGAGTGAAAAAAAACGTAGAAACCACTATCATGGGCCGGTTTTGTTAAGCAAATTCCACCCGCGCTCACGCTATATGCAATGGAGGGGAAAAAACTCGTGAACAACATGCCACTTAACCGTCGCAACTTTTTGGGACTTGCCGGAGTTCTGGGTGCCTCTGCGCTGATGCCCAGCGCTTTGCTCCACGCCTCCGAACCCAAAGTCAAAGATGCACCCTACAACACGCTCACGGAAGAAGAGGAAATCGCCCTGGGCCGCCAGTTCTCCGCGGAATACGAGAAGAAGGTTGAGATCCTCAACAACTCCATCATTGACACCTACCTGAACCATATCGTCCGCAAACTGGGCGATGCCTCGCAACGGCCAAGGTGGCCCTATCAGGTCAAGGTGGTCAACAGCGCGGTTATTAATGCCAGCGCCATTCCTGGTGGATTCCTCTACCTGCAGCGCGGGTTGCTGGAGTTCGTCGAGGATGAGAACGAGATGGTCGGCGCCCTGGCTCATGAAATCGGACACATCGTGGCGCGCCACACCACCAATCAGATGGTGCTCGCCTTCCGGGCGCGGAAACTGTACGAGCAGGTGAAGGACAATGTGCTGCACAACAATGAGGCGGTCACGCGAGTGATCGAAGCCCTCGGCGGTCCGGTCGTTCTTCTGGCGCAGTTGAAGTACAGCCGCGAGAACGAGTCCGAAGCCGATATGCTGGGCTTCTATGAGATGCTGCGCGCCGGCTGGCATCCCAACGGGCTGCTGAAGTTCTTCACCCGGCTGCAGAAACTGGAGAAGGAGAAGAGCACCATCGACATCATGCTGTCCGATCACCCGGCAACGGAAGAACGCGCCGACGCCATTCGCAAGGAACTGACCACGGTCACGATAACGGCGCCGCTGGTCGAGCAGTCGATGAAGTTCCGTGCGTTGAAGACGGCGCTGAAAATGATGGCTCCGGCGCCCATGCCGCAACAGTAGTCCGGAGCAGGAGTCAGGAAAGCACCATGCGAGCTGGTTCGATTCTAGTGACGGTGTGTCTGCTGGCGGTCTTCTGTCTGCTGGCAGACACCCCGGCGGTGCAAATCCACGCCGGCCCGGTTTACACCCGGGGCGACGAGACGGGCCCATACCCAAAGTATCCCGACGTGCAGATTGAGGTGGATGTTCCGCCTACGCCGAGCGCGGACTCGAAGAAAGCCGAGGCGTTTCACCTGAAAGTGGACGACGGCTCGCCGATCGCCGCTACCCGCAAGGTGGACTTTGCTTCCACCGGCTACGGCATGGCGGTTTCGGTTTCGCTTGACGTTAGCGGCAGCATGAGCGGCGGACCGCTCAACGCGGTGCGCTCCGGGCTGCTCAAATTTGTCGACGAAGCTGGTCCACAGGACAAGGTCGCGATTCAAACCATCGCCGACGAGGGCCGGTGGGACTCCGACTGGGGCGCGCCTCACGATCAGGTGAAGACCGCGATCGCCGGACTGAAAGTTCGCGGCAACTCCACCCGGTTGTGGGATTCCCTGCTGGAGGCAATCCAGCATTATCCTGCCACGCCGATCTCGAGACGGCTGATCGTCATCTCCGACGGGCACGACGAAGGCTCGACCCACTCGGAAGAAGAAGTGATTAAACAGGCGCGCGACCAAAGCGTGATCGTCGACGCGATCGGAATCACCCGGGAGCATCACGAACATACCGAGACGCTGGATCATCTGGCCTCGCAGACCGGCGGCGTGTTCCGCAAGGCTCAGGGCGATCAGCAACTTGAGCAACTCGTGGCCGGCGGAATCCAACGCCTGAAAACCACGCCCGTTCTGAGCTTCCGTCTCGACGACGTGCGCGGAGACGGAAAAAGCCACAAGCTGGAAATCACGTGGAAGCACGACGGAGCCGAGTCGAAAACCGTAACGTCAGCCGTGCTCCCGACCGTAGGACTCGGGCGGTGGTACTGGATCATCGGAGGTGCCGCAGCACTGCTGTTGCTGATCCTGGTGATTGCAATTGTGCTCAGCCGACGACCGAGTCCGGCTCCGGCGCCGGTGCCGGTCCAGCCCGTGCAAAAATCTCCGGCGGCCGCGCCCGGGCCGGTGGCCGTTGCGCCGAAGTCCGGACCCGGGCCACCCAAGCCATTCATGGGCTCTGCGCCGGGAGCGGGAGCACAACCGCTGCCGCCGCGCAAGGCTTTTCCTGCGCCCGAGGAGCCTGTGGTCGCCCCACCCAGATCCGCACCGTCCAGGGCCGTGACCAAGATGATCGCTCGTTTTCCGGCTCCCTCTGCCGGTCATCCGGCAGCTTGGCTGACGGGCGAAGACGGGCCGATGGCCGGCCAGCGAATTGCGGTGGACCGGGACGAGTTTTGGATTGGCTCGCTCGACAATAACCACCTGCATATCGCCAACGATCCTACCGTCTCCGGCAACCACGCGTGCATTGTTTTCGACCACGACGTGCTGGGAATCTACGACCATCACTCCACCAACGGAACGCAAGTCAACGGCGAAGTGATCGGCGACAAGCGTTGTCTGCTCCGGCCCGGCGATCGCATTAAGATCGGCCGCACCATCTTCACTGTGGAAGCTGGTTCGCCGGGAGCGGGTTAATGAACCGGCTCAGCAACGGACTGCGCGTGGGTTCCAACGAATGCGCGCTTTTACCGAACGGTTGGTATTGCGCATTTCTACGTGGTATTGGCGCTTGCCCTGTTCCAGCTCACGAAACTGGTAGGTTTTGTATTCTTACTCGATCTGATGATTTTGATCCCGATCATGACCGGCGTCCTGGCCAACGCCATCAATCGGCTGGCGTCACAGTTTTCGGCGGCAGCTGAAGTCGTTTCGGCGCAGGGACTACAACCATGAACAACGTGAATACCGAACCAGCAAGCCCCGCGTTGCCCATTAGTGTCGGGGCAGTGAGTGAACAGGGACTCCGGGAGCAGAACCAGGACAGCATGACGGGTTTTTCCTCGCCGTTTGGCGCGGTGTACCTGATTGCCGACGGCATGGGCGGGCACCGTGGCGGAGCGGAAGCTGCGCGCATGGTGGCCGAGGGCTTCAGCCGGCATCTGCTGGCTGCACCGGCGACTTCGCCGATGCGGGACGCCGTGACGCTGGCTGTCCGCCTGACCAACGTCGAGATTCTGGAGAAGGGAAAATCCGGCAGCGCCGATCTGGAAGGAATGGGCTCGACTGTGGTCATTGCTCTGGTGCGCCGGAGCGAGAACGGCCTGGAACTGGCCACCGCTCACGTGGGCGACAGCAGAATCTACTTGTACCGCGACGGGCAATTGACGCAACTCACAAAGGATCACACCCAGGTGCAATGGCTGCTGGATACACACGCGATCGATGAGGCGGCGGCACGCAATCATCCCGACGCCAGCGTACTGACTCGCGCTCTTGGGCACACCACCGATCTGCAGGTGGATATTTCCGATCCCATTCCCGTCGGCGACGGTGATGCCATTCTGCTTTGTTCGGATGGACTTTCAGGATTTGCCAATGGGGAAGACATCAATCGCACGATTCAGCAGAATCCCGACCCGACGGTCTGCGCCCAGCAGTTAGTGCAGCTCGCGCTGGATTCGGGCAGCAGCGACAACATTACGGTGCAGTTGCTGCGGATTGGCGACAGCGTGCCTGCGCCCCCGGCTCCAGCTCCGCGAAAATACCAGACACAGGCGGAGATGGCGACCGTGCCCATGGCAAGCCCGGCGGCGCCGCGTCCACAGAGCAAGCCGCATTCCCGGTTTACGCTGCTGATTACGATCCTTGTGCTCGCGCTGGCAGGCGGTCTGTTCTGGTGGATCCATCGCCATTCTGGAGGGAGCGAGGACGCGACGAAAAAGCTCGCCGCCAGTATCGCCGCCTTCGAAAAAGGTGCGCAGGACCTTGACAAAAGCGCCACAACAGACAAAGGCGCGGTTGAGCAGGACCTTACGGAACTGGCGAATCATTTCAAGAAACCCAAGGACACGGCTGAATCGAAGAAGCTGCAAGGAAACCTGCAAAAGCTAAGAGACCGCTTCCAAGACATTGCCGAAAAAGCGCTGAATCTTGAGAAGCTCGGGGACAAGAAGGTTGTCGACAGTAAGGCCAAAGACAAGCCGGACACGCCGGAGAAGCTGGGGTACAGGGAGTATTTCGACGAAAAGGTCAAAGGCAGGGCGGACACGCCGGAGCGAAGCCATATGATTGCCGACCTGAACACCGCTTTGGAGCAGAGCAATGCTGAGCTCCAGGAATACACCGGCCGTCTCGGCAAAGACGAAACACAGAAGGACCAACTGCATAAAGATCTGCAGGATCTCCTGAAGGCGCCCAAGCACGGCGCGGCAGGTACTCCGAATCATGGGCAACCTGCCGCAGGCGGCAACGGCGGGGGTGGGGAGCGGCATTAGATTTTTGGGTTGTTTGAAACTGGGGATTCACAATGATTGGCACCACGATCGGGAACTTCCGATTTGTCGAGAAGATCGGCGAAGGCGGGATGGGTGTGGTCTACCGCGGCATCGACACCGAGTTAGACCGCCAGGTCGCCATCAAGGTGCTGTTGCCGGAACTGGCTTCCGACACGGAACTGGTCGAGCGATTTCGCGCCGAAGCCAAGGCGCAAGCCAACTTGAACCACACCAACATCACCACTCTGTTTGCCTTTGTTCGAGCCGAAGGGCAGTGCCTGATCGTCATGGAGTTCATCGATGGAAACACATTCGAGAAGCTGATTTCCAGCCGAGGAAAGCTGCCCTGGCGCGGCGCCGTGTCTCTGACCAAGCAGGTGCTGCAAGGCCTGGGTTTTGCCCATGCCCGGGGAGTGGTGCATCGCGACATCAAGCCGGCGAACCTGATGCTGACCAACTCGGGAATCGTGAAGATCATGGACTTCGGCATCGTGAAAGCCCTGAGCGGGCGGACCAAGACGCGCACCGGCTTGCAGATGGGCACACCGCGCTACATGTCGCCGGAACAAATTCGCGGCCTGCACGTCGACGCGCGCGCCGACCTCTACAGCCTCGGGGTCACCTGCTATGAACTGCTGACCGGGGACGCTCCATTCAAGTCCGACAGCGACTTCGACTTGATGCGGGAGCACGTGGACACGCCGCCGCCCACGTTCACCCATCTTCATTCCGAGATTCCGCCTGGTATTGAAGCTGTCGTCATGAAGGCGCTGGCCAAGGATCCGGCCGAGAGATTCCAAACCGCGGACGAATTCACGGCTGCGTTGGAGAGCGCTTCCGGATCGAGACCTCGCCCAGTTCCTGAGATTGCGACGCAAGCGCCAGGTTATACGCCGGTTCCCAGGATCCAACCTGGGACGATCCAACCTGCGGCGATCCAACCTCAGAAGACCGAACCTCCGAGGTTCGAGCCTCAAAGGATCCAGCCTCAAACCGTGCCTCCGGTCAGCGGCGTTGGGATGCCGGGGGGGATCGCATCCCAGGCGCCTGCTGCGGTGGCGTATCCGAATCCTCCCAGGCTGCCCTGGTTGGCTATGTTGTGGCTGGCCATCATTACCTGCGGACTGTTCGGCTGGATCTGGGCATTCGTGGAGGCGGCATGGGTGCGCAAGGTGGATCCGCGTTCCAAAGGCAGACTGTTCCTTGTGTTTGCGGTGATTCTGAGCTATGGCGGGTTGATCGCAACCGTCATTGCGGCTCAGACCGACGGACCCCCGGCCGTGACGGTGATCCCGCTGGCAGGCAACGTAATGGCGTTGCTGGCGGCCTTTAACCTGCGCCGCTCGATTCAGCAGCACTACAATTCAGCGGAACCCATAGGGCTCAGACTGAGCGGGGTGATGACCTTCTTTTTCTCCTTCCTTTACTTTCAATACCATTTCAGCCGCATCGTCAAAATGAAGGAGCGTGGCGGCATAATTTCGACCGGGGATAGGAAATGATTGGCAGCGAGATCGGCACCTACCGGTTTGTCGAGAAGATCGGCGAAGGTGGGATGGGTGTGGTCTATCGCGGCGTCGATACCGGCCTCGACCGGCAGGTTGCGATCAAGGTGCTGCGCCCGGAGCTGACTTACGATCATGAGTTAGTCGAACGGTTTCGCCTCGAGGCCAAGGCCCAGGCCAATCTGAATCATGCCAACATCGCCACGCTGTACGCGTTTGTAAATATCGAAGGCTATTGCCTGATCGTGATGGAGTTCATCGAGGGCAACACCTTTGAAACACTGCTCGCGAATCGCGGCCGTCTGCCCTGGCGCGGCGCCGTTTCGCTGACCAAGCAGGCGCTGCTGGGCCTGGGATTCGCGCATGTCCGGGGCGTGGTACATCGCGACATTAAGCCGGCAAACCTGATGCTGACCAATTCCGGGATCGTGAAGATCATGGACTTCGGCATCGTCAAGGCGCTCGGTCGCCTGAAAACGCGCACCGGCACGCAGATGGGCACGCCGCGCTATATGTCGCCGGAGCAGATTCGCGGGCTGCAGGTCGACGCGCGCTCCGATATTTACAGCTTGGGCGTGACCTTGTACGAACTGCTGACCGGCGACGCTCCCTTCCACGGCGACAGCGATTATGACTTGATGAGCGCACACGTACACACGCCGCCGCCCAGCTTCACAACGTTTCATCAGGATATTCCCGAGAGTGTGGAACAAGTGGTGATGACGGCGCTGGCGAAGGATCCGGCCGAGCGCTTTCAGACTGCCGAAGATCTCGGCGCGGCGTTGGTGGCGGCAACAGAATCGGCTCCGCAAAAGCAGGAAGGTCCCGGCCGGGTTGCTCAGACCGGAAAAGCTGGCGAGTCGCTCACCGTCGACGCTCCCACAGACGGTCCGCCGCGCAAAACAAAGCCCGTCGATCGGGACGCAGAGAAGGTCGCGCCGGTGGAGCATGGTAAGGCCGAGGGTGATAAAACTGCTCGCGGTGCGACGAGCGTGCTTGCGGGCTGGTGGCACTCGCTTCAAGTGTTGATCGCTCCGGGAAAAATGTTTGCCGCATTGCGCGAGGATGCACCCTGGTGGGCGCCGCTGTTACTGGTGGGATTGGCAGATGCAGCGTGGGTCTATGAACTGCGATCGATTGATCCAACTTATATCCTGGGCTCACCGTTTCTGTTTCCTTTGCGCGGTTACTGGATGTACTTGCTGCCGGGGCTGAACCTGCTGTTCCACGTTCTCGTTGCCGGCATTCTGTTCGCCGCGTTGCGAAAAAAAGCGGCGGACCTCACATTCCGGGCGACATTTGCGGTGACCATGTATGCGCGCATCCCGCTGATTCTGGAAACGATTTTGTCAGGCGTGACCAACGGCCGGATTCTGCCGATGATGGGACAGAGATTTTCGCCGCTCGCGGATTTCAGCGTGCGCTATTTGCCCTTCACGAGTGGTCGCGCATATCTTGCCTGGTCGCTTTTCGCGCCCAACATCTTCACATTATGGACTATGCTGCTGGCCTCTCTTGGACTGAGCCGCGTGAGTCAAGTGAAGCGTTCGACCGCCACATGGTCGGTGGTTGCAGTTTATATCTTCGATGCGGTGCTCAACGCGGCAGTCTTGTGGTCTCGTTGGCTCTAGGAAGGAAGTACGCCAGGCGGCTGGAAAGCTTTGCCCCGCGAGCAAGCACATGACCGGCACGGATCGGAACTTAGGCATTGAGCGAAACGTCGGATCTTAAGACCGTCGGATTATAATTCCAACGGCTGCAGGATGAACTTTCGGGTGAGAGGAAGAATGCGATGAGAACCTGTCCCAAATGCATGACGGAGAATGCGGATACGGCGAAGGTGTGCCAGGGATGTGCCGAGCCGCTGCAGCAGTCCGGAGGGAGAACCTGTCCCGCCGACCGGCACACGATGGATCCAAACTGGACGGAGTGCGTGTATTGCAAGACGGAGAATCCTTCAATGGGCGCGCCTGCCGGAATGCGATCCCCAACCGTCGTGGAAAGCGCAATGCCGGGGGGAAATCGTCCGGCAACCTTGGTCGAAGGCGCAACTCCAGGGGGGAATCGTCCGGCGACATACGTCGAGACCAAGTATGAAGGCGGCCGCCCGTTGCCGCCGCGTCCTGGCATGGGCGTTCCTAGTCCGCCGTCGCCGCCGCCCTCGGTACCGCCCGGTACCAAGCCCCGCGCGCGCGAGCACACCGTTTTCCGTCCTGTGCCGGGCCCCGAAGCTGCCTCTTCGACGCCTTCTGTTGCCAAGGACCGCAAGATCGTCGGCGTTCTTGTGACTTATAGCTGGAAGCCCGAAGGGCAGGTGTTTCACATTCGGGAAGGCCGCAACTTTATCGGCCGCGACAAAGAGTGCGAGATCTCGATTCCCGAAGACGAAACGCTTTCCGGAAAGAACACCCACATCACCTTTCGTCAAAACTTCGTGATCGGCGACATGGTGAGCATGACGGGAACCGACTTGAACGGGGTTCCCATCGAACAGCAGTTTTGCAGTCTGAGTAACTACGCCACGATCCGGGCCGGCTCCACGTATTTTACGTTCATCGCGGTCGAGCCGCCCGCCCCGCCGGCAGCCAAATAACTGCGCGGATTGGATTCGTGGAACGAAGTTATCGTTTGATTTCGAGCCAGGCGGTCTGGGTCGAATTCATGCCCCGCGCGTCGCGATCCGAGCGATGCACCGACTCGAAAATCAACTTGTCGGCCAGATAATTCGGTGCCGAGCCTCGACAGCCGCCGACTTGCAGAAACATCGACAGCTTGTGCGCGTCGTACACTCCGTTCACCGTGCATGAGGACTGAAACCTTCCTCCCGGATCAAAGGTCATGCTACCGCTGAGCGTATCGGTGTTGTCGCGAAGCGTCAGCCTGATCTTGGATTCGAGACCGGTGTTTTCGTTCTTGTACTTTCCACTCCAGTTGCCGGCAAGGGTCGCCTGCGCAGGCGGGGGAGTGGTTTCCGATTTGAGATCAATTGTCTCAGCCAGGGTTTGATTGGCCGAAGAGACTTTGAAGCTGACGCTGCGGGAGACCTTGCCATCCGTGGTGGAAGCTGAAACCTGATGGGGCCCGAATGGGAGCTGCACCTGAGAAGGCTGATTGGCGGCCATCTGCCCCTGCGATTGCCCGTCCAGCATCCAGTTGCAATCAACATTGCATTGCACCGAGACCTCGCCGACCTTGGGCTCCGGCCCTGCACTGCTGGGCTTGAGCTCGATATTTTCGCTTAAGGTTTCGGTGGAAGACGAAACGTTGAAGCTCACGTCCTTGTGAGACTTATTGTCGGCAGTGGAAGCTGAAATCTGGTGATCTCCGAACGATAGGGTCAGCACGGTTGGTTGATTGGCCTGGAGTTTGTCTTGTGCTTTGCCGTCCAGGGTCCAATCGCAGGCCACGTTGCACTGCACGGATACCTTTCCTTCCTTGGTCTCCGTCGGCCGGTGCGTGTACCAGTACACTCCGCCGCCAACGATCAGCAGAACCAGCAGTGCACCAGAAATCATCGCCACGAGGTTCCAGCTCTTGGCGGGCTGAGCTGTATCCGGCTGACGGACAAACTCTCGCGCATCTTTCTGTAAGTCTCTCTGCGCCTCCCGCTGCAGGTCGTGCTGTACAGCCTGCTGCTCCAAGACCGTTCCGCCGCGCGGTGTCTCTACCACCGCACCTTCCACGATGGTTCCTTGCCTGCGGGGCTGCAGGACGGGCGTGGGCGGCGGACTGCTGAGCAGCGCCTTCAGCAGATCCTGGCAGGAGTCGAAGCGGTCGGCGGCCTTCTTTTCTAGGCAACGCAGCACCGCCTTTTCAATGTGCTCGGGAATCGCGGGATTCAGTTGCCGCGGCGGCGTTGGCGCCTGGTTTAGATGCATGTTCTGAATCACAAAGTCGGTGCCGCTTTGGCCTTCGAGCACGTCAAACGGGAGCTGCCCGGTCAACATCTCATAGAGCACGCAACCATAGCTGTAGATGTCGGTGCGGGGATCGAGAACCCGGGCGCCCATGATTTGCTCGGGACTCATGAAATGCGGCGTACCCACCGCGACCCCAACCCGCGTGGCGCGCTGTTGGCCCAGCACCAGGGCAATACCAAAGTCCATGACAAACGCGCGCCCCTCATGATCGATCAGGATGTTGGAAGGCTTAATGTCGCGGTGAATCACCTGGTGGGAGTGGGCATAGTCGAGGGCCCGCAGCACGTCGCCGGAAATCGGGAGAATCTCCGCCAGGCTCATCGGCCCCTGCAGGTTGTACAGACGGTTTTCCAGGCTCTGGCCTTCGACCAGCTTCATGATCAGGTAGCTGCGCCCGTCTTCGTAGAGGAAGTCGTAGGCAGAAACGATATTGGGGTGGCTGAGCTGAGCCTGGCGTTTGCCCTCGTCGAGAAACCGCTTCTCGATGTCGGGTACACTCGCATAACCCGCAATCAGGAATTTGATGGCGACGTAGGTCCCCAGCACCCGATGCCGGGCCTTCCAGACTTCGGCCATCCCTCCCTGGCCGATTTTTTCGGTCAGCACGTACTGGCCGACGGTGCGCTCTCCCTGCTGGAAGTCGGCGGGATCCGGCGTCATTGCGTCCACACCTCGGCGCGGCGGTTCTTTATCTTGCGCTCCAGAGTGTATTGACCAACTTTAGTGTGTTCTTCCATGGCTACCTTTAATAGCGCACTTTGGTGAAATCCTTGCGCACGGTCAGTCAGGAATCTCGCGTTAGCCCCAGGGTTATTTGCGGGAAGCAAAAGCCAACCGAGCGTACTTTAGCGGATGCCGGTGGCATTGGCAAGAAATCGTTGCAATTTAAGGTTTATTTAGAGGTTTGTGCGCAAAAGCGGCGACCCATGACGCTATTCCTAGTTGAAGGCATGCAACGGACTGAGCTGTTCCGTTCCGCAACTTGAAACAGGGACTCCGCAAGGGGGGAATGTGTTGTAGAATTCTCGCACTCGCACTGTCCTGGGTGGAGTCCATTGTGTCGAGCAGGTTGATTCTTAAGGGGAGGCTCCCATGAATTTCTTGAAAGACAGCGAGAAAGTTCTGCGGAAGACGGCGCTATTTCTGCTTGTGATGGCGATTCCGGCGTTCGCCGGTGGTTGGCAAAAAAAGACCACTACCACACCCACGACGACGGTACCGTCGGCATCGATGCGGTCCACTCCGGCAGCCCGGCCGAGTGCGCCGGTGCAACGGCCAGCAACACGGTCCACGACTGTGCCGCAGCGGACGACGACTCCAAATCGGACGTCGACGCTGCCGCAGCGGACGACGACGCCCACTCGCACGACCACACCAACGCGGACGACTACGCCGACGCGTACGACCACGCCACCAACTCGCACAACCACGCCACCGACGCGCACAACCACGCCGGCCCGGACCACCAACCCGGGCCAGAAGCCCGTGCAGCAGCCGTCTCAGGAAAGAACTGGCCAACAACGGCAGGGTCAACAAACGCCGGCCAGCCAAAGGCAAGACCAAAATCGAGGGAGAACGGACACACGGACCGATCAGCGGACTACTGATTCGCGCGAGCGGAACAATGGTCGGGAGAACAATGGTCGGGAGAGCAGCAGCCGGGAGAACAATGGAAGAGACTCTAAAGGGAACGAAAAAGACAATCCGGCCAGTCGGCTGAGCAGACCGGCGGCGCATCCCCGGCCCGGGCAGGATAAGACGCTCCGTGATGGAACCAGGGTACACATGAGTCCCAAGGGGCAGGTCCGTTCGGTGGACCGGAACGGCATGCACATTGAACGCAATCTGCATGGCGGACGCACCGTGGTGAGCGAGCGCAACGGAGCCCGCATTGTGACCACGGGCAGGAATGGCGGCTACGTGCAGCGCGCCTATGTGACCCGCAATGGCCACACTTATTATCAGCGTACGTTCTACGAGCACGGCGTGTATCGCTCGGCGGTCTATCGCGGCTACGTCTATGGCGGCGTCACCTACTATGGCTACGTTCCTGCCGTCTACTACGGCCCCGCGTTTTATGTGTGGGCGTATAACCCGTGGCCCGGACCGGTGTACTGGGGCGTGGGCGACTGGGGCTGGGGTGGACCGTGGTATGCCTACTACGGCTACCAGCCTTATCCCTACTACGTGGGACCGGCGCCGTGGCTGACCGATTACATCATGGCCGGCAATTTGCAGGATGCCTATAACAACGCTCCTCAGGACAACGGCAACGACAACAACGCCACAACCGATCAGTCCGCCCCGAGTCAGCAGGCGCCGAACCAAACCACGGTCAATGTCAATATCAACATTTCGCCGGCGGTCAAAGACCAAATCGCTGACGAAGTGAAACAGGAAATCAAGGACGAACAAACTTCGGCCGCTCAGAATCAGCAGAATGGTCCGAATACCTCGAACCCTGGCGCTCCCGACACCGTCAACGAAGCTCCTCCTGCGCTCACGCACCGCATCTTCATCGTGAGCTCGGATCTCGCGGTGAGTGCGGACGGACAGGAATGCTCGCTGACGCAGGGGGATGTGCTCAAACGCGTCGACGACAGTCCCGATCAGGACCAGAGAGTGGGAGTGACCGTGCTCAGCAGCAAAAAGAGCGACTGCGGCTCGGGGAAAACGGTCGCGGTTTTAGTGGATGACTTGCAGGAAATGTACAACCACTCCCGCGAGCGCCTCAACGATGGAGAGAAGGTGCTGGCCGCCAAACAAGGACACGGCAAGATTCCGA
>Ga0187784_10001267_pt1 | contig 19950 bp, 17 predicted proteins | sample 1015_SJ02_MP15_2_FD_132964 | JGI IMG/M metagenome (GOLD analysis project Ga0187784, IMG submission 132964) | Tropical peat soil microbial communities from peatlands in Department of Meta, Colombia - 1015_SJ02_MP15_20_MG | ecosystem: Environmental > Terrestrial > Soil > Wetlands > Peat | place...
GCGATCTTCGCCGACATGGGCTTTTCCATCGCCGAAGGTCCGGACATCGAGACCGAAGATTACAATTTCACCAAGCTCAATTTTCCGGAGGATCATCCGGCGCGCGATATGCACGACACCTTCTTCTTCAATCCGAAGCCGGACGGGTCGCGGCTCCTGTTGCGCACCCACACTTCGCCGGTGCAGGTGCGCACGATGCTCGATCAAAAGCCGCCGATCCGCGTCATCATCCCCGGCCGCACCTACCGCTGCGACAGCGATCAGACCCATACGCCGATGTTTCACCAGATCGAAGGCCTGGTCATCGACCGCGCTTCGCATCTCGGCCACCTCAGATGGATTCTCGAGGAGTTCTGCAAGGCGTTCTTCGAGGTCGATCGCGTCGGCATGCGCTTTCGTCCGTCGTTCTTTCCGTTCACCGAACCGTCGCTCGAAGTCGACATCCAATGCCGGCGCGACAAAGGCGAGGTCCGCTTCGGCGAAGGCGACGATTGGATGGAAATTCTCGGTTGCGGCATGGTGCATCCGAACGTGATGAGGAATTGCGGGCTCGATCCCGACGAATTCCAGGGCTTCGCCTGGGGCATGGGGATCGACCGCCTCGCCATGCTCAAATACGGCATGCCGGATCTGCGCGCCTTCTTCGAGGCCGACGTGCGCTGGCTCTCGCACTACGGCTTCCGCCCGCTCGACCTGCCGGCGCTGGCGGGGGGATTGAGCGCGTAATGAGCGGTGAGCTTACACGCTACATTGCGCTCATCGTCTCGTGTCTGACGATCTTAGGTGGCATGCGCTGCGCGCCTGTTCCCTCCCTCCTTGTGGGGGAGGGAATCGTCGTCGGGAATTGAGCACTATGTCGATACTTGCGAGTTACACCGCAGTTGTCGTCGCGTGTCTGACTATCATTGGCGGTGTTCTTACCTACTCTTTTCAGAGGCGAGCAGACAGAAGAAATCAACTCATTGAAATACGGCGGGCCGCATATCGCGCTTATCTTGCCGCACTAATGGATCAAATCGATTTTCCCGGGCCCGAGCAATTAAACCGGCTGCATAAAAGCGAATTCGAATTATTTGCAGTGGCGTCGGATGCTACGATTCGCAAAGTGGCAGAGTTCTCTAACTATAAGTGCAACATCTTACGAGAACATTCATATGCGTGACTTGGTCACCCACAAAAAGCTGTTAGCCGAAGCCATCTTGACGATGCGGCGTGATTGTTTCGAAAAATCCCGGCTTTCGAGCGAAGAGGCGCTGCAACTACTACCCATGAAATGAGACCATAGTAATGAAAAATGACGATGCGAACACTTCACCTCCCCCCTTGAGGGGGAGGTCGGACCGCGAAGCGGTCCGGGAGGGGGGTCCGCGGTTCCCCAAACATCGTCCGGTCTCTGCCTTGGGTCGCGCCCGTGCGAAATCGCTACGCGGCGACATGACAGAAGCTGAAAAGCGGCTTTGGTATTGGCTTCGAGCGCATCGCTTTGGCGGAGCAGCTTTTCGGCGTCAGACCCCGATAGGTCCCTTTATTGTTGATTTTGTCTCTCACGAACGTCGGCTCGTGATTGAGGTTGATGGTGGCCAGCACAGTGAAAGCAAACGTGATGGGAGTCGAGACCGTTGGCTCAAGTCCAAAGGGTATCGCGTTCTGCGATTTTGGAACTCTGATGTTCTGAGGAATCGAGAAGGCGTGCTTCAACTCATCGCCGAGGCAATTTCGTGCGGCCTACCCCCCTCCCGCCAATCGCGGAATAGGCCCGCGATTGGCGACCTCCCCCTCAAGGGGAGAGGTGAAGGCAATGTGTCATGATGAAATTCACTTATCGTTGGCTCAAGGAGCACCTCGATACCGATCGTTCGCTCGGCGAGATCGCCGACAAGCTGACCATGATCGGGCTCGAGGTCGAGCGCATCGAGGACAAGGCCAAGCTGTTCGCGCCGTTCGTCATCGCCCGCGTCATCGAGGCGAAGCCGCATCCCAACGCCGATCGGCTGCGCGTGTGCATGGTCGATACCGGCAGCGGCGCGCCGGTGCAGGTGGTGTGCGGCGCGCCGAACGCGCGTGCCGGCATGAAGGGCGTGTTCGCGCCGCCGGGCGCGTTCATCCCCGGCAAGAACGTCACGCTCGGCGTCGGCAAGATCCGCGACGTCGAAAGCCGCGGCATGCTGGTGTCGGCGTTCGAGCTGCAAATCTCCGACGATCACGAAGGCATCGTCGAGCTGCCGGACGACGCGCCGGTCGGGGCGAGTTACGCGCAATGGGCCGGCCTCGGCGAGCCGGTGATCGAGATCAACCTGACGCCGAACCGCTCCGATTGCACCGGCGTGAACGGCATCGCGCGCGACCTTGCCGCCGCCAATATGGGGACGGTCAAGGACGTAGGCATCAAGCCGGTGAAGGGCGAGTTTGCTTGCCCGGTTGCCGTCAAGATCGAAGCGCCTGAACTTTGTCCGGCTTTTGCGCTGCGGCTCGTTCGCGGCGTGAAAAACCGGCCGTCGCCGGACTGGCTGCAAAAACGCCTGACGGCGATCGGGTTGCGCCCGATCAACGCGCTCGTCGACATCACGAACTTCATCACCTTCGATCGCGGCCGGCCGCTACATGTCTTCGACGCGGCCAAGGTCCGCGGTAACCTGGTCGTGCGTGCCGCGCGCGCCGGCGAGACGCTCCCCGCGCTCGACGGCAAGACCTACATGCTCGATGCCGCGATGTGCGTCATCGCCGACGATCGCGGCGTCGAGTCGTTGTCGGGCATCATGGGCGGCGAAGCCACCGGCTGCTCGGAAACGACCACGGACGTGCTGATCGAATCCGCGCTGTGGAACGAGATCAACATTGCGCGGACCGGCCGCAAGCTCGGCATCAATTCGGATGCCCGCTACCGCTTCGAGCGCGGGGTCGATCCGGCCTTCATGCTGCCCGGTCTCGAACTGGCGACCCGCATGGTGCTCGATCTCTGCGGCGGTGTTCCTTCCGAGGTCGTCGTTGCCGGCCGCACGCAAGTGCCCGAGCGCGTCATCGATTTTTCGCTGTCGGAGCTCAAGCGTCTCGCCGGGCTGACCGTGCCGCTAGCGAAAGTCAGAAGCGTGCTCAAGAAACTCGGGCTCAATGAGATAAAAAAGAAAAGTCCTCAAAAGAAAACGCGACGCAAACCCGAAATACGAAAACCACAGCAGATTCTTAGGATCGCCGTGCCGTCATGGCGGCCTGACGTGCAAGGCAAGGCCGACATCGTCGAGGAAGTGGTGCGCATCCTCGGTGTCGACTGCGTACCGTCGACAGCCTTCGCTCGCGGCGAGGCGGCGCGCCGGCCGGTGCTCACGCCGCTCCAGCTGCGCACGCGCAAAGCCAAGCGCGCGCTCGCCGCGCGCAATCTGGTCGAGGCGGTGACGTGGTCCTTTATCGCCAAATCGCAAGCCGAGCTGTTCGGCGGCGGCAAGCCCGCGCTTGCGCTCGCCAATCCGATCGCGGCGGAACTCTCCGACATGCGGCCGAGCCTCATTCCTGGTCTGGTCGCCGGTGCGCAGAAAAATGCGGATCGTGGTTTCCCGGACGTCGGCTTGTTTGAAGTCGGCCAGGTTTTTCGCGGTGACGGCCCGGCGGACCAGTTGACGGCTGCTGCCGGCGTCCGGCGTGCGGCTGCCAAGCCTTCCGGCATCGGCCGCCACTGGTCGCAGCGCGACGGTGCGGTGGACGCATTCGACGCTAAAGCCGACGTGCTCGCCGTACTGGCGGCGGCCGGTGCGCCGGTGGCGGGATTGCAGATCGTGCCCGGCGCTCCGGCCTGGTTTCATCCCGGGCGTTCGGGAACGCTGCAAATCGGCCCGCAGAACGTGCTCGGCCATTTCGGCGAGCTGCACCCGAACGTGCTGGAAGCGCTCGACGCCGAAGGTCCGCTCGTCGCCTTCGAAGTCATTTTGGAGCGCATCCCGCAGCCCAAGGTGCGGGCGACGCGGGCGCGGCCGGTGCTCGAGCTGTCGCCCTTCCAGCCCGTCGACCGCGATTTCGCCTTCGTGGTCGAACGTCATGTAAAGGCCGCGGACATCGTACGCGCGGCGCAATCCGCCGACCGCAAGCTGATCGCCGGCGTCACCGTGTTCGACGTCTACGAAGGCCCCGGCATCGAGTCGGGCAAGAAGTCGATCGCCATTGCGGTGACGATCCAGCCGCGCGAGCGCACCATGACGGAAGCGGAGATCGAGGCGCTTGCGGCAAAGATCGTTGCCGAGGTCAGCAAGCGTACCGGCGGCGCGCTGCGCGCGTGAGCGTTCAGCGCGCGTCGTTGCGCAGGATGTTCGGCGTCGCGCCAAATCGTCGTTGCGGCTGCTTTGACTTGTGCTTGGGCACCGCTTCGGCCTCTGCCGGCGGCTCCTTGACCGCGCCGAGCCGACGCAGAACCGCGTCGGCCGCACGCTCGCCCGATTCCCAGGCGCCGCCGACGGTGCCCCACATGGTTTCGTGAACGGCTTCGCCGGCAAACCAGATCACGTTCTGCACCGGCTCCATGAGGGTGCGGCGCGCGCCTTGCCAGCCCGGCGCCGCAACGGAGAAGGCGCCGAGCGTCCAGGGCTCGTAGTTCCAGCGCGTCGCGTGCGAGCGCTTGATCGACTTCTTTACGTCGGCGCCGTAAAGGCCGGCGAGCCAATCGGCGGCGAAATCGACCATGGCCGCTTCGCCGTGCGACGCAAGCTCGCGGCCGAACGGACCGGCGACCTCGATCAGGCACAGCGGCGTGCCGGAGACATTGGCGAGGATCGCAGCCGTGCGCGCATCGGACGCCTTCTCGAACACCAGATCGTCGCTCTCGAAGCCGAGCGGATTGTCCGCAAGTTCAAGCGCAACGTGGTCGTAGCTGCCGAGCGAGAGCTTGCTCAAGGCGTCGAGTTGCCGCTTGGGAAGCTCGGGCGTGAATTTGATCGTGCCGGAGGCGACCACGTTGGTCGATGCGGTGACGATCACCGCGCGGGCGGTGATCGCACCTTTCGGCGTTTCCACCGTGACGGTGCCTCTGGTGTCGATCGCAGTTGCCGGCGTCGATAGCTTGACCGGGAGTCTCTCGGCGAGGGCGGCGATGAGCGCGCCAAGTCCCTGGCGGCAGAACGCGTCGGTGTTACGCTCGGCGGCTCTGGCGAAATCCAGCGCCGAGACCTGTGCCAGCTCCTTGCCGCAGACGAAGGGGCCGAGCACGAACTCGACTGCGGGCCGCCAATCGCCGAGATCGTTGGGCAGCGCCTGCGCACAAGCCACGTCGCCTTTGCGCGCCGCGTCGGCGATCGCGCGGTTGGCGCGCACCTGCAACGCCAAAAAATCCTCGAGTTCGCCCTCGCGCGCGTAACGCCGGCCGATTCTGACTTTCTGGCTCGCCGGGGCCGGATAGACTTCGATCCCGCGCCGCGGCGTGAGCTTCATGAGCGGATTGAAATCGGGTGCATGGATCCAGTGCGCGCCATGGTCGTAGGGCACGCCGAAGGTGTGCGTCTCGGTGAAGCAGCGGCCGCCGATGTGGTCGCTCGCTTCAAGCAGCACGAGCTTTCGCCCGGCGGCGGCGATCCGCCTCGCGGCGGCAATGCCGGCCGCGCCTGCGCCAACGATCACCACGTCGACCGCGGCCGCCAGCGCGATCGCACCGATCGCGGGGCGTGCCGCGAGCGCGGCCGAGGCGGCAAGGAAGAAGCGGCGGCTCAGTCGCGGCATGGTTTCCAAATGCTTGCGGCTGCCGTCAGATTGCCCGAACGGCGCTCACGGCGCAAACGCATGGTTGAGATTGCGTCAAGAACGTCCGCAGATGAGCGTGAACCAAATTGCAAGGGCCTTCGATTAAAATACAGACAAAGAAAAGCGCGACCAAGTCGCGCCGCAGGAATGGGGAGTCTGCATGAGCAGGACGCTCGACGGAATCGGGCGGCTCATTGCCCGCTATCTACAGAAGCCCATACACGGCTACGAGCCGTTCACGCCAAGCCATCCCGAGGCGTTGCGGCAGTCGCTCGCGCCCGGCGATGTGCTGCTGGTCGAAGGCAACAACCACATCGCCGGCGTCATCAAATATCTCACGCAATCGACCTGGTCGCATTCGGCGCTCTATGTCGGGCCGATCGCCGGCCGGGCGAGCGAAGATGGCGAGCCGCACGTGCTCATCGAGGCCAATGTCGGCGAGGGTGTAGTCTCGGCACCGCTGTCGAAATATTTCCAGTTTCACACCCGCATCTGCCGGCCGGTCGGACTGACGGAAGCCGATTGCGCGACCGTGTGCGCTTATGCCGTCGAACGTATCGGCTTTGCCTACGATCTGAAGAACATCATCGACCTGATGCGCTATCTGTTTCCGCTTCCAGTGCCGCAACGCTGGCGCCGGCGGTTGATTGCGCTTGGTTCGGGCGATCCGTCTCGGCTCATCTGCTCGGCGCTGATCGCGGAAGCGTTCCGCGCCGTGCATTATCCGATACTGCCCAAAATCACGCTCACGCGCAGCCGGCAGGCGCTCGAGCAGATTTTGGAAATTCGCCATTCCTCGCTCTATTGTCCGCGCGACTTCGATATCTCGCCCTATTTCAACGTCGTGAAGCCGACGATCGCCAGCGGCTTCGACTATCGGGCGTTGCACTGGGCGGACGCGGCGGGCGCGCCTGCAAACGCTGTAGAGTGCGGGCCGTTGCGGCTTCCGCAACCGGTCGAGGAAGCGCAGGTTACGCTTGCTCCCGAACGGGCGGCCGCGGACGCGCGCGCCGGCGCAACGGCGGCCTGACCGCCGCTTGTGCTTGCCGATCGGCATCATTACCTGTGCCCGCGGCAGGCAATGACATGCTCGACGATGCGATTAAAGCGCTCAGCCAGATGCTCTCGCCGCCGCTGCGTGCGATCCTTTGGAAATCGATCGGCCTTGCGCTTGCCCTCATCATTGTCGTCGCCATTGTGCTCGATCGGTCGATGGTCCAGCTGATCGACGTCGGCGGCGCCGCGGCCGAGAGCGGCTTCGGCCCGCACCTGCACCTGCCGGCAACGGCGATTGCCTGGCTGCTTTCCGTCGCCGCCGGCCTGGGGATCGTCTTCGGTAGCGTGTTGCTCATGCCGGCCGTGACCGCCTTCGTCGCGAGCTTCTTTGCCGATGAGATCGCAGCGGAGGTCGAGCGCGTGCACTACCCGGGCGACCCGCCCAGCTTGGCCCTCCCGCTGTGGCGCGCAATCGCCGAGGGCGGCAAAACGGCGCTGCTGGCCGTTGCGGTCTATGTTTGCGCGGCGCCCTTCCTGCTGTTCGCCGGCGCCGGCGCCGTGATCTTCTTTCTCGCCACGGCCTGGCTGCTCGGACGCGAATATTTTGAGCTCGCCGCCATGCGTTTTCGGCCGCCGCAGGAGGCGAAGGCACTGCGCAGACGCAATGCCGCCGCTGTCTATGTCGGCGGCTTGATCATCGCCGCCTTCGTCTCGGTTCCGATCGTCAACCTGGCGACGCCGCTATTCGCCATGGCGCTTATGGTGCACATGCACAAGCGGCTTGGCGGCCCGCGTGTGATTACGGCAAAAGTCCAATGATTGCTCGCGGCATCCCTCGGCCGCCAGCTCGGCGAAAGTGACTAAGCCGGCAGCGGCACGTGTTCGAGTGAACAGGCGTGTCCGGGCAAACCGGATTTACTGCCCGGGCGGCGTAGCCGGAGCAGGCAAAGGCTCGAGAGCCGAAAGCCCCGCTTGCTTTGCGCCCCGCCCAGTTTCCTTCTGCGCCTTCTGGTCCCGCGGATAGAGCTCGACCTTGGGCGGCTTCTGTTCCGGCCGGTAATCCGTCGAGGAAAGGCCACCGGCGATGCTGGCGCCTTGCTCGATCTGCAGCAGGCCGTAGCTGATGTTGCCGTCGACGCGGCCGGTCGAGCGCAGGATCAACAGGCACTTGACGTCGAGCTTTTCAAAGACCTTTCCGGAAATCTCGGCGTTCTCGGCGACGGTGATCCTGCCCTTGATGGCGCCGGTTTCGCCGACGATCAAATTGCCTACCGTTACGTCGCCCTCGAGTACGCCGCACACTACCAACGTATCAGGTACCGAGATTTCGCCCTTGATGGTCACTCCCTCACCGATATAGAGCCGGTTTGCATCCGGCATCGTGTGCTCCGCTGACGACATCTGCTGCCCCTTTGCCACAACTCCACCAAAAAAACTTTACGGCACCACGTTGATTTTGTCATCGGTCGGTCGGTGCACAACTCCCGTTTTTTTCATCGGCCGCTCGCCGATGTTCGACGAAGGCTTTAATTCCTAACTCGCGGCATCGATCGACCGCTGTCAGCGCCAAATCTCATCTGCGAGTTCGACGATCATGCGCAGCTTCGCCCACTGCTCGTTCTCGGCCAGCACGTTGCCCTCCTCGGTCGAGGCGAAGCCGCATTGCGGCGAAAGGCAAAGCTGATCGAGCGCAACGTATTTGGTCGCTTCCTCGATGCGCCGCTTGATGTCTTGCTTCTTCTCCAGTTCGCCGCTTTTGCTGGTGACGAGACCAAGCACGACGATCTTGCCGCCTTTGGGCAGAAAGCGCAGCGGCTCGAAACCGCCGGCGCGCGCGGTGTCGTATTCGAGGAAGTAGCCGTCGTAATTCAATTTTCCGAGTAAAAGCTCGGCGATGGGCTCGTAGCCGCCTTCGGAAATCCAGGTCGAACGGAAATTGCCGCGGCACACATGCGTGGTGACCACCATGTCCGCCGGCCTGTCCTCAAGCGCCTGATCGGTGACGCGGGCATAGTCTTGCGCCAGCCGCTCGGCGTTAAGCCCGCGCTCGCGCGCTTTCTTCAGCTCCGCCTGCGAGCACAGATAGGCCCACGCCGTGTCGTCGAACTGCAGATAACGGCAACCGGCGTCGTAAAACGCGCGCACCGCCTGCCGATAGGTTTTCGCCAAATCGTCGAAAATGGCGTCGCGGTCGGCATAGGCCTTGGTTGCGACAGCGTCGGGCTCCAGGCGGAAATGGAATATGGACGGGCTGGGGATGGTCATCTTCGGCGTGACGCGCGTATGCGCCTTGAGGAACTTGAAGTGTTCCAGCATCGGATGGGTCGCGGGGAAGCCGAGCTTGCCATTGACGCGAATGCTCTGTCTTTTCGTCTGTCTGGCCTGGAACTGGATGCCGTGGTCGAGCGCGTAGAGTTCCACGCCGTCAAGCATGCTGAAGAAGTCGAAGTGCCACCACGAGCGACGGAACTCGCCGTCGGTGGCGACCTCAAGTCCGATCTGCTCCTGTTTTTTGATGATCTTCTCGATCTCGCGGTCCTCGACCTCCTTCAGTTGAGCCGCGTTGATCTCGCCCTTTTCCCGCCGCGCGCGCGCTTCCTTCAGGGCGGCGGTGCGCAACAAGCTGCCGACGTGGTCGGCGCGAAACGGCGGTTTGCTCCTGGTCATCGGCGTGATCCTCCTTGAGACTTGGGACTGAACCAAGCGAGGGAGCCGCGTTTCGTCAACCGCAAAACGCGACGGAACGCCGCGGGCGGGCCTCGTCCCAACGGTGCGGTGACCGGCTGCGGCCTTTGCGGTTCGGTTGCAGACGAGGACGCCTCGATCAGGCCCGGCCGTATTGGCCAAGAAGGACTCTTGCCAAGCCTTCGGCCGGGGCGACGAGGCGGAGGGGCCCGCTGGCGGCCGAACAGCGCTTGCGCTCGCGCCCGGACGCGACATCTGCTAGGTGGGGCCGGATTGCGCTGGGGTGGCGGGACGAAACGGTTGATTGATGCAAAAACAGCCGGTCTGGAGCGCGGGATGTTGAAGCGATTGCGCGCCGCCGCGCATTTCTTCGATGGAAAGGTGGGCTTTAGTCGATTAGGGGTGGCGCTTAGCCTCACGATCATCGCCGTCGCCGCGGTGGTGCTCTATCGCATTCTGCGTGACATCGATCTTGACGCGCTCCTCGACGCGCTCGAAGCGACCGATTGGCGGACGCTTGGGATCGCGGGCATCTTCGTCGCCGCCGGCTATCTGACGCTTACCTTCTACGACCTGTTCGCACTGCGCACGATCGGCCGCTCCGAAGTGCCCTATCGCGTCGCTGCGTTGGGCAGCTTCACAAGCTACGCCATCGGGCACAATGTCGGCGCGAGCGTCTTTTCCGGCGGCGCGGTGCGCTACCGCATTTATTCCGCCTGGGGCCTGAGCGTAATCGAAGTGACGAAGATCTGCTTCGTCGCCGGCCTCACCTTCTGGCTCGGCAACGCCACCATGCTCGGCCTCGGCGTTCTTCACGCCCCGCAGCAGGCGACCGATATCGATCAACTGCCGCTCTGGCTCAACCGCGTGTTGGCGCTTGTTGTTCTGGCTCTGCTTGCCGCCTATATCGCATGGGTCTGGGTCAAGCCGCGCGTCATCGGCCGCGAAGGCTGGCAGGTCGTCTTGCCCGGCGGCCCGTTGACGCTGGTGCAGATCGCGATCGGCATCGTCGATTTGTCGTGCTGCGCTCTCGCCATGTACATGTTGGTGCCCGATGAGCCGCATCTCGGGTTCATTCCCGTGGCGGTGATTTTCGTCGCCGCTACGCTTTTGGGCTTTGCCAGCCACGCCCCCGGCGGCCTCGGAGTGTTCGACGCAACCATGATGGTGGCGCTGTGGCAATTCGACCGGGAGGACTTGCTGGCCGGTTTGCTGCTGTTTCGTTTGCTCTATTACATCATTCCGTTCGTGCTCTCGCTCACGATTCTTGGAACACGCGAAATTTTGCTCGGTCGTGCGCGGCGGCGCCTCACGCGTCCGATCGCAACGCCGATCAGCACCGTGACCGGACTGGTGCGCGAAAGGTCGGATGTGACTTGATCCGGAAGGGCGAGCCGGCGAGTGCGCAGGGACGGATCCGATGAGTCTTAATGAAGACCGCATAGCGCCGCGAAAAAACGAATGGCGCAGCATGCGGCTAATGACCGTGACGGCGGCGATCGTGTTCGCCGGGTTGGTCATCATCAACGCCCTCACCGTCGGCTACGCGATCGCGGGATTTGCCATCGTGGCGGCGGCCGCTTTCCTGACCGTGCGCAGCGGCGAGGAGGTCGGTCGTCTGGCGCGGCCGGCCGCCATCGCCGAACGCGCCGGCGAGCCGCTCGATGCCGTTGTCGCCGGGCTGCCGGATCCGGTTATCGCGCTCGACGGCAACGGACGCGTGCTTGCACTCAACGAGCGGGCGCGCGCGCTTACGCCGGCCTTGCGCCAGGGCGAGCCGGTGTCGCTGGCGCTGCGAATGCCGGAGCTGATCGAGGCGATCGGCCGCGCCTATTCAAGCGAAGAAGAGCAGCGGGTCGAGTATTCCGAACGGGTGCCGATCGACCGCTGGTTCGAGTTGATCGTGATGCCCGTCAGGCGCATGCGTAAGCCGGGTAAGCCCGGTTTGGTGCTGATGACCTTTCACGACCTCACGCCGTTACGGCGTGTCGAGCAAATGCGCGCGGATTTCGTCGCCAACGCCAGCCACGAGCTGCGCACGCCGCTCGCGGCCCTGTCTGGCTTCATCGAAACCTTGCAGGGCTCTGCGCGCGACGATGCCAAGGCGCGGGAGCGGTTTCTGGCCATCATGCAGGAGCAGGCCGGGCGCATGGCGCGGCTCATCGACGATCTCCTGTCGCTGTCGCGGATCGAGCTCAATGCGCATCGCCGGCCCGACACGCCGGTCGATCTTGCGCCGATCGTTCGCCAGGTCGCCGACGCGCTGCAAACATTGGCGCGCGACCGCGGCGTCGTTGTCAACGTCGATGCGGCAAACGCGCCGGTCGTGCCGGGCGACCGCGATGAACTGGTCCGCGTGTTCGAGAACCTGATCGAGAACGCGCTCAAATACGGCGCTGCCGGCAGGCGCGTCGACATCGCCTTGACGCAGGGCTTGTCGCCGGAGGGCGGTCCCGAAGCGCGGGTTTCCGTACGTGACTACGGACCGGGTATCGCGCCGGAGCACGTGCCGCGGCTGACCGAGCGTTTTTACCGTGTCGACGTGCGCGAAAGCCGCGCTCAGGGCGGCACGGGACTCGGACTGGCGCTGGTGAAACATATTCTCAATCGTCATCGTGGGCGCTTGTCGATCGAAAGCACCCCCGGCGCGGGCGCAACTTTCACCGTTTACCTGCCCACCGCCGGTACCGCGCCAGCCGAGTAAAATCGGCTATATATCAAATGCTTATACTGTCATCTGATTGTCATGCTCGGCTCATAGAACGGTGACGTGCCGACGCTACGCATTCCGCCGCTGCGGGATCTGCCCTGGGTGGTCTTTCGCCGCAGCATGTTGCCGAAAGACGTCGAACAGAGCGAAGGGTTCCAAACGGGACCAATAGTCGCCGTGGCCCGCGTCGCCTAAACATTAGCGCTGACAGGAGCAATCCGTGAACCAGCTGAAAACAATCGCCGTGGCCGGCTTTCTGGCCGCGATGGTGCTTCCCGCAGGCGCCGTCGAAATCTCCGGCGCCGGCGCGACGTTCCCCTATCCCGTCTATGCCAAATGGGCTGACGCCTACAAGAAAGAGACTGGCGTCGGCCTGAACTATCAATCCATCGGTTCCGGTGGAGGGATCAAGCAAATCGAGGCGAAGACCGTCACCTTCGGCGCTACCGACGCGCCGCTCAAAGGCCCGGAACTCGAAAAATTCGGCCTTGTGCAATTTCCGATGGTGATGGGCGGCATCGTGCCGGTCGTGAACATCGAGGGAATGAAGCCGGGCGAGTTGGTGCTCGATGGTCCGACGCTGGCGGGAATTTTTCTCGGGACGATCAAGAACTGGGATGATCCGGCAATCAAGAAGCTCAATCCGGACGCCAAGCTGCCGTCGCAGGCGATCGCCATCATCCACCGTTCCGACGGATCGGGCACGACGTTCAATTTCACCTACTATCTGGCGGACGTGAGCGGCGAGTGGAAATCGCAGGTCGGCGCCGCGACTTCGGTGGAATGGCCGGCCGGCATCGGCGCCAAAGGCAATGAGGGCGTTTCCAATAACGTGAGCCAAACCAAGGGCTCGATCGGCTATGTCGAGTATGCCTATGCGCTGCAGAACAAACTCATCTTTGCCAAAATGGTGAACAAGGACGGCAAGACTGTCGCGCCCACCAGCGAGGCGTTCCAATCTGCCGCCGCCAATGCCGACTGGAAATCAGTACCCGGCTACGGCCTGATCCTGGCCAACCAATCCGGTGCTGCGTCCTGGCCGATGACGGCGGCGACCTTCATCCTGATCCCCAAGCAGCCCGATGACCCTGTGGCGGCGGCCGAGGCGCTGAAGTTCTTTGCCTGGGCCTACGCCAAGGGCGACAAGATGGCGGAAGAACTCGATTACGTGCCGATGCCGAAGAGTGTCGTCAGCGACATCGAGAAAGTCTGGGCCAGCGAAATCAAGGACGCCGGCGGCAAGCCGCTCCATACGACCAGTGCCATGGCGCACTAGGTGCGAGCACGATTGGCGCGGCGCTGCCGCGGCAGCGGGGCGCCTCGCCCTTATCCACCGGCCGGTCTGCCGCACGAGCCCCTTGTGCGGCGGCCGGCAGATCGTTTGAGTGGGGCGCTCCAGATTGTCCCCAACGGAGCGCCTTTACGGATTCCACCGGGAGGCGATCCGTGGTCGACATAGCGCTGCAGGAGGCAAGGGTGGTGTCCGCGGAGGGGGTGGCGCGCGCCAGAGTGTTCGGTCGGCTGCGCCTGGGCGACGCTGCGTTCCACCGACTGACCCATGCTGCCGCTTTTGGCGTCTTGGTGCTCCTGAGCAGCATTATCGTCGCGCTAATCAACGGATCGATGCCGGCGCTGCGGACTTTCGGGTTGGGCTTCTTCATCAGCGAGCGCTGGAATCCGGTGACGGAGAAGTTCGGTGCGCTTGCGCCGATCTACGGGACTCTCGTCACCTCATTCATCGCCATGCTGATCGCGGTGCCGGTCGGCTTCATGATCGCATTCTTCCTCACCGAGCTGTGCCCGCAATGGCTGCGGCGGCCGATCGGCATCGCCATCGAGCTGCTCGCCGGTATCCCGAGCATCATTTACGGGATTTGGGGATTGTTCGTCTTCGCCCCCGTCCTGCAGGGAACGCTGCAACCTCTCCTGATTAATACGCTCGGCAACGCGCCATTGATCGCGCCGTTGTTTGCCGGGCCGCCCTACGGCATCGGCCTCCTGACCGCGGGGCTCATTCTCACCATCATGGTGCTGCCGATCATCACTTCGATCTCGCGCGACGTCTTCGCGGCGGTCCCCGCCGTGCTCAAGGAAGCGGCCTACGGCGTCGGTTGCACCACCTGGGAAGTGGAGCGCTATGTGGTGCTGCCCTATGCCAGGGTCGGCCTGATCGGCGGAGTGATGCTCGGTCTCGGGCGGGCGCTCGGTGAAACCATGGCCGTCACCTTTGTCATCGGCAACGCCTACAAGATTTCGGCCTCGCTGCTTGCGCCCGGCACCACGATCTCCGCGTCGATCGCCAACGAGTTCACCGAGGCGATCGGCGAGCTCTACACCTCGTCGCTGATCGCACTGGGGCTTATTCTGTTCATCATAACATTCATCGTGCTCGCGGTTGCGCGCTACATGCTGCTGCGCATCGAGCGCCGGATCGGATGACGTCATGGCGGCTAACAGCGCAACTGCCCGCTACACGGCTCGCCGCCGCCGCAACACTGTTGCCACGGCGCTATCGTTGGCCGCGACTGTCTTTGGATTGGGCTGGCTGGTGTTGATTTTGGGCGCGTTGCTCTGGCACGGGCTCAGCGGGTTGTCGCCTACGGTCTTCACGCAGATGACGCCGCCGCCGCCAGGCCTAGGCGGCGGGCTGCTCAACCCGATCGTCGGCAGCCTCATTTTAAGCTTCCTTGCGGTACTGATCGGCACGCCGATCGGCATTCTTGCCGGCACCTACATGGCCGAATACGGCCGCCATGATCGCCTGACCACCATGGTACGCTTCATCAACGACATCCTGCTGAGCGCGCCGTCGATCGTCATCGGCCTGTTTATCTACGAGGTCATGGTCGTACCGATGGGGCACTTCTCGGGCTATGCCGGCGGCGTGGCGCTCGCCGTCATCGTCATACCCGTCGTCGTGCGCACGACCGAGGACATGCTGAGGCTCGTTCCCAATTCGTTGCGCGAGGCGGCCACCTCCATCGGCTTGCCGCGCTCGATGACGATCATGCACATCTGCTACCGCGCCGCACGCGCCGGCATGGTCACCGGCGTATTGCTGGCGGTCGCCCGTATCAGCGGCGAAACCGCGCCGCTTCTCTTCACCGCGTTCAACAATCAGTTTTGGAGCAACAACCTGAATGCTCCGATGGCAAGCCTGCCGATCGTCATTTTCCAGTTCGCGCTCAGCCCCTACGCTGGTTGGCAATCGCTCGCCTGGACCGGCGCTCTCATCATCACCCTGGCGGTGCTGGCATTAAGCATCTCCGCGCGCAGCCTCGTTCGATCGGGTAAACAGCCATGAGTGTAGTCTCAGTCACCGCCCCCGCCGTTGCCGCAGCGCCGGCCGATCGGTCCAACCTTGCCGAGAAGGTCACGATCCGCAATCTCGATTTTTTCTATGGCGACTTCCGCGCGCTGAAATCCATCAGCTTGCCGCTCTACCAGAACAAGGTCACCGCTTTCATCGGTCCCTCGGGCTGCGGCAAATCGACTTTGTTGCGCGTGCTCAACCGGATGTATGATCTCTATCCGAACCAGCGCGCGACCGGCGACGTCCTTTTTGACGGTGTGAATATTCTTTCACCGAAACAGGATCTCAATTTGCTGCGCGCGCGCATCGGCATGGTGTTTCAGAAGCCGACGCCGTTTCCGATGTCGATCTATGAAAATATCGCGTTCGGCATCAGGTTGTACGAGCGCTTGCCCAAGTCCGAGATGGACGGGCGCGTGGAAACGTCGTTGCGACGTGCCGCGCTGTGGGAAGAAGTCAAAGACAAGCTTGCCGCCAACGGGCAAAGCCTTTCCGGCGGCCAGCAGCAGCGTTTATGTATTGCGCGCACCGTCGCGGTGCGCCCCGAGGTCATCCTGTTCGATGAGCCGTGCTCGGCGCTCGATCCGATCTCCACGGCGAAGATCGAAGAATTGATCGACGAGCTGACCGACGACTATACGATCGTGATCGTCACCCACAACATGCAGCAAGCTGCCCGCGTTTCCGAGTTCACCGCTTTCATGTATCTGGGCGAGCTGGTCGAATTCGACACGACAAGGCAGATGTTCACGGCGCCGCACGATCAACGCACGCAGGACTATATCACAGGCCGCTTCGGGTGATCGCCATGACCGATATTAATCCGAGGGTGGACCATACCGCCAAAGCGTTCGACATCGATCTGCAGGAGATCACCCGCAAGGTCGCCGAAATGGGCGGGATGGCGGAACGGCAAATCGCCGACGCCATCCGTGCGCTGGCGGAACGCGATACCGATCTGGCCGAACGCGTCATCGCCACCGACCCCATCATCGACGCGATGCAGCGCGAGATCGAGGAAAAAGCGATTCTGACGATTGCGCGCCGGCAGCCGATGGCGGTCGATTTGCGCGAGATCGTCGGCGCCATGCGCGTGTGCAACGACCTCGAGCGCATCGGCGACCATGCCAAGCACATCGGCAAACGCGTCGTCGCGCTCGACCTTGATCTGCATCCGCTACAGCTGATCCGCGGCGTGGAACACATGGCCACGCTGGTGTCGGCGCTGCTCAAGCAAGTGCTCGACGCCTATGCCAGCCACGACCTCGCCGCCGCGCTTGCGGTCTGGAATGGCGACGAAGAAGTCGACGCGCTGTGCACCTCGCTCTACCGCGAGCTGCTCACTTACATGATGGAAGACCCGCGCAACATCACCTTCTGTATGCATCTGATGTTTTGCGCCAAGGACATCGAGCGCATGGGCGACCATGCCACCAACATTGCAGAAACCGTCTATTACATGATTGAGGGCCGCCCGATCACCGATCAGCGCCCGAAAGGCGACACCACCAGCTTTGGCGCAGCATCGCTGCAGAAATGACAAGGAGGGCAGGATGGGAGCGAACATCCTGATCGTTGAGGACGAGGAGCCGCTGACCACGTTGTTGCGATACAACCTGGAAGCGGAAGGTTACGAGGTCGATGCCGTCGCCCGCGGCGATGAGGCCGATACGCGTCTGCGCGAGACCGCACCCGATCTCATCGTGCTCGACTGGATGTTGCCCGGCCTCTCCGGTATTGAGCTGTGCCGCCGGCTGCGAGCGCGGCCGCAGACGCAATCGCTGCCGATCATCATGCTCACGGCGCGCGGCGAGGAAAGCGAGCGGGTGCGGGGGCTGGCGACCGGCGCCGACGATTACCTCGTGAAACCGTTCTCGGTGCCGGAACTGCTGGCGCGCATCCGCGCGTTGCTGCGCCGGGCAAGTCCCGAACGCGTCGCCACGGTGTTGACGATCGGCGACCTTGAACTCGACCGTGAGAAAAAACGCGTGTCGCGATCAAGCCGCCCGGTCGATCTCGGACCGACGGAATTTCGCCTGCTTGAGTTCCTGATGGAGCGTCCCGGCCGGGTCTTCTCCCGCGAGCAACTGTTGGATGGCGTGTGGGGCAGCGACGTCTATATCGACGAGCGGACGGTGGACGTCCATGTCGGCCGCTTGCGCAAGGCGCTCAACCGCGGCCATGGCACCGATCCCATCCGCACCGTGCGCGGCGCCGGCTATTCGCTCGATGATCGCTTCGGCAAAGCGAGCTGAAGCGGCGTACGATCTGCCGGTCTCCGCGAAAGCAAGACCCCGCTCGTTGATAGCGCGAAACTGGTTTTGAATTTCCCGCCGAGGCAGGAGCGGACAGGCAAGATCAGCGCGACGGGCGTCTTTCCCTGCGGCGATCGCCGGCCGGTTGATAGGCAACCCGCGAGTGATAGGCGCAGTAGGGCAGGCCGTCGATCGTTTTGCCGCCGCAGAAGAAGAAATCGCTGCTGCCGGGATCGCCAATCGGCCAGCGGCAGGTCTGCTCGGTCAGTTCCAAGATGGTGCGGCGTTGGCCGATTGGAATGATGTTTTCGATCAGCCCCGGCGTGGTTTCCGCCTCGATCTCATAGGCGTGCGCGAGTGCGGTGTTGCCGCGGATCGCCGCCCGTCCCACGCGCAGCATCGGCGTGCGCGCCTTGCGCGGACGCGGCGCGGCGCTCGACGCGCTCTTGGCACGTCCGGATAAACCGAGCCGATGCACCTTGCCGATCACGGCGTTGCGCGTAATACCGCCGAGCTCGGCCGCAATCTGGCTTGCCGAAAGTCCGTCGGACCACAGCTTCCTCAGGAGCTCGACCCGCTCGTCAGTCCACGACATGCTCAATCCTCCTCCAAGGTGCGGGTTAAGCCTGGACGGAATCCTTCACCGGGCCCGGCGGCGCTTGCCGCCCGACACGCACGCATCACCAAACGCTTTAGAAGACCGTCCGCCGCACGAGATGTCGTACTTGACAAGCAAAAAACTACAATATGGCGGGAGTCGGGCGCAAGAGTCGCCCAACGCGCGTCCACACATTCCTGCCTGATGTGGACGACGAAGGGATAAGCGCGGCTCCGGGCCCTTATTTTTCCCATGTTGACCAGCCGCGCCGGTGTAAATAAAATATTTAAAGTGCCGCCCGGAGAGGCGGCACATTTCGTTTCCGGCCGCGCAGACTGCTGCTGCGCCGCCGCGCGCGGGCTTAAGCCGTGACATCGCATCTGTTGCCGACCTATACGCGTGTCAACCTTGCTTTTGAGCGAGGCGAAGGCGCCTGGCTGATTGCGACGAACGGCGATCGCTATCTCGATTTTACCTCCGGCGTCGCCGTCAATGCGCTCGGGCACGCGCACCCGCATCTTGTTGCTGCTCTCACCGAGCAGGCGCAGAAGCTGTGGCACGTATCCAATCTCTACGAGATACCGCAGGCCGAGCGTCTGGCGCGGCGGCTGTGCGAGGCAAGCTTCGCGGACGTGGTGTTCTTCTGCAATTCCGGCGCCGAGGCGATGGAGTGCGCGATCAAGATGGCGCGCAAATATCAATCGGCGAGCGGCAAGCCGGAACGCTATCGCGTCATCACCTTCGAAGGCGCCTTCCACGGCCGAACGCTGGCGACGCTCGCCGCGGGCGGACAGAAGAAATATCTTGAGGGGTTCGGTCCACCCGTCGACGGCTTCGATCAGGTGCCGTTCGGCGACTTGGCCGCTGTCAAACGCGCGATTGGTGAGGAAACGGCGGCGATCCTGATCGAGCCGATCATGGGCGAGGGCGGCGTGCGCGTCGTCGAGCCGGCGTTTCTCAAGGCCTTGCGCGAGCTGTGCGATCAGAACGGCCTACTGCTGGTCTTCGACGAGGTGCAGACCGGCATGGGACGCACCGGCGAATTGTTCGCCTACCAGCGCGTCGGCGTCGCTCCCGACGTCATGGCGCTGGCCAAGGCGCTGGGCGGCGGCTTCCCGGTCGGGGCATGCCTGGCGACGGCCGAAGCGGGAAAGGGAATGACGGTCGGGACCCACGGCTCAACCTTCGGCTTCAATCCATTGGCGATGAGTGTCGGCAACGCCGTGCTCGACGTGATGCTTGCGCCTGGTTTTCTCGAACGGGTACGGCGGACGGCGCTCTTGTTCAAGCAGCGGCTTGCAGAAATCAAAGACCGCTATCCTTCGCTTATCGCCGAGGTGCGGGGTGAAGGATTGCTGGTCGGCCTGCGCGCCCTCGTTCCGGCGGCACAACTCGTCGACGCCTTGCGCGCCGAGAAGATGATCGCGGTCGGCGCCGGCGACAACGTCGTGCGGCTGTTGCCGCCGCTCATCGTGAGCGAAGAAGAGATCGCCGAGGGCGTCGCGCGGTTGGATCGCGCCTGCGCGCAGCTCAGTCGTGTCGACGGCGCCGCGCGCAAGGAGGAGGCGGTGCGATGAGTGCCGTTCGCCATTTCCTCGACCTGATCGATGTTCCTGCGGTGGATCTGCGCAAGATGATCGATGCGGCACGCGCCATGAAGGCCAGGCGCTCGCGCAAC
>Ga0187784_10001269_pt1 | contig 19911 bp, 11 predicted proteins | sample 1015_SJ02_MP15_2_FD_132964 | JGI IMG/M metagenome (GOLD analysis project Ga0187784, IMG submission 132964) | Tropical peat soil microbial communities from peatlands in Department of Meta, Colombia - 1015_SJ02_MP15_20_MG | ecosystem: Environmental > Terrestrial > Soil > Wetlands > Peat | place...
CCGAGTGCCAGGTCGCGCCGCCATCAGTCGTGACGAACAATCCATTTTTCTGCGTGCCGACATAGACGAGGTTTGGATCGACGGGATCGATCGCCATTTTCTGGCCGAACGTTCGGAAATCGTCGTTGGCGTTCATGTCGACTTCGCCGAAATTCGTCCGCGTCCAAGAGCGTCCGCGGTTGTCGCTGCGATAGACATAGCCGCGATAGGCCATATAGAGGCGGGCGGGATGACTGGGCGCGACGCGAATTTCATAAACGCCGGTGGCCTGATCGACTCCGATATCTGATGCCGGCATCGACGCGGCAGTCACAAGCTGCATCCATTGCGTGCTGGTATCGTCCCAAATATAGGCGCCGTACGTATCCGTGCGGATGATCCGCGTCGTCCCGTCGGGCGAGATGTCGAGGCCCGTGATCCAGCCGCCGGCCCCGACCGGCAAGGTGCGCCAGATTGTGCCGCCGACATTCGAGCCCGAGGCTGCGACCCCTGCCGCAACGGTCGCACCGTTGAGAAGTCCTGCAGTTAACAGGAGCGCGGCTACCGATACGCAAAGCCGCTTCGCATGGTTCATGTCTTGGCCTCTCTGTGCATCGGTGCCTGCGGGCATTTTGCGATAAGCCACGACAACTCTGGTCACAGTGCAATGCGACTCAAGAGCCCCAAGCACTGCTCAGTGCAGTTGACGATTAGCGGGCGAGGCTCGTTGGACCTCGGCGTTCCGAAGATTCACGGCCCTTTCCGGCCATGGCTACGTCAATGATCAATCGGATAACATATGAAATGTGCCAGAAATCTTTCTTCAGCGAATGAAGTTAATCCGTTCCAAGCAAGAGCGTCTCTGGCCCGCGCATTAATTTACGGGGTTTCCGGGCACTTCCGAATGTGGAAATCCATAGGTTATCGGTTTTTGCAACCAACGCCTTGCGATCGAGTCAAGTGTGTTTGTTAGCTAAGCGATCTGACCAATGCTAAATGGGGCCGAACCGATGATCCGCCGGCATGATTGGGTGGCGGGCCGTGAAAATCCAAGACTAACGGGGGCGATGGATAGCCGCCAATGCAGGTAACAATCCTGGCTTTGCGCGGTTCAAGCTAGAATTAACCGAAAGGTGCTTCCGTCTGATGTCTCAAAAAGCGGCATAAGCAATGCCAATTGCGCCATATCGCGTGTTGTTAGTCGCCGAAGCGGCGAACCCGGAGTGGTCGAGTGTGCCGCTCGAAGGCTGGAGCCTTGCTCGATCGCTGGCACAGCTAACCGATGCGCATCTGGTGACCCAGATTCGTAATCGGGAAGCGTTACTTCGTGCGGGCCTGGTTGAGGGACGAGACTTTACCGCAATCGACAATGAATATTCGGCGCGGCCGCTTTTGCATTTGGCCGAGCTGTTGCGCGGCGGAACCGGAAAAGGCTGGACGACCGTCACGGCTTTCTCTTCACTCGCCTATTATTCATTTGAGCGCGAACTCTGGCGCCGGCTGGGATCGCGCATAACGGCGCACGAATTTGATCTCGTGCATCGCATCACACCGATCAGCCCGACCAGCCAGAGCCTCATGGCAAGTTGGTTGGCACGACACAACGTTCCCTTTGTCATTGGACCTCTGAACGGCGGCGTGCCGTGGCCAAGACATTTTGTCGATCGGCAAATTGCCGAACGTGAATGGCTCTCGCTGATAAGGCCACTCTTCAAGGCGATGCCCGGGTATCGATCAACTTATCGGCGAAGCGCAGCGATAATAGCCGGCTCCAAGCATACTTACGGCGAGTTGCCGCACGCGGTGAGGGAAAGATGCGTTTACATTCCTGAGAACGGCGTGGATATGGCGCGTTTTGCTTCGCCGCGGCGGCGCCAGGCTTCGATCCCGCTGCGCGTGGCCTTTGTCGGACGCCTGGTGCCGTATAAAGGAGCGGACATGCTGCTGGAGGCGACATGCGATTTTCAGAGGCGCGGTCAACTCGAGCTGCATATCGTCGGTGACGGACCGCAGCGGCCTTTGCTCGAAGCGATGGTCGATCGTATGGGCATCCGAAGCAGCATAAAATTTCATGGCTGGGTGCCGCATGTTGAAGTGCAGGCGAGGCTGGCGGATTGCGACGTGCTGGCGTTGCCGAGTATCCGTGAATTTGGTGGCGCCGTCGTCGTCGAGGCCATGGCGCTCGGACTCGCCCCGATCGTTGCCGACTATGGCGGTCCGTCGGAGTTGGTCGACGATCGGAGCGGAATCCGCGTTCCGTTTTCCGATACGGCAAGTCTTGTGGATGGCATGCGGGGGGCCATCGGCAAGATGATCGCCAGGCCGCAAATTGTAGACGAGCTTGGCAAAGCCGGACGCCAGAGAGTGCTGGAGAAGTTTACCTGGGATGCCAAGGCGAAGCAGATATTCGCCGTCTATGAGGCGGTCCTTAATGGATCGAAAAACCTGACTTCTGTTGGCTTTGTCAACTGACGCCTTGACGGGCGCCGGCAGGAACGCCAGGCGGTTGCGGGCTCTGAAGGCAGCTCTCCGATAAGAACGGCGCGATCTGTTGCCGATGGCGAGGGCCGCCCGAGGTTGGCCTTTGCCAAAACTCCGCCAACTGCAAATCCCAACGCCCGAATCTTAACGCCCAAATCTTAACGTCTCGGTAGTAATTGAGATTCAATCTCGGGTGCCGGACCCGAACAAGGTTATTCATTTATGAAGTGGATCGCGCTGATCTGCGCTTGTTCCGCGGTCGTGCCTTTCGCGGGCTGGCTGCGGCGGCATCCGAACGAAAGCCCGAAAGTATGGATGGTCGTGGGCTTTCTGCCGTTTGGCATGGGGGCACTGCATCTTTTCATGGCGGCGATTTCGTGGCCGGAATGGCCCGGTTACGTTTACGGCCTTGAAATTTCGCTTCTCGACCTGCTGGCCATCTCGCTCTGGCTGAGCTTGCCGGGGCGCGCGCATCCGGTTCCCTTTCGATGGCCTTTTGTCCTGTATCTGATTGCCATCATGCTGTCCGCATTTCAGGCCTTCGAGCCGCAGGCAACGGCGTTTTATGGCTGGCAGGTTGCACGCATGCTTCTGGTCTATACGGTCGTTGCCAAGGGATGCGCCGCCGATAAGCGCGTCGCGCCGGCCGTGCTCACCGGCATGGCCATCGGCATCGGGTTCGAGGCCTGTGATGCGCTCCTCCAGCGCTTTGTCTTTGGCATGTTGCAGGCGAGCGGTTCGTTCGGCGCGCAGAATTCTCTCGGACTCGCCACGCACTTTGTGACGTTTCCCTGGGTGGCGCTGTTACTGGCAGGTCAGCGGGGATTTCGCCCGTTCGGCACGCTGTTTGCCGGCATCCTGGTTGCCGTGCTGACCGTATCGCGGGCGACGATCGGGCTCGAGGTCGCCGGTTACGCCATGCTGTACGTTTTGTCGGCGCTGCGCCAGTGGACCCAACGTAAGTCCATGCTGCTGTTTGCCGGACTATTGGGTCTCGCCGTCGTTGCTCCGGTAGTGTTGTCCTCGTTCGAGACGCGATTCGAGGGACACCTGGAACCTCAAGGCGACTATGACGAGCGGGCCGCGTTTCAAAGGGCGGCCGAAATGATGATTGCCGATAATCCACTTGGCGTCGGAGCCAACCACTACGTATTTGTCGCCAATACGCAGTTCTATGACAGGAAGGCCGGCGTCGCTCCCATTGCGGCGAGCCTCGGCACCAACGTTCACAATGTCTATCTCCTTGTCACCGCAGAGACCGGCTATCTCGGTCTGGTCACCTTCATGGTGATGCTGTTGCACCCGCTTTTCGTTTCGTTTCGCTGCGGCTGGCGCAATCAAAAGGACATCAGAGGCGACGTTCTGCTGGGGCTCGGAATATCGTTGTTAATCATTTATGTTCATTCTTACTTTGAATGGATATTTGTGACCTACCAACAGCAATATATGTTCGCCATCGATGTCGGATTGATAGCGGGCCTTGCCACTCAGCTCGGATACTGGCGCTACCCGATGCCCAGTCATACCAGCACTGTCGGAACAGTTACGGACGTTCGTGGAATTGACCGATCGGTTAGCTAGCGTTTGTCCTGAGTATCGATCCGTTGGATGGCAACCCTGCCCGCCGCCGAATCTCGAGGATTCGGAAGCTACGCAAGGACGAAGACGGAATCGATCGGATGACCGTGCTGTTGCAGCTGTTGTTGCTGAGCATTTCCGGACTGGTTACCATCCCGGCGCTGATCTTCTTTGTCGAAGTGACTGCTTCGATTGTGGCGCCGCGCGAGCCGGTATGGCGCACGAAAACAAGTTTGCCCCCGCGTATCGCCGTCATCGTCCCCGCCCGCGACGAGAGCGCAGGATTGCCGGACACGCTTGCGAATATTCAAGCACAACTGCCGCGGACGGCACGTCTTGTGGTCGTGGCCGATAATTGCAGCGACGACACGGCCGCGATCGCCGCAGCCGCCGGCGCCGAGGTCGTCGAAAGACACGACCTCGCCAAAATTGGCAAGGGCTATGCGCTTGACTGCGGTCTTCGTCACCTGGCGAGCGATCCTCCCGAAGTGGTCATTATCGTCGACGCTGATTGCAAGCTCGGCAGCCATGCGCTCGATCGACTGGCGAGCACCTGCGCGTCGACCGGCCGGCCGGTTCAGGCCGCGTATTTAATGGCGGCGCCCGACCAGTCCTGCGTCGACCATCGGGTTGCGACGTTTGCTTTCCGGATAAAGAACCTGGTGCGTCCGCTCGGCCTGCGCGCGTTGAACCTGCCTTGCCAATTGATGGGCACCGGAATGGCGTTCCCCTGGCGCGTCATTAGCGCAGTGGCCGTGGCGAGCGAACAGGAGGTGGAAGACCTGCAGCTTGGCCTCGATTTGACGCGTGCCGGGCATCCGCCGTTGTTTTTTCCGCTTGCGGCGGTCAATAGCCAGTTCCCGGCGTTTGCGGCCGGAGCCGGCGTCCAGCGCAGGCGCTGGGAGCGAGGTCATATCAGGCTGATCGCAACTCAATTGCCGCGGCTGCTTCATGAAGCGATCCGGAAACGGAATTTCGCGCTATTGGTGCTCGCTTGCGACGCGGCAATTCCGCCCCTCACCCTGCTCGGTTTGATGGTGAGTTCCACGTTCGCGTTAGCGGCGCTCGGTGCGGCGTTCGGGATGGGCGCTCCGGCCCTGGTCGTGGGCACGGCAAGCCTGTCACTGTATCTGTGCGCGACGCTGATGTGCTGGTGGAAATTCGGGAGGGATCTTTTGCCCATCGGTTCGGTGCGGTCCGTTGTCGCCTACATTGCCGGCAAACTTCCGCTCTATCGCCACGTGCTGTTTCGTGAACGGCAAGCGCAATGGATAAGGACCGGCCGCGAGCAGCTTCGCGACGGTGCCGAGACGTTCCCGAATAGTCTGCGCGCACCACAAGGGCGGGCACGACAATGAATGGATTTTTCAGTTCGCTCTTCTGCGCGGATGGCCGCGCTGTTCAAGCGATGCCTGTGTCCGCGACATGAAATCTCGAAGCGCTCAGGGAAGATCGTCCATGGAAATCCAGAACGAGGCCACCATTTGGCCGCCGGAGCCGTTCTTGCGCTCGGACCTCCAGACTTGGCCCGAAGCGCCCGTCGCGTCGATCACGGCGGCGCGGGAAACGTTACCGCCTCCGGCAAAGCGGCGCTTCGCTTATCCGGCCGAGCTGTCGATCATCATTCCGACATTCAACGAGCGCAGCAACGTCAAAAGCATGATTACGGCGATCGAGGACGCCCTGCCCAATATTTCCTGGGAAATCGTATTTGTCGACGACGATTCCCCCGATGGCACGGCCACGCTTGTCCGCGAAATCGCCCGTCACGATCCTCGCGTGCGATGCATCCATCGCTTCCGGCGGCGCGGCCTCTCATCGGCCTGCGTGGAGGGAATAATGGCGACCGCTGCGCCCATCATCGCCGTTATGGACTGCGACCACCAACATGACGAACGAATTCTTCGTCAGATGTACGATGTGGTCCGCAGCGGACGCTCGGACATCGTGGTGGGAAGCCGCTATGTCGAGGGTGGCAGCTTCGGCGATTGCGATCAGACCCGCGCCGCGATGAGCCAGCTTGCCACGCGCGTCGCCGGCTGGATCACCGGCTTGACGCTGCGCGATCCGATGAGCGGTTTCTTCGTCATGCGCCGCGAGGCCTTCCTCGAGGCGCTGCCGAAATTATCGTCGATCGGCTTCAAAATACTGATGGACATCATCGCCAGTAGTCGACAACGCCTGCGGATCGTCGAGCTGCCGTACACGTTTCGTGCGCGCCGCAGCGGCGAGAGCAAGCTCGATGTGATGGTATTGTGGGAATATTTGTTGCTGATTGCCGATAAATTCGCGGGCGGAGTCATTCCGCCGCGCTTCATCAGTTTCGCGCTGGTCGGCGGCAGCGGCGTCCTGGTTCATCTGTCCATATTGACGGCGCTGTTGAGGATGAGTCCGATGTCTTTCATCGCCGCCGAAACCGTCGCGGTGATCGGCGCGATTACAACGAATTTTCTGCTCAACAACGTTCTCACCTATCACGACCGGCGCCTGACCGGCATGAAACTCGTGACCGGATGGCTGAGCTTCAGCGCGGTGTGCGCCGTCGGCGCCGCAGCAAATGTAGGCATTGCCAACTGGATTTATCTGCAAAACTCCCGCTGGCTATTTTCCGCACTGGCGGGCATCGCGGCATCGGTGGTGTGGAATTATGCCACCTCGTCCGTCGTTACGTGGAACAAGTAGGACATTTCCGAAGGTGCACAATCAGCCATGAAGAAAATCGGAGCTGCAGTTGTTGCCCGCGCCTTCCGAAACGCGCCGATCTTCGACGCGGCATTTCTGCTTGTCTTTTCAATTGCGCTCTGTTGGTTTGCGAAGGCGCAGAATATTTGGGTCGACGAGACTACTCAGCTCTCCGGCATTACGCTCACATTCGGCGACATGCTCAAATGGCTGGGCGGCCACGACGTTACGCAGTTCGGCGTGCCGGGGGACCGCATGCCGCCGTTGAGTTACATGATCGATTGGATGTGGTTGCGCTTGTCCGGCAGCTCCGAGCTCGGTTTCCGGCTGTTCCACGCGGCTTTCCTGGTGTCCGGCGTAGCGATCATCCTGGCCGCGGCCCGGCGCAGTCTCGGCAGGCCGGCTTGGTTGGTCGCTCTTGCCATGCTGGGCCTGTCGCCGAAGTTGATGCAAACGGCGGTTGAAATTCGCGCCTATCCGATTTTCTTCGCGATCACCTGCGCCCAATTGGCCATATTTCTCCGACTCCTTCACGATCGTCAATCGATCGACAAAAGGCTGCTGGCGTTATTCAGCATTCTCAGTATCGCGGCAATCTGCACGCATTTCTTCGGGCTGGTGAGCGATTTCTCATTCTTTTCCGCCCTGGTGCTCGCGCATATTCGCAATCGCCGGACGCTGCCGAGCATCCTGGCCGCCGGCGTGGCTACGGTTGCCGCATCGATCGGCATCCTGCCGTTTGTTTTGTCCGCGCTGGCGCATAGCGGTGTTGCGTCCGGTCAGGAACCGGCGAATGCGCAGCGATACTTCGAATATCCGTTCAAGCTGTTGGGCGATTCTGCAAACCTGATTTCGCTGCCGGCGGCCGCGCTGTTTTTCGGCGGAACGCTGGTGCTGTTCTTGGCAAGTGTCGTTGCCGTGATAACGCGACTGTCTGCCGGCGTCGCCAAGCCCGTCGACTGGCTGCTCGTCGTCGTGACGCTGGGCATAGCGGCGACGCTCGCCATCAGCTGTGCCGTTAAGGGCTTTGATCCATTGAAGGCGTCCTACAGTACTTGGCTATTCCCGCCGCTGACCCTGATCATTGCAAACGGCGTCGTAGAGCTGATCGGTATGCGGCATTGGCAAAAAATCGCGGTGTTTCCCGTTGCCGTACTGACTGTGGGAGCAGCGATCTCTACGTATGCGTTTCTCGTCAACCCATCCGAGTTCATCCACGGCCCGCAAAAATTCGTTGATACTCTGTACGACCAAATGGAATCGCCAAAGGCGGCCGTATATGAAGTCGGCGCCGCATGGCCATGGTCATACTTTCCGCTGGTGTTCGATCATAACGGCGAGCTAGCTCAATATCGTGCCGACACAAACGGCGCGGAATTGATCCGTATCGCGACCAGCGTTCCGCAACCCGCCCCGCAACAGTTGGCGGTGGCGCTGGCGCCGTACACCCACATCCTTCTCGTCGACATTCGGTTGCGCAGCTATCGCGACATCCGGCAATGCCATGCGCAGGCGTGTCCGCAATTTGCTCGGGGCCGGATCGAGACTGCTTTGCTGCAAAGCGGACATTGGCAGGAAATCTCGAGCCAGCGGAAATTCGGCCTTTATGACGCGGAAGTCAAAACGTTCACCAGGATAGACTGACCGTGCCATTGCGTCGATAACGAGCCAAGACATGACGTTGCCAATTCAAAGAGTCCGCACCGACTTCGCCGGCATGATCGCGATAGAATCGATTCGTGCGCGGCTGAATCGGTCTAACGGATTTGGCATCCTGGTCCGAATCGTCGCTGTGATCGGTTTCGCTTATCTGGCGAAGAAGGCTTTCATCGACCCCTTCAATGGCGTCGATTTTAGATACCTCTGGACCGCCGGGCGGATATGGTCGGAGGGCAAGAATGCATATGGACCATTGTACTCGACGCTTTTTGCGGAAACTTTCGGCTATGCAGGCTATCCATGGTTTTATCCGCCAAATTGGTTCTTCGTTGCGGTGCCGCTTTCGCTGCTGCCGGTCATCAAGGCAGAGCTCGTTTGGCGTTGCGTAAACTTCGCCCTGATTTCGGCGGCGCTTGGGCTCGGCTTCGGCATCCTGCGAAGATGCCGACCGCAGCGGGAATTGCTGACCGAATTCATGATTCTCGCGGCATACGTATTTTGTCTGCAAGCAACGTCGATTGTCGTCTCCATTGGACAGACAACGGTCATTCCAACGCTGGGCCTGATGCTGCTCGCCTTCGGAACGAGTTCCCGGCGGCCGGTTTCCAGCATTTTGGGTCTGATGCTGCTGGCGCTCAAGCCGCAGTTCGCGGTTGCGCCGGTCATCCTTCTATTTGCTCTCGGCATCGGGCGACGTGAAATAGTCATCGGCATCATCTTGACGTTGATTGCTTGCCTTCCCGCGCTGCTGGTCGGGGGGCCCGTCGAAACTGCCCTGGGATTTTGGAATAATTTGAAGCAGTACCCTGACCTGCCGATGTTTACCATCGGCCTCGACCATCTGTTCCCCGGCGCCGCGTCAACGCAAGTTTCCAGCATCAGTTATGCCTTCCTCGCCGCCCTCGCCGGTTGTATCGGTTTGGCCTTACGGAGCCACTGGCATGCCGAGGTCAAGGAACCCGAGGACCGCATCCGCGTGCTCCTCCTTCTCCTTCCGGCCATAAATTTCGTCTTTTTGCCGGTGCACCACTACGACGCGGTCATGTTGCTGCCCGTTGCGCTAATATGTCTCGGCGGTGCGTTCCGGAGACGGCCGCTCGTTCTTCTCAGTCTGATACTTTCGTTTCGACCGGCATACATCGCATGGTTGGGCGCTCTCGCCGGATGGCAATGGGACCCGCTAACTGTTTCTTCATTAGCCTACCTGCTGTTGTTAGCGGGCGCCATTTACTTCCTGGTGGATCTTGTGCGCGACAAATCGGGGGACGCCGGCTTGTCGAGCCTCTCCGCCGAATTGGCCAAAGGTCAGCCGAACCTCGATTCTCGATTGCGTAGCGTCGGAAGCGCGGTCAATAGAGTTTCGAATTAACAATCCCGGATAGTAATTAGGCTTAAGCATAACCGAATTAATTGTCTCGTTCTTGCGGCACCCCTTACGCCGATCCCGACAAGTTAAGTATATCTCGATCGGCGGGCAGAAACCGATTGCCGTTGCGCCTTGCCGACGCCTAAACATTGCGATGTTTTCGGTCGAGCGGCACACCTGATGTCCGTTTTGTCGGTTAATCGATCGGCTGCGCTGCCGTCGCTGTTCGCCAGGCCTGCTGTCGTTGCCGCGCTCCTCAGCGCGGTGGCGTTTCACGACGCGCTCTTCGAATTGGTTCACCGCTGGAGCGGCCAGGAGGAATACAGCCACGGCTTTCTCATTCCGGTGGTCAGCGCCTGGCTGCTTTGGGCCCGCCGCAATGTGCTGCTGCAAAGCGTGGGCCGGCCGAGTTACGCGGGTGTCGGACTGGTCCTGGTGGCGGCCGCCATGCATGTCGTCGGCGAGTTGAGCGCCGTCTTTTTCCTGTCGCAGGTCGGCCTTGTCGTCACGGCGATGGGTATCGTGCTTGCGCTCGGCGGTCACCGTCTTTTGCGCGCTGCATTCATCCCGCTCGCCTACCTGTTGTTTGCAATTCCGCTGCCGTATTTGATCGAGGCCAAGCTTACGCTTCAACTTCAGCTGATTTCATCGCAACTCGGGGTTTTCGTCATCAGGCTGTTCCAGATACCGGTTTATCTCGACGGCAACATCATCGACATGGGGACATATAAGCTGCAGGTCGTCGAGGCGTGCAGCGGTCTACGATATTTGTACCCGCTGCTCAGTCTCGGATTTCTGGCGGCGTATCTGTTTCGTGCGCCGCTCTGGCAACGGGCAACGGTGTTCTTCTCGAGCATTGCCGTTGCGGTCGGCATGAACGGGTTGCGGATCGGTATGGTCGGCATTCTGCTCGATCGTTGGGGTGACCGCATGGCCGATGGAGCGTTGCACCTGTTCGAGGGTTGGGTCATCTTTCTTGCCTGCTCCGCATTGCTGGTCGGCGAGGCGGCAGCGCTGGCGTGGGCCTCCGGCCGGGGCTTTTTTGACAGTTTCGGTCCGCCCAAGCCGGCGTCGGTCTTCGGGCTGGATGCGCCGTTGACAAAACCGCCGCGCATGCCGCTGCTGACTTGCCTCGCCGTTCTTGCCCTCGGCGGAGCGGCGGTCTACGCCATTTCCGGCCGTTCCGAGATTATTCCGGAGCGGGCGCGGTTCGTGACCTTTCCCACCACTATTGGCGGCTGGCAGGGCCGCGTCTTGTCGCTCGATCCCAGCACCGAGCGCTTTTTGAAGGTCGACGACTATCTCCTCGCCGACTACAGCGGCGCCGACGGCGCGCCGATAAACTTCTACGTCGCCTATTATGCCTCGCAGCGGACCAACGACTCGCCGCATTCGCCGATTGTTTGTCTGCCGGGCGGCGGCTGGCTGATCACGCGGCTCGACCGCAGGATCGCGAGGATTGGCGCCATCGATTACCCCTATAACCGGGCAATTATCCAGAACGGCTCGAAGCGGGCTCTGGTTTATTACTGGTTCGACGAGCGCGGCCGTCCCGTCGCCGACGAATACCTGGCGAAATGGTATCTCCTGCGTGATGCAATCCTCAAGAACCGGACCGATGGCGCACTGATACGCCTCACGACGCCGCTCACCGACGGACCGGCAGAGGACGTCGCGGATCAACGCATGCTGTCGTTCATGCGATCCGCGCTGCCGCGTCTGAGCGCATACCTGCCGCCGGATACGGCGGCGTCGGCAAATGCCGCCTCTCTCTCGACTTCGAAAAGCGATACCGTGGAGTAGCGCGTGATGTCACAATTATTGGCGTGGCGAGCTGGCGCGCTACGAGGCGCTTTGGCGACGTTGCTTGCGCTGCAAGCCGCCTCCTGCGGCCCTTCAGCAAATCAGGCGCAAAGCTATTACGACAGCGGCATGAAGTTTCTGGCCATTCATGACAATGAAAAAGCCGCCGTCGAATTTCGGAATGCGCTGAAGGCGAACGACGGCCTGTTACCGGCATGGCGCGGGCTCGCGCTTGCCGAAGAGGCGATGCGGCATTGGAACGCTCTCCAGCAGGCGCTGCAATCCATCGTTCGGCTCGATCCGAAGGACGGCGCGACCCGAATTGAGCTGGCGAGGTTCCTTTTACTTAGCGGAGCGCCGGATCAGGCCCTGGAGCTGCTCGACAACATCGCCGATCCGAGTGCCGCCGGCGCCGACCTGCCGGCACTGAAGGCGATCATTCGTTACCGGCTCAATGACCATGAAACGGCGATACGGGAAGCGAATTCTGCGCTCGCGATCGCGCCGGATAATCCGGACGCCCTGACCGTTCTTGCTGCAGACCAATTGATGAAAGGCGACCCCCACGGCGCCCTTCAGATCTTGTCGCGCGCCTCAGTGGCCCAGCCCAACGCCATCGGCGTGCAGCTTTCGAAGATTCGGATACTCGGGCAATTGAAGGATTATCAGGGCATCGAAACCCTGCTTAAGAATCTGATCGAAATCTATCCCAAAGACACCGCGTTTCGGATGCAGCTGGCCAACCTTTACATTTTTCAGCATCGCAACTCCGATGCCGTGCAGGTGCTTCGCGACATCGCCGCCATCGATCCCGCCAACGTCGAGGCCGGCTTAAATCTGGTACAATATCTTTATCGCACTCAAGGCACGGCCGCGGCGCGCGCCGAGTTGACGGCGCGCATAGATGCGGGCGGCAATATCGTGCCTTACCAGATGGCACTGGCAAAAATCCATTATGCCGACAGCAATGTCGGCGCATGTTTCGAGCTTCTCAAAGCCCTCGCTGCCTCGCCGACCGTGACGGACGCCATCCAGGCGCAAATACTCCTGGCCCAGCTGCAGTTCGACCAGCACCAGACGGCGGCGGCTGAAGCTCTGGTATCCGACATCCTGGCGCGCGACGGCCATAATGTCGATGCGATGAAGCTGCGCGCCGCGATCGAATTGAATCAAGGCAAAATCGACGCGGCGGTGGGTGAGCTGCGGACGGCGCTCGCCGAGCAGCCGCGTTCGGCGGAGCTTATGCTGATGCTGGCCGTTGCCTATGAGCGAGGCGGTTCCCTCGACCTCGCCGACAGGCAATATGCCGATGCCTGGAAGGCGTCGGGGTTTAATCCGGGCGTCGGCATGAATTACGTCGGCTTCCTCGATCGACGCAGCGGGGAGGATCGCGCCTATGACGTCTTAAGCGAGCTTGCCGAACGCTGGCCGAACAACGTACAGGTTCTTTCGGCGCTAGCCGAGGAGAAACTTCGGCGTGGCGATTGGGTGGCCGCCGAGGACATCGCCGCGAGAATCAAGCGGCTCAATGACGGCGGACCGCTCGCCGATCAGATTAGCGGCCTGGCGCTGAGCGGCGAGCATAAATACGACGCCAGCATTGCGGCGCTCGAAAATGCGGCCGCTGCGGCGCCGGTCGCGGCGCTGCCGACGGCTATTCTGGTCGGAACCATGGTGCGCGCCGGGCGGACGGACAGCGCCAGAGCGTTTTTGCAAAGCGCGCTGAAGAAAGACCCGAGCAACGCCACGGACTACGTGCTGTTGGGCAACGTCGAGCTTTCAAGCGGGGCGGCGGACGAGGCCGAGAAAGACTTCAGGTCGGCTTTCGCAAGCCAACCGGACGACGCCATCGGCTATCGCGCCCTGAGCGATCTTTACGCACGCCAGAAAAAATTCGACGCCGCTTTGGATGTCATTCGCTCGGGGTTGAAGCACCTGCCTGACAGCGTCGTATTGCATTTGACATTGGCGGGAACGCTCGAGCTGAAGGGCGATTACGATTCGGCAGTAGCCGAATATGAAGACCTCCAGCGACGTGAACCGGGCTCCCTGTTGATCGTCAATAATCTTGCCAGCTTGCTGGTCGATCATCGTTCCGACGCCGCGAGCTTGGACCGGGCACGGTCCCTGGCGGCCGGCCTGGTCGGCTCGCCGATCGGCCAATTCGAGGACACGCTGGGCTGGGTCTACTATCGCAGCGGCGACATCAAGGCCGCCCAGCCGCTTCTGGAAAAAGCCACCGCGAAACTGCCCGGTCTTGCGCTCGTTCACTACCATTTAGCCATGTGCTACGCCCGACTCAAAGAGACACAAAGCGCGTCGGATCAGTTTAGGGAGGCGCTTGCCCGTGCTCCTGAGGACAACCTGCGGGCCGAAATCATCGCCGGGATGGGGAGTCTCGCCACGCAATAGCGTACCCCCGGCTTGCACAATATGCCTGGCGCCTTGTCGCGCCTGGTCCCCTCGGGATGAGGCAGCGGCATTAGGCAATTGTTAACGCTGATCTGACAAAAATTTCGGCTGCGGCAAGGACTAGCGCGGCTGGCATAGATCCTCCCCATTCATAGGATGTTAGGAAATAGCACCTGCCGCACGCGGCAACTTGACGGCGTCCCCTAGCAATGTCGATCGTTCAGAGTTCCAGTCCGTCGGCCTTTATTCCGTATGAAGACCCCGGTGAGAAATTCGACGCTCCCTATCTCATCAGGATCTTCAGGCGAAAGTACCTATTTTTTGTAATTCCATTCTTGCTCGTGACGTCGACGGGTTTTTCGGTCGTCATGATGCAGCGACCGATCTATCGCTCCGAAGGACGAATCCTCGTCGTCTCCCCCGAGATACCGCCCGACCTCGTGAAGCCAACCATCACGGTCGTCGCGGACGAGCGCGTGCAAATCATTCAACAGCGGATTATGGCGCGCGACAATCTCATCGGGCTTATCAACAAATACGATCTGTTCCCGCGGCAACGCTCGTCGATGTCGGAATCCGATCTTGTCGATCTCGTGCGTTCGCGAACGGTGATAGAGCCGATTGAACCGGACGCCGAGGTTCTCAGGCGCCAAAACGCTCCGGCGATCGCCTTCCTGCTGAGTTTCGATTACGAAATCCCGCAAATCGCCATGAATGTGGCGAACGATTTTTTGACCACGATTCTGCGCGACGACGCCACGGCGAGAGCGAACGATGCCGCGGCGACGACAAAGTTCATCGAGCGCGACGTCAAAAGGCTGCAGCAGGAACACGACACCGTCGTTGCCAAGCTCGTAGCGATGCAAAAGCAATTGACCGAGCCGCAGGCCGCGCCTGCGACCGCCGACGACGACGACGATACGCCGATCGAGTCCGACGAGGTCAGGACCGAGAAGCAGCACCTCTCGGACCTCGAGGTTTCGTTGGCGCAGCAGTCCTCCATCTACGGAGACGAGCATCCGGTCATAAAGAAACTGAAGAAGAGCATTGCCGAGCTCGAGGAGGTTATTGCCGCGGCGCCGAAGCCCGTGGCTCGGCCGCACCGGAAAAACGATAAGACCGCGCAGGCGCCCGGCATCGGCAGCATCGCCAACGTCGATTTTTTGGTGCTTGAGCGGCAGGAAATCGATCTCGAACGGAGTCTGGACGAGGCCAACCGCAAACTCAACGCCGCACGGCTCGGGGAGAGCCTGGAGAGAGACGAACAGGGCGAAAGGCTGACCGTGATCGAGCAACCGTCGCTGCCTCAGGCGCCGGTATGGCCCAAAAGAACGAAGTGGCTGTTGTTCACCTTCGTGGCAGCGTTTCTCGGCGGCGTCGGCTGCGTCATTATGGCGGAGTCTTTCGATACGACCATTCGCGACGGCCGCGAGCTGGCGAAGTTGGTCGATCGAAATTTGATCGTAAACATTCCTTACGTTGCTACGGTCGCCGAGGGCAGGGAGAGATTGCGACAGCTGGTTTTCGTTTCCGGCGCGGTCATTGCAATTGTGATCGTGGGAATTTCCGTGTTGGTGGCGGCCGGTTTTCCGATCGATTTATCGGGCGCCGCCCACTCCGGCGGCGGCGTGTTGAGCCGCCTTCTCAAGTAATGTCGACCGGGCGGGAGCGCCATAAATCATGATCCCACGCGCCATGCTTCGTGAAATCCACCGAGCCATCGACGCCATGGAAGCGCGCGTGCGTGAGATGGAGGACTCCGCTGCCGATGAAATGCCTGCCGGGCAGGCAACCCCTTACGCGAACCAAAATGCGGGCACCGTCGCCGACCCGCACTTGAGCCCGAAGGCGCGCGGTGTGGTCGCACCGCCGCCGCTCAGCCCGCCAGTCGAAGCGCCGCAGCTCCGCGACATCCGGGGCGGCGAGCGTTTGCGAATCACAGCTCAAAAACTCGACGCCAACCATCTTTTGGCGCATCGTATTTTTGCGCATAACGGCGCCGATCAGCGCGCGCGACCGTACGATATCCTGCGTACCGAGGTGGTGCAGTCGATGAACCGGCACCAGTGGAAGATCGTCGGGGTGACCTCGCCGACGCCGGGCTGCGGGACGACGGTAACTGCGATCAACCTCGCATTCAGTGTCGCCCGGCAACCCGACAACGCCGCTCTGCTGGTCGATATGGATCTGCTGAAGCCCCAGATTGCAAATTCGCTGGGCATAAAACCGGTCCAGGGCGGCCTGTTGGATGTTTTGGAGGGTAGAAGCGCGCCACAAAACGTTATCCAGCGGGCGCAGGTGGCGAGCGAGCGGCTCGACGTTATGCTGACTGCGCCATCGCGGAGATCGTCGGAGTTGATGAGCTCCCGCGCGCTGACGTCTGTTCTCCGCCAGCTCAGAGTGTCTTATCCGGATTACATTATTATCTTGGATCTGCCGCCGATGCTGACCAGCGACGATGTCCTGGCAATTCTGCCGCACCTCGACTGCGTGCTTCTGGTCGTCGCCGCCGGGGCGTCCAAAACGCCGGATTTGGAGGAGTGCAACAAGCACTTGCGATCAAGCCCGATCGTTCGGGTCGTCGTCAACAAATCCTATCAAGCACCGAAATACCGTTAGGGGCATATCTTTGGCGCGCGGGGGATTGCGCAGATTGCGACATTTTGCGGTTCGTTGAGCTGTTGAATTTGGCGCGTCGGAGAAGATGAAATACTGGACGATTTAATGTTCCGGGTCACGGAACGTGCCGCATCTTGGCACGGACCGGGCGATATCGCCTCAATTCCAGCGATCGAGCCATGCCTGGAAAGCCAGGATTGCCCACATTCCGAAAAACGGCATCTGAACCTCGCTCGATCCTGGCTTGCACAGATTTTGCCACGCCGAGCGAACGGCATGCGGCTTGAAGAAGCCGTCTCGCCGCAGGCGGTCTTCGGATATTAGCGCCTCTGCCCAATCGCGCAGCGGACCGACGACCCATCCCGCCACCGGCAAGGCGAAACCGCGTTTAGGCGCGTCTACCAGTTTTTTTGGAACCGTCCTATACAACACTTGGCGAAGGATCCACTTGCCGCGTCCGTCACGGATAAGCATGCGCTCCGGAAGACGCGCCGCGAATTCGAACAGCCTGTGATCGAGCAGCGGCTCGCGGGCTTCGAGCGACACCGCCATGCTCGCCCGGTCTACCTTTAGCATAATGTCGTCGGGCAAATAGGCCGCGATGTCTGCCCAGCACTCGGTGCGTGTTTGCCCCAACAGTTCGATCGGGAAGTCCGGCGTCAACAGCGGCGGTTCCTCGCTTCCCCCGGCCTGCAGAAAGTCGTCCGGGCGTTGGACAACGTTCCGCCATTGCGCCATGAAGTCTATTCTGTCTCGCGTGCCCAGCACGCGCAGCGCCTTTGCCGCTCTCTGCTCGATATGGGTAAAGTCGAAGCCGAGGCGCCGCCCCTGATTACTCGGGCTGCCCCGGAGTCCCGAGCCGCTGCCATCGAGAAACAGCGAGCGTAGTGCAGCCGCAGCGCATCGCGGGACCGCCTTCTGCCAAGCCCACATGCCGGCCGCGAACCTGTGTTGAGGATAGCCTGCGAAAACTTCGTCGCCGCCGTCTCCGCTTAGAATTACCGTCACCTCGTTGCGGGCAAATTGCGAGACAAGATACGTGGGAATGAAGGACGCATCGCCAAGCGGTTCGTCTGCCAGCTCTCCTATTCGAAGGACCGCATCCCGAGCTTCCGTCAGCGAAACGCGTAGCGTGTGATGATCGGTTCCCAAATGAGCCGCTACCCGCTCAGCATCGCTCGACTCATCCAGGGCCTCGTTGTCACTACCAATTGTGAATGTCTTGACTCGCGCTGAGGTGTATTTGCGCATCGCGGCGACGACGACCGCTGAATCAATTCCGCTGGAGAGAAAGGCTCCCAACGGTACGTCGGCGATGACGCGTTCCTTGATTGACCGCTCGATCTGATGATTTAAGGCTTCGACGGCCTCTTCGTCGCCGATGGTAAGCGGGTTGTGGGCCCCCTCTACAAGGGTGCGTCCGGCGGACCAATATGGCTCCAGTGATACCCGACCCGTGCCAATTTTATAGCGCAGGCAGTAACCTGGCATCAGTTTTCGTATGCCATTCCAGAGCGTCCAGGGAGAAACGATGTATTGATAACGGAGCAAGAGTCGCAGGGCATAGGTGTTGATGGCAGGAGTCTGCCCCCATGCGGCACGCAGGGCCTTCAGCTCCGACCCGAAATAGAAGACCTTTCCCAACTGGCCGGCGCCCTCGCCGCGACCCATCGCTGCTTCTTGGCCGGGGCATCCGAAATAGAGCGGCTTCACCCCAAAACGATCGCGCACGAGAATCAGCTCGTCTTCACGCGAGTCCCACAGTGCGATGGCGAACATTCCCGCCAGGCGTCTGACCGCCTCCGCTATCCCCCATTCTTCGACCGCCGCTACGATCACCTCGGTGTCGGAGCGCCCATGGAAAACATGGCCGCGCGGCTCGAGTTCTTTTCGGAGCTCGAGAAAATTGTATATTTCGCCGTTGAAACAAATCCACCAGCGGCCGGAATTGGACTGCATGGGCTGGTGGCCATGTTCGGATAAATCCTGAATTGCCAGCCTGCGAAACGCCATCGCTGCGCGGCCGTGCGGTGCCACCCAGGTACCGCAGTCGTCCGGTCCGCGATGGCCAATGACTTCGACCATGCGCCGGACCGTCGCGGCCGGATTCGAGACTTGGCGATTGGGGTCGACGAGCCCGGCAAATCCACACATGGCTAGGTATGTTGGTAGGCCGTGAGCTGGCCAATCTTGTCGAGAATTTTGTCGGCAACTGCGCGGAAGTCGTACTGCGCAACGGCTTTAACGCGGGCCGCCGCGCCTGTCCGGCGACGAAAGCCGCTGTCCTGCGCCACACGTACAATAGCGTCGGCCAGCGCCTGTGCATCGCCCGGCGGCACCAAACAGCCATGAACGCCTTCGGTGATCATGTCAGCCAGACCGCCAACTTTTGTGGCAATCACCGGCAATCCGGCGCTCATCGCTTCGCAAACCGCTGCCGGCGTGCCCTCACCAATACCCGATGTCGGCAGCACGAATAGATCTGATTCCCTTAACAGCTGTGCGATCTCATCCGCGCACCGGCTGCCGAGCAGCTCGATCTGGCGCTCAAGGCGATGCTCGCGCACTAACCTTCGAATCTGTGGCTCAAACGAGCCGGCGCCGACGAACTGGCAATTAAACGCCAAACCCCGATCGCGGATCAGCGCGAGGGCCCGAACCATGGTTTCATGCCCTTTCGCAGGATTCAGCCGTGCGACCGTGATGATCTGCAATGGTCCGCCGTCCTTCGCAGTGGCTCGCGGGTAAAACTCATCGGTATCAGTGCCAACCCAACTCCACATCACCCGGTCGGGAGCCACACCCGCTTCTTTGATCACCTGCTGTTCGTGCGATTTGGCGGCTGGCACGATCAAAGTCGCGCTCCGCATCTTGGCGTCGTGATCGTCGCCATATGCTTCGAGGTCGCCTCCCAGCCTGAGGGAATATGCCGGTCCTCCCAGAATCCTGCATAGGGCGGCAACGTGAGCTGCGTCGGCGCAGGAGTGAAAGAACAAGTGATCGAGCTCTTGAAGGCGGCAAATACGCAACAGACGCAAAGCCGCCAGAGCGAACGCGACAGTCTTTAAACGCTGTATCCCGCGAGGTCCCTTGAGCGACTTCAGATACTCAATAGCGCTCGGCAAGCGATGAACCACGCCCACCACCGTGCGCAGATCGTCTAATGACGGCGGCCAGAGGTAAAAAGTCTGTTCGGCCGCGCGGCGAAGTTGAGGATGCGGGCACGGCGCCTTGGTCCGCCGCGTTGACAACAACTGCACATGAGCGCCGGCAAGTCGCATGCCCTCGCTAACGCGCCACCAAGAAATGTGCGTTTGCTGTGGAAACTCCGG
>Ga0187784_10001270_pt1 | contig 19911 bp, 21 predicted proteins | sample 1015_SJ02_MP15_2_FD_132964 | JGI IMG/M metagenome (GOLD analysis project Ga0187784, IMG submission 132964) | Tropical peat soil microbial communities from peatlands in Department of Meta, Colombia - 1015_SJ02_MP15_20_MG | ecosystem: Environmental > Terrestrial > Soil > Wetlands > Peat | place...
GCTCGACGCGATGCGCGGCGCGCTGGCCGGCCTTCCGCCGCGTCGCCGTCACGACGCCGCGCTCGCCCGCGCCGCCGAGATTGCCGAGGAGGATGTCGCGATCAACCGCGCGATCGGCGAGCACGGGCTACCGCTCATCGCCGAGGCGCAGCAGCGCAAGGGCGGCTGCCGCGTCGAGATCCTGACGCATTGCAACGCCGGCTGGCTGGCGACGGTCGATTGGGGCACCGCGCTGGCGCCGATCTACCGCGCGCACGATGCGGGAATTGCGGTGCATGTCTGGGTCGAGGAGACGCGGCCGCGCAACCAAGGCGCCAGCCTCACCGCCTGGGAACTCTTACAGCACGGGGTGCCGCACACCGTCATCGCCGACAATGCCGGCGGCCATCTGATGCGGCAGGGCCGGGTCGATCTCGTCATCACCGGCACCGACCGCACCACCGCGAATGGCGACGTCGCCAACAAGATCGGCACCTATCTGAAGGCGCTCGCGGCGCACGACAACGGTGTGCCGTTTTATGTCGCGCTGCCGTCCCCCTCGATCGACTGGTCGCTCGACGACGGCGACCGGATTCCGATCGAGGAACGCAACCAGCGCGAGGTGACGCATATCACCGGTTGGACCGCGGCCGGCGAGCGGGTCGAGGTGCGCCTGACGCCCGAAGGCAGCCCGGCGGCGAACCCGGCCTTCGACGTGACGCCGGCGCGGCTTGTCACCGGGCTCATCACCGAGCGCGGCGTGTGCCCGGCGTCGCGCGACGGCCTGCTCGGCCTGTTCCCCGAGCGGCGCAGCAAGGGTGCAGCCTAGTTACTGCGGGGCACCACGCTTGGCGTCGGCGGCCTCGTCGACGCTGGCGAAATAGAGTGAGGGGTCGGCGGCGCGCACCCGCGCTTCGGGCAGGCCCAGCTCGCGTCGCACGATATTGGTGCCCTCGACGAGGCTGACGCATTTGTAATAGGCGATGCGGCGCGACAGCCCCTCGCGGCCAAAGCCGCAATCCGTGGTCACGACCAGCCGCTCGGGCGGGATGTATTCGAGCGCACGGCGGATCAGGTCGGCGACGTGCTCGGGCGGCTCGACCACGGTGTTGCAATGGTTGATGACGCCGATGCCGATCTTCTTGTCGGTCTTGTATTTGCCGAAGAGCGCCAGCTCTTTGCCGTTGCTGCTGCACGCCTCGAAGGTGAGAACATCGCAATTGAGCTGCAGGAGATGCGGCAGCGCCCGCTCGTAGCTCGGCACCTCCCAGTAGACGCGCTGCTGGTTGGGGTTGCCCCAGCAGGTGTGAACCCAAATCTCGGCGGCGACCCCGACAAGCTGGCGGTTGAACGCCTCAGTCTGGAATTCGAGGTCTTTTTCGGTGGTGTCTGGGCGCGTGGTCATGCCGTGGTGGCGCGGCTCCTCGACCTGGATCACCGGGCAGCCGGCGGCGGCCAATTCGCGGAACTCGGCGTTCATGATGTCGCAGAGATCGAGCACCAGCGCCTTGTCGTCCTTGTAATGCTCGTCCCACAGCATCGAGGCGATGCCCGGCCCGCAGATCGCGCCGAATTTCACGGGCTTGTCGGTGAGGCGCTGCGCGACCTGCCAGATCGCGCTGTATTCCAAAGGGCCGCGGCCAAGTTTTTCGCGCACGATCGCCGGCTGATACGCCTCCTGCACCTCCCAGAGAATGTGGCCGGGCTTGAGGCCGTGGCGGCCCATCCAGCCGCGCGAAGTTGAGCGGTGCCCCTTAATGCCGTTTAGGCGCTCGATCGGATAAAAGAACCACGATTTGCCGCCGACATTGAGGTCGAAGCGGCTGTCGCCGTCGGTGACGATATCGAGACCGGCCGCCTCCTGCGCGTTGATGACCGCGGCGACGGCATCGATGTACTGCTCGCGGAACATCGAATCGCCCATCGCCGCTTTGAACGAGCGACCGTCGAGGTTCTGGTTGTACCAGAGCGGGCGCGGGTAGGAGCCGGTGATCGCGGTCGGCATGATCATGTCGCGCGTGGTTTTGAGCATGGGCGTTCTCCACGAGGCGGCAGCGCTGGCCGCTTCTGTTAGCTTCGATATTAGCAGGAAATTCACAGACAGCGCGCTTCCCGGCATCCGTCACGGTCCGCGCTCAGCAGCCCGTATCTTGGCGACTATCCCGGCCGCCTGACCGGCAAACGCAGCAAATCGACGACCGTTTTTGCCCATTGCGGCCGTGTTGCGGAAGAGTGCTTTCCAGCTAGCGACTATTCACCCGTCATCGCCGACATATTTAATTCCCCCAACAGACAGTGGCCGACTAAACGCGAGAGAAGCGATGAGGAACATGAGGCGCACACGTGTTCTCGCGACGGCCGCCATTGCAGCGCTGCTCGCCGAGCTGGGCGGCGTCGCGTTTGCGACACAAGACAAGTACGCCCTGCAGGTGCCTGGTGGTCTCGCATTCTCTGAGTTCAGGGGATACGAGGACTGGCAGACCGTCGCCGTCAGTCAGAGTGGCGACAAGATCGAAACGATCCTCGGCAATCCCGCGATGATCGAGGCCTACAAGGCCGGCATTCCCGGCAACGGCAAGCCTTTCCCCGATGGCGCCAAGATGGCGAAAATCCATTGGATCGCAAAGAAGAGCGCCGGGGAGCCCGGCAATCCGACCGTGCCGGATACCCTGCATGACGTGGACTTCATGGAAAAGGACGGCAAGAGGTTCGCGGACAGCGGCGGATGGGGGTATGCCGAATTCGAGTATGACGCCGCGTCCGATACGTTCAGGCCCGGCAACTTGACCGACAAGCCACCGCAGGCGAACGACGCCAAGTGCGGTTTCGCGTGCCACTCGGTCGTAGCCTCGAAGGACTACGTCTTTACGACCTACCAGAAACGTTAGGCGGCGCGGCCGTTCGCCTGGAGTTGCGCCGGTTCCGTCACGGAGCGTCGAACGTCATCACGATGGATGGAGTTGACTATGGATAGACGCGAGAATGATCGCCAATCCATCTCGCGCCGCGTGGCGTTCACCGCGATGGTGTTCGCGCTCGGCGGCGCGACAGCGGCGCTGCTGAGCCGACCGGTGGTGGCGCAGCAGAAGATCAGCCAGTCGCTCGCGCAGTATCAAACCGCGCCGAAGGACAACGATCACTGCGCGGCCTGCAATAACTTCCAACCGCCGAATAGCTGCAAGTTCGTCGAAGGCCAGATCAGCCCGAACGGTTGGTGCCCGCTCTTCACCGCGAAGACTTAGCTCTTACGACTTAGCCGTCGCGCGCCGCCGATGTGGCCCTTCCAGATCGGTGCAACGCAGCGATCCCGGCAACGGGAACGTTCGCGCCGCCGCGCGATCGTGCGCTCAGCAGGTGGCGGGCATCGTCCATCCGCCCCGCCCCTAAGTAGGCTTTCAGCAGGGTGAACCGCACCAGATCGGCCTGCGCGAGGCTGCCGCCGATGCGCTCGAGCTCACCTGCGATTGGTCCGAGCCCGTCGATCGCGGCGGCGAAATCGCCACGCTCGAACGCGGCGAAGGCAGCCGATACCGCCGGCACCATGGCGCCCGAGGGATAGCGCCCGGCGCGCGCCAGCCCAACGGTCTGTCGAGCCAACGCTTCGCGGCCCGCCTCATCGCCAGCGACGACCTGCGTCAGTGCGGTATGCATGTCGGAAAACGCGAGACCGGCGCGGGGGAACGCCCGGCCTACAAACTCGTGCACCACGCGCCAGGCGTCAGCGTCGCGGGGATGCCCCGCGAGCTCCCAGCGCCAGAGAAAAGACACCGCGTCTGTCACCTTGCCGCGCGGCGGGCCGGTATGAGCGTCGGGCGAAATCGCGGCGCGAAACAGCGCGAGCGCCGCCGCGGCATCGCCGGCCTCGATATGACCCATCGCCAAATGCCAATGGAGGTGGCTCGACAACAGCCCCTGGCGCGGATAGTTGGGCAGCCAGTCGGCGAGGAAGGCGCGACTGGTATCGGCCTTGGCCGTCTCGTAGCAGAGATGCGCACGCGCATGCGCTACCCAGGGGTTGCGCGGGTTTTGGGCGAACGAACGATCGATCTTGACGCCTGCGGCGGCGTGCATTCCGTTCTCCGACAATGCCATGCCGTGATGCGCGGTGAACCACCAATCGTCTTCGCCATAACTCGTCGCGAGACCATCGAGCAGATCGCGCACCGCGCGTTTCTGCCCGGCGCGGCCGGAATTGCCGATCAGGCCGTTGGTGAAGGCGGCGGTGCTGAGCACCAGCGCGTCGCGTGGCCAGGCATCGAGGTGCACCGGCAAGGCCGCGAGCGCGGCCTCGGAATCGCCGGCAACGAGCAGGTCGAAAAAAGCGATGTGGCTTTTTTCACGCTCGGTCAGATCGGCGGCGAAAGACTGGGCCGCCGCGATCGACGCGCGCGCCCCCGCCGCCTCGCCGCGCTCGAGCAGCGCGTGCGCCTTGACGGCATGGGCCAGCGCAAAGCCGGGGTCCGCCACGATCGCCCGATCGAACGCCTCGATCGCGCCGGGATACATCGTCAGCTTCACCGCGCAGCCCTCGACATAGGCGTCGCGCGCGGCCGACGACCTAGTGGACAGGGGAAGTTCGTACCGATCGGTCAACATGCAGGGTTCTCGTGACGGCATTCGCCGCAACGATACGATCCGTCTAGCCGCAGGCGAAGAGGGTTTCGGCATTTCGACAATGGGGTTGACTGACGCTGCGGTCGCTACCCGCGCAGCATCGCGGCGACCTGGTCGAGGGTGCGGATGCGCGCGTACATTTTCATCGCCTTATCGAGGCTGTAGGCGTGCGCCGCCTGGTCGCCACCCCAGCAGCATTCGCGCACGACGACCGATGCGATGTCCATATTGAACGCCTCGCGCACGCTGGTTTCGACACCGCGATTGGTGGCGCCGCCGCCGATAACGATCACGTCGCGCCGCAGCATATGCAGCAGCTCGGCGACGCCGGTGCCGTAAAAGGCACTCGGCCGGCGCTTGAGGAAGACATAATCGGCCGCGGTCGGGACGATCTCGTCCGGAAAGCCGGCCTCGGGCGTGCCTTCGACGCCGTTGGTGAGTGGCGGCACGCCGGTTTCCGCCGAAAGATCGGTGGGCAGCATCACCACATCGGCGCCGTCGGCGCGGCTGACGGGAGTCGTGCAGATGACCGGGATGCCGGCGGCGCGGGCGGTCGCGATCATCCTGATCCAGGCATCGAGCACCGGACGCATCGCCGCGCGCCGCGCAGGGTCGACGGGTGTCAGCGCCCGCCGGCAGACGTCATAGGCGATGAGCGCAGTACGGCGCGGGTCGAGGCGTTCGGGCCCAGGCATCGCTTCGCTCTCACTCGAAGGTCAGCACGGTGCGGGCGACCTCACCGGCCTTCATCGCACGGAACGCTTCGTTGATATCCGAGAGGCGGCCGGTCTTGGTCACCATCGCGTCGAGGTCGAGCCGGCCCTGCTTGTAGAAATCGAGGTAATGGGGGATGTCGATCCGGAAACGGTTCGAGCCCATGCGCGAGGTCTGCACCTTGCATTCGGGGCGGATCGCCATCCAGGGAAATTCGATCGTCGCATCGGGCGGCAGCACGCCGACAATCGTCGCGGTGCCGCGGATCGCCAGGCTCTCGACCGCCTGGCGGCAGAGCTTCGAGTTGCCAACCGCCTCGAAAGCGTGGTCGACCCCGGCGCCGCCGGTCAGCTCCTTGACCGCCTTGACGGGATCGGTTTCGCTCGAATTGATGAAATGCGTCGCGCCGACGCGCATCGCCATCTGCCGCTTCTGGCCGAACTGGTCGATCGCGATGATCTGGCGTGCACCGCCGATCCGCGCGCCCTGGACGATCGACAGCCCAACCCCGCCGCAGCCGTAGACCGCCACGGTCTGTCCGGCTTCAAGCCCGGCGCTCCTCAGCGCCGCGCCGACCCCGGTTAGCACGCCACAGCCGACCAGCGCCGCCTTGTCGAGCGGGATGTCGGGGTCGATCTTCACGATCGAGTTCTCGTGCAACAGCATCTTCTCGGCATAGGACGAGATGTTGATGAACTGGCGCACCGGCTGGCCGCCCAATGACAGGCGCGGCGTCTCACCCTCCTTGCGCGCGACGATGCTGTTGCTGCAGACGTTCGGGTGACCCGAGAGGCATTGGGGACACGTGCCGCAAAACCCGCTGAGGCAAGCGACGACATGATCGCCGACCTTGACGCTGGTGACATCGCTGCCGACCGCCTCGACGATGCCGGCGCCCTCGTGGCCCAGCACGATCGGCCGGTCGAGCGGCCAGCGCCCAACCCCGTCGACGACATGCAGATCGCTGTGGCAGACGCCGGTCGCGACAGTGCGCACCAGCACCTCGCGCGGCATCGGCGCGTCGAGCTCGATCGTCTCGATGGTCAGCGGCTCGTGTGGTTTCCGAAAGACCGCAGCCTCGATCTGCATGGCGGATTCCTCACATCAGGCGGGTTTTCCGCCATGCTACACTCGCCGCCGCTCGCTTGGGGAGACAAACGCATGGCCTCGATACTAGAAGAGAAAGACGCGATCCGCGACGTGCTCGCGCAATATTGCTTCGCGCTCGACGATGGCCGTTTCGCCGACATGGCGGCGTGCTTTACCGAGGACGGCACCTGGCACACGTTTTTCGGCAAGGCGACGGGCCGCAAGGCGATCGCCGAGTTCGCCGCCGGGCTGCGCGCTCACCGCGCCGAGAACCCGCGCGCGATCCACCACGTCACCAATGTCGTGATCGCGCTCGACGGCGACACCGCCAAGGTGCGTTCGAACTGGACGACGGTGCAAAATTCCCCCGAGGGCCCGAAGATCGGCTCGGGCGGGGCTTATGACGACCACATGGCCAAGGTCGACGGCCGCTGGTACTTCCGCTATCGCACGATCGACCGCTACATCCGCCCGGAGAAGGAATGATTTTGCGTCATTCGAGATGCCCGCTTTCGCGGGCTCCTCAGGATGACGTGAGTTTGTGCTGTGTAGAAAAGTCGTCATCCTGAGAAACGGGCGCAGCCCGCATCTCGAACGACGCAGTGACGCCGAGGGCTAAACGCTATGAAAAGATTTTCGCTACTTGGAGTGTTCGTGCTGACCGGCCTTGCACTGCCGGCGCAGGCGCAGCTCTTGACCCACAAGGATCTGTCGCTTGCCATCGCGCTGCAGATTGCCCAGACCGCTTATGATCAGTGCACCGCCCAGGGCTACGGCGTGTCGGTCGTCGTCGTCGACCGGGCTGGCGACACGATCGTCGCTCTCAAGGGCGACAAGGCCGGGCCGCACACGCTGGAGAACGCGCGGCGCAAGGCCTACACGGCGCGCACCTTCCGCACCCCGACCAGCGCCTACGCGGAAAAATTCGCGACCGGGGACATGGTGGTGCGGCAGCAGGTGACGCTGCCCAATGTCATCGCCATCGCCGGCGGGTTGCCGATCAAAGCAGGCGATGACGTGATCGGCGGCGTCGGGCTTTCGGGCACGCCGGGAGTCGACGAGCCCTGCGTGCAGGCGGGTATCGACAAAGTCGCCGAACAACTCAAATGACGCGAAGCGTCATCCCTGGGCTTGACCCGGGGATCCGAGATGCCCGGATCAAGCCCGAGCATGACGAGGTAAAAGATGGACCCCTGGATCGAGACCTATCGCGGTGCGGTGAGCCCGTGGGAAACCGACGTCACCGAGCACTTCACCGTCGCCTATTATTTCGACCGCATCGCCATGGCCGAGGCGTCGCTAGCGGCCGAATTGGGACTGCTCGGGACGCTGCGCGAAGGTGGCTTTGTCCGCCGCTACGACGTGCGCTATGCGCGCGAGCTGCGGGCCGGCGCCGCGTTTCACGTCGAGAGCGCGGCGATCGGCGCCGATGATCACGGATTACGGTTCGGGCACCGCTTTGTCGACTCGGTAACCGGCGAGTGCATCACCTGGTTCGATGTGCATTGGGGGGGCGTGCCGGCGACGGCGCAGGCGCCAAGGATCGCGACCTGGGACGGGCCGGAATTCGAGGCGCGACCCGATCCGAAAGACCTGACAAAGCTAATCCCGGCATCGACTGGCCGGATCCAGCCGGGCGATCTCGACGAGTTCGGTCGGCTGGGCATTTGCGGCTTTGTCCATAAATTCACCGACGCCTCGGTGCAGATTGGCGCGGCGATCGGGCTGACGGCCGACTACATCAAGACCGGGCGACGCGGCTTTTCGACCTTTGAGTTCCGCGCACGGATATCGGGGCAACTACGGCTCGGCGATCGTTACGAAACGCGCACCGGGATCGCGCATCTCGGCAATTCGTCGCTGCGCTTTCTGCACGTGATGAGCGACGCGAAGACGGGCCAGGAGGTGGCCCGGCTCGGCCAATTCGGCGTGACCCTCGACCTCGACAAGCGGCGCCCGGCCGCGCTCGAACCCGAGCTGCGGGCGAAGGCCGAGCAGCTGGTACTGCCGACCTGATCAAGCGCGTCGGGCGTCCGCCCGGCCTCTGGCTCCGGCCGGACTTGAACGAAACTAGGCTTCGGCGCGCACTGCACTCGCGGCCGGCCGCGCTTCGTAGGCCGCTTCCTCCGAGATATCTTGGTTGGTGTAATCCGGCAGGAACGCCGTGGCGGTGACGCTGACGATAGCTGAGATGAGAATGTAGATCGCCACAGAGTAACCCGATCCGGTCGATGCGAAGAGCGCCGTCGCGATAATCGGCGCCGGCCCACCGGCGATCACGGAGGAGAGGTGGAACCCCAACGCCGAGCCGCTATAGCGCAGCCGCGGACTGAAGCATTCTGCGATCAGCGCGGCCTGCGGCCCGTACATCATGTCGTGCGGGATGAACGAGATGACGATCGCGATAAAGATCACCGCCGGGATCATTGTGTTCAGCAAGCCAAAATAGGCAAAGCCGAACAGACCCATCGTCACCGCGCCGATAAAATACATCCGCTTGCGGCCGATCCGATCGGAGATGTGGCCCGCCAAGGGGATCGTGACAACCGATAGACCGGTGGCGATCATCAGCGCGGTCAGCAGGAAGTTGCGCGAACTGTGCAGGACGGTCGAGCCGTAGGTAAAGATGAAGGCCGCATAAATGTAGAACGGTCCCTGTTCCGCGTTGCGGCACAGCGCGGTGAGGATGATCTCCCTGGGGTGTCGACGTAGCACCTCGAGCACCGGCGCTCGCGCCGTTTCTTGCTTGTCGAGGATCTGCTGGAACACCGGGGTCTCAAGAATGCCGAGGCGGATCCACAGTCCGATCCCGACCATGACGATGCTCAGCCAGAACGGCACGCGCCAGCCCCAGGCGAGAAACTGATCGCCGGAAATCGCGCTGAAGATCAACACGATGATGTTGGCGAAGAATAGGCCCGCCGGTCCACCCCATTGCGGCCAGGACGTGATGAAGCCGCGATGCGCGTTGGTCTTCGCCCATTCCATCGCGATTAGGGTCGCGCCGCTCCATTCGCCGCCGATGCCCATGCCCTGGATAAAGCGAACGACGGTGAGAATGATCGCCCCCCAGATGCCGATCGTGTCGTAGCCTGGGACAAAACCCACCGCGAAAGTCGACAAACCGGTCATCAACAACGTCGATATCAGCGTCACCTTGCGGCCGATGCGATCGCCATAATGGCCAAACAACGCGGCGCCAACCGGTCGCGAGATAAACCCGACGGCGTAAATGCCGAATGCCTGCAAGGTTCCGACCAGCGGATCGGAGCCCGGGAAGTAGAGCTTGGCAAAGACCAGCGGCGCGACCAGCACGTAAAGCAGGAAATCGTAGGCCTCGATCACCGTGCCGACGGTCGAGGCGACGACCGCGCGGCGCAGCTGCGCGGCGTGCTCGGCGTCGGAAAGGGTATGCGCGCGGATTGCGGACGCGACCATTGCTTAACCTCCCTGCTCTTGTGCTCTGTCGAGCGGCTTGACCCGCTCCGGCACTTTGAGAATGTCATGCTACCAGCCGATGCGGCAGCCGAACAAGCCGAACTAAACCAGCATCCCTACGACCGCCCCCGACATGCAGCCGGCCATCGTGCCGGAGAGGATCGAACGCAGACCGAGCTGCACGATCTCGGCGCGGCGCTCGGGCACCATCGCACCCATGCCGCCGATCAAGATGCCGAGGCTGCCGAAATTGGCAAAGCCGCACAGCGCGTAGGTCATGATGAGGCGCGAATGGTCGTCGAGCTCGTCGGCGGGGAGCTTCGCCAAGTCGATATAGGCGACAAACTCGTTGAGCACGACCTTGGTGGCCATCAACTGCGCGGCGGCGTCGGCCTGATCGCCGGGAATGCCGATCAGCCACATCACCGGGTGCAGGACATAAGCGAACAAGCGCTGCAGGGTGATCGCCTCGCCGCCCCATTGCCCCAGCAAGCCCAGCACCGAATTGAAGAGGCTCACCATCGCAATCAGCACGACCAGCATGGCGATGATGTTGAGCAGAAAGACAATGCCGTCGCGCGTGCCCTTGGCGATCGCGTCCATCGAGCTGACTGGGGGATCCTCGATCATGAGCTCCGCCGCTTCCGACGGATCGGGCGAAAACGGCACCATCAGTGCCGCCAAGGCAAGCGCGGCCGGGGTGCTGATCACCGCCGCCACGAGGATATGGCCGAGCGCGCCCGGGACCACCGGCCCGAGGATCGCGGCATAAAGCACCATCACCGTGCCGGCGATCCCCGCCATACCGCAGCTCATGAGCGCGAACAGCTCGCCGCGTTCGAGACTCATCAGATAGGGGCGGATCAATAGCGGCGCCTCGATATGCCCGACAAAGATATGCACCGCAGCGCCCAATCCCAGCGGCCCGCCGATCCCCACCGTGCGTCGCAGCACCCAAGCGAAAACCTGGACGATCCGCTGCAACACGCCCCAATAAAATAGCAGCGTCGCCAGCGCGCTGATCACCAGCACAAGCGGCAGAGCCTTAAAAGCGAAGATGAACGCGGCACCGGGCTGGCTTTCGGCGAAGGGCAGCGGGGCGCCGCCGAGATAGCCGAACACCAGGCTGGTGCCGGCCTCAGTCGCCTTTTGCAACGCCTGGACGCCGTCGTTGAGCAGCAGGAACAGCCTGGCGGCCGGTGGAAAGCGCAGCAGCAGATAGGCGAGGACGAACTGCAGCGTCACCCCGGCGACCACGACACGCAGTGGGACGGCACGTTTATTCTCGCCGATCAGCCAGGCCAGCAGCAGCAGCAGCGCGACCCCCAGCAACCCCCGCATCGTCCCCCCAAACGTGCTTTTTGCGTGACCTAGCTTCCCAACCGCTCGGCAACGAGGTGCCAGTGCCAGGAGCCGGGCCTATGCTGCTCCGCCTGCGAGAGACTCAACAGGTCGAAGCCAGAAAATAGCGCAACGAGGGTAGCCGCATCGCAATAGAAATGCGGATGGTTGCGTTCCTCGTCAGGGCCGTCGCAGACCAGCGTCCCGGGCGCGATGAAGCGACCGCGCGGGTAATCCACGTGGCGGGTCGGCAGCATCGTGCCCTGGTAAAGGCCGCCCGGCTTGAGCACGCGCCAGATCTCGGCGATGCGCGCGCCGACATCCCCCATCGTCCCGTGATAGATCACGTTCCACGACAGGACAAAATCAAAGCTGGCATCGGGGTAGGGCAACGCATCGGCGTTACCGTGCTCAACACCCAGCCTTAGACCGCGCGACGCGGCCGTCTCGCGGAGCACGGCGAGTCCGGTCTCGCTGCCGTCAAAGGCTTCGACCTCAAACCCCTCGGCCGCCAGCAGCAGCGCATGGCGCCCCACGCCGCAGCCGAGGTCGAGTGCACAGCGGGCGCCACGCGCCTTCAATTCGGGGATGAGGGCGACGACGGCGGGATGCGCGTCAATCCAACCGGCGCGGCCTGCCTCGGTGGCCCAGCGCTGTTCCCAAGCATCGATCGCCGAACCGGTTTGCGTCTGCATCGTTCGCCTCCTCATCAAGTGCGGTCGGGCATCCGCCCGACCTACGGCACCAGCCGCATTCCGCGTAAGCGGAACTAAACATTGAAGCGGAAATGCATGATATCGCCGTCGGCGACAATGTAATCGGCGCCTTCAAGGCGCATCTTGCCGGCGTCCTTGGCGCCCTGCTCGCCGCCATTGGCGACGAAGTCGTCATACGTGATCGTCTCGGCGCGGACAAAGCCCTTCTCGAAATCGCTGTGGATGACCCCGGCGGCTTGCGGCGCCTTGGTGCCGCGCGGTACGGTCCAGGCGCGCGCTTCCTTGGGGCCGACGGTGAGAAAGGTGACGAGGCCGAGCAGTGTGTATCCGGCCCGGATCACCCGCGCGAGCCCCGGTTCGTCGAGCCCGAGCGCCACGAGATAGTCGTGGCGCTCAGCGTCGTCGCCCAATTGCATCAGCTCAGCCTCAATCGCCGCCGAGATCACCACCGTCGCCGCGCCCTGTGCGGCGGCGTAATTGGCAACCCGCCGGCTCAGCGCATTGCCCTCGGCGGCGTCGCCCTCGTCGACATTGGCGACGTAGAGCACCGGCTTGGCGCTCAACAGCTGTAGTGGCCGCAACTCGGCCTGTGGGATGCCGGCCGCCCGCGCCGGCTTGCCATCGCGCAAGGCCGCGAGCAGCGGCTCGGCAATGTCGAGCAGCGCCTTCGCCTCCTTGTCTCCGCCCCGTGCGCGTTTTTCTGCGGCGGCGACGCGGCGTTCCAAACTGTCGAGGTCGGCGAGCATCAGCTCGGTCTCGACCACCTCGGCGTCCCGTACCGGATCGACCGAGCCCTCGACATGCACGACATTGTCGTCACCAAAGCAGCGCAGCACATGCGCGATCGCGTCGACCTCGCGGATATGGCCGAGAAACTGATTGCCAAGCCCCTGCCCTTGCGATGCACCGCGCACCAGGCCGGCGATATCCACAAACTCGAGCTGCGTCGGGATGATCTTCGCCGATTTGCCGAGCCGCGCGCAGACCGCGAGCCGCTCGTCGGGCACCGCGACCCGGCCGATATTGGGCTCAATCGTGCAGAACGGATAATTCGCCGCCTCCGCCGCCTGGGTCGCGGTCAGCGCGTTGAACAGGGTCGATTTGCCGACATTCGGCAGACCGACAATGCCGCAGGAAAAACCCATCTACGCTTCAGCCTTATCGCTGCTTTTGTCCGCGGGCGGCGCCACGCGGCGCGCGACCTCGCTCATAAACGCCGCGGCATCGCCCGCTAATAGGAGCCCGATCGTCTCTGCGATCGCATCGATCAGCGGGCCGGCCCACTCAGTGATCTCCTCGGCCGAGAAGTTCTGCAGCACATAAGGCTGCACCAGCTCCTTGACGCCGGGATGACCAACGCCGATCCGCACCCGCCAGTAATCCGCGCCCAACAGCGCGTCGATCGAGCGGAGCCCGTTATGCCCGGCGCTGCCGCCACCACGCTTGACCCTGAGCTTGCCCGGCTTGAGGTCGATCTCGTCATGGATCACGACAATCTCGGCCGGCGGGATTTTGTAGAAGCTCGCCGCCGCCAGCACCGCTTCACCGGATGCGTTCATAAAGGTCTGCGGCTTTAAGAGAAGGCGCTTCTCGCCGCCGATCATCCCTTCCGACAGCTCGCCCTTGAAGCGGTCGCGAAACGGCGGAAAGCCATGCCGACGCGCGATCGCCTCGACCGCGACAAAGCCGATATTGTGGCGGTTCTTGGCATAGCGCAGCCCCGGATTGCCGAGGCCGACAACTAGGCGCATGGCCGACCGCCCGCGCCCCGCAGACTACGCCTCGGCGGCCGGAACCGCCGCCGCCGCTTCCTCTTCCTCGGGCGCGGTGGCAGCGGTTTGCGCCGCGGCGAGCGCCTCTTCGCGCACCGCGGACGAAGCCGCGACGCTGGCGATGGTCGAATCGCGCGAACCGATGACCGCGCGCACGCCCTGCGGCAGGGTCACCGCTTCGATGTGGACGCTGTCGCCGATCTCGAGCCCGCTCAGGTCGACGACCAGGCGGTCGGGGATCGCGTCAACCGCGCAGACGATATCGATGCTGTGACGGATCACGTTGAGGATGCCACCGCGCCGCAGCCCCGGCGCGCCCTCGTGGTTGATGAAACTGACCGGGACGCTGACGTTCACCTGTGCGCCGGCGGCGACGCGCATCAGATCGACATGCAGTGCGGCGTCGCTGATCGGATGGTACTGCACCTCGCGCGCCAGCGTGCGGTGCACAGCGCCATCGACCGAGACGTCGACGATGGTCGCAAAGAACCCGGCGCGATTGACCGCGCGCGACAGCTCGCGCGGCTCGAAGCTGATCGGCATCGGTGCCTTGTCACCGCCGTAGATAATGCCGGGAACGCGCCCGGCCCGCCGCGTCGCGCGAGCCGCGCCCTTGCCGACGCTGCCGCGCGGCTCGGCGTTGAGGCTGATGACTTCCGGCATACTCGGGGCGCTCCTTCCATTGAAAAACGGGCGGCGGGCCGCCCGTTTCGGCGTTCATATAATCGAGTTCGGGTCAGTTGAACAGGCTGGAAACCGAGCGTTCCTCGCTGATCCGCAGGATTGCCTCGGCCATCAACGGCGCGATCGTGAGCTGGCGGATATTGCGCGAGAGCCGCACCGCCTCGGTGGCGACGATGCTGTCGGTCAGCACCAGCTCTTCGATCGGCGAGGCCGCGACGCGCGCCACCGCCCCGCCCGACAGAACGCCATGCGTGCAATAGGCGTAGACGCCCTTGGCGCCGGTCTCGATCAGCGCCGTCGCGGCGTTGCACAGCGTGCCGGCGCTGTCGACGATGTCGTCGATGAGGATGCAGTGGCGACCCTCGACATCGCCGATGATGTTCATGACCTCGGACACCCCTGCCCGCTCGCGCCTTTTGTCGATAATCGCTAGGTCGACGTCGAGCCGCCGGGCGATGTCGCGGGCGCGCAGCACGCCGCCGACATCGGGCGACACGATCACCAGATCCTGATTGGCGCGCGTTTCCTTGATGTCCTTCACCAGCACGGGCGAAGCGTAAAGATTGTCGACCGGGATGTCGAAGAAGCCCTGAATTTGCGCCGCGTGCAGATCCAAGGTCAGCACCCGGTTGGCTCCCGCGGCGGTGATCAGATTGGCGACAAGCTTGGCCGAGATCGGCGAGCGCGAGCTCGTTTTGCGGTCCTGCCGCGCATAGCCGTAATAGGGAATGACCGCCGTGACCCGCCGCGCCGAGCTGCGCTTCAGCGCGTCGAGCGTAACGAGCAGCTCCATCAGATGGTCGTTCGCCGGATAGGAGGTCGGCTGGATGGCAAAGACATCCTCGCCGCGCACATTCTCCTGGATCTCTACAAACACCTCCATGTCGGAGAAGCGGCGCACGCTGGCGCGCGTCAGCGGCAGGCTCAAATAGGCCGAGATCGCTTCGGCTAACGGCCGATTTGCGTTGCAGGTCAGAATTTTCATCCGGCGGCAACTGGCGACGGCGCTGCCGGGCCCAATCCCACAGCGTCACGCGCACAGAACTGTAATAAATCGGCGCGACGGGGCAATCAACCGGGTTTAAGGCATGGCAAATTTGCCCGTCAGTGTGAGATCGGAACGCCGCGATAAGGCAGCGGAACCGGGACATCGGGCGGCGCGCCCAAGGGTTTCGGCATATCGGCCGGCCCGATATTGACCGGCGGCAGATTGACTTCCGGCGAATCGATGTTGCCGGCGACCGGCGGCCCCGACGGTGCGCTAGCGGCCGCGTCCATCGAGGCCGGGGTCGCAGCGTTGGCGGTCGGAGCGTCCGAAAGCGCGGCGGCCGCCCCGGCGGAGCGCCTTTGGGCGGGCACGGCGCGATCGACCACCTGCATGATCCCGTCCGCCGCGGCCATCGCGACGCTGTAGGCGATATCGCCCCAGGGCCCATCCAACCGACCGCGGGGAATATCGTTTTCTTGCGCGACCTCGCCGACCTCCCCGCCGGCGGCGCGGTTCACGTACCAGACGATCTTCACGTGCTGCTGTCCGCCTGGAAGTGAGTCGAGCTTGACGTTGCAGTCGATGTCGACATCGGGCTTGCCGTTGGCGGCATCGACCAGCTCGATATCAGCGTGCTTCAGCACCGCGGTCAGCGAATTTGCGAGCGAAGCATTACCATCACCCGGCGCGCCATCGATCTTGCGCACCGCGACACGGACGCGGCCACCGCCGGGCGCCTCCTTCGGGGTCGCGTCGGTCATCAACGCTGCGAGGCCCGCTGCGCCCGCCGCCGCCAACTGGGTGACGCGCGCCTCGTCGCCATTGTCCCACTCGCGCGTCGGCGCGGCGAGCCGGTCGCTGCGCTCGCTGACGATGTTGCCGTAAGGGTCGCGCAGTTGCCAGTACACGGTGACGACCGATTGCCCCGGCTGATCCGGGCGCGTCTCGATGCGGCCGGCGAGCTGATAGCTGGCCTTGCTCGCCGTCTCGTCGCTTGCGGTGATGTTGTGCTTCACCAGTTCCTGGGCGATCGCTTTCGGCAATTTCTCGGCCGTGGCGGGCGGGTTGCCATCAACCCGCGTGACCGCGATATTGAAATTGTCGGGGACGGCGATCAGCGCCGCCGACGGCCGGTCATGATCAAAGGGATGGGGCAGCGGCTGGCATGCGTCGAGCAGAAGGGCCAGCACGGCCGGCAAGATGAGGCGCCGCGGCGCCCAGGTCACGTCAGCGCGCAAGTAACCAGCAGGCCGAGCAGGCAGGCGATGCTGAACATGATGAGATACGGCATCTAGGCATCGCCCAGACAGATTGCCGCGAGCGCGCGTCCATAGTCGCGCTCCCCCTCGAGGCAGGCACGCCGGTAGCTGAAGAACCGCGCCGGCTCGGCAACCGTGTCGCACGCGGAAGCGGCGATCGCGCCAAGCCGCAGCCGGCGAAGGCGGTGCCCGATATAGCCGGGCAGGTCGAAGCGAAAATGTCCCGGCCGCGCCGCCGCGACGAAGAAGGCGACGCTCTCGCCATCGACTTCGGCGAAGCGGCCGTAAAATTCGGGGCCGACCTCATAAGATTGCTGGGCGATACACGGGCCGATCCCAGCGCGGATGCGCGATCGTTCAGCACCCAGTTTCGTCATCGCCTCGACCGTCGCCTCCATCACCCCGCCGAGCGCGCCGCGCCAGCCGCCATGCGCCGCGCCGATGACCCCGGCCTGCGGATCGGCGAACAGCACCGGCGCACAATCCGCGGCGAGCACGCCAAGCGCGATGCCGGGCCGATCGGTGACCATGCCGTCGGCGCGCGGCGCGTCCTCGCGCCGCCACGGGGTCTCGACGGTGAGCACCGCGGCGCTGTGGATCTGATAGCAGGTGACGAGGTGATCCTCGGCTAGGCCCAGCCGGTCGGCGGCGATGGCGCGGTTGCGCGCGACATTGGCCGGATCATCGCCTGAGCCGTAGCCGCAGTTCAGCGACGCGAAGAGGCCGCCGCTGATCCCGCCCTCACGGGTGAAGAACCCGTGGCGCGCGCCGGCGCAATCATCGAGTACGTCGAGGGTGATCATTTGAGGGCCATTCTACGCAATCGGCAAACCCGGCGGGCGTCGGCAAACCCGGAGAGACCATCGCCAGCGCCTTGAACAGGGTGCCCATCTCAGCGGCATCGATCAAGCGCTTCAGCCCGGCTTCGAGCGCGGCGCGCTGAGCGGGTGCTGCACGGCGCACGAGTATTTCGAGCCGCAGCGCGGCGCCGAGCGCCTTGAGGAATGCGCCCTGAGACACCGGACCGTACACGGTGGCGCCGCCGGCCCGCGCCGCCGCGGCGACGGCGGCGAAATCGACATGCGCCGACAGGTCAGCCGTTCCAGGCGCATCGAGGATAGCGGCCGCCCGGTGCGCGCCGATCGCCGCCAGCGTCGATTTTCCGGAAGGGTCGGCATAGCCGTAATCGACGAACAGCGCCGCGCCCGGCTGGCGGCACAGCCGCTCGGCCAGGCTCGCCGTCAGAGCCGCGGCCGCCGGACAAAGCTCGACGATCGTGCCCGGCGCGGCGACATGCCGCTCCGGCGGGACGAGAAGAGTCAGCGCCGGGTTCTCCGGGCCTGCGGCGAAGCACAGCCGATCCTTCTCATCGAGCGCAACCAATCGTTCCGCCCAATGCGCACGACCGCGCACCAGCTGGCGGATCGGCAAGGCATCGAGAAACTCGTTGGCGACGAGCAGCAGGGGGCCGTCCGGCAAACCGTCGATATCGTCCAGCCAGACGGCATCGATCCCCGCGAGGCGACGCCGCTGCTCGGCGCGCAGGATCGGGCTCGTCTCGACGAGATGGAGCCGCATCGCCGCGCGAAACCCGGCAACGCCCGTGGCGGCCCGCACGAAATCCGCCATCAGCGTGCCGCGCCCCGGCCCCAATTCCGCGACGACGACCGGGTCGGGGCTGCCCATGCGCCGCCAGAGATCAGCGCACCACAACCCCACCAGCTCGCCGAAAATCTGGCTGATCTCCGGCGCGGTGACGAAATCGCCAGCCCAACCTAAAGGTTGCCGTCGCGCGTAATACCCGGCCGCGGGGTCGTGCAGCGCCATCGCCATAAAGGCGGCGACGGTCAGCGGTCCTTGCGCGCGGATGTGGCGGACCAGCCGTGCCGCCAAATCGGCTTGGCTCACTGCTCTTCCGCGGCTGCCGGCACGCTTTGCCGCTTCCACCAGACAATCGCGATCCCTGCCGCCAACACGGGGATCGACAAAATCTGGCCGCGCGTAGAGCCAAAAATTTGGAAACCCACTTGCACGTCCGGCTCTCGGAAAAATTCGCCGAAGATGCGGGCAATCGCGTAACCAACGAGGAATATCCCGGTCTCGATCCCGGGCCGCGGCCGCACGCGGCGATGCTCAAAATAGAACAGCAGCAAAAAAAGCAGCACGCCCTCGCAGGCCGCCTCGTAGATCTCGCTCGGATGGCGCGGGCAGTTGAAGCCGGGGCTGCCATCGGCGAGGGTCACGCTCTGGCACACCCCGAGCAGATGCGGCGGCACCTGGTTTGCGCCGACCGCTCCGCCGGGAAAGATGATCGCCCAGGCGACATCGGTCATCCGGCCCCACAGCTCGCCATTGATGAAATTGGCGATGCGCCCGAAGAACAGACCGATCGGGATCGCCTCGACGACGATATCGCTGAGCGCGAAGATCGACAGCCCGCGCTGGCGGCAAAACACGATGATCGCGAGCGTCACCCCGAGCGCGCCGCCGTGGAACGACATCCCGCCATGCCACAGCTCGAAAATCTGCAGCGGGTTATCGATGTAGTAAGGCAGGTTGTAGAACAGCACGAAGCCGACGCGGCCGCCGAGCACGACCCCGAGCGTCGCCCAGATGAGGAAATCGTCGATCTCCTTGCGCCCAATGAGCCGGGGCGATCGATCCGCCAGCATCAGGCAATAGCGCCAGCCGATGATGAGCCCGACGATATAAGCGAGCGCGTACCAGCGGATCGCAAAGGGCCCGAGCGACACCGCGACCGGGTCGATCGCCGGAAACGGGATGATGAAGAGCGGCATCAATCGCGGTTGTCAGCAGCGGCTAAACGGCCGCGCACGCATCAGCCGGCGTGCGGCGATTGCGTCTCGGGATTGGTCGGCGGCGCGCCATAGCCCGGCGGCCATGTATCGTAAAAGCCGGGGATGACCGCCTGGGCGGGCACCGCGATCGGCTTGTAGCTCGGCGCCGGCGGCGTGGTGAGGACACCGGCCGCCGCGCCGAGCACCGCGCCGCTTTGCGCGCCGATGGCCGCGCCAAGCCCGGGGTTGATCGCCAAGGTCCCACCAATCCCGCCGCCGAACGCGGCGCCGAGCATCGCCCCGGTCATCGCGCGCTCCGCCGGATCCTCGATATCCGCCGTCATACATGCCGAGAGCATCGCCGCCAGCGCCACTGCCAAAACCCCTGTCGCCGCAAGCCGCATGTGCAAGCCTCGCTCCCCCGGCGGCCCGTCCGTAACGAGATGGTGGGCGCGACTGGGATTGAACCAGTGACCCCTACGATGTCAACGTAGTGCTCTCCCGCTGAGCTACGCGCCC
>Ga0187784_10001271_pt1 | contig 19910 bp, 12 predicted proteins | sample 1015_SJ02_MP15_2_FD_132964 | JGI IMG/M metagenome (GOLD analysis project Ga0187784, IMG submission 132964) | Tropical peat soil microbial communities from peatlands in Department of Meta, Colombia - 1015_SJ02_MP15_20_MG | ecosystem: Environmental > Terrestrial > Soil > Wetlands > Peat | place...
GGGGAAGCATTAAAAGCGGCGGCCAAACCAACCCCGGCACGACGCCGGGAGCCTACACCATCACGGTCACCGGCACCTCCGGCTCGTTGCAGCAGACGACAACGATTTCCCTGACGGTGAACTGATCGCGACTAGTGGCTCTTGCCCTGGTTCGCCACCCCATGGATTGCCTGCTCGATGCGCGCCGGATCTCCCAGATAGTGATGGTGAATCGATTTGAGGTTTTCGTCGAGCTCCTGCACCAGCGGCACGCCGGTGGGAATATTGAGATCGATAATCTCCTGGTCCGAGATTCCCTCCAGGTATTTCACCAGCGCGCGCAGGCTGTTCCCATGGGCTGCGATCAGCACTTGCTTTCCCGACCGGATGCTGGGAGCAATCGTGTCATGCCAGCACGGCAGGACGCGTTCCACCGTATCCTTTAGGCATTCGGTCAATGGAAGCTGCTCCTTGGTCAGACTCTTATAGCGCGGATCGCTGCCCGGATATCTTGGGTCGGTTTCGCCGAGCGCCGGGGGGCGAATGTCGTAACTGCGCCGCCAGAGCTTCACCTGTTGCTCTCCGTACTTCGCCGCGGTTTCGGCCTTGTTGAGCCCTTGCAATGCACCATAGTGCCTTTCGTTCAGGCGCCAGTCGTGTTTCACCGGAATCCACATCAGATCCATCTCGTCCAGGACCATCCACGCGGTGCGGATCGCCCGCTTCAATACCGAAGTGAAGACCAGGTCGAATCGATACCCGCCCTGCCTCAGCGTGACGCCCGCCTCCCTGGCTTCTGCCATGCCCGTCGCGGAAAGGTCCACGTCGGTCCAACCGGTAAAGAGGTTCTCCTTGTTCCAAATGCTTTCTCCATGGCGAAGCAATACGACTTTGTACATTGTCAGTCCCTTTCAATTGGTCGTGAGTCATTGAGACGAATGTATGCTGTTCCCTTCGATTGTCGCATTGTTGCGCGGCTCGGGTGAACCCGGAGTGTTTCACTCAGGCAACCCAAGGCGCCCGCGCGGACCTTGCCCGCGAGGGTCCTTCGATCGTGCAGCGCCGGCGCTCGGCGAGCCTGCTTCTTGGCTGTCCCTTCCGCGTGATTTCCCTCACTTTCCGGGCGAAAACGGTGGCGCCTGGAACGTGTGGCCGTTTACAATTCCTCAGAATTCGTCTGTCAAACCGGCGAGTTTCCCGGCTCGGAGTTCAGGGGCGCCAGAGGGCTGCTTTCCAGCCTCGGAGGCGGTGATCGCCAAGGAGTTTGGCGCGCTTTTTGCTCGCTCCGAATGACAGGGACGCTGGAGTGAAGCGTATACTTAGTCCGGCCATTGCCCTCGGCTTCACTGGGCAGGACAAATCGGGATTGGAAAGCGAGGAAGTACAAAATGGGTTCAACGAGTTTGAAATCGATTTGCGTGAGTCTTGTAGCCGTAACTTTGGTCACTGCCGCCGTGGGATGCAAAAAGCAACCGCCAATCACCTTGGCTTGCAACGCCACGCCGCCTGCCATCTATCCTGGCGAGCCGGTCACCGCGACCGCGACTGCCGGATCGGTTAGCACCAAGAAAAACAACAACGTACTTTACAACTGGTCGGGAACCGGCGCTGCGGGCAACACAACCAGCGTTACGGTTGCCACCGACACGTTGAGTCCGGGCAGCTATACGGTGAAAGCGGATGTGAAGGAAGGCAAGAAAGGCAAAGAAGGATTGAAGCCCGGCCAAACTGCGGAATGCTCGGCCAGCTTCACCGTTAAGGAGTTCGAGCCGCCCACGATCAGTTGCCTGGCGAACCCCGTGACGCTGAAACCCGGCGACACGAGCACGATTACCAGCACTGCGGCCAGTCCGCAGAACCGTCCGCTCACCTACAGTTACTCGGCCACTGCAGGAACGATTAGCGGGAACGGTACCACGGCGGTCTACTCCTCGGCGGGGGCCCCCACCGGGCAGATTGGAATCACCTGCAATGTCGCCGACGACAAGAATCACTCGGCAACCGCGAATACCAACCTCACCATCGTGGCTCCGCCGCCGCCGCCGGTGCCGCACGTGCAGACCCTCTGCAACGTCTCGTTTGCATCGGATGCCAAGCGCCCCACCCGCGTCGACAACGAAGCCAAAGCCTGTCTGGATCAAGTTGCTCTCGACTTGAAACAGGCCCCCGACGCCACTGCCGTCGTAGTCGCCGATTCAAATGCAGCGGAGAAGGCAAAGGAGAAGCCGTCCAAGCACAAGAAGGTGGAACACTTCGCCGAACAGCGCGCGGTCAATATCAAGGACTACCTGGTCAAGGAACAAGGCATCGAACCTACCCGCATCAGCGTATCGACAGGAACCGGTGACGACCAGAATGCTCAGAGTTACCTGGTGCCTACCGGCGCCACCTTTGCCAACGACGTGCCGGGTACAACGGCGGTCGACGAAACCGCGATCAAGCCGGAAGAACGCAAGCCTCTTCCCGAGCGCCACCACAAAAAGGCGCCGGCAAAACAGCAGTAGCCTGCCTGCGAGGTCCGGCTCCCGCCACTGACGTGGCGAGAGCCGGCTTCCGGGGAATCATCCTGCCTCCCAAGCCTCGCGGCGAACCCGGGAATCAGGCGCTTACAGCGGCGCGGGCGGCGCGGCTGGACGGAACGTAGCCCATATCCATCGAGATGCCGCGCACGCAGTGCACAAGGTGGTTGGCGATGGAGGGCAGTTTTTGCGCGGTCACGCGGAACGACGGCCCGGAGACACTGACCGCGGCCACCGGCAGCCGTTGCGCGTCGAGCACCGGCACGGCAATGCAGCGCAGGCCTTCCTCGAGCTCCTCGTCGTCGACGGCGTAGCCGCGGCGGCGGGTTTTTTCGAGCTCCGTGCGCAGCGCCTCCATGTTGCTGATGGTCCGCGGCGTCATGCGCTCAAAGCGCACGCGGCGCAAGACCTCCGCGGCTCGCTCCGGCGGCAGGAAGGCGAGGATTGCCTTGCCGACCGACGTACAGTGCACCGGGTTGCTCGCGCCGATGCGGGTAATCAAACGCACCGAGCGCGTGGGCTCGATTTTGTCGATGTAAATGACGCGCGCCGCCTCCAGCAACGCCAGATGGGCCGTCTCTTCAGTTTCCGCCACCAGGCGGCGCAGGTGCGGCTGCGCGCGGTCGCGCAAATCGTATTGTTCGATCGCCCGGTTGCCAAAGTCGAAGAGTCGCAGTCCCAGGCGGAATTTGCCGTTGCCCGTGCGCTCGACCATACGGTGCCGCTCCAGAACCATCAGGAAGCGGTGCGCCGTGCTCTTGTGCAACTGGAGCGACGCGGCCACCTGGGCCAGGCCCAGCGGGGTGTCGCTTTCGCCCAGCAAGTCCAGCACGGCAAATGCCCGGTCGATGGCCTGAACTTTGTATGTGCCTTGAGGAGCTGAGTCTCGCATGTTGATCCTCTGTTCCGTTCTTTGGGCCCGATTTCAGATTCTCACATGCTGGGACGAGGGTCAACCCGTGGAACAAAGCAGGGTGATCGCATGAACGATTTTTGTTTACAAAGCAGGTTCAATTCGGTGCGGGCATCGGCCGGTGTCAACTCTTCGTCCCGGAGGGACGAGGGGAAAATAGCCCAGGGCAACCCTGAGTTCGCGGCAGCGAACGAAGGGGAGGCCCTGGGAATGCATCCACCCTACAAATCCAGCCCCGTAGGGGCGGGGCGAGACCCGATTTGTTTCTTCAAAGTTGTTCATGCGATTGCACTGTGGAACGAAGCGGGTCCTCGAATGCTGCGTGCGTCTCTTGTACGCAATCCGCAAAGCGAGCAGTAAACACGCAGCGATCTGCGCAATGCCCGACCGGGAATTGCCCGGTGGCGATTCAACGGTCAAGTAGAACAGCGCATGCAAAAATAGCATTGGGCCGATAGCGAGTCGCGGGGGTACAGCGTGTGACACCCACTGGGAGTTCTGTATTGATCGGTGTGCCGCGTCGAGCTCGTCTATGGGGCGGCGCTTTCCTGTTGGCGCTTAGCCTTTTCAGCATGTGGTTTGACCTGGCAGTGGACTCCGAATGGAGTGCGGGAGGCCGACTTGCAACACCTGTGAGCGAGGTGCTCGATGACCTCTGGGCCGTATTTCTTACAACGCTAATCTATGCGCTGCCGGGTGCTTGCCTTTACCTCCCCATTATCGGCCTTAAAGATGCGGAGGAGCGCCGGATTTGGCTCATTCTCATCAGCGGAACTCTGATTGGACCTGTTTCGATGGCACTTTGGTGTCTTTTTTTTCAGTACCCGCTTACGGGGATGGCCGGCCGGACAATCATGGTTTATGCAACCGTTGTCGGATCGTTGACGGCTTTGTTCTATGCGATTGCTTTGAAGGTTGATTTGAGACGCTCAAGAAAACCGGGGCGCTCATGGGGTTAGCAGCGGATTCCGTCCCGCCGGAGGGGTTCAGTTTCATGTTGCCCGGGGCAACCCTCTTGCTCTGGGTGAAATAGCGCCCATCCGGGAGCTACGCTTTATTAACGCGCGGCACTCTCCGCAATGTCCGCACCGCGTGCCGGCTACTCTTCCACCACGTCGGCTTCGTCCACCTTGTCGCCCTCGCCGGGCGCCAGGAAGAGGTTGGATTCGAGGCCGTGCTGCCGCATGTAGAGGTCGTAGTAGCGGCCGCCGAGCGCGAAGAGCGTGGCGTGGTTGCCGCGCTCGATAATCAGGCCGCCCTCGACGACGAGGATCTGATCGGCGCGCCGGATGGTGGAGAGGCGGTGGGCGATGACGAAGGTGGTGCGGCCCTGCATCAGCTCGGCGAGGCCGCTCTGGATCATCGCCTCAGACTCGGAGTCGAGCGAGCTGGTGGCCTCGTCGAGAATGAGAATGCGCGGCTCGGCCAGCAGCGCGCGGGCGATGGACAAGCGCTGGCGCTGGCCGCCCGAAAGCTTCACGCCGCGCTCGCCCACGATGGTGTCGTAGCCCTCGGGGAAGCGCTCGGCGAATTCGTCGACGCACGCCGTGCGGCAGGCAAACTGGAACTGCTCTTCGGTGGCCTCGGGTCGCGAGAACATGACATTCTCGCGGATGGTGCCGTCGAAGAGAAACGACTCCTGCAGCACTACGCCGAGCTGCGATCGGTAAGTGTCGAGATCGACGGTGGCGAGATCGACATCGTCGACTAAAACCGCGCCCTTCACGGGCGTGTGAAAGGCGCAGATCAGGCTGATGATGGTCGACTTGCCGGAGCCCGAAGAGCCGACCAGCGCAGTGACCGTCCCGGGTTCGGCGCTGAAGCTGATGCCGTGCAGCACGGGTTTTTCCGGCGCGTAGGCGAACTCGACATTCTCAAAGCGCACCCGGCCCTCGATGGGCGGCATCTTGACCACGCGGCCGGGAGTCTTGTTCTCTTCGGGCTCGGCCATGATCTCGCGCGTGCGATCCAGGCCTGCGACCGCCTCGGCCAACTGCGTGCCGATGTTCACTACCTGAAAGGCGGGCGCGATCATGAAGGCAAGAAACATATTGTATTGGAAGTAATCGCCGGCGTCCCAATGGTGACCCAGCACCGCCCGGCCGCCGAACCACATGACCAGAGACGAAACCACGCCGAGGACGGTGGTGGACGTGGCCGAGAGCATGCTGGTCATGGTCAGCGTCTTCATCACGTTTTCGAGCAGCCGCTCGACGCCGCCGGAGAACACCTTCGCCTCCCGCTCTTCGGCGTGATAGCCCTTGATGACGCGGACTCCGCCGAGCGATTCGGTGAGCCGGCCGGTGACTTCGGCGTTGATCTTGCCGCGCTCGCGGAAGATGGGGCGAATGGTTTTGAGCCCCCATTGCAGAAAGAGGACAAATGCACCCAGTACGGAGAAGACGATGAGAGTGACCTGCGGGCTCTTATGCAACAGGAAGCCGAATCCCAGCGCTGCGGTGAGCAGACCGCCCAGAAACTCAACCAGCCCGGTGCCGATCAGGTTGCGCACGCCTTCCACGTCGCTCATGATGCGCGACACCAGCGTGCCGGTGCGGTTCTCGTCGTAGTAGGCGACGGGCAGCAACCCAACGTGGCGCTGCACCCGTCGCCGCATCTCGGCGATCAGGCGCTGCCCGGCCACGGACAGCAATTGCGTGAGCGCATACGACGTGATGGCCTGCACCACCGTCGCGGCAAACACAATGGCGATAATTCGCGGCAACAGGTCGGGACGCGGATGCTGCGAAGCCAGCACACTGGAGAGCAGCGGCTTGGATGTGAACGGTAGGGCGAGGCCGGCGACGCGGTTGATGCACATGAGCACGAGGCCGGCAAAGATGATCCCCTTGCGCGGCGCCACCAGCGCCCAAATTTCCGGCCATACTTTCTTCAGTTTTGCCTTGCGGCGCGCCAAGTCCGTTTCCGCGGCGCGCGCGCTGCGGCTGTGCGGCGAACGTTCCGCGCGCATGCCCATGCCCAGTCCGCCGCCGCGAAATGTGCCCATCGATTCTTCCTGACGATTCCTAGCGCGATCTGCGTGCTTGGATGAAGGATCTCACACAAAGGTTCACGTAAATCAGCAGAAGAATGGCCATTGCCAGCTTGGCGGCGAGGGCCTTCATATCCGGGTCGAGACCAGCCGGCCGCGCAGCGCCGTAGCCGCGCAGCGCCTCAATGAATGCGCCGATGCAGCCCAACGCGCCAATCGTCACGTTGACGTGCATGAAGATCTTGCGCCGGGACTCACTGGGGCTGATGGCCAGGAAGCCGCAGACGCCCATGGCCAATCCCCACCACGTGGGAATGAGCGCTGTGGAGGATATGCGACCGGTGCCGAAATAGCCAACCAGGCCCAAAACGACGAGCAACACCGCAAATACCAGGGTGACCTTTGCCATTGAGACGTCCTCGATATCGAACCGCTGCTTGATTCTATCGGAGTGGATGATGCTTAGGCTTGTCCAATTGAGGACTCGATCGACTTGCTCGGTGGTGTCGCCGCCGGTGAGCCGAAGTGTGTTGGCGCCGGCAGGCGGTTCAAGCGCGGAAAGCTGGCTCTCGAGCAGGCCGGGATTCATGAAGTGGCCTCTGCGGGCGTTGAGACGCCGAGCTAGGGTCTCGCGATCGGCATCGAGCCAGACGAAGCGAATGCCAGAGAGGCCGGAAGCAAGACGATTGCGGTAGGTCTGCTTGAGCGCCGAACAAGTCATGATGCCGCTCTTGCCTTCTCGCTGCCATGCTGCGAGCACGCCGCGCAGCGCGTCAAGCCAGGGCCAGCGGTCCTCGTCGGTCAGCGGTGCTCCGCCTGCCATCTTGGCCTTGTTGGCCGCGGAGTGATAATCGTCGCCTTCGGCGTATTCCCACCCGGTGCGCTCCACAAGCGCCAGCGCAAGGGCGGTTTTGCCGCTGCCTGAGACGCCCATGACAACCAGAATCATCGAGTCATCTCGCCAGCCGCCCGGCGCGCGTCGGCAGTCACTCGCTCCGGCGTCCACTCGTTGCCCGGATAAAACTGCGCGACTTTGCCGCGCGGACCGATGAGTGTCGTCGACAGCGTGTGCGTGATCGTGTCGTCGGCGCCGTGCGTGATGCCGACATCGAAATACTTCGCCATCTCCGGCAGCTCGGTCTTCGCGGGCACGGCAAAATCCCAATGCGCGAAGGCGTTCTTGGCGTCGCTGCCAATGTATTGCGCGCCGTAAGCGCGCAGCCGTGCCGGCGTGTCGTGATCGGGATCGAAGCTCACGCACAGCAGGTGCGTTTTTGCGTAAAGCGCCGGATCGGCCGTCAACTCGTGGTCGATGACCGCAAAGTTGTGGGTAACGAGCGGGCAGAAGTTGGGCAACGGGCAGCGCGTGTAAATGAAGGTAAGCAGAAGGGTCTTCCCGCGAAACTGATCGAGATGGATGGCCCGCCCGTCCTGATTGCGCAGCTTGAAATCGGGCACGGCATCGCCCGGCGTGGGAACGTGATAGACGACTGCGGGCTTGTAGTCGGGTTTCGCCTGCGCCACCACGACGATGTGGTCGAGCAGCACGTCGGCATCGGAATTCTGCGAGACCAGGACGTCGGCGGTGATGGTGTCGCCGGGATGCAGCTCGCCGAGGATCGAAGGATCCTTGAGTTTGTAGGGCATGGTCATCGCGTCCATGAAGCCCGGAATCGCCTCATGATTGACCGTGACTTCGCCCGTAGCCGAATTGGTGGAGACGACTTTCCCGCGGAGTTTATAGACCTTGACGGCGGCGGCTGCGGAACCCTGATCGACAGGCTTGGCGCCCGAATGACACCCCGCAGTGCAGACCAGTGAAAGCACAGCGACCGCCAATACCACGCGCATCACCCTCCAGTGTACAACCCGCGGACTAAGCGCAAGAGAGGGTGAGTGATGTCCTATGGGTGCGTTGTTCCCTTTTCGCAGGCGTCGGCACGAGGGGCAGAGGTTAGCTGGAGCGGGGCGCACAATGCGAATCCGCGTCCCGTCGCGTCGGGTTTCGACTCTCCGCGCAGTTCGCCTCTATGCCTTCCGCTCTTTGATCCTGGCGACTACTCCGCTGGCAATCGCCATGACAAAAAACAGAATGGCTCCTGTGAGAAATGTCCGAAACGTGATCGGATGTCCTTTCGCTGGATAGGCACTCGAGAATACATAGATACCGAAGAGCGCGAGGCCCCGCAGGATAAGAGCCAAGGCCGCGCTGAGAATTCCAATCCAGTATGCTGCCGTGGCTAGCCGCTTCTCCATGGTATCCCCCTTTCTTTCGTGTGATGAAACACCGTTTCGGGGGAGGGATTGACTCACATTCTACCGCCGGAAGGGAAGGGATGGTAGGTCCCTGACCGCATGAAATTGGCCCTCCTGCACCGTGGTTCCCAGACCCAAAGTCGGGACTTGGGGCACCCGGGACGGTACAAAATCAAGCGGTCAGAGACGTAGTGCCCCGGGGAGACGACCCGAGGCAGCGGCCGGTGATCAGGAATCCGCAGGACGCGCTACACGACACAAGCGCCGGGAGAGATATGCTTTGACTCAGAACAACGCCCTGTGAAGAGCGAACTGGAAATCGATTCCTGGCTGCGTGGCGGCGGGCTGGTGGTGACGGCCAGCGAGCGCGCCGCGCGATTCCGTCTCGCGGAGTACCATCGCTCCCGCCGTGCTGAAGGATTGAGCGCGTGGCAGACGCCCAATGTTCAGGATTGGCAAAGCTTCGTTCGCAGTGAGTGGGAGAAGCGCTGCATCGATGGCCGGCTGGTACTGAATGGCCTGCAGGAGCGATCCCTCTGGGCAGGAATCGTTGCCGGGCGCGAACCAAGTGCCCGGCTCCTCGACGCCACGCGGCATCGGCTGGCCAATCTGGCCATGGAGGCCCATCAACTGATTTGCGCCTATGCTCCTCGCTTTCTGGACGAGCGCGTGCGGTACGGCTGGCAGCATGACCCAGCGGAGTTCGGCGCATGGCTAGCCGAATTCGATGAAATCTGCCGCAGAGACGGCCTCATCGCCGCCTCGCGTTTGCCGCTTGAGTTGGCCGAAGTGCTGGCGCAGGCGCCGGAGCCGCGCCCGCCGCTTTTGCTCGCCGGCTTCGACCGCCTTCTGCCCGCGCAGCGAGCACTGTTTGCGGCGTGGGGTGCGAACGGGAAGAGCCCCGAGGCAGAAGCCGGAGAGCGCGCATCGCAGGTGAGTTTTTTCGAAGCTGGCGATCCTGCAAGCGAGCTGGCGGCCTGCGCGATCTGGTGCCGGCAGAAACTCTCCGCCAATTCCAGTGCACGGCTCCTCGTCATCGCTCAGGATGTCGCGAAGCGCCGGGGAGAGTTTGAGCGGGCTTTTCTCCGCTTCGCTCATCCGGAGGGCCTCGCCGCGAATTCCGGAAGCCTCTTCGAATTCTCTCTCGGCATTCCGCTGGCGCAGACCGGACTCGTGCGCAGCGCCGATCTGCTTTTGCATTGGCTAAGCGGCCCGATCGAAGAGCACGCGCTGGATTGGCTGTTCTCGACACCCTACATTGCGGCGGATCGCGAGGAATCGCGCGCGCTCACTGCCTTCGTGCGCGCACTGCGGCGCAAAGGCTGGCAACGCACGCAATGGGCTCTCGGCGAGTTTCTGCGCCAGAAGCCGGGCAAAGAGCTGCCTGGTGCGTGGGTCGCGCGCATCAGGCAGGCGCAGCGCCGGCTATTCGAGGCCGCGCGCACGCAATCGCGCCTCGCGTGGGCCGAACTCGCGGCGCACTTGCTCCACATTGCCGGATGGCCGGGCGCGGGGCCGCTCGGCAGCATCGAATTCCAGGTTCTGCAACGCTGGCAGAGAACACTGGACGACTCCGCTTCGCTGGGCTTCAACGGCAGGCTGGTCGGTTGGAACGATTTCTTCTCGGATTTGCGGCTCGCGCTGAAGGAAACTCTTTTCGCTCCCGAGTCGCAGGGTGCGCCGATTCTGATTTCCGGCCCCGGCGAGTCGGCTGGGCTCACCGCCGATGCGGTTTGGTTTCTCGGAGCGGATGAGGACCGTTGGCCGCCGAATGGCGCCACCCATCCTCTGCTTCCGCTGGCCGTGCAGCGCGAAGCCGCAATGCCGCACGCCTCGGTGAAAGTCGATTGGGACCTTGCCGCCGCCATGACGCGCCGCCTGCTCGCCTCCGCGCCCAAGGTCCGCTTCAGCTACTCGCGCCAGGCGGAAGGAGTGGACAAGCGGCCTTCGCGATTGGTTGCGCAACTTGCCGGACAGCCGCAGCCGTTGCCCGCGGAGCTTTCCTTGCCGCAGGATGCGCCTCCCATCACAGCCCCGTTTCTCTATCGCAGCCAAGTTCCCTTCCCTGCCGGCGAGGCAACCGGCGGCTCGAACATTCTCACTTCGCAATCGCAGTGCCCCTTCAAGGCGTTCGCAACGGCGCGGCTCGGCGCAGAGAAATGGGACCCGGCCGAAGCCGGACTTACGCCCGCCGAGCGCGGGCTGCTGCTGCACGAAGCGATGCACCGCATCTGGGCAGGCCCTCCCGATGGGATTCGCTCGCATGCCGAGCTGACGGCAAGGACCGATCTCGTACCGTTTGTCGAAGACCACGTGCGCGCCGTGCTGCTTGAGAAGACACCGGTCCGCGCACGAGAAAGCTTGCCGTCTCGCTACCTCGAACTCGAAGGCCGGCGGCTCGCCACACTGATCGTGGAGTGGCTGCGCTACGAGCGAGAGCGCGTGCCGTTTACTGTTGAGCAAACTGAGGCAAAGGCGGACCCAGGGATTGCCGGACTCAGGCTTGGCCTGCGCCTCGACCGCGTCGATCGACTGAATGACGGCTCGCTGCTGGTCATCGATTACAAGACCGGCGATATCAAGCCGAGCGTTTGGGACCTGCCGCGGCCAGAGGATGTGCAGTTGCCGCTGTATGCGCAATTCGGGCTCGATCGCCAAGCGGGCGATGTTGGCGGTCTGGTCTTCGCCAAGCTGCGCGCGGGCGAATGCAGATTCGACGGAAAAGTGCGTCGCGCAAAAGCGACGTTGAGAGGCGCGCTGCACTCCAGCACGAACCTTGTCCAGCATCCGCTTAAGCTCGATGAGATGAACGGCTGGCGGGATAAGATCGAAGAGCTCGCCCGCGATTTTCTTGCCGGCCGCGGCGACGTGAATCCGCGAAAATATCCCGAAACCTGTGAGCGATGCGGGTTACATGCGCTTTGCCGCATTCATGAAATACAAGGCTCGATGGGCGATCCCGAATCCGCCGACGGACCGGAGAGCGGCGATGAGTAAGGACGCGGCGAGAACGCCCCCGGACCTGGCGGAACGCGAGCGGGCGCTCGATCCGCATAGGTCCGTGCTCGTGCGTGCGCCGGCCGGATCGGGTAAGACAACTCTGCTCACAGAACGCTTTCTCAGGCTGCTTGCCAAAGTCGACGAACCGGGACAGGTGGCGGCGATCACCTTCACGGAAGCGGCAGCGGCGGAGATGCGCAACCGCATTCTCGATGAGCTGCGCAAAGCCGAGCCAAGCATCGAAGCGCGCCGTGCCCTCGACCACTCCGAAAAACTCGGCTGGAACCTTCTCGACCTTCCTGCACAACTGCGCATCTCCACAATCGATGCGTTCTGCCGCGAGCTGGCGCTGCAGCAGCCGCTGGTCTCCGGACTTGGCGGCGGCCTCGATATTGCCGAGCAGCCCGAGGAGCTGTACCGGCGAGCTGCGCGCCGCACCCTCGAACGGATCGGTGGAGATGACAACGCACTCAGCGAGGCCGTCGAGGCGCTGCTTATTTGGCGCGATAACAATTGGAAGGAGATCGAAGAGCTGCTTGCCGGGATGTTGATGAATCGCGACCAGTGGATGCACGATTTTCTGCTGGATCGCGATCCCGATTGGGAAAAACTACGCGAAAGCCTCGAGCGGCCATTTGCGCGAGCCAATGGCGGCGATTCCGCTTCGGCGCGATACGCCGAACGGGAGTGGGAGATCGTGCGGGCGTGCTTTCGGTTGTTGCGCCATGCGGCCGGCGAACTGCGCGTTGTCTTTGCCGAAACAGGCGCCGCCGACTTTATCGAGGTTGCTCAGATTGCCCTGAACGCTCTGAGAGGAGAGGACGAGCTTCCAACCGAAGGCGCGCTTGCGGTCCCGGAGCGAATTTGTCATCTGCTCGTCGACGAATTCCAGGACACCAGCCGGCGCCAGCACCAACTCCTCGCGCACCTGATTGCCGCCTGGCCCGCTCGCGAAGGCCGCACGTGCTTCGTGGTCGGCGATCCCATGCAATCGATCTACTTTTTTCGCGACGCGGATGCCGAGCTCTTCCCGCGCGTCGAACGGCTTGGCCTGGAGATTCCCGGCGACCAGCCGTTGCGGCTCGAGGCGGTGCAGCTCGCTGCCAACTTCCGCAGCGCGCCGAAGCTTGTCGAGCAGTTGAACGAAACCTTCGCTCAGGTGTTTGCGAAGGACGACGGAAGCGGCGTGCGATTCGCCCCGGCCACGCCCGCGCACGATGGCTCGATGGGAGCCGGACTTGCGCTGGTCGGGCCGGCGGAGCCGCGCATGCGTCTGCACCTGGAGTTCGTGCCGCAGACGGCCCCAAGCAGCTCAGGTTTCCGAAGCAAGGAAGACATTCACGCCGAGCGCGAGGCCGCGCGCCAAGCGCAAATCCGAGAAATCGTGGAACTCATTCAGGACCACCAGCCGCGCGGGGAGCAGGCGCGCGCGGCCGGCGAATCATATCGTGTTGCCGTGCTGGGGCGAACGCGCAACGCACTTGTGCCCATCGCCGCCGCCCTGCGTCAAGCCGGAATCGCGTTTCGCGCAGTGGAACTCGAGGAGCTTAAGGAGCGACCGGAAATTCTCGATGCGCTCTCGCTGGCGCGCGCGCTCCTCAATCCTGAAGATCGCGTCGCCTGGCTGGGCGTTCTACGCGCGCCGTGGTGCGCGCTCTCGTTGGCCGACCTGCACTTGCTGGCGAGCGCGGACGACTCCGCGCTGCAATCGCTTCCCGTGCCGGAGCTGATCGCGGAGCGAATCGGCCTCTTGAGCCAGGAAGGGCGCATCGCAGCCCAGCGTGTCCTGGTCGCACTGGAATTCGCACAACGCTTGCGCCATGCACAGCCGGAGGCATCGCCCGGAACCTGGCTCGAGCAGGTCTGGCTGCGTCTTGGCGGCGCGCAATGCGTCGATGCCGCGGCGCGCGTCAATCTCGATCTGCTTTGGCGCACCATCGACGGTCTCCCGGAAGGAGAACCGGATCTGCTCGGTCCCGCGCTCGATGCGGCTTTGAAGGAGTTGAAGGCTCAACCCGACCCGAGCGCCAACAGCGATTGCGGCGTTCAGTTGATGACCATTCACGGATCGAAGGGGCTCGAATTTGAAGTCGTGATCGTGCCGGAATTGCAAACCCGGGAAAGAAGCGCACACGGCGAACTGCTCGCCTGGCTAGAGCGCGGGCTTTCCGGCGAGGATGAGTCCGGCGAGGTGACGGAGTTCCTGATTGCGCCGCTGCAACCGAAGGGCGCCGAACGCGGCAAGGCCAAGGAGTTCGTCGATCGCGCCCGCCGCGTGCGCGAAGGGCAGGAGCTGCGCCGCCTGCTTTACGTGGCCGCGACGCGCGCGAAAGAGGAGCTGCATTTCTTCGCGCGCCCCGAATACAAAACGGAAAGAGATGGCTCGATCGTTCTGCCCGATCCGCAGAATTGCCTGCTGGCCACCGCATGGCCGGCTTTCGAAGAAGAGATCCGGCAGCGGTTCGATGCGTGGCGCGTGGCCGAAAGCGCGGAATTGGTTGACATCGCGGCGCAGGAAGAGAATCCCCAGGCTGACCGCGCGGTGAGCCGACCGGCGATGCTTCGCCGCTTGCCGCCTGAATTCTTTTTGGCGGCGGCATCGCAAGACCGGCCCTTCGACGAAGCGCCACTCGCTGGAACCGGCCGCCTCTACGAGCGTCACGAGGGTGGATTGCTTTCCCGCGCGCTCGGACAGGCCGTGCACCGGTTTTTGCAAGAGCTGGCGCAGTGTATGGCCGCGCAGCCGCGGCAGGCTGCGCTCGCTGCGTTGCCCACGATCGTGCCGCGGGTTACGGCACAGATCCGCTCGGCCGGTGTGGGTGCAAAACAAGCGGGTCGCATTGCCAAGGAAGCGCTTGAATTGGCGCAGCGCGCCGCGGCCGATCCCATCGGGCAATGGATTCTCCAGTCGCATGACGATGCAAGCAGCGAAGTACGCTGGACCGGCGTCGTCGACGGAAATCTGCGCACGGTGCAGGTGGATCGAGTGTTCCGCGCCGGCCTTGCGCCAGGCGCTGAGAGATTTCCTGGCGACGCGGGCGCGTGGTGGATTCTCGATTACAAGACGGCGCACCTGGACGGCATCGATCCCGCAGCCGCACTTCCCGAACTTCGCCGCATCTTTGCGCGCCAAGTCGAGGCGTACGCGAAAATCCTGCGCAATATGCACAGCTCCGCCACGCCCGTCCGCTGCGGACTCTATTACCCTCGGTTGTTGCTTCTCGATTGGTGGGAGTTGTAGCCGGCTCTCCTTCCCAGGATCAGTCCAGAAACTCGGCCCAACCTGCGCAACGTGCCAGGGCACGAGTTTAGCTCGTTGAAAAGTGCATTGTGAGGCACGAAGTGTCAGGGCACGACTTTAGTCGTGCCGTATGCACAGCAAAATATGTGCGGGCTTTACAGGCTGCTGAAAAACTCAATTGAAGCGGGCTTTGTAACAAGGGCACGGCTTTAGCCGGGCCGTAACTGAAGCACAATGAGGTCGGGCTTTAGCCCCTGCCCCACTTTACTTGACCACCTTCGCTCACTCTTCGGACTTTTTCAGCAGCCTCTTTAGCCCCTGTGGGACATGCGCACGAGTTTTTCAACAGGCCCTCAGGCTTTGCACAGTTCCTCGGCCAGCGCTTCGCGATGCGACAGAACCAGATGTTCTGCATTACGCAGCAATAGCGCATAGGCCGCGATTGCGGTAACGGCAAGCGGACCGAAGATCCAAGCCGCAAGCCACGGCTGATGTAAATGGCGGCAGAGCCAGATGACGGGCGCCTGCAAGAGCAGACTTCCGAACAGGACCAGAAGAATCAGCAGGCCGCTGGTGCGATTGGTGGGCGTGCCGCGCTGTTGCCGAGCCTGGCCGGGAACGAATCGACGCGGTGCTTGAACGGAACGGATCGCGCCGATCGTGACATTCACCGCAATGACGAAAATCGTCCACAGAACGGTTGAAACCTGTGTCGCAAACGGAATCGGCGCCCGCTTCAGGAACCACACCAGCGTCCAGGCCAGAGTGGCTTGCGTGACGGTCAGCGTCAGCCCGGAGATGTTTTTTGCCAAAATCACATCGCGCATGCGGATCGGCGTCATGAAGTAGATTTGCACGCCGAGCCCATCCGCTCCGAAAATGTTGTAAAGGCTCGCTAGACTGCCCAACAGGACGTAGGCGACTGCAGTGGGCAAGAACAGTGCGGGATGCATTGCCAACTGGCCCCGGATAAGAATCGCGACGAAGACCAGCGGCGTGATCAGCCCGATAATCTGCGCAGTGTTGCCGCGAAACAGGAGCCACTCCTTGCGCAGGCAGGCGGCAACCACCGGGGGAAGTCCGGCGCGCGTGCTTTTGGGTTCGGGAGCCGCCGGTTCTGGCTGGCTGAATGTCTTTGGTCCGGCTTTGCCGCCCGCGCCCAGCTTTCCTTTGCGACGGACCATGACACTGTCGCTGAAATACTCGCCGAGAAACTGTTTGCGCAGGCGAACGGCAAAGGCAACAGCAAACAGGAGCGTAGACGCCAGCAGCGCGGCGAATGGAGCCAGTGCCGCATTGAGGTGCCGCGCGTTGAGAATTGCATCGGCGGCAAAGCCCGGCGGAAGCCAGTGTACGGCCGAATGGGAAGTCTCGACAAAGTTGAAGAGCCAGCTGCGCGGCACGCTCGAAACCTGCGGCGGGTAGCCGCCTGGAACGCGCGGCGAGTAACGCTGATACCCCATGAACTGCAAGCTCAGGACCGATAGCGCCATCAGCACGCTGAAGATTTCGCGAAAGCGGCGATTGGCAAGCCAACGTTCCATCCACGCCCCGATCATGCGCGTGAAAAATACATTCATCAGCGCGTAAATCGCGAGCACGGCGAGCGCAGGTACGGCGAGCGGCCGCTTCGCAATGCTAATGCCGATCGCGGCGGCCAGCAACGAGAGACAGCCCACCACGGTGCTCACCGTCATAAAGCCGATGAGCGTGCGCAGGACAAAATATCGTCCGAAGCGCAGCGGATAGCGAATCAACGAAGAGGGATCGAACTGGGAGACGGCGGCTGCAATACTGACGCCGTTGATGGCGACGAATAGCCAGCCCAAAGTGATTGCCGCCAGCAGCGTCTGCAATCTCTGCGGCTGGTTGCGCGCCATGATCGACCAAGCCCAGAAACCGCTGCCCGCCACTGGTCCAATGACCATCATCGCCAGGACAGGCCACAGGATTATGCGCAATAGTATGACGAAGGCAAGCCCGACTGCCTGTCGAGCGGTGCGCGGCCCGCGGCGAAAGGTGCTGTTGACAAAGATCCGCCAGCGCAGCCACGCAACCGCCGCGAGCTGCGTCGATGCAGGAATCGGTGGCTCCAAAGCCGTGCCCGGACCTTCAGTCTTCACTTCAGCCATGAAAGCTCCTGCTCGGGGGCAGTTACCGCCGGGTTCCCTTCCCGATCCGTGCCGACAATTTCGAGAAAGATCTCTTCCAGGCTGCGCCGGTTTCCATCGTCCCGCACGATCTCCGGACCCATCTGTCCCAAACGGCCTCCGCCGGCGCGAAGCTCTTCGAGCGAGCCCTGCGCCACGAGCTGGCCGCGGTGAATTATAGCTACATGCGAGCAAAGGCGCTCCACGATTTCCAGTACGTGAGAGGTCAGAAACACGGTCGCGCCCCGCGCAATCATTCTTTGCAGCATCGCTTTCAGCGTGCCCGCGGCCACCGCGTCCACGCCCTCGAACGGCTCATCGAGAAACAGCACCTTGGGCCCGTGAATCACCGCCGCCGCCAGCGCCAGTTTCTTTTGCATGCCGTGGGAGAAGTCGGCGATGAGCTTTTTCTCTTCGCCTGCGAGCTGCATGAATTCCAGCAGTTCCTGCGTACGCTGCAGCGTAGTGGCGCGATCCAGTCCGTACATCCTGCCGACAAAGCGGAGATACTCATTCGCGGTCAAGCGCCCGAAGAGCGCCATGCCCTCCGGCACCACGCCGATCTGCCTCTTAATCTCAGCTGAGTTGTCAGCAAAATCTTCGCCCAGAATGCGAATGCTGCCGGAAGTCGGCGCCAGCAGGCCGGTCAACATTTTGATGGTTGTCGACTTGCCCGCGCCATTGGGCCCGAGGAACCCAAAGAACTGACCCGCTGCGACACGCAGATTCACGTTTTGGACCGCCGTGAAATCGCCAAAGCGCCGCGTGAGCGCCGTGGTATCGATGGCGGGAGTCGTCATCTCTCTCTGCATCCTCTACAAAATCCACGATACACGGGGGCGCCGCACGCTCGCCCGGTTTCGCGGCTGCCCGCTCGCGCAACGGGCGCCACGCGGCTCGCGCTTTCAGATCATCGAAACCGTAAGTTGATATCGATGATTCTTGCCCAGTTTTCCAATAGGAGAATTACATCGCACTCGATTATTCTAGAGCGGACGGCTGTTGATCGGGCTCACGCAACGGGCGCGGCCCAACGCCGCGAGCCACAGGCTCCGGCGGCGACGAACGAAGCAGCGTCGTGCGACTCTCACCTTACTATCTAACTCACCCCCAGGAGGAGACCGCAATGGCAGATCGCGTCAGGAAAGGAACCAGCAAAGCAAAGGCAACCACGAAGACCGCAGCTTCCGCAACCACGAAAGATCCAAGTGCCGCCAAGGCGCGCAAACCGGCCACAGCCGCAAAAAGAGCCGCCGAGACGAATGGTGCGACGGTAACCGCGATGAGAATCACCCACCAGCAGGTGGCGGAGCTGGCGCACCGGTTCTGGACCGAGCGTGGCGGCGTGCATGGATTCCACGAAGACGATTGGTTCCGCGCCGAGCAGGAGCTGCACGCCAGGGCGTCCTAAGAGACGTCCCTCGGAACAAGAAGAAACAAGCGTCCTCGGATCTCGCTGGGAAATTCGAGCGCACGTCGAGCAGGGACGAATGCTCGCATTTGCTTTTGCTGCCCGCACGGCACGAGGCCCAGAGGGCGCGGCGTCGCGCCCTGACACGTTTCCGCCTCCCGCCATGGTTCTTCAAGAGGTTCTTGTGACACCTCACGTCGTCGTATGCCGAACTGGTATACTTCTCGGGCCACCGGGAGGCAATGAATGACGAAAGCCAGCTTTTTGGCTGTGGTTCCAGCCGTACTTCTTCCGTGCCTCACCGCCGCGCAGGCCACATCCTCCGCACCCGGGCCGAAGCTGGACGCCACGACCGAGGGAGCCCTGGTTAGCCTCGGCGGTCAACTCATGCTTGCCGGCAAGGCTTACGAGTACGATCGCGTCCTGGCTGACGAGATCGGGCCGCGCCTCACGGGCTCAGCCAATTACACAAAGGCCGGTGATTGGGCCGATTCGGAGTTCAATCGCCTCGGTCTCAGCAACGTGCATCGCGAAAGCTGGGAGATCGACGCAACCTGGGAGCCTGAGGTCTGGGCCTCAGCGCGTATCCTGGCTCCTCACGAGCAGCGTCTGCATCTCGAAAGCGATGGCTGGAGTCCCTCCACTCCTCCGGGCGGAGTGCACGGCAACGTCTATCACCTGACCGCGCTCACACCAGAGGCCGCCAAAGCCGAGGCAGAGCATATCAAGGACGCCATCGTGCTGATCGACGCGGACACCTTTAAGGCCCTCGATCCGTTACTGTGGGGACGAATGCAAGATATCTTCGCGCTCGTGGCCAACGAAGGCGCTCGCGCACTGCTCCTCGGCAGATCGGGAGCAGTCAACAATGCTCCCAGCATGTCCGGTGCAGCCAGCATCGGCAACGGAAGCATTGCTTCCCTGCCTGTAGTCAGCGTCGGTTTGGAAGACGCGCTGCTACTGCGCCGTCTGCTCGATCGCGGTCCGGTGGAAGTGGAGTTCAGCTTCACCAACCGCATTCGCGAGTACGTGAGGGTAGACAACATCGTTGCCGAGATTCCCGGCTCCGATCCCGGTGGAGAGTATGTGCTGATTGGTGGCCATTTGGATTCCTGGCAGCTCGGCACGGGCGCCGAAGATAATGGCACGGGTGCGGCGGCGGTGCTGGCTGTTGCAGAAGCGGTAAGAGCCGCCGGCATTCAGCCTCGGCGCACGCTGCGATTTGTGCTCTTTGGTGGCGAAGAGGAGGGAATGTTGGGCTCAAACGCCTACGTCCGTGCGCACGCCCCTGACTTGGACAAATGCGCGGCCGTCCTGATTACCGATACCGGCTCTGAACCGCCGGAGGGCTGGTATGTTTTTGGCCGCGAAGATGAGAAGCAAGCCTTGGCGCCGGTGAAACCGCTGCTTGATGAGCTGGGCGCCGGAGGAACGACCGATGAAGGCCAC
>Ga0187784_10001272_pt1 | contig 19909 bp, 19 predicted proteins | sample 1015_SJ02_MP15_2_FD_132964 | JGI IMG/M metagenome (GOLD analysis project Ga0187784, IMG submission 132964) | Tropical peat soil microbial communities from peatlands in Department of Meta, Colombia - 1015_SJ02_MP15_20_MG | ecosystem: Environmental > Terrestrial > Soil > Wetlands > Peat | place...
AGAAAGATCTCGAGCATTCCGGCCGATCAGGCGTTCCGTCCCGTGGCGGTCGGAGGCTGCGTGCTTCCCGCGACAGCCGAGTCCAATCGATGAGGGGCCACATGATCGGCCGGCCGAGCTACCTGCGACGTTCCGCCACCGAGCAGGTCGTGACGGTGAACACCGCCGCGGCCGGCGGCAATGCCACGCTGCTCAGCGAGGGCGACGAATAGGCGTTGTGCGGTCGGGACTTGGGGCGATTGCCCAGCGCCGTCGGGATGAATGTTACGGTTTCGTCATTCATCTGAGCATTGCGCGCGGTCAAAGCACGTTCAGCTTCGCGATCCTAATCTCTCATCCCAAGCTACTCTTGGAGGGAGACAATGCTCAAACCCGCTCTCGCATGGACCACCGCAGCCGCGATCGCGCTCGGCGGTCTCAGCTTGCAGCCCGCCGCGGCGGCGCAGCAGCCGGCACCCGCCATTGCCAAGTACCAGGCGCATGATTTCAGCGCGGTGCGCAAGAAGCGCCGGCGCTACGGCCGCGGTTTTCCGCTCGCAGCGTTCGGCGCGATCGTTGGGACGATCGCGGGCATCGCGGCTGCCAACCAGCAGCCGCCGGTCTATGCGGCGCCTTACTATGGCGGTCCGTATGAGGGCCCCTACTATGAGGAGCCGGACGTCTATGTGGGGCCTGACGTCTACTATGGGCCCGGCTATTACGGGCCCGGCGGGATCCCCGGCCGGCGCTTCATCGGTCCGCGTGGAGGCGGGCAGCGGCAATTCACCCAGCGCGGTTTCGCGCGCGCCCCTGGCTTCGCGCGGCCGCAAGGGAGCGGTGCGCGAGCGGGCGGTCATCCGCAGGGCCGCCGTTGACCGGTCTGCCGGCGATGGGCGGGTCGCAGCTTGCGCGCCACGCCATATGTTGCGACGCAAATTAGCTTGTTAACAACTAATAGAGGCTGTTGCGCTATCCTGTGTAAATGACTGATTCGGTCGACCGGCTCTACGCGGGGGTGATTGCGGCCAAGCACGCCGATCCTTCCCATTCGCGCACCGCGCGGCTGTTGCGCTCGGGCCGCGCCAAGATGGCGAAGAAGCTCGCCGAGGAAGCCGTTGAGGTCGTGATCGACGCGATGCACGGCAGCCGCGACGCGGTGGTGAAGGAAAGCGCCGACCTCATCTACAACCTGGTGGTCCTCTGGGTTGCGGCCGGCGTGCAGCCGAAGGAAGTCTGGAAGGAAATGGAGCGGCGCGAGCGGTTGATGGGCATCGCCGAGAAGCTCCCGAAACAGAACGGCGAGAACGAGCTGCCGCGCAAGGTGGTCGCGCTCCGCAAGCGGCGCTAGCGCGAGACAAAAGTTAGTCGAGTCAATTTCACGCCCGGCCACCGATCGCGACGATGGTTCGTCGCCCAGATTCATCATGAACCAGCGCCCGCGTCAGCATTGCGTGGACTTTACGGCGACGCGCCGCTAATCAGGCGCGCCATGCTGAAACGCCTGTATGACTGGACCCTGTCGCTTGCGGCGCGCAAGAGCGCCGAATGGTGGCTCTTCTTCATCGCTTTCGTCGAAAGCTCCGTGTTCGTGATTCCGGCCGAGGTGCTGTTCGTGCCGATGGGGCTTGCGCGTCCGCAGCGCGCCTATCGCGACGCGATCATCGCGACCGTCGGCTCGGTGCTCGGCGCGGTGTTCGGCTGGATCCTCGGCCACTATGCGTACGAATACATCGCGCGGCCGATGCTCGAGTTCTACGGCAGCCTCGGGACCTTCGAGCGGTTGCGCAACTCGGCAAGCCGCGATGCGGTGCTGCTGATGCTGGTCACGTCGGGCCTCGCGCACCTTCCGCCGATGAAGGTCGTCTCGATCGTTTCCGGCGCGCTCGCAGTGAACCTGTGGGAGTTCGTCGGCGCGTCGATCGTGGCGCGCGGACTGCGCTTTGCCGTGATGGCGTGGCTGTTGCGGCGCTATGGCGAGCCGATCCGCGAGTTCATCGAAAAACGCCTCGGCCTGCTCGCCGGCCTCGCGGCGGTCGCGCTGATCTTGCTGTTCGTCGCGGTCAAACTGCTGCGCGGCTGAGTCCAACTTCCCCTGCGTCTCATGATACCGCCTGCGGCGCCACGCCCGATGGCGCGCTCGGTCCGGTTCTGCCATGATTGCCGCCATGCGCAGCACCTTCACGCTGGCCCTCGCGCTTGCGAGCCTCGCGTCGCTCGCGCTGGCGCAATCGTCGCCCCCTCCGCCGGCCAACCCGGCCGCGGTGATCACGGCGCCGCCCGACGCACCGGCGCAAGGCGCGCCGCCGCCTTCCGGGCCATCGGCGGCGCCGCTGCCGCGCCTGCCGACGCCGTCCGAGACGATCAGCTCGATCGGCCGCTTCATCGACCAGTCGATCTCGAATGTCGGCGCCGGCATCCGCGGTGCCGGCGACGCGGTCGGCGGCGCGAGCAGCGCCGCCGGCGGGTTCGCCAAGGGCGTCGGCGACGCCGCCGGCGCGGTGGCGCGGCTTCCGCTGGCGCGGACGGTTTCGGGATGGGAGCCGTGCCCGCTCGCCGCCAATGGCGCACCGGACTGCGAGGCCGCGAGCATCGCGCTGTGCAAGACCAAGGGATTTTCGACCGGCAAGTCGGTCGACATCACGGCGGCACAGAAGTGCCCGGCGGTCGTGTGGATCGAGAAGCGCCAGCCGAAGGACGGCGAGTGCAAGGACGAGGCGTTCGTCTCCAAGGCCATTTGCCAGTAGCGAATATCCCGGAAGAGCGCATTCCCGCCTTTCTTGCCACCTACCTTTGTCGGGAAGGTTTCCGCCGCTGGAGGAGCTGCATGCATCGCATCGGTGTCCTGGCCCTGGCCGTGGCCCTTGCTCTGGGCTCTGCGGGCGCAGCCGTCGGCCAAGCGGCAAATCCCGGCGCCGAGCTGATCTCGGCCGACACACTTGTCACGACGGCAAGCGGCGCCACATTTACGGCGCCGTCGGGCTGGCGCGTGACGTCGACCGCCAACGCGAAGGTTCTTGAGCCGCCCGAGGCGGATTCGCATCTGGCACTGGTCGACGTCCGAGCCGTGGACGCCGCAGGCGCGATTGCGGCGGGCTGGGCAGGTTACCGTCCCGGCGCGAACCGACCGCTCAGGCTCGCGACGCCGCAGGCGCCGCAGAACGGCTGGGAAGAGCGGCACATCTACCGTTATGAGACTTCGCCGAACGAGAAGGCCGTGGTCTACGCGCAGGCTTGGCGCGCCGGCCAGGATTGGACGGTCGTGATCGTCGACGCGTCCCTGCCGACTTTCGAGAAACGCATTGCGGCCTTTTCGCTCACGATCGGCAGCCTGCGTCCGAAGGGATACCAGCGCGAGATGTTCAGCGGGAAAAAAGCCCGGCCCTTGGACGCTGAGCGGATCGCCCTGCTCAAGGATTTCGTCCAGGACGTCATGCAGCAGCTCGACATCCCCGGCGTCGGTCTCAGCCTCATCGACGGCGGCAAGGTCGTGTTTCAAGGCGGTTTGGGCGTGAAGACGCTGGGCAAACCGGATCCGGTGGACGCCGATACGCTTTTCATGGCCGCCTCCAATACCAAAGCGATGACGACTTTGCTGCTGGCCGAGCTGGTCGACGAGAACAAAGTGCGCTGGGACCAGCCCGTGACCGAGGTCTATCCGGGCTTCAAACTGGGAGACGCCGAGACCACGCGGCAGGTGCTGCTGAAACACCTCGTGTGTGCCTGCACGGGCCTTCCCCGTCAGGACTTCGAGTGGCTGTTCAATTATGCGACCGCGACGCCCGCATCGTCGCTCGCCTCGCTTGCCGCCATGCAGCCGACCAGCCGCTTCGGTGAGGTCTATCAATATAGCAACGTCATGGCCGGCGCCGCAGGCTATGTCGGTGCGCACGTCATCCATCCGGATGCGGAGCTCGGCGCCGCCTACGACGAGGCCATGCGGTCGAAAGTATTTGGGCCTCTCGGAATGACGAAAACGACGTTCGACTTCGCGACCGCGATGAACGGGAATTTTGCCAGCCCTCACGGCGACGACGTCGACGGAAAGACGCTTCCGGCGCGAATGGACAATAACTACTCCGTCGTTCCATTGCGTCCGGCCGGCGGGATGTGGACCAGCGCGCGCGACCTGTCGAAATATCTGCTGATGGAGCTGGCGCTCGGCGCGCTGCCGGACGGGACGCGCCTGGTCTCGACCGAAAACCTTCTGGAGCGGCGCAAGGCGCAGGTTCAGACGGGCGAGGATGCGGTTTATGGGATGGGCCTCACGGTCGAGACACGCTACGGCATCCCGGTCGTGCATCACGGCGGCAGCATGTTTGGCTACAAGAGCGACATGATCTTCGTGCCCGATCACGGTGTTGGCGCGGTGGTGCTCACGAATTCGGACGCGGGCGGTTTCCTGACCGGCCTCTTGCGGCGTCGGCTCCTCGAGCTGCTGTTCGATGGCAGGCCCGAGGCCGTCGAGCAGGCCAAGGTCACGCGAGCGCAGCGAGCCGCCAACATCGCGAAGAATCGCGAGCGACTGACCGTGCCGGCGGACGTCACGGAGGCCGGCAAGCTCGCCGCTTTCTACGTTTCGCCTGCGCTCGGCACGCTTCGCGTCCGCTCGGAAGATGGTGCCACGATCTTTGATTTCGGGAACTGGCGCAGCGCCGTCGCCTCGCGCCGGAACGACGACGCAACGACGTCCTTCATTTCGATCGACCCCACGATCAGCGGCTTCAACTTCGTGGTCGGCGAGAAGAACGGGAAGCGCGCTTTGATCATCCGCGATGCCCAGCACGAATATCCGTTTATCGAGTCGACAACGCCGTGATCCGCCTTGCGAGCCTGCTGCAGCCCGGCCGCGAGCCTCAGGTCCACTCGATCAGCCGCTATTCTTGATCGCTGTTGTGTGGTCACATCCGCCCTCGACAAGAGCGATGCGCGGAGGAAAGGCGTCGTGAATCTGCATGCCTTGCTGCTCGAGCGACAGGCCGCCGGGCGGCCGGTGACCGTCGGCCTGATCGGCGCCGGCAAATTCGGCACGATGTTTCTCGCGCAGGCGCGGCTCACACCGGGCCTGCACGTGGTCGGGCTCGCCGATCTCAACATCACGCGGGCGCGCGCGCAGCTCGAGAGCGCGGGCTGGCCGGATGCGCAATATGCCGCCATCTCGCTCGGCGATGCCGTCAAGCGCGCCACCACGCACGTCACGGACAACGCCGACGCACTGATCGGCTGCCCCGACATCGAGGTGATCGTCGAGGCGACCGGCGTGCCGCAGGCCGGCATCCGCCACGCGCTCGCCGCGATCACGCATGGCAAGCACATCGTGATGGTGAACGTCGAGGCCGACGCGCTCGCGGGTCCGCTGCTCGCGCGCAGGGCGAAGACGGCGGGCGTCGTCTACAGCCTGGCCTGGGGCGACCAGCCGGCGCTGATCTGCGAGCACGTCGACTGGGCGCGCGCCTGCGGCTTCAAGGTGATCGCGGCCGGCAAGGGCACGCGCTACGAGCCGCACTATCACCGGTCCAATCCCGACAATGTGTGGGACATCCTCGACAAGTATCTCAAGATCACCGACCGCAACTCGATCAATCCGAAGATGTTCAACTCGTTCGTCGACGGCACCAAATCCGGCATCGAGATGACGGCGGTGTGCAATGCGACCGGCCTGTCGCCGCAGAGCGGCGGTTTGGGCTTCCCGCCGGCGACGCGGTTCGAGCTCGCCGAGGTGTGCAAGCCGAAGGCAGCCGGCGGCACGCTGGAGAAGGAAGGCGTCACCGAGGTGACCTCCTCGGTCTATCGCGACGGGCGCGATGTGCCGCATCACCTCGCGCTCGGGACCTACGTCGTGTTCGAAGGCGAGACCGAGTATGCCCGGCGCTGCTTCGGCGAATACGCCATGCTGCCCGACCGGACCGGCCGCTACGCGGCGCTCTATCGGCCGATCCACATGATCGGGCTCGAGCTCGGCGTCTCGGTCGCGTCGGCGGCGCTGCGCCAGGAGCCGACCGGCGCGCCGAGCGCGTTCCGCTCCGACGTGGTGGCGACGGCGAAGAAGAATCTCAAGGCCGGCGAAATGCTCGACGGCGAGGGCGGCTTCTGCGTCTGGGGCCGGCAGACGCCGGCGGAGCGCTCGCTCGCGGCGGGGCTCCTGCCGCTCGGGCTGGCGCACAATGTCAAGCTCAAGCGCGACATCTCTGAAGGCGCGCCGATCCGCTGGGACGATGTCGAATGCGATCCGAACGATGCCGCGGTGAAATTCCGCCGCGAGATGGAGGCGGCGTTCGGGCGAAGCAATGTTTGATCGTAGGGCGGATTAGCGGCCTGAAGCGCGTTCACGCGCGTCTTCGACGCGCTATGGCCGCGTAATCCGCCGTTTTCCCGCAGGCGCGCGAGGCGGCGGATTACGGCGCTTCGCGCCTAATCCGCCCTACCGGGTCAGCATCCGATCCACTTCGGCGACCGCCATGAACAAATGGTAGAGCACGCGCGCGGGCGTGGTCGGCGTCAGCGGGTGACCGTCGCGATCGAGCTGGTTGTACCAGCTCGCGCCGTCCGGCCGCATGTAATGCCGGCCGATCAGCGCAAGATGCGCCGCGATCGCGCGGCGCGCCGCCGCGTCGTCGAGCCATTCGGCGCGCGCGACGCAGGCCTTGATGTACTCGGTCTGCGGCCAGAGCAGCTTGGTGGGCGCCACCAGGCTGCCGTCGGCATCGACGCCGTCGAGCACCGCGCCGGCCAGCCCCTCGCGATCGATGCCGAAACGGGTTCCGAACGCGAACAGCCTTTCGGCGCAGGGTGCGACGCTTTCGTCGCCGCTGAGGCGGTAATATTCGTGCAGCAGCCAGACCCATTCGAACTGGTGGCCGGGCTCGCGCAACCTGCCGACATTGCCCGGCGCCGGCGACCAGTCGGCGCCGAAGAATTCGGCGAGCGCCCCGGTCGCCGGGTCGACGAACAGGTTGCGGAACAGCGCGACCAGCGTCCCGGCGCGGCGCAGCCAGTTCTTCTCGCCCGTCGCGGCATGCAGCGCGAGCAGCGCCTCGAGCAGATGCATGTGCGGGTTCTGCCGGCGCGGCAGCTTCATGTCGCGGCGTCCGGGGACGAACTCCTCGAAGAAGCCGCCATGCGTGGTGTCGCCGAGCCGCGTCTTCATCGACTGCCAGGTGGCGTCGGCGAGCTGGATCGCGCTCGCATCGTGGCTTGCGCGGTAGTACCAGGCGAGCGCGAACAGCACGAAGGCATGGTCATAGGCGTCGCGGGTGTTGTCGAGCGTTCCGCCCTCGGCCGACACGGCGCGAAACCAGCCGCCGTCCGGCGCGCGCGCCGCGCCCATCAGGAACGCGATGCCGTGGCGCGCGGCCTCGCCGAAGGCCGGGTCGCCGCTCAGCAGATAGGCGTGGCTGAACACATAGGTAAGCCGCGCCTGCACCAGCGTGGTGCGCCGCGCCCGCGCGATCGGGCTGCCGAGCGAATCGAGCTCCTCGAGGAAGCCACCGGCCGGATCGCGCAGGCGTTCGAGCCAGAACGGAACGACGTGGCCGATCAGCCACGGCCGCAGCGTCGTCAGGTCGGCAGGATCGAACAGCGGCATGTCCCGTCCGCCCTCCCGGGGAAAGCCGACAGCGCGCGCATTGTCGCTGCCGATCGTCGCGGGGTACCATGCTGACAGAGGAACGGCGGGCATTCCACGGGTCATTGGCGGAGCGGATTTCCATGCAGTGTGGGCGATTCGGCGGGGGTTGGCGATGGTCCGCCCGATCGTCCGCGCTCGCCCTCGGCGCAATTTTCCTGGCTGTGGCTTTTGCGCATCCGGCGCGCGCACAAAGCGCGGCCGCGATCCGCGGCGCGTCACAATATGGCGAGGGCCATGTCGTCACCCGCACGCTGCAGCGTTTCGAGGAATTGGTGCGCCAATACTACGGCAAGCCGGTCGAGTTCGTGCTGCAGACCGACGCGGCGCGCGGCCTGGAGCGGCAGTATTTCACCGCGATATCGCAGGGCGTCCTGGACTACGCGATCGTCGCGCCCGTGCATATGACCGAAAGCTCGAGCATGGCGCGGCTGATCGAGGCGCCGTTCCTGTTTCGCGACGCCGCGCACTGGAATGCCACGCTGGGCTCAGGCGCGCTCAAGCCGTTCATCGACGAGATCGCCGCGAAGGCCGACGTCATGATCATCGGTTTCGCGGGCGGCAGCGTGCGCAGCATCTTTGCGAACCCGGCGCTCACGGCCGAGGACCTGAAAGGCCTGAGCATCCGCGTGCCGGGGGCGCCGCCATGGAGGGAGGTCTTCACGGCGGCCGGACTCGCGCCGCGGGTCGTCGCCTTGAACGCGCTCTACGGCAAGATCCAACAAGGCGCGATTGCGGCGACCGAGGGCGACGCCGCGACCATCGAGGCGATGAAACTGTTCGAGGTGGCGCCGAACTTGGTGCCGAGCGCGCATGCGATCGCGATCCGGCCGCTGTGCTTTTCGGCGAAGACCTTCCGGGCGCTTCCGCCCGAGCTGCAGGCCGCGATCCTGCAGGCCGGTGCCGACGCGACCGCCTTTGGACGCAGGATCGAGCGGGTGGAGGACGCAGTGCGGCTCGACGCGCTGGAAACCGAGGGCAAGCTCAAGCGCGTGCCGCTCGAGGCGCGCGGCGCAATCAAGCAAGCCGCCGCTCCGGCGGTCGCGGCCTACGCGCAGGAGATCGGCGCCGAAGCGCTGCTCGGTGCGATCAACGAGGCGAAGTGATTACTTCTTGCCGCCGATGCCGGCGAACTTCTTCTGGAAGCGCGACACGCGGCCGCCGCGGTCGATCAGGTTCTGCTGGCCGCCGGTCCAGGCCGGATGCGACTTCGGGTCGATGTCGAGATGCAGCGTGTCGCCGCCCTTGCCCCAGGTGGTGCGGGTGGTGAATTCGCTGCCGTCGGTCATCTTCACCGTGATGGTGTGATAGTCGGGGTGGATATCGGGCTTCATCTTGGACTTGTCTTTGATTTATCTGCGCTTTTCAGCGCGCCTGCAGGAAAAACTGGGGGTCTATAGCCCACGCAGCGCGCTGAAACAAGGCGCACCCGCCTGCGTAAGGAGAAGAGGGTCTCGGCACCAGCCGGCCTCGATTGTCACAGAGGCGGACGTATGCGATCTCCCGCGCGATGAACGACGCCAGCAACCGGATGGAACCGGCGGCTTCCGCCGCCGAGGCCGAGGCCGCACCCGCGCCGGCGCGCCGCGTGCGCGTGCGGCCACTGCTCGCGCTCGTGCCCTACGTCATGCGCTATCGCGGCCAAGTGATCGGCGCGATGGTTGCGCTGCTGGTCGCCTCCGTGGCGACGCTGATCGTGCCGATCGCGGTGCGGCGCATGATCGATTTCGGCTTCTCGGCCGAGCGCATCGGGCTGATCAACCAGTATTTCGCCGTCATGATCGCGGTCGCGGGCGTGCTCGCGGTCGCGAGCGCCTCGCGCTATTACCTGGTCACGATCATCGGCGAGCGCGTGGTCGCGGACCTGCGCGCCGCGGTGTTTGCGCACCTGACTGCGCTCGCGCCGGCGTTCTTCGATGCGGCCAAGACCGGCGAGATCACCTCGCGGCTGACCGCCGATACCACGCAGATCAAGGCCGCGGTCGGCTCGTCGGTCTCGGTCGCGCTGCGCAACCTGGTGCTGTTCCTCGGCTCCGCTGTGATGATGGCGGTGACGAGCCCGCGGCTCTCCTTCTTCGTGCTGCTCGCGATCCCGCTCATCGTGCTGCCGCTGATCGCGTTCGGGCGGCTGGTGCGGCGCCGCGCGCGCAACGCGCAGGACACCCTCGCGGATGCCTCGGCCTATGCGGCCGAGCTGATCGGCGCGATCCGCACGCTGCAGGCCTTCACCAACGAGGCGCTCGCCGCGACGCGCTTTGGCGCCGCAGTGCAGCGCGCCTTTGCGGCGGCGCGGACCTCGACGCGCGCGCGCGCCCTCCTGACCGCGATCGTCATCTTCCTCGTCTTCAGCAGCGTGGTGATCATCCTGTGGGTCGGCGCGCAGGACGTGCTCGCCGGCCGCACCACGCCGGGCACGCTCTCGCAGTTCATCCTCTATGCGGTGTTCGCCGCGAGCGGGCTCGGCCAGCTGAGCGAGGTGTGGGGCGAGCTGTCGCAGGCCTCCGGCGCCGCCGAGCGGCTGACCGAGCTGCTCGCGATCGAGCCGGCCATCAAGGCGCCGCCGCAGCCGCTCGCGCTGCCGCATCCCACGCGCGGCGAGGTCGCCTTCGAGGCGGTGCGCTTTGCCTATCCGGCGCGGCCCGAGACCTTCGTGCTCGACGGGGTCTCGTTTTCGGTGCGCCAGGGCGAGAAGGTCGCGATCGTCGGACCTTCCGGCGCCGGCAAGAGCACGCTGTTCCACCTGGTGCTGCGCTTCTACGACGTCGCGTCCGGGCGCGTGTCGTTCGACGGCGTGCGCGTCGCGGATTGCGATCCGCACGAGTTGCGCCGCCGCATCGCGCTGGTGCCGCAGGACGTCGCGGTGTTCGCCGCGAGCGTCGCCGACAACATCCGCTTCGGCCGGCCGGAGGCGAGCGAGGCCGAGGTCGCGCACGCCGCCGAGCTTGCCGGCGCCGCCGAGTTCATCAACCGCCTGCCGCAGCGCTACGACACGCCGATCGGGGAGCGCGGCGTGACGCTCTCCGGCGGGCAGCGCCAGCGCATCGCGATCGCGCGCGCGATCCTGCGCGATGCGCCGCTATTGCTGCTCGATGAGGCGACCTCCTCGCTCGATGCCGAGAGCGAGCGGCTGGTGCAGGTCGCGCTGGAGCGGCTGATGCAGGGCCGTACCACGCTCGTCATCGCGCACCGGCTCGCCACGGTGCAGTCGTGCGACCGCATCTTGGTGCTCGACCATGGCCGCATCGTCGAGCAGGGCACGCATGCTGAGCTCTCCGCCGCCGGCGGCCTCTATGCGCGGCTTGCGAAGCTGCAGTTCGAGCTGGGGTGAGGTTTACGCGGTAGGGCGGGCAAAGCTTGCGCGCGCAACGCGCGGGCAAGTGTGCCCGCCAATCTTGCCGCGGCGGGCACGCGGTCCCCGCTTCGCGGGGACGCGCTTTGCCCGCCCTACGGCCTCCGTCAGCGCTCCGTCAGCTTCAGCTCGATGCGCCGGTTGCGCCGATAGGCGTCCTCGCTCTGCGCGGTGTCGAGCGGCTGGAATTCGCCGAAGCCGGCGGCGACCAGGCGCTGCGGCGAGATGCCCTTGCTGATCAGGTACTGCACCACCGAGATCGCGCGCGCCGCCGACAGCTCCCAGTTCGAGGGGAATTGCGCGCTCGCGATCGGGCGCACGTCGGTGTGGCCGTCGATGCGCAGCACCCACGGGATGTCGGCGGGGATCTGCTTTTCCAGCTCGGCGAGCGCGCCCGCGAGCTTGTCGAGCTCGGCCTTGCCTTCCGGGCGCACCGCCGCGGAGCCGGCATCGAAGAACACCTCGGACTGGAACACGAAGCGGTCGCCGACCACGCGGATGTCGGGCCGGTTACCGAGGATCGCGCGCAGCCGTCCGAAGAACTCCGAGCGGAAGCGCGAGAGCTCCTGCACCCGCTGCGCCAGCGCGAGGTTGAGACGCTGGCCGAGATCGGCGAGCTTCGCCTGCGACTCCTTGTCCTTCGCCTCGGAGGCTTCGAGCGCGCTCTCGATCGCGCCGAGCTGGCGGCGCAACGCGGCAATCTGCTGGTTCAGCAATTCGACCTGCGCCATCGCACGCGAGGTCGCGCCCTTCTGCGCATCGAGCTGGGTGGCGAGGTCGTTCGACTTGCCGGCGCCGCTCTGCAGCCCCTCGTACAGCCCCTTGAGGCGGTCGCGGTCGGCCTCGGTGGTGGCGAGGTTCGCGCGCAAGGTCGAAAGCGTGTCCTCGAGGTTCGACTTGCTGACCTTCTCGAGCGAGAGCATCTCGGTCAGCTGCGCGAGCTGCGCGTTCAGCCGCTGCAGCGCGGTGTCCTTGCCGCTAACCTCCTGCGAGAGGAAGAACTGCACGATCACGAACACCGAGAGCAGGAACACGATGCCGAGGATCAGCGTCGAGAGCGCGTCGACGAATCCCGGCCAGTAGTCGATGCCGCGTTCGCGGCGCGAGCGTGCCAGCGCCATGTTATCTCACGCCTCTCATCGCACGGCCTTCATCTGACAGTCTTGCGCAACTCGTCCTTGCGCGGCTCCTCGCCCGCGATCTTCTCCAGGAGCCGCTGCACCTCGCGCCCCTGCGCGGCCTGCGCCTCGGCCCAGTCGCGGATCATCTGCTGCTCGGTGCGCATGTGGCTGACCAGGCCGTGGATCGCCTCGGCGAGGTTGGCCATCGCGGCGGTCGCGGCGCGGTTCGATCCGGTCTCGGCCACCGCCTCCTTCAGCTTGTCGATCGCGCTGCGCATCTCGCCCGACGGCGCGCCCGGGATCGCAGCGCGCGGCTCGCTCTCGAGATCGGTCACCGTGGTCGCGAGCCAGTCCTCCAGCTCCATGTAGAAGCGGTTCTGCGCCTGGCTGGTCTGCAGGTCGAGAAAGCCGAGCGCGAGCGAGCCGGCAAGGCCGAACAGCGAGGACGAGAACGAAATGCCCATGCCGCTGAGCGGCGCCGCGAGGCCCTCGCGCAGCGCGTCGAACACCGCGCCCGCCTCGCCGCCGACCTTCAGCCCCTGGATCACCTTGCCGACCGAGCCGACCGTCTCGATCAGGCCCCAGAAGGTGCCGAGCAGGCCGAGGAAGACGAGCAGGCTCGTCATGTAGCGCGAGATGTCGCGCGCCTCGTCGAGGCGGGTCGCGATCGAATCCATCAGCGCGCGCATGGTCGCGGAGGAGATCGCCATGCGCCCGGCGCGCTCGCCGAGGATCACCGCCATCGGGGCGAGCAGCACCGGCGGGCGCGCGACCGCAAGGCCCGGATCGGCGAGGCGGAAGCCGTTCACCCACGCGACCTCGGGAAACAGGCGGATGATCTGCCGGAACGCGAGCAGGATGCCGATGGTCAGCACCAGGACGATCAGCGCGTTGAGGCCCGGATTGGCCATGAAGGCGACGATGATCTGCCGGTACAGCACGACGACCACGAGGCTGCACAGGATCAGGAACAGCAGCATCCGCACCAGGAAGATCCGGGGCGATGACAATTTGAACGGATCGATCTCTCGCGCCATGGTTTTCCGCGCGTGTGTTCAAGGCTTTTCGTTGGTGCGTGATCTTATCCGAAAACCGGCGTCCACCCCGGATCAAGTCCGGGGCAGGCATTTTCGGGATCACGCACTAGGTCGTGAATCGCCCGCAATGATGGCACAGACGCGGCAATAACACAGCGTCGTGTCGCTCTGCCGACAGCCGGTGCGCGCCGGGGCGCCGGCGGCGCGAAACCGGGTCAAAAGGCCGCGGGACGCAGGCGCCGGTCAGGCCGACTGCACCAATGCCATCACGGCGCGGTGCATGGTCTCGTTGCCGGCGATGATGTCGCCCGGCTCCATGGTGCGCTCGAGGCCGGCAAGATCCGTCACGAAGCCGCCGGCCTCGCGCACCATCAGAACGCCGGCGGCGAAATCCCACGGCGAGAGATTGCGCTCCCAACAGGCGTCGAAGCGCCCGGCCGCAACGTAAGCCAGATCGAGCGCCGCGGCGCCGAAACGGCGCAGCCCCGCGACCTTGTCCTGCACGGCGGCGAGCTCGCGGCGGAACTGGGCGAGATCGCCGCGCCCGAGGTGCGGCAGCGCACAGCAGACCACCGCGTCGGCGAGACGCTGGCGCGCCGCGACGCGGATGCGATGGTCGTTGAAGAACGCGCCCTTGCCGCGCTCGGCGCTGAAGGATTCGTCGTTCGCCGGATTGTAGATCAGGCCCGCGATCACGGTGCCTTCGCGCGCCAGCGCGATCGAGATCGCGAAATGCGGAATGCCGTGAAGGAAATTGGTCGTGCCGTCGAGCGGATCGACGATCCAGGTATGGGTCTTGTCGGTCCCGGCGGTGATGCCGCCTTCCTCGCCGAGGAAGCCGTAGCCGGGGCGCGCCTTCAGGAGCTCGGCGCGCAGGATCTCCTCGGCGCGCCGGTCGGCGGCGGAGACGAAGTTCGCCGGGCCTTTCAGCGAGACCTGCAGCTTCTCCACCTCGCCGAAATCGCGCTTGAGGCTGCGCCCGGCCTTGCGCGCCGCGGCGGTCATCACATTCATCAGGGCGGACTGGGCGGCCACGGGCTACTCCGCGCGCCGCACATAGGCGACGTCGTTGGTGTTGACGACGATCTTCTCGCCGGCGGTGACGAAGGGCGGCACCAGGATGCGCAGGCCGTTCTCGAGCACGGCGTTCTTGTAGGAGGATGCCGCGGTCTGTCCCTTGATGACGGCGTCGGCCTCGGCCACCGCGAGCACGACGGTCTCCGGCAGCCGCACGCCGATCGGGCGCTCCTGATGCAGGTCGACCTGCACCGTCATGCCGTCCTGCAGGAAGGCCGCGCGCTCGCCGACGAAGTCCTCGTCGAGCTCGATCTGGTCGTAGGTGTCGGCGTCCATGAAGACGAGCTTGTCGCCCTGTGCGTAGAGGAACTGGAATTTCTTGCGCTCGACCTCGGTCTCCTCGACGCGCGCGTCGGTCGCGAAGCGCTGGTTCAGCTTGCGGCCGTCGATCAGGTTCTTCAGCTCGACCTGGTTGTAGGCCGGGCCCTTGCCAGGCTTCACCGCCACGGTCTTCACCGCGACCCAGAGCGAGCCTTCGTGCTCGATCACCATGCCGGGCTTGATGTCGCTGCCGCTGATCTTGGCCATAGGTCTGCCACGCGATAATTCGCGCGCACCTGATGCCCCGCTGACGCGGGCCATGACAAGCGAAATTTGCAGTTATTTTATTGGTGGCGCGTGATCTTTTCCGACCTGCCTTCGCCCGCCGAAGCATCAGCCCAAGATGATCCGGCACCGCGAGGGCTTCGCGCAGGCGGGAAACCGGTACCCACCCCGGATCAAGTCCGGGGCAGGCAGTTTCGGGATCACGCGGCTCAGGAATTCGGACGGGCGTGGGCGAGCCAGAGCCGTGCCGCGTTCTCGCCGGCGGCGCGGTCGGTGTCCTTGATCTTCTGCATGTAGTTCTCGAGGAAGATGTCGGTCTCGCCGCCGGCCTTGGCGATAGTGTGCCATTTCACCGCGCCGATCGGATCGGCCGGCGTGCCGCGGCCGGTTGCCAGAATGCGTGCGAGGCGATTCTGCGCAACGGTGCTGCCCTTCAGCGCGGCCTTGCGGAACAGCGCGGCCGCCGCGGTTTCATCCTTCGCCACGCCGGTGCCGTTGAACAGCGCAATGGCGTATTCGACCTCGGCCGCGGTGTTGCCGGCACGGGTTGCGGCGGCGAGCAACCTGGCCGCCTCGACCGGGTCCTTCGCCACGCCGTTGCCCTCCTTGTAGAGGGTCGCGAGCGCATATTGCGCCTCCGGGCTGCCGGCATCCGCCGCGACGCGCAGCAGCGCCGCCGCACGCGCGATGTCCTGGCGAACCTCATGCCCCTCGAGATAGAGCAGCGCGAGATTGTAGCTCGCCGCGACGTGGCCGAGCTTGGCGGCGCGGTCGAGCAGCGCGGCGGCCTCGGCCAGATCCTTCGCGGCACCGCGGCCGGAGAACTTCGCCATCGCGAGCGCGAAGATCGCCTGCTTCTCGTTGCGGTCGGCGGCGAGCTGGAACCAGGCGAGCGCCTTCTTGTCGTCCTTGGGAATGCCGTAGCCGTTGGAATAGAGGTCGCCGAGCAGCGTCATCGCGACCGGGTCGCCGTCGGCGGCGCGCCGCGTCGCCTCGTTGAAGGCCTCGAGATAGTAGCCGCGCTGGTAGGCCCCATAGGCGACGTCGCCCTGGGCGGTGGCCGTCGGCGGCTGCAGCGCGCTGGTCCTCAGGTTGTTGGCCGGCGTGATCTGCGCATTGGCCGGCGGAGCGCCGGCCGGCGCGGGCTGCGGCCTTTCCGGTGCGGTGAAGGGCGCGATCGGCGCGGTCTCGGGCGCGAAGGCGGTCGGTGGCGGCGCGGTCGGCGCCGGCTTGGCCGGCTCGACGATCGACTTCTTCAACGGAGGCTTCTCGGCCTTCTTGGTCGCGGCTTTGGCCTTCGGCTTGGCCGGAATGTCAGCCGGCGGGCGCGCGACCTCGGGCGCAATCTGCATCGGCTGCGCGAAAGCGGCTCCGCCCGCGAGGGCACCACCGCCCGCGAGGGCGGCAGAGAGGGCGACCATCAGCACCTGCGGCAGCTTCATCGCACGGGCTCCGCCGTGAGATTGATCGCATCGACCATGCTACGCGGGTCGCGCCAGATATCGTCGGCAACGGCGACAAATTCGGCGTTGGCGCGCGCGAGCTTGTCGATTTCGCCGAGATTGCCGGCAAATGCAACGCACGGCACCTCGAAAATTTCGGTCCACCAGGAAACGCGCTCCACCACGGCCTCGAGCGAGGGGCGCCGGCCGGCCGCGTCCGGCTCGCCGAACATGACGTAGTCCGCGCCCGATTCGCCAGCCAGCATCGCGTCATGGCGCGAGCTGAGCCCGCCGCAGCCCGCGATCCGCGTCGGCTTGAGCTTGGCTGCGGCAGCCCTGAACGCCTCGATGCCGGTCAGATGCGCGCCATCGGCTTCGCTCGGGGCGACGAGGTCGGCATGGCCGTCGAGGATGAGCGCCGCCCCGTTCGACTGGATCAGGATGCGCAGCGCCTTGATGCGATCGAGCTGCGTCGCCGCGTCCCCCGGGGCGAGGCGCAGCAGCACGGCGGCGATCTCGGTCGCATTCAGGGCGGCGGCGAGGCCGTGCGCGACGTCGTCCGGTCGCTCGACCGGCGGCGTGACGAGGTACAGGCGCGGCGCAACGCGCGGTCCCGTGACGCGCGATCCGTTGGGCGTCCCCATGCGGTTCGCATGGGACCCGTTTCGGGCAGTTTGGCGGCGACGCTTGGTCATCGCCGAGAACAATGCGGCAAAAAGGTTAAGCCGCCTTCTTGCCTTCGAGATCGGCCTTCCACTGGCCGAGCGCGGCGAGCGAATTCATCCGCGCGCGGTGCACGAAGGCGCGCTGCGCCGCCGCGACGTTCTCAGGCCTGCCCGACCAGGCCTTCTGCGGGGCGGCCTGCAGGGCGCGGCCATACGAGAAGGTGAGCCTCCAGGGCAGCGGTCCGAGCCGGTTCATGGCGTCGAGATGCGCGGTCGCCTCCTCGTCGGACTGGCCGCCCGAGAGGAACGCGATACCGGGCACCGCGGCCGGCACGCAGGCCTTGAGCAGCCTCACGGTCTTCTCGGCGACCTCCTCGACCGAGGCTTTCTTCGCCGACTTCTTGCCCGGGACCGCCATGTTGGGCTTGAGCACCATGCCTTCGAGCGCGATGCGGCTGTAATAAAGCTCCTCGAAGGTCGCCTTCAGCACCCATTCGCTGACCGAGTAGCAGCGGTCGACGTCGTGGTCGCCGTCCATCAGCACTTCCGGCTCGACGATTGGAACGATCTGCTCCTCCTGGCAAAGCCCGGCATAGCGCGCGAGCGCATGGGCATTCGCCTTGATGGCGGTGTAGCTCGGCACGCCGGCGCCGATGTCGATCACGGCGCGCCATTTGGCGAATTTGGCGCCGAGATTGCGGTATTCGACCAGCCGCTCGCGCAACCCGTCGAGCCCTTCGGTGATCAGCTCGCCGGGGCAGAAGGGCAGCGGCTTGGTGCCCTTGTCGACCTTGATGCCGGGCAGCGCGCCGGCCTGCTCGATGACCTTCACCAGCGGCGTGCCGTCCTTCCCCTTCTGGCGCAGCGTCTCGTCGTAGAGGATGACGCCGGAGATGTGCCGCGACATCGCCTCGCCGGTGCGGAACATCAGCTCGCGGTAGTCGCGGCGGTTCTCCTCGGTGTTCTCGACGCCGATCGCATCGAAGCGCTTCTTGATCGTGCCCGATGATTCGTCGGCCGCCAGAATGCCGCGCCCCGGCGCGACCATCGCCTCGGCGACCTTGTTGAGCTCGGCCAAATTCATCGTAGCCCCTCCTGAATTCGTCTCGTTTTCGTGTTGTCCGCTTTTGCGGCGATTATCGCCAAAACCGGTTTGTCGCTCAACCGCGGCTCGCCGCTATGCTTAGCGCCTCGACGCCGGGCAGCTTGCGCCCCTCGAGCCATTCGAGGAACGCGCCGCCGGCGGTCGACACATAGGTGAGCTTGTCGCCCACATGGGCGTGGTTGAGCGCCGCAACCGTGTCGCCGCCGCCCGCAACCGAGGTGAGCTTGCCCGCCTTGGTGCGCTCGGCGGCGTAGCGCGCGATCCTGACGGTTCCGGCGTCGAAGGGGTGCAGCTCGAAGGCGCCGAGCGGCCCGTTCCAGACCAGCGTGGCGGCATCATCGATCGCGCCCTTGATCCGCTCGATCGACTGCGACCCGACATCGAGCACCATGCCGTCGGCCGGCAGCGCATCGATCCCGTAGGCGTGCGAGGGCGCGTTGGCCTGGAAATGAAACGCCACGATGGCGTCGACGGGCAGGATGATGGCGCAGCTTGCGTCCTCGGCCTTGGCGAGGATGCGCCGCGCGGTCTCCGCCATGTCCTTCTCGGCAAGCGACTTCTGCACGTTGAAGCCCTGCGCGTGCAGGAAGGTGTTCGCCATCGCGCCGCCGATGACCAGCGCCTGCACCTTGGTGATCAGGTTTTCCAGGAGGTCGAGCTTGGTCGAGACCTTCGCGCCGCCGACGATCGCGATCACCGGGCGGCGCGGATGCTCGAGCGCCTTGCCGAGCGCCTCGAGCTCGGCCTGCATGCTGCGGCCCGCATAGGCGGGGAGCTTGTGCGCGAGGCCCTCGGTCGAGGCGTGCGCGCGGTGCGCGGCCGAGAAGGCGTCGTTGACGTAGATGTCGCCGAGCCGGGCGAGCTGCGCGACGAACGCCGGGTCGTTCTTTTCCTCTTCCTTGTGGAAGCGGGTGTTCTCGAGCAGCAGGATGTCGCCGTTCTGCATCGCGGCGACCGCCTTCTCGGCGACCGCGCCGACACAGTCCTCGGCAAAGCCGACGTGCTGCTTCACCGCGTGCGCGACTTCCGCCGCGACCGGTTTGAGTGAATCCTTCAGGTCGCGCCCCTTGGGGCGGCCGAAATGCGCAAGCAGGATGACCTTGCCGCCCTTGGCGGCGATCTCCGCGATGGTCGGTACCACGCGCGCGATGCGCGTTGCGTCGGTGACGTGTCCGTTCTCCATCGGGACGTTGAGGTCGACGCGCACGAGCACGCGCTTGCCGGCGAGGTCAGCGGAGTCGAGGGTGCGGAAGTCGGGCATGGGCGCTTGTTTATCCGGCCATCCCTCGAGACGCCTCGCTCCGCGAGGCTCCTCAGGATGAGGGTTGAGAATCGGACCTCGTCCTGAGGAGCCGGCCGAAAGGCCGGCGTCTCGAAGGACGGCACAACGGTCAGATCAGCTTGCCCATCGCGACGGCGGTGTCGGCCATGCGGTTGGAGAAGCCCCACTCGTTGTCGTACCAGGCCATCACGCGCACCAGCGTGCCGTTCATCACCTTGGTCTGGTCCATGTGGAACGTGGCCGAGTGCGGATCGTGGTTGAAATCGATCGAGACGTTGGGGTGCGTGGTGTAGGCGAGAATGCCCTTGAGCTGCTGCTCGGCGGCGCGCTTCATCGCGTCGTTGACCTCTTCCTTGGTGGTCGCCCTCTTGGCGACGACCTTGAGGTCGATCACCGACACGTTCGGCGTCGGCACGCGCACCGAGACGCCGTCGAGCTTGCCCTTAAGCTCGGGCAGCACCAGCCCGATCGCCTTGGCGGCGCCGGTCGAGGTCGGGATCATCGAGAGGGCGGCGGCGCGGGCGCGATAGAGGTCCTTGTGCAGCGTGTCGAGCGTCGGCTGGTCGCCGGTATAGGCATGGATCGTGGTCATGAAGCCGGTCTCGATGCCGACGGTGTCGTTCAGCACCTTGGCGACCGGCGCGAGGCAGTTCGTGGTGCACGAGCCGTTCGACACCACCTTGTG
>Ga0187784_10001273_pt1 | contig 19907 bp, 16 predicted proteins | sample 1015_SJ02_MP15_2_FD_132964 | JGI IMG/M metagenome (GOLD analysis project Ga0187784, IMG submission 132964) | Tropical peat soil microbial communities from peatlands in Department of Meta, Colombia - 1015_SJ02_MP15_20_MG | ecosystem: Environmental > Terrestrial > Soil > Wetlands > Peat | place...
CACACACCAAACCAGGGGTGCCCCAGCAGCTTCCATCCCATCGCCAGAAATAGTGACTGACCGGGAGGGTATTTGCTCATATACGTTGGCTGCATAAGTTCCATCAACGCTTCGAAATGCTGCCACATGGGGTGTGGGGCGTTGGTCAGTCGGCCCGAAACAAAGGTCTCTGCCCCTAGCAAATAACCGAACTCGTCGGGCACGCGGGGTTGGGGAATAGGTAGGCGCGGCAACAACGCAATTCGCGCTCCCATAGTCGCAACCATCACCAGCAAACACATCACGGTCTTTCGACGGGAAACGCGCTCCAACCATGAGAAGGCTCCGTTTGCATAACGCAGGATCCACGGTACCTGCGCAGGGCGCAAAACACGATATCCTACGATAAACATTAGGTGCTCAGGCGTGTCGGCTATCCAGTCCGGTGCCACCGATATATTACGAACTCGGCATCCGCGCTCGAGGAAATGTGCAGGAGTTCTGCTCGGGGGTCGGGGATGCCTTGCGTCACCCATTGCTGGTAATACTTAGTAAATTGCATTTGTCGGCGAAGTACGATGTAGTCAACTCTTGTGGCATCGAGGAATCGAAGGGCTACATCGCCATCACAATACGGGAACATAACCCATTCCGCATTTGCATGAAAGGACAATGGTATCGCGAGATCCATGATGCGAACTGGGTGCTGCTGCCGAGCGATCCACAATCCGGCGTCTTTTTCAACGCGGGTGGAAGGAGAACCCTCGGCGAAGATGAATTGCGGTTCCCGCACCGCTTTAAGCGGATAGAGAATGATAGCCAACGCAAATAGGCTAGGAATAACAAGTTCCGAGGCCACGGGGCGAGCGAGTATTCTCCATCCAGCAGCACCAAAGGATGATCTCATCCAAAGGCCGAGCTCAACTAGCCCATTGGCCGCCCAGATTATTAGAAATGGGACAAGGATGAAGTAATATCGATCCTGGCTCCAGAAAGCAGAGAACGTTGCTAACACAGGCGCAATCGCGACCGCCAAAACGAACCGGCGGACCGAAGCCTGTGGTCCTCGCCACGGCCGTCGGAGCACGCCTAGTAGAGCGAGCGCCGGCAAAAAAGGTGCACCTAGCCATCGTTTGGAGAGCTCCTCAACCAGCACGGGTGCATTCTGCCGTACCCCTTTTCCAAGCAAGTGAAATAAATCTTTGAGAGTAACGTGAGTTTCCTGTAAGACCTCAGAATGAGAACGCATGGCCGTGCCCATTCGATTAAGATGGTCGTCCACTGCGTAGAAGGCCCATTTATCTTGCCAAGTCTGCCAACCTTCCTCATTCGGTGTCGAAAACGGTTCGTCGTCGGGCTTGTACCATTGCGGGGGGTCCACTGGAACATTTGCTTCGGCACGTAGGATACGTTTGCCCAAGGCGAAGAATTGTGCGCTTTTACCTTCGAGCTTCACTTTGCCAGTAGCGCGATAGATAAACAGGACTTCCGGCGCCGCAAACAGCAAGAATACCGCAACGGTAGCCAGTGCGCGTTTGGTCCTGATTGCCAGCCGTCCTTCAATAGCGAAAAACGCGAACAGCACTGCAATCGCCAAAGCCGCCATAGCCTCCTGCCGAGTAAGATAGGCGAGCCCAAATCCCCCACCTACTAGCGACCACCAAATGATTGAGGAGTTGTTCAGCGCACGAACAACCAGATACACTGCAAACAGGAATAATGTCGTATAGGGGCCTTCCGACAGTACCGAGAAAGACAAATTGACTAAAAGAGGGTGCAACATAACCAGTAGCGCTGCAACAATCCCCACGCGTCGGTTGAATAAGCGTGACGCGATCCCAAACACAGGCAAGGGAAGGAGACTACCTAGCAAAAGCGCCACCATTCGTCCTGCCCACTCATAGTTATGCGTGATAAAAGAGGCGCCCGCGATGAGTATGGGGAAAAGAGGAGGGAAAACCAACTGAGGACCAGCACTGACCATACCAACATAGCCACCTCCATTCCGGAGGTTTTTTGCTATTGTTGCGTATTCCGCACCTTCCGATTCAATAGCGCCTGTACCCCAGTGTGCTAACGCTGTTATACGCACTCCGAAACTAGCAACCACGATTAGGCAGAGCAGCACTGACAGCCGCGCATGCCGAGTGTTTTTATCCTTGTCGGCTCTGCCAGGTTCAAGAGTCCGCACAGAAAACGAGTGCTCAGGCTCAAACCGTCTAATAGGCGCTTCGGATGAGACTTGATTTGTAAGTGACGGCATGGCGCCCTGCACTAGGCAAATGATGAATGAGGCTCACGGCCCTCGCTGAGATGGTCCCGATGACGACCCTCTTTCGAGTTTGTCTCGCCGCGTTGAAAGACTGAAACATAGCGAATGGTCCAGTCGGGACGTCGATTGTCGAATGGTTCCAGCCCCCAGTACTCCAAGGGCCAACCGCTTCGGAGAGAGGGATCTCCGTCATGAATTTCTCTCATCATTTCCAGAACCGGTTTCCAGCCCATTCCTAGCGCCACTCTTGTTCTCACGTCCAAGTCGACGCCAGAGATGAACACGTATCCGCTTGGTTTAACCAGTCGTGCGACGTTACGAAGACATTTCTCCGCAGCCTCGGGCTTCATATGGCAGAGAAACCGGTTTGCTACTACCATGTCGTGAGATCCGAGAGACTCCGAGATCGCCGGATCGGCAGCATCCCCGCAAACCCATGTGATCCCGTTTTTGAGCCATGGCCTGATCCTCGCTTGGTCGCCGTTCAACTCAAACATCGCCTCTAATTCGTTTTTGGTCACGCGCTCGAACATCGAGGTTAATTGGTCTCTGCAGGTGTTCCACGTCACATCTCCAACAGCCGTGAAGGTTTCGCGAGTTGTTGCATCGAAGACATCCGGATTGGTCAGCGAATAAATCCCCCTTTCGGCGAAATCGAGGATTTGGGGTGAAATATCGAGCGCGTACATGCTTATTTTGAGATCAGGACGCGCGGATCGCAGTATCCATAGGATGGAATAAACCTCAGCGCCTTTGCTGCATGCCAACACTGCAATACTCAGTCGGGCGCCGTGGTCCCACTGTTCTGCCAGGCGCCGCATCAATTCCAGCTCCGCGCGATTCCGTAGGAAGAACGTGGCGAAGTACTGTTTCGGCTCGGCTAGTCGTCGAACCAACGCATGCAAATGATCGCCATACGAGCGACCTAGTGGGAGACGCTGTAGAGACTCTGGGACATGATTCCAGACCCTCCGGTTCTGAACAAGATACGCTCCAAGACACCTTCGGAAGAGTCTTGAATTTTGCATGTCCGCAATTACCTTAGAACATCTAGCGAGACGCGCGTCGAGTTCATGTCGCACTGAACAAGACGGCCGAACTGCAGCACTTGAGGTTCGGCTTTCACACAACTTTTCGTGCAAAACTCAACTTGCCTCGGGTCACTATCGTATCTTCTACGCGGGCGACGCCTTCCACCAAGGCAGCGTCCCCTGTCCGCTTGACGATGCTGACTTCCATAATCATGGTGTGACCCGGTAACACGGGGACAAGGAACCTCATGTCGTTTACCGCCGCCAGCGCCATGAATTCTCTGGCTTCAATACCCCTGCCGGTGGTGTAGCTGAAAAGAATGGAGGCACTTTGGCCGATCGCTTCAATGATGGAGGTCCCCGGCATGATGGCATACTCCGGAAAGTGACCAAGAAACTGAATCTCGTTGCCCGCCACGTTCTTGAGACTCTTGATTCGCTTGCCAGGCTCCAACTCCAGAACCCTGTCCACCATGATCAACGGAAAGCGCTGTTTGAGATGTGCTCTCACCTCTTCGAAAGTCATCGACAGGGGAACCTTTATGGAATTGTCAGTCATATGGTTATTGCACGAAGCATTCGCACAAACTTCTCACCTGCGACGCAGGATCATTGCTAACGCACGAGGGAGAAAGCGGCCACCAGGAGCAGGCTGGCCGGCATCAGAAACCAAGCGAGTCACACGGAGGCCAACTTTCTCGGCCATCCTTAGGGGCTCGCTTTCGTTGTGAAATTCAAACGTGTGATCGCGCTGGGCGGATTCCAGAGCCGTACTGAAAAAAACGATTCCGTCGGGCGCGAGATGATGGGCGATTGATGCAAACAAGGGGCGAGGATCCTGCAGGTGCTCGGCCAGCATCGCTGCGATGATGCCCTGGTATTTGCCACTTTCCCCCGTCAATTTGAGAGCGTCTTTTACCTCGAAGCTCACCCGGCCCTCGTGACCCGAGACGGCGCGAAGCCGGTTTGCCACCGCTACTGCGGGCGGGCTGATATCGAAACCATCGACCTGGATGTCCTTTCTCGACTCCGCCGCGAGCAAACCCAGAACACCGTGCCCCGAGGCCAACTCCAGCACCTTGGCTCCGGACGGAACGGCTTTCAGAAACCCATCCCGATACATTTCGATATGGCTGATCATGGAAGGCCAAAAGGGATAGATCAAAATCGCCGCCCACATGTACGGAACCATGTAACCCTCGTGCTCATAGACCCCAGACATGAGTTCCGGCAAGCCTTCAGGTGTGTAGCGGCCGTTTTTCTCGTAGAGTTGTTGAGCCTTCCACACACCCAAGCAATATTTAGCGTAGCCCTTTGCGGCATCTTCAAAGGCGCAGTCACCATAAGCCGCCTCAGCCCAGCGGGCAAGTGGGTTCAGCAGCCAGGAGCAAAGGTCTTCATTGGCCTCAAATGCGGATCGCGCCGAGGGAGCGAGCATCTTAGCATTTGTTTCCAGGCTTCGGAGGAATTCTCTTGCGTCTTTCGTCGTCTGCAACGATTCACTTAGCATTTTCACCTTCCGTCGAACTAACGTGGCGGACCATTCTGACCATCGGCCGTATCAAGTCAACGCCGTCCCAGGGCGGGACGAACACGTGCATCTGCCCCAGTTTTACGATTCGATCCACTCCTCGCTGGCCAGCCAGCAGCGCTACTTTGCTCTCCTTTTGTGAATCGGCCATCGCCAGGCCGAGCGTCTGCACATTTCCATCAAATTTCGCAACTGCGTCGCCCAAATCGTCGACTTCGAGCACCGTTAGCGTCTTCCCCTGGGTTGGCGACGGGACATCGGATCCCGATCCGATGAGGAGGGTCCAATCCGGACCCACGGGAAAGACAGCCTTGTGCGTCGTGTCCTTCAGCAACCAGGACGCCCGCGCCCGGCAAATCGCGGAAGTCAGAGCCCCGGCGATGGCTCGGCGGGGGTGAGCCCGGTTTTCAATTTCGAACGCTCGCTGGAGCATGAGCAAGAATTGGGCAGTTGACTCGCCGTTTCCTTTTTTTTCGAGAAACAGCACCTGCGGCGACGAACACGCCTGTTGATCGAACTGCCAGACATCGCGCGCGATGCGCCGGCACCAAGTTTCTTGGTTCTCAGGATCACTCCAGGCTTCCGCATCCATCGCGGCAACTGAAATCCGCGGCCCGAAGACGGCAATCCTTGTCCAATGCGGAAAAGGCAGCGAACGAATCTGCAGAACGGCCTCTTCCCCGCCCCAGATCATGGCTCCGTCGACCGACTTTGCCATGGCTTCCTGGAGATCCTGCCGACTGTGATCATAGGCAGCCATGAAAATGCGCCGCGTCAGCACTTCTTCGGTATCGCACTCGACGAGCTTTTCCATGATGCGTTGCGTTACTTCGAAAAGCCCCGATGGAATTCGGACAATTGCGGCATTGCCACCCAGAAGAGCACATGTCATGGACAGAATTGGCTGGATCTCTACATTACCGGCAGGCCAATGCCCCACTACGCCGACCGGGAACGCCTTGCACTTAGCCCGACCATAGTCATGCCACCTACCGTGTAAGCTATTCGGTCCGAGTTCCCGCGCAACGATCGGCTCAAGCGTTCCGCGCCTTAACCACATGCGGAGAAAAGAAATGCCAGGAGCGGCGTCGAGATCGAGAGTATTCAGCTTTTTCGCCCAGGAGTCGAACACGCCAATGACCGCGTTCGGCGAGATTTCTGTTTCAAGGACCGTCTGACGCAGCCTAGCCGAAGCGTTATTAATCTCTTCGGACGAAGTGACAGCTTGCGTCAGGGTTGGTTGGGCAAGCTCGATCATTGACAATTTGCCGACTTAGTTCAGGAGAGACCGGTTGACCTGGAGATTGCCGCAGCCGCGCATCTCAGTTTTTGGAATTCGTCCAGCAAAACGGAAGCTGATTCCTCGTCTGCCACAAGGGCAGCCGTCGTAGGCAATCACTTCCGCTCTATCTTCGGTGAGGAGCAGATGACCGGGAAAACTGCTGGGAAGAACACTGCAAACCTGGACTATCCCTTGTTCACCTTCCCCTACGGGCTTCAGCGTCAGCGTGTCACGCACGATTACATCGCCAAACAGAGGGGCATGTTTATTACCTTCTGAGCAATCTGGATAAATGACGCCGACCGACTCAACCATGCCGTAGAAGTCAGTGATGCGATCAGGAGTGCATCCAAAAGTGCGCGCTAACTGCTCGTTGAACAAAGTTTTCTCGACGGCCTCGTCTTGTAGCCGCTTCCATCCCCCGCTGTGCAGAATTCGAGCTTTGGGCAAATTGAGGCGGATGCCCTCAGACATCAAGGGCACTACCAAGTAGTTCCAGAGAATGTAGGTGAAGCCGTATACCAACACCTCAGAATCGGTATGGAAATTAGCAAATTCCTCCAATCGGCCGCGGTTAAGCGCCAAGTTCCCCTGATCATTTAAGGTCAGGCAATAGGTAACAACGCTGGCGAAGGGCTGCAATCCCTGAATTGCTGCACCCCGAGCCCCGAGTGCAGCTTCTCCCATGAGATCTTTCGTGTCTACGACAAGGTAAGGGCGACGAGCCGACCCGATGAAGTCGCGAACGATGGCAACCACTCCTTTAGTCATGCGCCGCGCAGTTGGAGAATCAACGACGACTCGGCTAGGTTGCTGGGAACTTGTAGCACTTGAGGTCAAAGTCCGCTTGATCTCGGCTCGGTCTACCAGTGACAATGGAGGATCGGTTTTGAGAATTCCAACCGGCAGGTAAGGAAGATCAGCGACTAAGCTGGCGGATTGATAGTCTATGGGCCAATTGTGGACGTAATTTCTGTAGCCCTCGTGCCGTTGGCAAGCATATACCAACTCCTCCCTAAGGATTGACAGCAGACCCGCGTGTTTGTCAAGTGGGCAGGCGCTGTACGGCGGTACCGTGAGAAGAGATTCTATCTTTTCTTCAAAGTCCAAGACTGTTCTCGCCTAATCAGAAAGCGCCGAGAGCACTAGCTTTCCTCTCGCATTCTTCGGTAGTTCCGAAACGAAACGAATCGAGTCAAGAGCCCAATGATATGGAAGATGGCGCCGTACTTCATCCAGTTCCAGAGTTGTTCCCCGATCCGGCACGATAAACAATGCCAACGCCTCGCCCGCTTCCGGATGATTAACGGCACGAGCGGCGCATTCATAGACACCAGGGATAGCCGTAACTTTTGCCGAAACTTCGGCAAGACTTATGCGGAATCCTCTCATTTTCAGAAATGCTCCTTTGCGCCCTTCGATCCAGAGATATCCTTCCTCATCTTGGCGAGCTAGGTCGTGGGTTCGTAGCCAACCGTCGCAGAAAGTCGCACGCGTTTCCTCCGGATCGTTCAAATATCCGGAGCAAATGGATGGTCCATTAACCAGCAATTCCCCGACTTGCCCCGCGGGCAAGTCATTTCCTGCTTCATCCACGATCCGAACTGCTAGATTGTCCAAAGGTCGTCCCACGCTTCCAACTTTTACATCCCACCGCTCGGGTTCCATACACGATATTCTTGCGGTTGCTTCCGTTTGACCGTACATCACGTAGAATTTAATCGTCGGAAAGAGCGATCGCATTTCGCTGATTCTCTCTCGGCTCAAGCCTCCTCCTGCCTGGAGAAAACGCCTTAAAGCCGGCATCGCAATCTGTCGAATATTCGATTGTCGAAGAAGCACGTTATAAGCAGTCGGCACGCCAGCAAATGTAGTGCACTCAAACTGCGCGATGGCACGGAGCACTCTATCGGGAAACATGAAGCGGCGATCAAAAACCACACCGCCGCCCTGATAGAGATGCGTATGGAGCAAGCTTGCACCGAAGCAATAACTCAAGGGAAGAATCAACATGGCTCGTTCGTCGTGTGCTAGACGCTGGCTGCGGATGATGGCTTCGGTGTTCGCGATCAGGTTCCCATGACTGACCATCACGAAGCGTGGAACACCGGTGGAACCAGATGTGGTCATCAATGCTGCCAGATCTGAGTCCTCGCAAGCGGCGGGTGGCATCACGCTTGGAACATCATTGGCTACCTCATCTTGCAGGCTAACGATGGATGAAGGAATCTCTGTTCCCTTAAGAGCGCCTTGGGTCCAAACGGCTCTTGCCCCCGTCGTCTCGATCAGCACCGCCGCTGAGGCAACCAAAGTGCGCTCCTCGACCGGCACCGCAACCAGACCGGCGTACATGGCTGCCAAGTAAACCAACGCGCTCGAGGGAGACAACGAACAACCGATCAGCACTCGGTCGTTCTTTCGCAAACCAGCCGAAATCAAGGAAAAGCCGTAAGCCCTAATCAGGCGCGGCAAATCCTTAGGGTGAATCGTGCGCCCGGTGGCTGCGTCGATTAGATAGGAGCGTGATCCTAGACGCTCTATTAATCGCGCAGCGAAATTTTGCTGGGTGCTGGCCGCCACTTTTTAGATCTTCTTGGGAAGCTTTGCCGAAATAATGCGTACAATTTCGCGCACGCTCTCCATTTCCATTAACTCGTCAACATCGAGGCTGATCCCGAACACTTCTTCGAGGTGCCCTGCTAGGGACAGGTGTCCGACGGAATCCCAGGCAGCGATATCGTTGGCTGTGGTCTCCATGGATACCAATTGTGGATTAACGTCAAAGGCGCCTTTGAAGGCCTCCTGAATATTCGCTAATATGTGATCGCTTTCGCTCATTCTTACTTTCTCCTGGTCGATCGACGGTAAGCTGCCGGGTTTCTTCCAATCTAAGTACTGGTGATGGCAAAGGAAAGGTTATTAGTCCAGCTACGCCATGATCCCCGCACCGCCATCCACGACAATGGTCTGACCGATGATCGCCGCAGATGCGTCGGAGCAAAGAAATTGTGCTCCATACGCGACTTCGTCGGGCGTCGTCAGGCGCCCTGCCGGAGTGCGGCGGAGAGTCTCAGTAATCCGCGCCTCGCTATTTGGCATGGCTTTCCACGCATCGGTGAGTACTGCGCCTGCCGTTAAAATGTTAACGCGAATCCCACGTGGCGCCAACTCGACGGCCAAATGACGCGCAAGTGCCTCAAGCGCGCCTTTTGACGAACCAACCAACGAATAGCACGGGATGGCGCGCGTAGCTCCCCACGAGCTGACCGCCACGATGCTCGACCCTTTGGAAAAACGTGCCATCAAAAGCTTCATCAGCTTGAAAAACGCGCGGACATTCAGGTTAAACGTCCAGTCGAAATGGCGATCACTCAGTTCGTCGAGTGGCCGGTGGATTCCGGTGGCGGCACAATATACCAACCCAGAAAGATGCGAGCCGCAATCTTGAACGAAGCCGTCAACTTGTTGCAAACCCTTTTCGCTCGTCAAATCCGCACGACACAGTTTGATGTTCAATCGTTCTTCAGTAGCGATCGACTTCACCTGTTGAGCGGCCGCCTCGTTGCGCAGATAATTTGCGATTACGGCGCCTCCCGCCCGTGCAAAACGCAGTGCAATAGCCCGGCCTATACCACGCGTGCCTCCGGCGATCAAAATCCGTTTGCCCGTCAAAGAAAATAGATCGTCCCCGCTTGCGCTCATTCCGGTTCAGTTCGTGTTCCAATAACACTTGACACGCGATATCCCCGAATTACTCCGCCCCAGGGTCAGCCGTCCTGTACTCTGAAATTCGCTCAGCCCTGCTCCGATTCGGACCGATGCGCCAACCTCCCGCCCCTTGATCGTAGTGTCTAACTATCGTCGCCGGATTTCCCCACGCTAACGAGTAGTCCGGGATGCTACGCGTCACAACCGAATTGACCGCCACCACACAATTACAGCCTATCGTCAGTTCCCCTCTGGGACATATAATGGCAGCCCCACGGCCAATCCAAGATCCTTGACCAATCCGAATTCTGCCGCCCGCAGTAATGCCTTGGTTGACGATTGGTATCGCGATATCCTCGTACGCGTGATTATGGTCCACCATGATAACCTGCTGGCCGACGAGCACATTCCGCTCTAAATGAATGCGGTTCTTAGCCGATATAATACTCCCATAGCCTATGTGGCAATTGTCTTCGAGCACAATCGTAGGCTCCCCTGTGGGGTCCTCAGTAGCGACGTTGAGCCAGGCATCTTTTCTAAGGCTTATGCCGTTACCAAGACTGATTCTAACAGCACGTTTTCTATCGATCTGACTTGTAATATGAAATGACATCTTACGCCCCTTTGACGCAAACGGGTAGGTCGCGCTAATCCACATGCTATACAGTTTCGTAATTGCACGTGGTACAAGTTGCAAGGGGTCTGCTAATGGGCGGCTTTTGTTAGGATGTTGCACGCTTCTTGCTCCTAGAAGTGATGGTCAGCTAGCCTACCGCAACACGTTTACTCGCATGCTTTGGGAACGTAGCGCAGAGGGTCGGAAGTCGCTAGGAGCCCGGTAATCAATGTACTCTCATTCTCGGCGAAATCCTTCTAGCGAAGCGCGGTACGACTTGTGTCAGAATCCACTTAATTGCCAGGGTTATCGTACGCTCACACTTGACGGCTTTGGACGCTGCTTGCCGTGCTTCTACGTATCGCTCGTGTTCCAAATACCAGTTTGTCCAGGCGCTGTAGACATGTCGCAAACTGCGCATGATCGTTTGCCTCACATCCGATGGAAGCTTGGAATCTAATGTCAACCACTTTTCGAACATCGACTGCGAGCCTTGGAGTCGCACCTCAACGCTATCCCACGGGCGGCATTGTGAACCTTCGGGCGACCTACTGCGATCGATCACAGCTAGCGGGTGATTCACGTAGCAAAAAGGAGTCACAAGAGACAAGCGAAAAAGAAAATCATGGTCCTCCGCGTACCTAAGATGAAGGTCAAATTGTCCAATTTGCTTGGCAACGTCGGTGCGAACCAGAAGAGTAGACACCCAAAATGGGTCCCGGCATTTTACTAACTGTTTGATTACCTCACGCTCGACTCCTAGAACGTCTGCATAGCGTTTGCCACTTTCGGAGAAAGCTGTCTTATTCATCCCGAGGTTGTCTACTAGCCTTGCGTCCGTTATGCAGGCGTAACACTTCCTTTTGAATTGCTCGATGGCGCGAACCTGCCATTCGAGCTTGGCCGGGAGCCAAAGGTCATCTGAGTCCAGGAATGCGAGCCACTCTCCCCGCGCCTCAACTGTCCCTTTATTTCGAGCGGCGCTTTGACCCTGGTTGGGTTGGGAAAAACAGCGGATTTGATCTCTGCCAGTAGCTTGTGAGCTGACAATTGTCTGAATAGCTTCGCTCGTTCCGTCAGAAGAGCCGTCATCGATGACGATGATCTCGAACTCACGGTACGTCTGCGCCAAAACACTCTTCAAAGCAGCTTGTGCCTGTGAAGCTCGGTTGAAAGTCGGGATCACAACTGATATGAAGGGTTGGTAGCTCATCAGGTTCGTGTCGCCGTCATTCGACTAAGCCGGCGACTGCAGATCCTATCGGTCGCCTCGGCTGCGCAGTCTGCTTGATCTTTAAGAAGGCGGGCACCAATATAGCGTAAGCAATAAGACAGGCGCTTGCGCCGAGAGCGATATCGGGTATCGGCCTAATCTCCATGCCGAAAAAGCGAACGCTAAGGCCGACAGCAAGAATTCCCGCGGATGCAAGCGCTGCTGGCCCAAAAGCCCTTACATAACGAGCCAAGTCTAAGCCGGTGAGTCCGTGCATGCGCCCAACCTGAAGGAAATAGCTAACAACAATGGCCAGCAAGGCCGCGACTTGGCCGCCCACCACTCCCAACAACTTGCAGGAAGGGTAGATTGCGATTGACATGACCAGCGCGGAAGCGGCGACCGCGCGACGATGCAAGGCCGGACGACCCAAAGCGGTAAAGACGCACGTGACAGCAGCATTCAGGGCAGTTAGGAACACTACCGTGCTTGCGACTGCCAGTGGCCCAGCTGCCGCGACATATTGAGCGCCATAGGCGACCGTTAGCAGGGAATGCCCGCACAGATAAATAACCGACACGGCGGGAAGGCCCAACAGGATGAGCCACGAAGTCGCCTCCATCAGTATGCGATTGACCCGTTCTTTATCCTCCTGCACGTGAGCGATCGCTGGGAAAAGGGCCTGAGCCATCATCGTGGTGATGAAAGTTGAAGGAGTCAGGACCAAAGCCACTCCCATGGTGTAAAGCCCCAGTTCTGTTGTTGAATAAAGCTTACCCAGCACAAAAACGTCTGTGCGAGAGAAAATAAGATTTAGAAATGACAATCCAATCGCTTGCCTGGAGAACTTGTAGAGATCCCGGACCGCACGGCCCTCCCAACCGAGTGACGGCAAGCCGGGATAGAAGATGTATGACAATAGGCACCGGAAGACGTTCTCGCTGCTAAAGCCAATGGCCAAAGCCCACACATCACGCAGAGTAAAGCTGAGAGCCACCGTCAGGATAACTCCGCAAATGCCCCCGCCGTTGCTGATTGCCGTCCAGCGACCAAACTTCAATTCTTTCTGTGCAAGGATGGACCGTGGACTCATGGCGCCATCGAACAGGGTGCTCAGCAGCGCGACACGAAGCAGCGCAGATACCTGTGCGTTTCCATAGAAATGGGCGACCCACGGCGCCATGACGAAGATAATGACGTACATGCCGATCGCCCGCCACATCCCCATCCACCAGGCGGCATTGAGATGAGCTTTCTCCGACCCCCTCGGGTTTTGGATTACGGCTTGCTTCACTCCCACTTCAGTTAAAGCCCCAACGATCGCCGAAGAGGACATGACAATCGCCATGGTCCCAAATGCACTTGGTGCGAGCAGCCGCGTCAAAATCATGTTCCGGGCAAATCGGAACCCTTGTTCAGCAACACTTCCCGCGCCCAGCCAGGCGCCACCGCGCATGGCTTTGGCCCTGAGAGCATCACCGTGGAGCAGGTCCGCGATGGCTGCCTTGCCGCGATCGTAGTTTCGTCTTAAGTCCATCTTGGATCCTGCTGAGGTAGCAATTCTCGATCCGTTGTCGACGGAGCGCGATTGCGCTCCGAGAGTTTCAGACGATTGATTCTGGACTTCCTTCCCGACGGTAACGTACCGCATGGCCTGCCAGGCAGGGACTTGCCCACGTCAGAACCCACTTAACGGCGATATTGAAGTTCATATCCAATCGCATTGCCCGCGACATAGCTTCGCGCGCCTTTCGGTATTCTTTGTTCGCCAGATACCAATTGGCCCAACCGCTATGGATGGAGCCCAACTGCTCGTTAATGAGATCGACGACGTCTTTGGGTAGGTTGTCCCGAAAGCGCAAAAGCCCTTCGAGCCGGAGCTGGCTATCTCGAAGCCAAAAATCCAATTTGGTCCACTGGGCGCTGACTCCGACATGACGCTGTTCTACTGGGGAGCGGTCAAAGCAAATGAGGGGGCGGTTCACGTAACAGAACTCCGTCAGCATCGCCAACCGAAACAGAAATTCGCTATCTTGACTGTACGGCAGCTTGAGGTCAAATCCCCCTGTCTTTCGGATCAGATCCGCGCGTCCCATAAAAGAGGAGAGGCAGATCACCATACCTGCGCCACCGGGCCTTACCAGCAGTTTAAGAGCCTCCGTGCTCACACCCATCTCTCCTTGATGCCAATAGCTCTTTTCCGCGAGTTGAAAGAAAGTGCGTGATTCCTGGTGGTTAACCAAGCGAACGTCTGTGTAACACCCTCCGCACTGTGGCTCAAATCGCCGGAGGGCTTTGAACTGCCATTCCAGTTTGTCACGTTCCCACTCGTCGTCTGAATCGAGAAAGGCTATCCACTCGCCACGCGCTTCGGCGATTCCCTTGTTCCGGGCCGCACTCGCACCCTGATTGGCCTGGTAGTAATAACGGACCCGATCGCCGAATGTCTCCGTAATGACATTTCCCGTGTCGTCCGCTGATCCGTCGTCTACAACAATGACCTCCAGGTCCCAAAAAGTCTGTGTCAGTGCGCTCTCAATACCCTTCCGAACCTTGGCCGACCGGTTATAGGTCGGAATAACGACAGATACTTTAGGATTCATGAACCTTTCACTTGTCACACACAGCGCAGGCGGTTTTTCTGACTGCGCCTGCACAGCGTGCCGTAATCGTCTCGCGATACACGTCGAGGAGTCTCACCCCGGCGGTATCCCACGTGAGCTCGGAGACAGTCGCCAGCGAGGCTGCCCGGAGCTTTTGAAGAAGATCGCGATCTTCGTGCAGCATGGTAAAGTGCTGCGTCAGGGCGGAAACATCACCGACCTTATGCACGAGGGCGTTTTCCATGTGTTGGCAAATGGCTCCAGCAGCTTCCGAAACCAGCAAGACGCAACCGCTACCGCGGGCTTCCGAGGTCACAAGAGCGCTTCCCTCTTCGATGCTTGGGAGAACCAGCACATCGCTTTTGCGCATTAGTTCCGGCACATTGTTACTGTGGCCGAGAACTTTGACGCTTGGGTGCGCCAGCATGGAAGACAACTTTTCCTGGTACTCCGGCAAGAACTCGCCAACGATCAGGAAGGTGCCTTCTTCGGAGGCCGGAGATTTTAGCCAAGCTTCCAGAGCATAATGGACACCCTTGCGCACAGCGCAGAGCCCTACGAAGATAGCCGTCAATCCGCAACCGTTTTTTTTGGCTTCCATGACAGGATAAAACTTTTTTTCATCGAAGCCATATTGGTGCCGAGCCAACTTCGCCTGAGTAAACCCAAGATCGAGAAATGTCCTCCGCACGAAATCTGAAGGACACAAAAGGCGATCAGCCAGTTCATACTCGCTCTCCTCTTTGCGTAGCTTCCATGCATTGAAAGCGTGCTCGTGATTTGGAGGCAGTGAAACTCCCAGCCGATCGCATTCCTTCTGCACAACTTCCATAGCGTAGCCTGTGTGGGCGTTGCATCTTTCCAGCACAGTGGGAATGCCAAGTCGGGCGGCGGTCTTAAGCGTCTCGAGAGCGCCTAGCGGCCAAGCGTGGATAATGTCAATTTGCCCAGCCAATCTTCCAAGCCGGCGGGCAACGATCAAGTCGTGCCACGCAACCGCCCGCATCGTTCCCATGATCTTGTAGGGGAGGCGGAGTTTCCCTCTGGCCAGAGTGGGATAAACGGTAACCTCAGGGCGGACCGGTATGGAAATGGAGGCGGCAAAAACGAGAACATCAGCTCCCGCCGCTGCCAGGCTATTCACTTGGTGCCAAGCGGTAGTACAGATGCGGTCCGCACCCAATCGTAACGGAAAGCTGTACAGCACCCGCACTCGCCGGTTGCTTTCGTTCATTGCTCCTTCTTCGAACACCGCTTTTGGTCTGTCTCTCCAAAGGATGTACGATGCTTCTCACGTTGATTCGGCGAGAGGAAGACAAACCTCTTTTGCTTTGTGAGCATTTGCGAACTGAATCTCGCCTGGGGCTTCCACACTTCGACTTCTCGCCTGCGGGGCCTCGAAAGTAGCCACAGAAATGCAAGCCAGCACTGGAAATAAACACATCTGCAGTTGAGCCATGTAGTTAATTCCAAAAGATGCTACAACATTGGCAAACAAAGTCGAACCCATGCACCAAAGGAGCAATTCCTGCTTGAGGTTCCCAGTCACCCTTTTCCTTGCTGTCCCAATCGCTCCGAAGCTCCGCTTGAAGATCAAAATGTAGAGAACCAGCGTCAAGAGGCCTCCCGTTAAAGCCGCCACAACGAACTGGTTGCACAGGTCCCACATCTCCCATCCCCACAGGTTGTAATACTTATATCCAAGCAGCCACCAATCGCTGAAATGCCGGATGCAGTTGTCGAGTAAATAATAACGGTGATAGCTCGAAGAAGAGCCGGTCAGGTCTACGCGAGCAATCAGGGACCAAACGGGAGCGTGCATCACGACGTGCAGAGCTATCAAGGTTACCGCGAATCCCCAGCGAACAAGGCGCATCTGCTTGCGCAGAGGCCAAAAGCCGAGCCCTACCAAGCTACCGCCAAGGGCCATCCAAGACGTGCTCGAATTCGATGTAATCACCATAGCCGCAGCCCCGGCAAGTCCTGCTCCCGCAGCCATTCGCGATTTCCCCTCTTTCCACAGCCAAAGGAACAAGGGAATCAAGACACCAGCAAACACGCCGGCATAGATACATCCCATCACTCCTTCCGAACGTATTTTCCCGTCTCTTACGGTGATCGCGACCGGAGCCCCTCCCAGCAGACGGAATACGTTCAGGTGAGTGATCTGCTCGTTGAGCATGCAGACGCCCTGGATAGAACAAATCGTCGCTAACACTTTGAAGGTACGCCGCACTCCTTCACTGTTGCAGACTAGGAATCTGACCACCAAGTAGCCGCCTAGGGAATCCAGGAAATCCCCTAAGTTATGGATCAGTGAGTCCAGTTGCATCCACTGGAGGGAAAGGACGGTCAGCTCCGATATCGTCCAAAGCAAGACCACCTGATCAATAGCGTTAAATCCTCCAGGGAGCCTGCCTCGCGTTGAGGCCCCTCGGAAAGTAGCGGCTCGAACCAATCCAGCCAAGATCAGGACGCGGAGAACCGTAAAGTGCAGACTGCCAACCAGAATTACCTGTCCGACCGGAATCGTGAAAACAGCCAGAAGAAAAGGTATGATCGCTGTCCTCCGTGGAAAGGCCATGATGAGCACGATAGCGATCAGCATCCATACGGCCACCAGTGGATGCAGAACTGTTTCCGTTGCGCCGCCTCCAAATCGAAGGTGTTCAGGCTCCATAAGCTTCAGGCATCAACGTGCACAGCCTCCCTGGGCCTCATATGGTCCCGCCAGGCCTTTTTGGCTTTTCGCAGAAGGTTCGTGCGTGCCAGTGCCCTTTTGACTGTCTGGTCGACCCCTACGACGAGGGTTCTGATTAGATTTAGGCCGATTCCCTTTAGAGAGGGAGCATAGATGTAGACAGAAGCTTCTGACCATACCTGATTGGAAAGTAGCTGCTTGTACTGGGCATGCCCTGTCGCAAAATCTACTGCGGTCACCATTTCGCCGCTGCACTCACAGAAGCCTTCAATCACTTTGTACAAAAGGAACATCCCGGGTGAATACTTTCCGAGATCCGCGTCAAACGCTAGATAGTCACTCCCGAACGTACCACCATTAACGTCTCCGACCCAGAACGCCGATGGTCTGCCGTTCACGTACAGTATGTAACCGCGCAGCCATCCCCGCTCTGCCTTCAACCGCAGCTGGCTTCGTAACACAGGGCCATCAGAAAAGCCGACCCCCAGTCCACGCTGATAGGACTTCTTGGCGACCTGCTCTAGATCTTGCATCATCATTTCTAGTTCCGCCACCTCCCTGAAGCAGCGGACTCTCACGTCACCAGCGAAATCCCTGATCAGCTTTCTTTGCTTGCTCTTCGCCTGCCACCTCGCGCCTGAGGATAGGCTTCTGTAAAATTCCTCCGCGGAGGTGGGCAGTGTGGCGGCAAAGTGCGGCTGCACGAGTCGAATGTAATCCCGGCACAACAGGGTCGGTTTCTGGGTGACTAGCCGGTAAATATCTGAGTCTTGCTTGAGGAAATTCATGTAAGCTACATCCGCTTCCCCCTCTGCGAGCGACTGCAGAACACTGCTCACAATTAACGCACAGTTTTCCTCGGAGGCATTTCCCCGAAGGGCTCCATAAACAAAGCACAGGATCTTCGCCGGCAAATTCAGCCGCAGATATCCCAGTCGGCAAGCGATGTAGCTGAGATCAATCCTGCCGACCAGAATAGCGTCCGGTCTGCCCGCACGGTAGACCACCACCACGTGCGGGCGCACTGTCCCTAGATTTGATCCTAGAAACGTTAAGAAGGAGTCCATATCCGAGTCGCGGTTCCCCGGCCAAATCTCCCACTCGCGACGAATTTCTGCAAGTTCCGGCAACGCTTTCAGCACCTTGACCGACACTGGGGTAAATAGGGGGCGTGTCACTTTCCGGCCACGAATTCTGTAAAAATATTTGGGCTATGCTACTAAGGCTTGCTAGTGACGTGATAATCAGGACAGCGAGCTAATACGCAACCGCGCATGCGCTTACAGCACCGATCAAATCAAGAGAGACTGACTGCAGAGTTAGATAATCAAGCGAAAGACCCTTTGCTCATTGGACCACAGCCGTTAAAGCCGTTGGGGGATTGGGCACCGTGGCGTGTTCGTAAGCTCCGATGTCCCAAGCACCGCCTGCACTCCCCGGCCTTGCGACCACGGTTCGAGCCGGGCAGTTTATCGTATGAGTTGTGCTATCATAAGTACAGGAGTACTGGGTATCAGATTGACAAGTTGCTGCGGCATCGGATAGCGTTGAGTCGGATGCGGAAGCGTTTGTTAGCGATAAGCAAAAATCATTAATTTCATTTGTTCCCGCCCCTACAGTTCCTCCATTCGCCGAAACTGGGGAATAAGCATATGTTTCGGAGGATGTATATCCTTCAGCGGTTGCTGTCGCGTGATTCATTGCTAATTCTGTCACGAATGTGCCGCCCGAGCAAGGGGAACTGTAAGGCGAATTACCTTCTAAGACGTAGTGATTGTTCGCTGCGGTAAACGGATGAGAGCTGGTTGAATTGCATTGCAGTATAGCATTGGTAGCGGGCGCCGGTAATTCAAATGTATTATTAAAGAGAATAACTGTACCTTGAGAGCTTCCATTTTGACCAATGTCGAAGTAGTTGCCTCCTGTGTTGTCGTCATAAAAAACATTATTAAAAAAATAATCCGTTGTTGACGTGCCAGGCTGGGGCCAAATACCTACTATTCCAGACGGACAGGAACCCGTGTCTGAGCAAATATGGCGGAACAAATTGTTGTAGTAGGCGTGCGTTCCACTTGAGGACCCGCTCTCTTCATAAAGATTCCCATGCGCCTGTCCGTCTCCGGGCGCATACCAGTGCTCAAAAAGCGTATCGCGGAGAATATGGCTGCTGGTGGTGATGATCTGTGTTGCGTAGCGAAACACGCACTGCATGATGTCGTAGCCGCCGCCATACATGACACCAAGACTTCCCGGGTTGGAATCGCTGCCGTCTACGTCATCTTGCAAATGCAGGTCTCCGTAATTGTTGCTTCCTAGGAAAGCGAACAGGTTGAAGCAATGCCCCGTGCTTCCTGAACATGAAAAGGGAAGAGCGGTCCAGCCATGAATGTAGAGATGCTCGTACGTATTGTTGCTATCTGCGCTCTCCACGACATATATGTCATGAGCGAACGGAGCGTTCGTATCGTTCTGGCACAGACCAGTCATTTCGAAATTGTCAAATACGACGTAGCTCGTGTTGGCGAAACTTGTCAGATCGTTACTCGGTCCTATCTGATAAGAGCAGCCTGCAACTGGCGACGTGCCTGTCGGATTGTCAGCGTTGAAGATCGGACGAGACCACGAACTCCCGGAATACCAAGTTTGATCAACTCCTATGTAAATGGGATTAGTGTTTGTTCCGCTCCAGCCACCACTACCCCAGTTCCATTCACCGCCAGTGTACGGAACAGCGCTCGAATTGCCGAAATGCCAAGTGTCACCGCCCCGAAAGATGAATCCTTGTCCCGCTGTTGGCGTTACCGCAGCACAATTGTTCGCGCAGTTCGTCATGCCCGGAGCGTGAAGCCAAGGACTAGCCTCGCTAATCCCCGAGTTGGTATCGGCTCCTGTAGCTGCGATGAAGTAGCAATTATTCCCGGTGACAGGAGCATCTACCGGGCAAGCACCCTGGGCGTGAGCGAATACACAA